>Ga0182024_10001339_pt1 | contig 63950 bp, 61 predicted proteins | sample P32metaG_FD_120480 | JGI IMG/M metagenome (GOLD analysis project Ga0182024, IMG submission 120480) | Permafrost microbial communities from Stordalen Mire, Sweden - P3-2 metaG (Illumina Assembly) | ecosystem: Environmental > Terrestrial > Soil > Wetlands > Permafrost | place: Sweden: Stordalen...
CATCATCGACAATGTCGATCAGCGCTCGAAGGACTATTCCGACATCAAGGACAAGTACCGCCCCGGCCACGCCGACTACACCTACGACATAAAGTATGGCCTGCGCGACTATCGCGGCGGCGGCCGGCAGTCCGCGCGCGAGACGGCGATGCGGGTCGCCGCCGGCGCGATCGCGCGTAAGGTCGTCCCGGGCCTGCAGGTGCGCGGCGCGCTGGTGCAGATGGGGCCGCACCGCATCGACCGGGCGTGCTGGGATTGGGCCGAGGTCGGGCGCAATCCGTTCTTCTGCCCGGACGCCGAAAAGGCCGCGTTCTTCGAAAAATACCTCGACGGCGTGCGCAAGCAGGGCTCCTCGATCGGCGCCGTCATCGAGGTGGTGGCTGACGGCGTGCCTGCGGGCCTCGGCGCGCCGATCTACGGCAAGCTTGACGGCGATCTGGCCGCGGCGCTGATGGGCATCAACGCGGTCAAGGGTGTCGAGATCGGCGCCGGCTTCGGCGCCGCCGAATTGAGCGGCGAGCAGAACGGCGACGAGATGCGGCTCGGCAATGACGGCAGGCCGATCTTTCTCTCCAACAATGCCGGCGGCATTCTGGGCGGCATTTCCACCGGCCAGCCGGTGGTGGCGCGCTTCGCGGTCAAGCCCACCTCGTCGATCCTCACCCCGCGCCGCACCGTCGACCGCTACGGCCGTGAGACCGAGATCTCCACCATCGGCCGCCACGATCCGTGCGTGGGCATCCGCGCGGTGCCGATCGGCGAGGCCATGGTGGCATGCGTGATTGCCGATCATTATCTACGCCAGCGCGGGCAGGCGGGCGACCCTCCAACCTGGCCGTTTGCGCCGCCGCCGCGTTGACGGCGCGGCCGCCGCGGCGACGAGATCGAGATGACAGACGCTCACCAACGCATCCGGGACGCCGTGGCCGCGTTCGCCCGCGGCGAGCTGCTCATCGTGGCCGATGACGACGACCGCGAGAACGAAGGCGATCTGTTCGTCGCGGCCAGCCTATGCACGTCCGAGAAGATGGCGTTCATCATCCGCAACACGTCGGGCATCGTCTGCGTGCCGCTCGCGCCGGAGGAGGCGTTGCGCCTGCATCTCGATCCGATGGTGGCGCTCAACGACGCGCCGCTCGGCACCGCCTTCACCGTGTCGGTCGACGTCCGCCACGGCCTCACCACCGGCATTTCCGCGGAAGAGCGCAACAACACCGTGCGCGCGCTCGCCAACGGCAACAGCGGCGCCTCGGATTTCGTGCGGCCCGGCCACGTGTTTCCGCTGGTGGCAAAAGAGGGCGGCGTGCTGATGCGCTCCGGCCACACCGAAGCCTGCGTCGACCTGTGCCGGCTCGCCGGGCTGCCGCCGGTCGGCGTGCTCGCCGAGCTGATGAACGATGACGGCACGGTCATGCGCGGCCCCGACCTTGCCGCCTTCGCCGAGCGGCAGAAGCTGCAACGCATCTCGATCGCCGAGCTGATCGCCTACCGCCAGGCCCGCGACAAGCTGATCGAGCGGGCCGGCGAGTTTCCGGTCGAGTCCGAGATCGGCACGCTGACCGGCTACGCCTTCCTCACGCCGTTCGATCAGGTCTATCACATGGCCTTCGTCCACGGCCGCATCGGTGACGGCAAGAACGTGCTGACGCGGCTGCATCGCGCCAATATCATCACCGACGTGTTCGGCGGCGCCAAGCCGATCCACAAAACGCTCGCGCTGTTCAAGGCCGAGGGCAGGGGCGTGCTGGTGCTGCTGCGCGACGGCACCGCCGGCGTGCCGGTGGTCTCGATACCGAAAGGCGGCGAAACCGCCTCCGGCGAGGCACGTACGCGGCAATGGCGCGAGGTCGGTCTCGGCGCGCAGATCCTCAAGGATCTCGGCGTCAGCTCGATACGTCTCCTCACCTCCTCGCGCCGCATGACCTATGTCGGGCTCTCCGGCTTCGGCATCGAGATCGTTGGCACGGAGCCGCTCGAGGGGTGAAATGGATTCCGCCGCACCAATTTTCCGCGCGAGCGGGAAGGGTTGAACGGCAAAAGCGGCTTGCAACACAGGGAGGGCGAGATGCCTGGCATGATTTTCCGAATTCGCACGATCCTGGCCGTCGTCGGTATCGGCCTCGCGCTGTCGGCATGCGGCTACAACACGATCCCGACGCTCGAGGAGCAGGCCAAGGCGCGCTGGGCGGACGTGCAGAACCAGTATCAGCGCCGCGCCGATCTCATTCCCAACTTGGTGGCGACCGTGCAGGGCTACGCCGCGCAGGAAAAGAGCGTGCTGACCGCCGTCGTCGAGGCGCGCGCCAAGGCGACGCAGATCAAGATCAGTGCCGACGATCTCACCGACCCGGCGAAGCTCAAGGCGTTCCAGGATGCGCAAAACCAGTTGACCGGCGTGCTCGGCCGGCTGCTGGCGGTGACGGAGAATTATCCCGATCTCAAGTCCAACGCCAACTTCCTGGCGCTGCAGTCGCAGCTCGAAGGCACCGAGAACCGCATCTCGGTGGCGCGGCGCGACTACATCGACGCGGTGCGCGCCTATAACACGGCGCTGCGCACGTTCCCGACCGTGATCTGGGCGAAGACCGCGTTCGCGGGCAACAAGCCGTTGGCGGAATTCACGGCAAGCGAAGGCTCGGAAAAGCCGCCGGTGGTGAAGTTCTGATGAGGTCCCCTCATTTCGGGGCCTCGCGCGGCGAGGCGCCCGGAATCCATAATCGCGATGCAAGAGGTGCGGTCGCGGCCTGCGAAGAATCGCAGCGGTCGCGGCCATGGAGCCCGGGTTCGCGCTTCGCGGGTCCCGGAGCGACGGCATGGCTCGCCGCGCTCGTGCTCTGCCTCGCGTCGTTCGCCTTCGCATTCGACTTCCCGGCGCTGACAGGCCGGGTGGTCGATCAGGCCGGTGTCATCAGCGCGGCGAGCCGCAGCAGCCTCGAAGCCAAGCTAAAGGACCTCGAAGACAAGTCCGGCATCCAGCTCGTGGTCGCCACGGTGAAATCGCTGCAGGGCAGCGACGTCGAGAGCTACGCCAACCAGCTGTTCCGCTTCTGGAAGCTCGGCGAGGCCAAGAAGAACAACGGCGTGCTGCTCCTTGTCGCGCCGGCCGAGCACAAGGCGCGCATCGAGGTCGGCTACGGCCTCGAAGGCACGCTGACCGATGCGCTGTCGTCCGTCATCGTATCGAGCGCGATGGTGCCGCGCTTCAAGGCCAACGACTATTCGGGCGGCATCGAACGCGGCGTTGACGGCATCATCAGCGTGCTCAGCGGCGACGCTGCCGAGTGGCAGCGCAAGGTCGACGTGCGTGCCGACGATCCGTCGCAGGTTTTCGACGGCCTCCTGCCGCTGCTGTTCTTCATCCTGCTGCTCGTCGTCATCTGGTACTTGATCCGCAATGCCAATGGTACGCCGCCGCCGGGCGGCAATGCCAGGCGCGGCGGCCGTCCCGTCGTCGTGCCCGGCTCGGGCTGGGGCTCCGGTTGGGGCGGCGGTGGCGGCGGCGACTTTGGCGGTGGCGGCTTTTCCGGCGGCGGCGGTTCGTCGGGCGGCGGCGGCGCATCCGGGAGCTGGTAGGGATGCAGCAGATCACCAAGCAGGATCACGAGGCGATCTCGGCCGCGATCCGCGCCGCCGAGCAGCGCACTTGCGGCGAGCTCGTCTGCGTCCTGGCGCATTCATCCTCGGACTACGCCTATATCCCGATCCTGTGGTCGAGCGTGCTGGCGCTGCTGACGCCATGGCCGCTCATTGTCTTCACGCAGTGGAGCGTGCAGCGGATCTTCCTGCTGCAGATCGCCGTGTTCATCGTGGCGGCGCTGGTTTTCTCCTGGACGCCGGTGCGGCTCACGCTGGTGCCGCGCGCGGTGCAGCGCGCGCGGGCGCACCGCGCGGCGATCGAGCAGTTCTTCGTGCGCCGGGTGAGCCGCACCAGCAATCGCTCCGGCGTGCTCATCTTCGTGTCGCTCGCCGAGCGCTACGCGCGGATCGTCGCCGACGAAGGCATCGCGCAAAAGGTTCCTAACGCGGAGTGGGAGGCCGCGATCGACGTGCTGATCGGCCACATGCGCGAGGGCCGCATCGCCGCCGGCTTCATCGCCGCGATCGAGCGCTGCGGCGCCGTGCTCGCCGCGCACGCTCCGCCCGACGGCACCTCCGATCTGTTGCCGGACCGGCTCTACGTGATGTAGCGCAGCCTTTCTCGAACCTCCCCGAGGGGAGGCCGAGAGCAAAGAATAGAGGGAGGCGCCATGCTGGTCGGCGTGCCGAAGGAGATCAAGGACAACGAGTACCGCGTCGGCCTCGTGCCCTCGACGGTGCGCGAGCTCACCGACAAGGGCCACCAGGTTCTGGTCGAGACCGGCGCCGGATCGGGCGCCGGCCTGCCGGACGGCGACTACATGGCGGCGGGCGCCGAGATCGTCGCCGACGCCGATGCCGTGTATGGCCGCGCCGAGCTCATCGTCAAGGTCAAGGAGCCGCTCGCGGTCGAGCGCAAGAAGTTGCGGCGCGGGCAGGTGCTGTTCACCTATCTGCACCTCGCGCCCGACCGCGAGCAGACCGAAGAGCTGATGGCCTCCGGCGTCACCGCGCTCGCCTATGAGACGGTGACCGGCCCGCAGGGCGCGCTGCCGCTGCTCACGCCGATGTCGGAAGTCGCCGGCCGCATGGCGCCGCATGTCGGCGCGCACTGCCTCGAAAAAGAGAACGGCGGGCGCGGCGTGCTGCTCGCCGGCGTGCCCGGCGTCTCGGCGGCGAGCGTCGTTATCCTCGGCGGCGGCGTCGCCGGCACTAACGCGGCGCTGATCGCGTCGGGCATGGGCGCCGACGTCGCGGTGCTCGATCGCAATCCGGAGGCCTTGCGCCGCATCGCCGCGCAGCTGGGCGGCCGCGTGCGCACGCTGTTCTCCACCCGCGACGTGGTGGAGCTGCTGTGCCGCCGCGCCGATCTGGTGATCGCCACCGTCCTGGTGCCGGGCTCAACCGCGCCGAAATTGATCTCGCGCGAGACCGTCAAAGCCATGAAGCCCGGCGCGGTGATCGTCGACGTCGCCATCGACCAGGGCGGCTGCGCCGAGACCTCGCGGCCGACCACGCATTCGCATCCGACCTACGTGGTCGACGACGTGGTGCACTACTGCGTCACCAACATGCCGGGCGCGGTGGCGCGCACCTCGACGTTTGCGTTGAGCAACGTGACGACGTCGTTCGTGCTGGCGCTCGCCGACAAGGGCTGGCGGCGAGCGCTCAACGAAAATCCCCATTTGCGCGACGGCCTCAACGTCCACGACGGCCGCATCACCTATCGCGCTGTCGCCGACGCGCTCAAGCTGCCCTATACGCATGCCGAGCAGGCGCTGCGCATCTGAGCGGACAGGCGCTATGCCGGTGCCGGCGAGGCGATCGGCTTATCGGCCTCGACCACGTAGGTGATGATAAGCTTGGTCGGCTTGTCGCCATTCTTCCCGCTATGAGGCGTATGGGGCGGCACCTGAAAACCTTCCCCCGCCTTGTAGGACTTGGCCGGCTGGCCCTGCACCATAAGCTCGAGCCCGCCTTCCAGCACGTAGGAGGATTCGACGCCGGGATGGGTGTGCCTGGCGATGTCGAAATTCGGCTCAAGCTCGATCATCATCAGGATGGTCGCGTACTTGTCGGGGAATTCGGTCTTCTGCAGCAGCGTTCGCTTCGGTGCGCCCGCGGTCTGCGCCTGGCTCTCGACTTTGGTGGCGGCAAGTCCGACCACGGCGCAGATGGCGCACGTGCCGAACTTTCTACGCGATAGCATGGCATCCTCCCTCTCTTGTTCCATCCTTGACGGACGGCGAGGCAGGATAGCAACGACGACTGCTACGGCATAGGGCGAAGCGGCCGTGTCGCTCGCGCCATCAAGCCGCCGTATGCGCATGCGATCATGCGCGCTCCGAGGCCGGCTTTCGCGCGCAGTGCGCGCGTGCCATGATGACGAGACCCGAAGGAGCATTGCGTCATGCGCGCACTCGCGCTCTTTGCCGTGCTGGCGGCGACGGCCGTCGCGGTCCTTGCGCTTCGCGGCAACGCCGCGCCGCTCTCCGCGCCGAAGCTCGCCGAGGGCGTGGCGACGGTCGTCGATACCGAGGTCGTGCTCGCCGTCGATGTCTCTTATTCGATGGATCCGGACGAGCAGAAACTGCAGCGCGAGGGCTACGTCCAGGCGCTGACCTCGCGCGATTTCATGGGGGCGCTCAAGGCCGGCACCAACGCGCGCATCGCCATCACCTATTTCGAATGGGCGAATGTCGGCGATCAGAAGATCCTGGTGCCGTGGCGGCTGATCGACGGGCCGGAATCGGCGGACGCCGTCGCCGCGGAGCTCGCGCATGCGCCGTACCGCCGCGCCTCGCGCACCTCCATCTCCGGCGGGCTGATGTTCGCGCAGTCGCTGTTCGGAACCAGCGAATACCGCGGCCTGCGCCGCGTCATCGACGTGTCGGGCGACGGCGCCAACAACAACGGTCCGCCGGTCACGACCGTGCGCGACGAGGTGGTGGCCAACAACATCATCATCAACGGCCTGCCGATCATGCTGAAAAAGCCGAACCTGCTCACCATGGATATCGAGGACCTCGACGTCTACTACGAGGATTGCGTCATCGGCGGGCCCGGCTCGTTCGTGATCCCGATCAAGGAGCGCGAGAAATTCACCGAGGCGATCCGCACCAAGCTCGTGCTCGAAGTCGCCGGCCGCACGCCGAAGGCGCGGGTCATCCCGGCGGCGTCGGACGCACCGCGCATATCCTGCACCATCGGCGAGCGCATGTGGCGCGAGCGCTGGGGGAATTGACGCTTACGTTGGGTGCGCACGGCGCGCCGTGAGGCTTGGCCGTCTGGGACACGACGATCAAAACTGAGAAAACTGGCTGCGATAGACTTGCTTGCAGTGATTGAGCCTGTCGTTCAGCCGCTTGGCCTCGCCATGCTGTCCGCACTGTTCGGCCGCCGCGATCGCCATGGCGAAGAAATCCTTTAGATCGCTGTAGCAGGCGGCCGGTGAGCGCGAATCGTACATCTCGCCGTATGCGTTCTCGGCAAGCGCTTCGTATTTGGCGATGTCTTCCTGGCTCATCTGCGGCGTCCCTTGAGCCGGATTCTACATCGCGGGAGACTTGGCCCGAAAGCCAATTGTGAGGCAGCTCAGGCGTGCGCTGTCGTTTCAAAAGCCCGCGGCATGCATTACTATGGCGGCGGAATTGGAGGAGCCATGCCGGCCAATCGCGTCAAGATCGGGATCGTGGGTCTTGGCCGCTGGGCCAGAGTGCTGACCCGCGCCGCCCGCAAGTCGGATCTTCTGGAAATCGTCGCTGGCTACAGCCGCAGCGAAGAAAACCGCGCGGCCTTTCAGCGCGAGTTCGGCGTCGCCTGCGCGCCGGACTTTTCGCGGATGCTTGCCGACCCGCAGATCGAAGGCGTCATCCTCACGGTGCCGAACGAGCAGCACCTGCCGCTCGCCCGCGAGGTCGCGAAGTCCGGCAAGCATGTCTACACGGAAAAGCCCATCGCGGCGACGCTCGAAGAGGGGCTCGAGATCGAAGCCCTGGAGAAGCTCTACGGCGTGACCGTCACGGTCGGCCACAGCGCGCGGCTGATGGCCGGCATCCGCAAGATTCGCGAGGTCGCCGAGGCCGGCGAACTCGGCCGCGTCGCCTTCATGGAGGCGAATTTCTCCAACGAGCGCGCGCTCGAGCTCACGCCGAAAGCCTGGCGCTGGTACAAGGACAAGGCGCCCGGCGGACCGCTGTCGCAACTCGCCATCCATCAGTTCGACGTGATGCATTATCTTGGCGGCGAGATTGTCGAAGCGAGCGCGATGGCCTCGAAGCTGTCGCCGGTCGGTGCCGAGGTCGACGATCAGTCGATGACCTTGCTGAAATTCGCCGACGGCAAGATCGGCTATGTCGGCTCGTCGTGGACCTCGCCCGGCATCTTTGCGGTGCGCGTGTTCGGCTCGAAAGGCCTGATGCACTATGAAATCGATTTTGCGGCCTGGGACACGCCGGACAGGCTGCACGACAGCGCGACGCTCTATATCCAGCGCGGCACGGACGGTTACAGCAGGCGCGAGGAGCTGAAGATTCCGCAAAGCGACATGTTCCGCGCCGAGCTCGATATGTTCGCCGAATCATGCCGCAGCGGAAAGCCCAACGAGCTGAACGCGCGCAACGGCAATCTCGCCATTGCGACCGTCTATGCGGCCCTGCTTTCGGTTGAAAAACACGGCCAGGCCGTCCCCATCGCCGAGGTGATCGCGGCGGCGCATCGCAAGCTCGCGCAGAGAGACCGCCATGTTGCCTAGCCGCTATTTTGTCGAGCTGACGCAGCCGGAAATCGCCGCGCAGCTCAAGAAGAATCCGCTGGTCATCCTGCCCTGCGGCAGCGTTGAGCAGCACGGTCCCCATCTGCCCGCCGGCACCGACACGTTCGCCGCCGAGGTCATCGGCCGCGCCGTGGCGGAGCGCATGGACGGCCTGGTGCTGCCGGCTACGCCGTTCGGCGTCACGCCGATGCACATGCCGTTCGAAGCTACCATCACGCTCACTCCCGACACCTATATCCGCGTCACCACCGAAACATGCGCAGCGACGGCGGCGCATGGCGCCAAATATCTTCTCATCCTCAACTGGCATGAGGGCAACATCCCCTCGCTCGCGATCGCCGCGGAAGCGTTGCATCGCCGGCACGGCATGACGGTGATCACCGTGCAGGCCTGTTACGTCGCGGAAGAACTATATGGACATTCCTGCAACGGCTTGACCCACGGCGGCGAGATCGAGGCGCTCGCCATCCTGGCGCACCGGCCTGAGCTCGTTCATCTCGACCGCATCGACTATTCGTCCGATCCCGCGCAGGGACACAAGATGGACAAGCTGCGCCGCACCCGCACCTTTCAGCCGGTGCTGACCGATGTTCGATCGATCGCCCCGACCGGCTGGTTCGGCAGCCCGCAGCAGGCGAGCGCGGCGAAAGGCGCCCGCATGCTGGCCGATATCGCCGACGCCATCGCGCGCGAGGCCGCCGAGATTTTTCGGCAACTCGACGCGGTGCAGGGCGGCGGTGGCACGGCGGAAGTCAAGCAACTGCGGCAGGTCGGATAATGGCGCGCTTGTTCAAGCAATCTGACGCGAAGCGGCTCGGCCTGCCGGGGCGGGTTTCGCTCGAGCCAGTTTCGGGCCATACCGGATCGCGGTTGACGCTGCGGATCGCCGAAATCCCGCCGGCAAGACCGGGCGACAAGCCGCGCGGCCCGCACCTGCACGACGGCCTCGAGGAATGCATCTACGTGCTGAAGGGCGCCGGCGTGACCGTTGCCGAGAGCGGCGAAATTCCGATCAAGCCCGGCGATATCGTGTTGATCCCGCCCAACGAGAAGCATATGACGCGCAACACCGGAAGCGAGCCGCTAGTCCTGGTTTGTTTCTTCGCCGACCCTAATGTCAGCGCGCGCACCACGGAATTTCCGAGCTTTTAGAGTCAGCCCGGCAACGGCGCGTCGTCAATTCGTCGTTATGTGGGCGTGACGGACGACTTCGCGCCAGCGCTCGACATCCTGCAACAATTGATCGGCAAACTGATGCGGCGTGCTGACGATCGGGTCGAAGCCGAGAGTCTTGATGCGCTCCTGCATGTCCGCCGCATCGATGATGCGGGCGATCTCGTCGTGCAGCCTGGCCACGATGCGCGGGTCCAGTCCGGCAGGACCAAGGAGCCCGGCCCAGTTCGCCACTTCGAATCCGGGCAGGCCGGATTCCTCCATGGTCGGCAAGTCGGGCATCAAGGCGGAGCGTCGCTTCTCCGCCATGGCGATTGGACGCACGCGATCCGACTGTTCCGCCAGGATCGCCGGCACGCTCGCGAACATCGCCTGGACCTGTCCGCCCATGAGGTCGAGCAGCGCCGGACTCATGCCCTTGTTCGGAACATGCACCATGTCGATGCCGGCCTTGCTTTTGAACATTTCGCCGGCGAGATGCGAGGCGCTGCCGATGCCGGCCGAGCTGTAGCTCAGCTTGCCCGGATTAGCCTTGGCGTAGGCGATGAAGTCCTTGAGCGAGGGCGCCGGCACCGACGGGTTCACCACGAACACGTAGGGGCTGATGGCGACGTTGATGATCGGCGCAAAATCCTTCGCCACGTCGTAGGGCGCCGTCTTGTTGACCGCGACCGTCAGTGCCAGGCTGCTCGGCGTATAGAGCAGCGTATAGCCGTCCGGCGCGGCACCGATCACCGTCCTGCTGCCAATGACGCCGGCCGCGCCGGGCCGGTTCCCAACGAAGAACTGCTCACCCCATCGCTCGCTCAATTTCTGGGCGAGGAGCCGCGCCATGATATCGACACCGCCGCCCGCGGCGACCGGCACGATGATGCGCACGATGCGATCCGGATAATCGGCGCGGACCGGATCGGCGGTGCCGAGTGCCGCCACGACGCCGAGCAAAAGGGCGGCTACACGCATCGTCACGCGATACCGCTGCGCCCTCCCAAAAACAATCGTTGATTTCGGGTCGTAGGAACTTTCATGACATATGGTCGCAGTTTTGCCGCCACAAAGGTGCCAAGCTTGGCATAGAAACGATGTGTGTTAAGAGAATGGCGCCCCGCGCCGGCCGGCAAGATGGCGACGTGAGACGTCTTCCACAACATGAGAAAGCTTCCGAGATGATACGTTCATGGCGCGCCGCGACGACGTTCGCGGCCTTGATCCTGATGTCCAGTACAGGAGCTGGCGCAGCCGAGGACTCGACCAGCGCCGAAGTGCCGCATTTCGGCAACTGGGGCTTCGATCTCACGGCCCGGGACCTGACCGTCAAGCCGGGCACCGACTTTTTTCTCTATGCCGACGGAGACTGGCTCAAGCGCACCAGGATTCCAGCGGACAAAACGTCCTACGGAAATTTCGCCAGGCTCGACGATGTGTCGAAGGCGGCGGTCCGCAAGCTAATCGAGGACGCGGCGGCCGGCCGCTCCAGCGATCACGACGCCGCCAAGATCGGCGCCGCCTATAAGGCCTACCTGGACGAAGCGCGCGCCGAGGAACTCGACGCTAAGCCGCTCGCTGCCGACCTTGCCGCGATACGCGCCGAGAAGAACAAGGCCGACGTCGCCGCCCTCATGGGCACCGATGTGAGTGGCTTTCAGCAATCCATTTTCGGGCTGGAAATAACGCCCGACGCCAAGGTGCCGACCCGCTACGCCGTCTATCTGGGCGCGGACGGACTGGGCCTGCCCGACCGCGACTACTATCTGAAGGCGCAGTTTGCGGACAAAAAAGCCAAATACCAGTCCTACGTCGCGTCGATCCTGACCATGATCGGCTGGCCCGATCCAGACGGTAACGCCAAGGCGGTCGTCGATCTCGAGACGAAGTTCGCCGAGGCCAGATGGACCCGCGTCGAGGAGCGCGACCCCGACAAGCAGTATCATCCGATGACGGTCGCGGAGCTTGCGCACTTTGCGCCCGGCTTCGACTTCAGGCTGTTCCTCGACAAGGCCGAGCTCGGCCCGGTGGATCAGGTGGTGGTCACGACCGACACCGCGTTTCCGAAGTTCGCCGCGATTTTCGACCAGACGTCGCTCGATACGCTGCAGGCGTGGCAGGCATTCCACCTCGGCACCGGGGCGGCGCCCTACCTCTCCAAGCGCTTCGTCGACACCAGGTTCGAGTTCTACGGCAAGACGCTCTCCGGCCAGGCCGAGATCACGCCGCGCTGGAAGCGGGGCGTGGACTTCGTCAACGGGGCGCTCGGCGAATCCATCGGCCGCATGTACGTCGCCGAATATTTCCCGCCGGCCGCCAAGGCCAAGATCGACGAACTGGTCAAGCAGGTGATCGCCGCCATGCACGCGCGGATCGACCGCCTCGCGTGGATGAGCCCGGCGACCAAGCAGAAGGCGCAACAGAAGCTCGACAAGCTCGCCGTCAAGATCGGCTATCCGGCGAAGTGGCGCTCCTACGACCCGATGACGATCGCGGCCGACGATCTCTACGGCAATGCGGCGCGCTCGGTGGCCTACCAGTGGAACTACGTTGTCGAACGGCTGAACAAGCCGGTCGACAAGGAGGAATGGCAGGCGACGCCCCAGGAGGTGAACGCCGGCTATGATCCGCTCCACAACGATATCACCTTCCCGGCCGCTATCCTGCAGCCGCCGTTCTTCGATCCGACCGCCGACATGGCGATCAACTACGGCGGTATCGGCGGAGTCATCGGCCATGAGATCACGCACGGTTTCGACGATCAGGGCCGCAAGTTCGACGGCGACGGCATGCTGACGGAATGGTGGACGCCGCAAGACGCCGCCAAGTTCGAGGTGCAGGCCGATCGCCTCGCCGCGCAGTTCGACAAGTTCGCGCCGATCGAGGGCAATTTCGTCAACGGCCAATTGACCCTGGGCGAGAACATCGCCGATATGGGCGGCCTTCTGCTGGCGCTCGACGCCTACCACGCTGCGCTGAACGGCAAGGAAGCCCCGGTCCTGGACGGCCTGACCGGCGACCAGCGGGTATTCCTTGGCTGGGCTCAGGTGTGGCAGGAAAAGGTCAGGGACGACGCGGCGCTCATGCTGCTCAAAGCCGACGTGCACGCGCCGCCGCAATTCCGCGTCAACGGCCCGATGCGCAACATTGCGGCCTGGTACAAGGCGTTCGAGATCGGCACGGGCGATCCGTTGTACATCGCACCTGAAAAACGCGTCAGCATCTGGTAGCGCGCGGCTTCATGGCGCGGGCTTCTTGGCGCCGGCGCCGCCCCACAGGGTCTCGGCGAAGAAGTCGCGCATCAGCAGGTATGACTTGCGGCACAGTTTTGCGTCGTAGCGCAGCGGGCCGGCGTCGACGGTCGGATCGCAGAACGAATGCACCGCGCCGCCGAACATCATCATCTGCCAATCGACCTTGGCCCTGGTGAGCTCGTCCTCCAGCGCATCCATCATGGGCTTGGGCGTAACCGGGTCGGCCGAGCCATGGATCGCCAGCACCCGGCCCCTGATGTTGCAGGGCGTGCCGGCAACGACCGGATTGGGGTTGGTGACGTGGAACACGACCACCGCCTTGAAATCGGCGCCGGTGCGCGCCTGCTCGAGCACGTAGCCGCCGCCGGCGCAATAACCGATCGCGAGGTTCTTGCCGGCATCGACCAGGCCGAGCCTGTCCGCTTCGGCAAAGAGCGCGGCGAAGGCGGCGCCGCCGCAGGCGAGGGTGAAGGGCAGGTCGTTGTGCACGGCGAGCATGCCGGCGCGCAACTCGTCCTGCGCCTTCGGCTTGTCGCCATAGCCGGCGCCAAACATGTCCGCCATCAGCACCACGTGGTCGCCGCCGGCGACGGTGCGTGCCTGCGCGATGGTGTCGGCGCAAACGCCCTTCCAGTCGGGCTGCATGAAGGTCGCCGGACGCTTGCCGGCGGCGACGTCGTCGTAGACGATCATGCCCTCGAATGGCTTGCCGTTGACTTGGTACGGCACCTTCTTCTCCGCCATGGCGCGCTGCTCTCGCTTGCTGTGGGATTCCGGTGTTCGATTGTGACCGCTCAAGCCCGCACCGCCTCGCGCGGTCGTGCGGTACGGTCCACCGTGCGGATGAAATCGACGCCCGCGCCGGCGCGCGGATGGTCGAGCGGCAAGACATAGCGCGCCGCGCCGTCGCGGCTTTCCAGCTCGGAAAAGCCGAGGCGCGGGTAGAGGCCGCCCACCAGCTCGTTCTTCGCCGTAGCAATGTACTCGCCGATCAGCCGGCGCGCGCCGAGCGCGCGCGCTTGCGCGGCGAGATCGGCCAGGATCGCATCCTCGACCTTGCGTCCGAGCACGCGGCAGGACATCAGCCATAAGGCGATGGTCGCGTCCGAGCCGGTGCGCGCGACCGCGGCGACACTGATGATGCCGTTATCGCCGAACTTGTCCTTGAGCCGGTAGCAGCGGGCGAAGCCGTCCTGCGCGATGGTGGCAAGCTCGCCCCAGTTATAGCGCCGCGTCGTGAGGTTGAACTGGTTGGTCTTGTGAACGAGCTCGAGCACGCGTTCGCGCGCCTCCCCGATGCCGCCGATCTCGAGCACCATGTCGAGCTGGCGCAGGAATTCGTCGATGCTGCCGGCGGCCTGCAGCGCGGTGTCCCGCTCGGCGTTCTGCGCATACATGCGGTTGCGCTCGTGCGATTCTGCGGTCGTAACGCGGCGCTCGAACAGTCCCGTCGCGATCAGCATCGGCACGCGCTGCGCCGGATCGTCCGGCAGCTCGGGCACCGCGATATCGGGGAAGCGGCTGCGCACCTCCGCGCGCTCGACCGGATTGTCGTCGAGAAACACCACGCCGGCGGTGGACAGTTTGAGGCGATCGAGAATGCGCGCAAGGCTTGCCGATTTCGGCTCCCAGTGGATCTCGGCCGCGGCGAAGTCTGCAAGTTGCAGGATCATTTCGGGCCGATTGGCAAAAACCTCCTCGACCATCCGCCTGTTGTTCTTGCTGGCGATGGCGAGGACGACGCCCTGCGCCTGCAACCCTTTCAGGAAGGCTTGCAGCCTCAGGAAATGACGGCCCTTGCCGGCGGGGTTGAGGTCGAGCCCCTCGAAGCCGTCGTCGCCGACCCGGCCGCCCCACACCGTATCGTCGAGATCGACCACGATCAGTTTGCAGCGCGGATTGACCACGCTGGCGATGGCATCGGCAAGGAGGCCGAGCAACGCCGGGGTGCGGTCCGGATGGTGCGGAATTTTTGCCGTGTCGTAATAGCGCTCGTCGAACCAGGCCTGCGCGCCAAAGCTGCGGATCAGAGGTTCGACGTCGATCAAGGTCACCCGCGCCGACGACAGCGCCGTGCGCAGCGCGTCGCAGACCTGGCGTCGCCACGCATAGGCGCCGCCGCTGTCGGAAATCTCGTCGGCGAGCGGCTCGGGCAAGGTGACGATGATGTGGGCATCCGTCGCCTTGCAGGCGGCGTCGACCGCGCCCGCTATGGCGGCGGCGACCGCCTCGGCGGTTCTGAGCGACCCATAGGCCAGCTCGATCGAGGTGAGCGCCAGCACGATATGGGTCGGCTTGAATGCGTAGAGCGCCGATGCCGTGTCGATCAGCTCGATCTGCCAATGATTGTACGGCGACTCATGGAGCGCGCCGCCGATGCCGCGCGCCGCGAGCGCTACCGAAAATCCCTTGGCGAGCATCTGCGTCGAATAGTTGCCGGTGAGCGCCAGGCGGATTGCTGGCGCGCCGGGCGGCGTCGGCGCCCCCGCGGCTTCGTAATCGCGCGCGCAGGCAAACAGCTGCGCCAGCGAGCCCGCCGCCGCATAGCGCGCGAGAATGGTGTCGAGCGGCTGGCTCATCCGGTGACACCCTTGCTCTCGAGCAGCGCAACCATCTCGCCGACATTGCTGAGATGCGCCATCTCGTCGGTCGACAGCGTGACGCCGAGTTGCATCTCGATCTCGACGACTAGAACGATGTGGTTCACGGAATCCCACAGTGGAACCCGCGACGCGTCGAGATCTTCGGTCAAAACCAGGTTCGGGTCCAGAACGGTACGGAAGATCGGTTCCAGCCTGCGCAAGATCGCTGTTTTGGACATCCCCATCGCCGGCTTGGCTGCAGCTGCCTCTTCTTAGGCGCTGCCACGGGAGCGAACAAGAGCCCCGGATTTGCCCGTCAAACCAAGCGGTGGACCGCATGGATGAGCGGCAGCATGACGGCGAACGCATCGGCGTTTTCGACCTGGGCGATGGTGTTGGTCTGGTCGGTCAGGACGCGCGGCAGCCGGCTCGTCAGGATGCGCAAGCCCGGGAGTTGCGCCGTCATGTCGGCGCAGAGAGCCTCGCCCGCCATCTTGGCCATGCTGTATTCGGTGAGGCCGGCCGGCCGTTTCTCCACCGCGACCGACGACGGGTAGAACACCGCAAGCGTCGCCGCCTGCGAGCGCGAGCGCACGAGCCGACAGACGTCGTAGAAGCCGTCGAGATAGACGCTGCTGAAAGTCTGGAACAGCTCGGCAGAAAATATCTCGGCGGTTTGCTGGAAAATAGGCGGCGTTGCGAAATAGTAGAGCGTGTTCACCGTCTCGGTCAGGGCGGCGAGTTGGGAGGCGGCACTTGACGCGCTGTCATAGGCGAGCACGGTGCAGGCCGCATTGCCGCGCGCCGCGTTGATCTCGGCGGCGAGATTGACGGCGTCGTCGCGCCCTCTGGCGTAGGTCACGACAACGCGCCCGCCGCCGGCGGCGATCGTCTTCGCCGTCACCGCGCCGAGGCCGCGCGAGCCGCCGACGATCAAGGCGATGCTGCCGGCAAAATCCTGAGCCCCGACCTTTTCCGCAATCGTGCGCATGGCCGGCGCCGCAACCGGCGGCGCCACCATGAAGGATGTGACCTTGCCGGCAAAGGCGCGTCCCGCGACGTCCATGTTGATCAAGCGGACGCGCGGGTGCGCCATCGTCACCTTGAAGCCGAGCCCCGCGCGAGCGGCCGGCGCTTGCGTGAGGTTTACGGAAAAGCCGGTAAAGATCGAATGCAGCCCCGGGCAGATCATGCCGACAAGGCGGGATAGGGCAGCAAGCTCCTCGACCGTCGACGCGCCGAGCGATCGAGCCGCGTGCGGGAAATCACGCATCAGCTCGGCCTTTGATGCCGTCGGCACCAGCCAGCCCGACAGGCTTGCGGCCTGTTCGAGCGTCGGGGCGTTCGGCACATTTGCCGGCGCGGAAACTTCAGGCCCTGCGATCACGAAACCGCCGCTATCGACTTCGCGGGGGCCGTTGCGCAGCAGCAGCGAGGCGACCACCAGCCCCCTGAGCGACAGCTCGGCCGCAATAGTGTCGCCGTCGCGCTGCACGAGCTTGAGATCGAGCAGCCGATCCAGGTGGATGAATTTCCTGAACTGCACGCGGATGCTCGCGAGTTCGCCGCCAACGATGCCGGCCTTTGCCAGCTCGTCGAGCGCCCACAGCACGGCGTGCATGCCATGGACCACAGGTGCGCCGGGGAGCGTGCGGCGCGCCGCGACGGCGTCGAGATGCATCGGGTTATGATCGCCGGACAATACGGCAAACCTGATCTGGTCGGCCATGCCGAAGCGTCGCGACGCAAGCGTCTCGGCAGTCACGCCGGCCCGGTCTTGCGCCATCGCCGTCACGCCGCGTCGCCTTCGCGCGGTTCGGCCGCCCATTTCTTGAGCTCCGCCACGATCTCGCGATTGAGCGTCGCCTCGACGTCGCGGACCAGGCGGTAGGCTTCGATGCCGTCCAGGATGCGGTGATCGAACAGCAGCTGGACCAGCACGTCGCCATTGGGTTTGACCAGACCGTAATACAGCAGCAGCGAAATCGGCGTCGTCGACTGCATCACCTCACCCGGTGTCGGGAACGGGTTGATGGCGTAGGTTCCTAAATAGCGCGATCGCAGCCTGCCGACCCAGTACAATCCGATCGTCCATATCAAGCGGCGCACCAGGACCGGCGGGCGCGCCAGGCGGATCATGCGGCGGAAGCCGCCGATCTGCTCGACGGGCTTCAGCTTGAGGCTGCGCAAGGCAGCATCGAGATCGGCCAGCGACAGCGTATCGGGCGCCTTGTACTGCTCGAAGAACACCGCGGGGTTGCCGTTCCAGGTCCGGTCGATGGCGACCGAGCACACGCTGAAGGGATGTACGTAGAGGCGCGCCCAGGGAAATGGCAGAAACGAGGTACGCAATTCCGGCCGGCGATGGCCAACCAGCGCCAGGGCTTTCATCCAGATCGCCGCCCAGCCGATGCCCGGCTGGCGCGCCGCGCGTGCGGCGACGACAGGCGCGAGGTTGATCGTCCAGTTGCAGCCGACGACCTGCGACTTCTGGCCGAAATGGATCACGTCGTTGATCCAGCGGCGATGCAGCGGATAGGATCGGTAGCGTGGCGCAAGCGTCATGGAACGAGTGTCGTGCGGCGTCCGCCGTGAAGCAACCCGGCTGGGCCCGAAACGATCGGACAGTGAGGTGTCGTTTCGCCTTCAGGTCGCGGCTTGCGCCCGGTTCGGGAACAGTTGCGGCCGCAGCTTCGGGTGGCAGCCCATCATCTTCGGCGCATAGGCCGTCTCGGCGCCGAGCTCTTCGGCGGCGTGCCAGGCCCAGCGCGGGTCCCACATGGCGCCGCGCGCGAGGCAAATCATGTCCGCTCGGCCCGAGGCCACGATCTCCTCGGCCTGACGGTAGCCGGCGATCAGGCCGACCGTCATGGCGGCGATGCCCGTTTCCTTCTTCACCTTCTCGGCGAACGGAACCTGGTAGCTGGGGGCAAGCGGAATCTTCTGCCGCGGATCGAGCCCGCCGGTCGAGACATCCATGTAGTCCATGCCGCGCTTCTTGAGCTCTCGCGCCAGCACCACGGCTTCCTCCGGCGTCCAGCCGCCCTCGACCCAGTCGGTCGCGGACACCCGCATGCCGATTGGCTTGTGCTCTGGAAAGACCTTCCGCACCGCCTCGAACACTTCGATGGGGAAACGGATGCGGTTCTCGGTCGAGCCGCCGTATTCGTCGGTGCGCTGGTTGGAAAGCGGCGACATGAACTGGTGCAGCAGATAGCCGTGGCCGCCGTGCAACTCGATCACGTCGTAGCCGATGCGCTCGACGCGCCGTGCAGCCGCGGCGAATTCGCCGACGCAGCGCTTGATGTCGTCCTTGGTCATGGCGTGCGGCGCCGGCCAGCCGGTGTCGTAGGGCAGCGCCGACGGCGCCTCCGGCGTCCAGCCGCCTTCCTCCTTGGTCAGGATCGGCTTGCCGCCTGCCGCCGGCGGCGTGGTCGGGCCTTTGCGTCCGGCGTGGGCGAGTTGCACGCCGAGCTTGGCGATGCCGTAGGTACGGCAAAAATCGTGCACGCGCTTGAGCGCCGCCTCGTTGTCGTCGGACCACAGGCCCGCGCATTTCGGCGAAATCCGTCCCTGCGGGTTGACGTTGGTCATCTCGCACATCACCAGGCAGGCGCAGCCGAGCGAGAAACTGCCGAGATGCATCAGGTGCCAATCGGTGGCCGAGCCGTTGTCGGAATTGTATTGGCACATCGGCGAGACCACGACCCGGTTGGGCAGCGTGAGACCGCGCAGCGTGATGGGAGAAAACAGGACGCTAGCCATTATTCGGTTTCCTTTCGCGGCCATCGAGCCGGACGGCGAAAGTATTGCAAAAATCCGCCATGGCGGCCAGCGACGCATTTTTTGCCCCGCGGCAGACGTCCCCTCGCCACTGCCGTGCCGACGAATCGCGGCGGCGACGATGGCGCGACGGCCTTGGGCGGGGCGCCGAAAGACCGCCGCGTAACAAAAATTTAATGATCCGGGCGATTTTGCCGTGGCCGAAGCGCCACAGAATTCTTTTTTGATGATGGATGCGAGGGCGCGGGAAGCAGATATCAAACAGATCGAGGCCCGATCGCGAGGCGCATAACGGGCCCCAATCTTTTGTTCGAGCAAGATTTTTTGATGTCGGCGTGAAATTTCCCTCCCGCATTTTCTTCGTTGCGCGTTACTTGCATTTTCTTGCTTGCAAATTATCTGATGTTGTGGCACACGAGCCGACCTGATGGCCATTGGCCACATAGAGGAACCGATGCGTTCGATACGCACAGTGATCGCACTATCAACCGCCGCGCGGCCGGGCACCCGGCCGAGCGATTGGCGGCATATGTGCGCGCGCGGTTCCTATCAACCGGCGAAAAGTCCTGAACCAGGATTAGCAAGACCGGATTAGCCGGCGGCAGGGCCAAACCCCTCCGCCGAACAGGCAGGAGGGGCCGGATGGCCCAGATCTTCGCAAACAACACGAGACACCGAGACGGCGTGCGCACCACGTGCGCTTCCGGATTCGTCCTGCCCGTTGCCGTGCGCCCGCGCGCGGCGCGCAGTCGTCGCTGCGCGCGCTTTTGAATGCGGTCCGCAAGGATCGAACAATGAACATCCAGGCTGGCGCCCTTGGGCATAAGGCGCCCCTTCGACCCGTAGGTCCCTCAAGATCGAGGGCTCTGGTTTCGGCGAAGGTTCTTTGTGGTTTGCGATCGGGCTGGTTTAGCTCAGTCGGCAGAGCGGCCGTTTCGTAAACGGCAGGTCCGGTGTTCGAATCACCGAACCAGCACCAAACAAAAATCTTCACGCTCTCTTAGCTCATTCGGCAGAGCGCCGCCTGGTATGGCGGAGGCGGCAGGATCGTAGCCTGCAGAGAGCACCATGCGCGCGTGGCGGAATTGGTAGACGCACCGCACTCAGAATGCGACGGGTCACTCCCGTGTGGGTTCGAGTCCCTCCGCGCGCACCATTTTTCATTTTTTATTTATGCCATCTTGCGAGCCCTCTTGGCGGAACTGGCAGACGCAGCGGCTTCAAACACCGCCGGCATTGGCCGTGATCGTTCGAGTCGATCAGGGGGCACCAAATAGTGAGGCGCCGGAAGGATTCGCGGGCGTGGCGGAACTGGCAGACGCACCGGCCTTAAACCCCGAACTTTGCAGGTTCGAATCCTGCCGCCCGCACCAAGCTACGCTCCGTTCGCCAAGTGGCTAAGGCATCGGTTTTACACACCGACATTCCGGGGTTCGAATCCTCGACGGAGCACCATTTTTGTTTGCGTCATTCCGGACCGGCGAAGCCCGGAGCAGGTAAACATGAAGCGGCGGGGTGATCCGGAACGGCACGAACGCACCTGTAGCTCAACGGCAGAGCAAGCGACCGATAATCGCTCGATGCTGGTTCAATTCCAGACTGGTGCACCAGCAAGGCAAACCAGGCGATCAGCCGACAACCCAAAAAACAAGCGAGACAAACGAGGATCATCATGAGCGAACCGTTCAAACGGGGCTCCCGGATCGGGAGCCTTCAAGCCTGGGTCGGCCGGGCAGCGGACTTTTAACCCGCGGGCAAGGGGTTCGACTCCTCCCCGATTCACCAATCAACGGACCAGTGACCCGAGCGGCAAAGGGAGCGGTCTCTTAAACCGTCGCGCCAAGCTTCGTGGGTTCGAGTCCCACCTGGTCTTCCACAACTTCCGGCGTCCTCTTGGCGGAACTGGTAGACGCGCGGCGTCGAGAGCGCCGTGGGAAACCGTCCGAGTTCGAGTCTCGGAGAGGACACCAAAAGCCAGCCGGGAATAAGGCTCCGTTACGCATCTGATGAGGCGGACCCGCTGTCTACGGGTTGAGGCAGGTTTGATTCCTGTACGGAGCGCCAATCAGGGTGTGGCTCAGTCTGGCGGAGCGGAGCGCCGCTTCGAGATCAGGAAGCCGCCCGTTCGAATCCGGCCGCCTTGACCAATCACGCACGTCCGTAGCTTAGCGGCCAAAGCCACCTCCTCATAACGGGTCGATCGCTGGTTCGAGTCCAGCCGGGCGCACCAGCCTCCGCTGCGGCGGCGAGCCTCGTTCGGCAAGCTGCTCGGCGCCGGCGCGCAACACAAGCAAGTAACGCAACACAAGCAACCAAGGAGATCGGTATCATGCACGCACATCCGGCATTGGTGCTCAATGCCGACTTCCGGCCGCTCAGCTATTTCCCGCTGTCGCTGGTGTCGTGGGATCGCGCCGTCAAGGCGGTGGTCGAGGCCACTCATGCGGTCGTCGCGGAATACGATGCGGTGGTGCGCAGTCCCTCGACCACGATGCGGCTGCCGTCGGTGCTGGCGCTGCGCAAGTATCGGCCGGTGCCGAAGCGCGTCGCGTTCACGCGCTTCAACGTGTTCCTGCGCGACCGCTTCCGCTGCCAGTATTGCGGCGAGAAGCATTCGAGCGCCGATCTCACCTTCGACCACGTCGTGCCGAAGAGCCTCGGCGGCCCGACGTCCTGGGACAACGTGGTTGCGGCGTGCTCACCGTGCAACGTCAAGAAGGACAGTTCGACGAGCATGAAGCCGCTGCGGGCGCCGAGGCCGCCGCACGCGGAGGAACTGTTGGCGGCGAAGCGGGCCTTTCCGCCGAATTTCCTGCACGAGACGTGGCGCGATTACCTCTATTGGGACGCCGCGCTCGAGCCATGAAAAGTTTCCGGTAGCTCAGTGGACAGAGCGCAACCCTCCGAAGGTTGAGGTCGCGGGTTCGACTCCTGCCCGGAAATCGAAAAACGGATGGTGAACCGGACAGGCGCGCCGGCACGGTTTTGAACACCGCTGGTGCCGCGACAAACGGCATGGGCTTCGATTGCACCCGCCATTCGCCAGCAAGACGAACCGGAAGCGTGGCCGAGCGGCTTAAGGCACCGTCCTGGAAAGGCGGCGGACCTTCGGGTCCCGCGCGTTCGAATCGCGCCGCTTCCGCCAATACGGAGACGTGGTCGAGAGGTTGATGGCACCCGTCTCGAAAACGGGCGAACGTTGATGCGTTCCACAGGTTCGAATCCTGTCGTCTCCGCCAATCCGAATGTCGCGATCATTGTTCCGGGCAGGCTGGGCATTGGCGAGCCCAAGGCGCTGTAAACGCCCCGCATAGTCTGTGGCGGTTCGACTCCGTCCCTGCCCACCACGCGGACGTAGCTCAGTGGTAGAGCTTCACGTTGCCAACGTGACGGTCGTCGGTTCGATTCCGATCGTCCGCTCCAATTCGCACAAGTAGCTCAGAGGTAGAGCGGCGCGTTGAAGGCGCGCGCGGCGGTGGTTCGATCCCATCCTTGTGCACCACACCGGGCTATAGCTCATCGGGAGAGCGTCGCGTCGGCAACGCGAAGGTGCGGGGTTCGATTCCCCGTAGCTCCACCAGCAAATCCGGGCCCGTAGCTCATCTGGGAGAGCGCGACGTTCGCAACGTCGAGGCGGTCGGTTCGAGTCCGACCGGGTCCACCAATGCCCATTCCCGTCGAGCCATCTCGGTGAGGGCGGCCGGCTGTTAACCGGCAAAGGCAGGTTCGAATCCTGCGGCGGGAGCCAGATCGAGCGCCTCCGTCTTCTAGCGACCAGGAAGCCGCCCTCTCAAGGCGGCAACACGGGTTCAAATCCCGTCGGAGGTTCCAGATTATTCCCTTCCCGTAGCTCAACTGGAGGAGCGCCCGGCTACGAACCGGGAGGCATGCAGGTTCGAATCCTGCCGGGAAGGCCAACAGGGTGTAGCTCAGCCAGGAAGAGCGCCTGCTTTGGGAGCAGGATGTCGTCGGTTCAATTCCGGCCACCTTGACCAGTTGATGCCCCTTAGCTCAGTCGGAAGAGCGCACGGCTCTGAACCGTGAGGTCCGCGGTTCGATCCCGCGAGGGGCTGCCAGCCACGGTGCGGTGGCGAAATGGGAACGCTGCGCTCTGCAAAAGCGCGATGAGTCGGTTCGATCCCGACCTGCACCTCCAGATCTGCACCTCCATGCTCTCGTGGCGCGAATGGACAGGCTCCGGATTTCTACTCCGGCACATGCGGGTTCGAATCCTGCCGAGAGCGCGGTCGCATAGCTCAGCGGATAGAGCGCCCGAATCCTAGTCGGGAGGTCGAGGGTTTGAATCCTTCTGCGATCACCATCACGGAGCGTTGACCGAGCGGTCGAAGGTAGCGGTTTGCTAAACCGTAGGACGGCACCGTCCCGCAGGTTCGAATCCTGCACGCTCCGCCACCTCGGCGGGCCTAGCTCAATGGCAGAGCTTCGGTCTTCCAAACCGACGACGCGGGGTTCGATTCCCCCGGCCCGCTCCACAAGCGCCAAGAGTCCAAGAAACCCGACGTTCGTCTAGCGGCCCAGGATGCTCGCCTTTCAAGCGGGGTGACGCGGGTTCGAATCCCGCACGTCGGACCAGGAGCAACAAAGGGAAAGGCAAGATGCCGGGATGCGGGAGCGGCCCAACCGACCCGCCTTTGAAGCGGAGGTCGGCGCGCGAGCGCCGCGCGCGTTCGAATCGCGCTCCCGGTTCCAAAGCGCCGCGATGCGTGTCCCGGCGTAGCTCAGCGGGTAGAGCGGCGCCCTCATAAGGCGTGTCTGTCGGCAGTTCGAGCCTGCCCGCCGGGACCATCATTCGCGCGCGAGGCGCCATCATTAAGCTCAGGCCGGCTTAGCTCAGTGGGAGAGCACTGCGTTGTGGACGCAGCACGAGGCGGTTCGATCCCGCCAGCCGGTGCCATCTTCGGAAGGGATGTAGCTTAGCGGCCCAAAGCGCTGGTCTCCAAAACCAGGATCGCGGGTTCAAATCCTGCCATCCCTGCCAGTTACAGCCGGGCGCTCGCGGCCGCGCGCCGCCGGCCCGGGGCAGGCTGCGACCAATAACCCCCGGCTGCCTGTTTCCAGCAGCCGTGAAAATGCTTTAGGGTAAGCCGCCGATTGCCTGCAGGCCGGGGAAAAGTGAGGGGCCGTGGATGCGCGATTCTGGCTGATTCAGACCTTCAACGGCGTTTCCTACGGCGCGCTTCTGTTTTTGGTAGGCAGTGGCCTGTCGCTGATCTTCGGCGTCATGCGCATCGTCAACCTCGCGCACGGTTCCTACTTTCTGCTCGGCGGCTACGTGGCGCTTTCCGTGATCTGGACCACCGGCTCCTGGCTCCTCGCCATACCGGTTGCGGCCGTATCGATCGCCATCCTCGGCTTGGTGATGGAGCGAGTATTCCTGCGGCCGTTGGGCTTCGATCCGCTGCGGCAGGTCTTGCTGACGGTGGGTTTCGCGTTCCTGTTCCAGCAGGCGGCGCTCGACATCTGGACCGGCAATCCCTTCGACATCAATCCGCCCGCGGCCTTGACGCGCAGCATCGTGGTCGGCGGCCTGTATCTGCCGCTCTACCGCATTTTCATGATCAGCGTCGCCTTGGCGATCGGGCTTGTACTGTGGCTGGTCATGGAAAAGACTCGCCTCGGCGCCACCATCCGCGCCACCGTGGACGATGCGCAGATGGCGCGCGGGGTCGGCATCGACACCTCGTTCATCTCCATGGTGATCTTTGCGCTCGGCGCGTTGCTCGCGGCATTGGGCGGCGTAATCGGCGGCGCCTTCCTCGGCGTCTATCCGGGCCTCGACTTCGAGATGCTGCCGATTGCATTTGCGGTGGTGATCATCGGCGGAATGGGCAGCCTGGGCGGCGCCGCGATCGGCGCGCTGCTGGTCGGGCTCGCCGATAATTTCGGCAAGGCGCTGTTCCCCGAGCTGTCCTATTTCACGCTCTATGCGCCGATGGCCCTGATCCTGGCGGTGAAGCCGACCGGGCTGTTCGGGCGGGAATGAGCATGACCGTCGCGCAGATCAAGGTCGCCATCGTCGTCGTGGTGCTCGCCGCGCTGGCGCTGGTCGTGCCGCACACCGGTTCGTTCGTCATTCTCGTTGCGACGCGCGTCCTGGCGTTCTCCATCCTGGTGATGAGCCTCGATCTCCTGCTCGGCTTCACCGGCCTCGCCTCTCTCGGCCAGGCCGCCTATCTCGGCATCGGCGCCTATCTGACCGCGATCCTGGCGGAGCGCTACCAGTTCGGCCTGGGCTACGATTTCTGGCTGGTGGTTGTGCTCGGCATCCTCGGCGGCGCCGCGCTCGCGGCGGTGTTCGGGCTGCTCGCGATCCGCGCCACCGGCGTCTATTTCCTGATGATCACGCTGGCGCTCAGCCAGTGCGTGTGGGGGCTCGCATATCGGTGGAATTCGCTGACCGGCGGCGACAACGGCCTCAATCTGCGCCAGCGCCCCAAATTCGGCATCGACTTCGCCAACGAGGTGACGTTCTTCTACCTGGTGTTCGGCCTTTTCGCGGTTTCGCTCGCGATCATGTACACGCTGGTGCGATCGCCGTTCGGGCGCAGCCTGGTCGGCATCCGCGAGCGCGAGCTGCGCATGAAGATCTTGGGCTACAATACTTGGCTGCACAAATACATCGCCTTTGTCATCGCCGGCGGCTTCGGCGGACTGGCCGGCGTGCTGTGGGCGCACACCGCAGGCATCGTCAGTCCTGAGAACGTGGTGCTGACGACGTCGGTCGATGCGCTGCTGATGGCGGTGCTGGGCGGGGCGGGCACATTGGTCGGCGGCGTCATCGGCACGAGCGTCGTCTTGTTCCTGCGCGAGTATCTCAGTACGCTGGTGCACTGGTGGCAATACGCGCTCGGCGGAGTGTACATCCTGGTCATTCTTTATCTGCCGGGCGGTTTGATGAGCATTCCGGGGCGTATTCGCCAATGGCGCGCGGCGCAGTCGGAGGCGGCGGACGCACAGAAATTCGCAGCCGCCCCGTCGTCGCTGCCTTCGCCCGCAGGCGGGGAACGGTAGGAGCAATTCTACCCTGCGCGCGTGACCGGGAAGAGCAGGGGATCAAACACAGGGAGTAACAGCCATGACAAGCAACTTGCTAAAGCGCACCGGCCTGCTGCTGGTCGGGGCCGGCCTTGCGTTTGCGATGGGCGCCATGCCAGCAGTGGCCCAAGAAGAGCTGCGCATCGGCTTCATCGCTCCGATCACCGGCCCGTTCGCGCAGGTCGGCAAGGACATGATCGACGGCTTCAACATGTATCTGGACGAGGCCAAGGGCGAGTTCGGCGGCGCCAAGGTCAAGTTCATCGTTGAGGATGACCAGGCTAAGCCCGACGCCGGCGTCACCAAGGCGAAGAAGCTCATTCTGCAGGACCATGTGCACATGGTTATTGGCGGCGTACTCGCTTCGACCGGGTATGCGCTCGCGCCGGTGAGCACGGCCGAGAAGACCGTCTACATCTCCCCCGTCGCGGCGGCCGACGATCTCACCCAACGCCAACTCGCCAATTATCCCTATTTCATCCGCAGCGGCTGGTCGAGCTCGCAGCCGCACCAGCCGCTCGGCCAATGGGCCTGCGACCAGGGCCACAAGAAGATCGTCGCCATCGCCGCGGATTACGCCTTCGGCTACGAGGTGGTCGGCGGGTTCCAGAAGGTATTCGAGGATTGCGGCGGCAAGATCATCCAGAAAATCTGGCCGCCGCTCGGCACTAAGGATTTCGGGCCCTATATCCCGACATTTAAGTCTGATGCCGACGCGGTGTTCACGCTGATGGTCGGGCCGATGTCGCTGCAGTTCCCCAAGCAGTTGCGGCAGTCCGGCTACAAGGGGCCGATCATCGGGGGCGGCACCAGCTATGACGAGTTTGCGCTGCCGTTCATGGGCGACGAGGTGATCGGCGACGTTTCGGCGCTGCAGTACAGCGCCGCGCTCGAGACGCCGAGGAACGAAGCCTTCGTGAAAGCGTATCGCGCCAAATACGGCAAGGTGCCGTCGTACTTCTCGGAAAGCGACTACACGACGGCGCTAATGATCGACGATGTGATGAAGGAGACCGGCGGCAAGTGGCCCGGACCCGAAGCGTTCATCGCCAAGATGGCGGCCCTCAAGGTGGATGCGCCGCGCGGGCCGGTCAGCTTCGACGACATGCGCAACCCGATCCAGAACATCTACATCAAGAAGGTCGAGAAGAAGAAGATGTTCGGCTACGACAAGGACGAGCTGTGGAACGTGGTGATAAAGACCTATCCGGCCGTCAGCCAGTTCTGGACCTACGGCAAGGACGCGTTCCTCAAGCAGCCGGTCTACAGCCGCGACTTCCCGCCCTGCAAGTATTGCGAATAGAGCTCTTCCTCGCACCCTCCCCGCAAGCGGGGAGGGCATGGCGCGTTTGCGGCTTTTGAAACGGGTGTGCGCGTGAACCGAGTCCCCGGCGCCGATATTCGCGAGCCGCTGCTCGAGCTCAAAAACCTGTCAAAAACCTTCGGCGGGTTGCAGGCGGTGCGCAGCGTGTCGCTGACAATCATGCCGGGCGACCGCAAGGCCATCATCGGCCCGAACGGCGCCGGCAAGACCACGTTGTTCAATCTGATCACTGGAATTTTTCCGCCGAGCTCGGGGCAGGTGCTGCTGTGCGGCCGGGATGTCACGTCCTGGCCGAGCCATCGGCGCACTGCGCTCGGCATGGCGCGCACCTTCCAGATCACCAGCCTGTTTCCGAAGCTCACCGTCCTGGACAACGTGTTGCTGTCGATCCAGGGCCGGCGCGCCTCGAAGTTCGTGATGTGGCGATTTCAGTCGTCCTATCGCGATGCCTACGACAAGGCGCACGAACTGTTGCAGCGCGCCGCCTTCCTCGACCGCAAGGACACCGAGGTGCGCTACCTGTCGCACGGCGAGCAGCGCCAGCTCGAGATCGTGCTCGGGCTCGCCGGCGATCCGGACCTGCTGCTGCTCGACGAGCCGGCCGCCGGCCTGTCGTCTGGCGAGTCGGCGGAGATGTCAAAGTTCCTGCAAAGACTCGATCGGAGAATGGCGATCCTGCTGATCGAGCACGATATGGACGTCGTCTTCAACATCGCCGACGACATTTCGGTCCTGCATTTCGGAGAAATTCTGGAAAGCGGCCCGACCGAGCGCATCCGCTCGAGCGCCAAGGTGCAGGAAATCTATCTGGGGACCGGCTGATCGCCGGATGACCGATGGCGATTCTCGACGTCCAGGATGTCCATACCTATTACGGCGACGCCTATGTGCTGCAGGGCCTGTCGCTCCAGCTCGAACAGGGCCAGATTCTCGGCCTGCTCGGCCGCAACGGCGTCGGCAAGACCACGCTGGTCAACTCGATCGTCGGCTTCACCCCGCCGCGGCGCGGCAGGATCTTTTTCAAGGGCGCCGACATCACCGGAAATTCCTCGTTCGTCACCATCCGCAGCGGCATGGGCCTCGTGCCGCAGGGCCGCCGCGTGTTTCCGACGCTGAGCGTGGAGGAGAATCTCCTGGTCGCCGAGCACAACCCCGAGCGGCACGGCTGGAGCTTGCAACGCGTTTATGCGCTGTTCCCGCGGCTGCGCGAACGCAGGAGTCAGCGCGCCAAGACGCTGTCGGGCGGCGAGCAGCAGATGCTCGCGATCGGCCGCGGGCTGATGACCAATCCGGACTGCCTGATCATGGACGAGCCGTCCGAAGGCCTCGCCCCGATCATCATCCAGGGCCTGTGGGAAGCGATCGAAAAGCTCAAGCAGGAGGGCCTTTCCATCCTGCTGGTGGAGCAGAATGCCGCGCTTGCGCTCAAGCTCGTCGACTACGTGCACGTCATCAGCAAGGGCCGCGTGGTCTATTCCGCGCTGCCGGGCGAGTTGTGGGAGAACCACGACATCAAGTCGCGGTTTCTCGGAATTTGATCGGCGTCAGCTAGCGACGATCAACGGGCGTTCTCGTTCTGGGTGAAGAACTTCTCGCCGTAGGCGAAGCGGTTGGGCTTGAGGAAAAAGCCGAGCAGGACGGCGCCGTTGGGCGCCACCGCCTCATGCTGATTGCCGGCCGGCCGCCAGACGAACTGACCCGGCCCGCATACGCCCTCATGATCCTCGAGCGAGCCCTCGATCACGTAGGTCTGCTCCAGTGCGGTGTGCTCGTGCAGCGGCACGATGGCGCCCGGATCGAGCTTGAACAGCGCCGTGGTGATGCCGCTGTCGTCGGTATAGAGCACCTTGATCTTGATGCCGGCGAACTTGGTTTCCTGCCACGGCATGTTGGGAACGTCGAGAACGCGCGAGGCGCGCTGCGGCGGGTTTTGCGGCTTGATGTCGGGATGCACGACGGTGCGGGCCTGCGCGGTCATGGGATGCTCCTCGGATGGGTGGGACGCGTCACGGGCATTTTGCGCCGAATGTGACGCCGGCGTCCAGCCGGGCATTCATGGCGTCAGCCGCTCGGTTCCTCTTCCCTGAAAGGGGAAGAGGAAGAGTGGGACACGCTCAAGCGAGGATGGCCGTCCAGTCAGCGACCCGGGAACACCGGAGCTACGCGGCGAGCGGCTCGGCGCGATCGACCGGCAACGAAAAGAATTTCTGGCCCTCGGCGTTGCGCACCTCGATCGACCAGCCGACCCAGTCGCCGGTCAGGCTGTGCTTCAAATCCTGCGCGATTTCCTCGGCGAATTTGAACGCACCGCGCGGGCTCGGGAATTCGTCGCCCCGGTAGTCGTACAACGATTGATCTTTGGTCGTGTAATCGAAGAAGAACCGCTTCATGCTGCACCTGTTGCGCGTTGAGGCTGTGCCGGTTCTAGCAACACTCTGCCATGGTTGGCTTAAGTTAATCGCTAAAGATCAACGTGTATTAGGCGGCTTTCTGCGGTGGCGATAAGTCATTTTTGTTTAACCGCCGCATCTGCCGGGCCCGCCGTTGGCGGGCCCCTGCCGGCGAGCCGGCACAAAAAAAGTCCCGGCCGAAGTCCGGGACTGTGAGTAACGCGTCTGTGGACCGGGCCTATTTAAGCGCGGTCGAGACAGACGTGAACGTGGTATTCAACTGGGTGCCGAGGGCCTGGACGGTGGCAATGATCGCCACCGCAATGCCGGCCGCGATGAGGCCGTATTCGATGGCGGTCGCGCCGCCATCATCGGCCAGGAAACGCAATACAAACGTAAGCATGTTCGAGTCCTCCGTGCTGACGTCGTAGTTGTACGTATGCAAATATTCCCGCGAGACTAAGCAATTCGTTCGAACTTTCGTCAAACGCAAGCGCGGAAGCTGCGGGCGCGACGGCAAGCTGCCCGGCGATGCGGCGCGCCAGCCGCGCCGGCGCATTACCTCTCCAGCCGGGCCACGATTTCGACGTGGGCGGTGTAGCGGAATTGATCGACCGGCGTGACCATCGTGATGCGATAGCCGGCATCGGTGAGATGGCGCAGGTCGCGCGCGAGCGTTGCGGGATTGCACGATACCGCGACGATGACCGGGACGTCGCTCGCGGCGAGCGCGTGCGACTGCGCCAGCGCACCCTGGCGCGGCGGATCGAACACGACGGCGCCGAAGTCCTTGAACTCTGCCGCAAGGAGCGGATTCTTGAACAGGTCGCGCACTTGTGCGGCGATCGGCTTGAGGCCGCTCGTGGTTGCAGCGACGCGCTTGAGCGCCGCGATGGCGGGCTCATCGTCGTCGAGCGCGGCGACGCGTGCGTGCTCGGCGAGCCGCAGTGCGAACGGGCCGATGCCGCAGAACAGATCGGCTACGTTGCTTGCGCCCGCACAAGCGGAAAGCACAAGCCGCGCCAGCACTGCTTCGCCTTGTGCCGTCGCCTGCAAAAACCCGCCGGGCGGCAACGGCACGCTCGCCGCGCCGATGCGCACGGTCGGCGGGCGACGCTGCGCGATCAGTTCGCCGTGGCGGGTGAGGCGCGCCAGGCCCTGCATTGCGGCGACCTGCGCGAGCGCGGCTCCGAGCGGGGCCGAGACCGCGCCGGAACCGCGCACGTCGACGTCGAGGCCGGCGTCGGTCGCCGTCACCTGGATGTCGAGCGGTTTTTTGGTCGCGCCAAGTGTTTCGGCGACCGCCCAGGCGGCCTTGAGCGCGCCATCGAGGCTTTTGGCCAGCACCGGGCAGCGGTCGATCGGCACCAGTTGATGTGCGCGCGCAGCGGAGAAGCCGACCAGCAGTACGTCATGCGCGCCGCGCCTGGCGTGGAAGACGACGCGGCGGCGGCCGTCGCCGTGGGCGTCGATGAGATCGGCGACCGGCGCGTCGATGCCGGCCTGGCGCAATGCCGTGACGACGAGGTCGCGCTTCCAGGCGCGATAGCACTCCAGGCTCCAGTGCTGCACCGCGCAGCCGCCGCAAATCCCGAAATGCGGGCAGATCGGCGCGATGCGCTCCGCACTCGGCTGCGCGATGTGCAGCAGCTGGCGGCGGTCGGGATGGCCGGGCACGCTCGCGACTTCCACAGTCTCGCCAGGCAGCGCGCCGGGAACAAAAACCGGCTCGGCGCCGGCGGCCCCCTCGGCGACGCCGTCGCCGCGATGGCCGAGCCGGTCGATCACGAGCCGCTCAGACACGCTCGGCCTCGATGAAAAATTCGCGGTTGCCGTCGCCGCCGCTAATCGGCGACGGTACGAGGCCGCCGATACGCCAGCCGAGAGCGGCCAGGAACGCGCCAATGTCATCGCAGACCGCGGCGTGGACTTTGGCATCGCGCACGATGCCCTTCTTGATGTCGCGGCGCGGCGCCTCGAACTGCGGCTTGATCAGCGCCACGAGGCTCGCGCGCTTTTGCAGCAATGTGCCGATCGTCGGCACAACGCGCTTCAATGAGATGAAGCTCACGTCGACGGTGGCCAGATCCGGCGGCTCGGCTAGTCGCGATGGATCGAGCGTGCGGATGTCGGTTTGCTCCATCGACACGATCTCGGGGCGCCCGCGCAGGCTCGCATGCAGTTGACCGCTGCCGACATCGATGGCGTAGACGCGGCGCGCGCCGCGCGCCAGCAAGACCTCGGTGAAACCGCCGGTCGAGGCGCCGACATCGAGGCAGACGCGGCCGGTAACATCGAGCGCAAAATGGTCGAGCGCGGCGGCGAGCTTGACGCCGCCGCGCGACACAAAAGGATGCTCGGGCTCGGCGGTGATCACGGCGGCGGAGGAAATCTTCTCCGACGCCTTGCGCACCGGATGTCCGTCGGCGGTCACTCGCCCGGCGGCGATGGCGGCCTGCGCGCGCGAGCGGCTGTCAAAAAAGCCTCGCACGACTAGCAGGCGATCGGCACGTTCGCGGTCGGCCATGGTCTTCTTCCGCCACGCGGAAAGTGTGCGCATGCCGCCGTGCAGCATGGATTGCCGGGTCGAGCCCGGCCATGCGCGAGCGCAGGTCAGCTTGCCGCGGCCACCGCGTCGCTCGCCTTGGCATCGAGCCGGCTGTGGCCGGCCTGCATGAGCTTGCCCAGATAATGCTCGGCGGCCGTGATCGGCGGATAGGTCTCCTCGCCGTTCGGTCCGCGGCAGCTTTCCAGGCACCGGACCACCGTGTCCGCATTCGGATTGTTGAAAAATACGAGCGAGATGCGGTCCGTCGGCACAGCGTCCGCCGGGGGCACCGCCACCCGGTGCAAGGTCGAGACCCAGCGGGTGTTGGACCAGCGCGCCATCAAATCCCCGATGTTGCAGCAAAACGAGTTGGGCGGGATATGGACATCGATCCAGTCGCCGTGGCGCGGCTTGACCTGCAGGCCGCCTGGCGTGTCGTCGCCGCGAACGAAGGTCATGATGCCGTAGTCGGTGTGCGTGCCGGCGCGAAGCTGTCCCGGCAGCGGCGGCTCCTGGACCGCCGGATAGCGGATGGCGCGGGCGACGCTCGATTGGCGATCGAACTTGTCGACGAAATAGCTCTCGTTCGCGTCCAGCGCGATTGCCATGGCGCGCAGCACCGCCAAAGCGAGCCGCGCCATGGCGTCGTAATACGACACCATGACCTTCTCGAACCCGGCCGGACGCTCCGGCCAGATGTTCGGCGCATACATCTGCGCCGTGAGCGGATCGAAGCGCGCGGCAAAGTCGGCGCCATAATCCGGCCCGAACGCGAACGCTTCCTGAAGGTCGGGCGGCGCCGCCTGGCCGAGCGAATAGGACAGTGAGCGGTCGCCGACCCAATTGTAGCCGCGGCTGATCTTGGCCGGCGGCCGCTGCACCTTCATCTTGTCTTCCTGCGGCAAGGCGAAGAAGTCGATCGCGGCCTGTCGCGTGTCGAGGATCAATTGCTGCGGCACGCCATGCCCGGCGATGAGGAAGAAGCCGATCTCGGTGCAGGCCTGGTCGATCTGGCGCGCCACGTCGCGCCGGTCGGCGGCGCTGCCGTCGCGCAATGGTGCGAGATCGATGGTGGGAAGCGCGCTTGTGGTCGCCGCCATGTCGGACCCTCCGCTGCCAGCGTTGCCAAAAGCCTAATGGGTTTGGCGGCAGTTGGCCAGCCGATCCGCCGTCCGAGGCGCAGTAGCGCCGGAGCAATCCGGACCTTGCGGTGCGGCGGTTTGATTCGAAAATTCGAAGACGCCCAACCTATGACTTGGAGGCGAGCTTGACGACCTCGCCGCGCATGTTCTGGCCGAGCGCCTCGAAAGCCTTGGCGACGATACCCTTGGCGTCGAGGCCGGCCTTCGCATACATCGCGCTCGGGCTGTCCTGGTCGAGGAAGACGTCGGGGAGCACCATGGAGCGGATCTTTATGCCGCGATCGAGCACGCCGTGCTCGGCCAGAGCCTGCATGACGTAGGCGCCGAAGCCCCCGATCGAGCCTTCCTCGATGGTGAGCAGCACCTCGTGCTCGCGGGCGAGGCGGAGGAGCAGGTCGACGTCGAGCGGCTTGGCGAAGCGCGCGTCGGCGACTGTGGTCGAGAGGCCGTAGGCGGCAAGCTCGTCCGCGGCTTGGAGGACTTCGGCGAGCCGCGCGCCGAACGAGAACAGCGCGATCTTGGTGCCTTCGCGCAGGATGCGGCCGCGGCCGATCTCCAACGGCACGCCTTCCGTCGGCATCGGCACGCCCATGCCTTCGCCGCGCGGGTAGCGGAGCGCAGACGGCCGGTCGTCGATCGCGGCCGCAGTCGCCACCATGTGGACGAGCTCAGCCTCATCGGCCGCCGCCATCACCACGAAGCCCGGCAGGCAGCCGAGATAAGCGATATCGAAGGCGCCCGCATGCGTCGGCCCGTCGGCGCCGACGAGGCCGGCGCGATCCATGGCGAAGCGTACCGGCAGGCGCTGGATGGCGACGTCATGGACGACCTGGTCGTAGGCGCGCTGCAGGAAGGTCGAGTAGATCGTCGCGAACGGCTTGAAGCCTTCGCTCGCGAGCCCGGCGCAGAACGTCACGCCGTGCTGCTCGGCGATGCCGACATCGAAGCAGCGGTTCGGGAATTCCTTGGCGAAGAGGTCGAGGCCGGTGCCGGCCGGCATTGCCGCCGTCACGGCGATGATCTTTTCGTCCTTGCGGGCTTCCTTGATCAGGCTCTCGGCAAAAACCTTGGTGTAGGCGGGCGCCGCCGTCTTCGATTTCACCTGGGCGCCGGTCGCGACATCGAATTTGACGACGCCGTGATATTTGTCGGCCGAGCTCTCGGCCGGCTTGTAGCCCTTGCCCTTCTGGGTGACGACGTGAACCAGGAATGGCCCGTTCTTGGCGTTGCGCACGTTGCGCAGCACCGGCAGGAGATGGTCGATGTTGTGGCCGTCGATCGGGCCGACGTAGAAGAAGCCCAGTTCGTCGAACAGCGTGCCGCCGTTGACGAGGCCGCGCGCATATTCCTCCATCGCCAGCGCCCGCGTCTCCAGCGTCCGCGGCAGCAGCTTGGCGATGCTGCGAACGCCCTTGCGGACCGCCCCGTAGGCGCGCCCGGAGACGCAGCGTGCGAGATAGGCCGATAGCGCGCCGACCGGCGGCGCAATCGACATGTCGTTGTCGTTGAGCACCACGATGAGGCGGGAATCCATCGCGCCGGCATTGTTCATGGCCTCGTAGGCCATGCCGGCCGACATGGCGCCGTCGCCGATCACGGCGACGACGTGATTCTCCTTGTTCTGCAGATCGCGCGCCACAGCCATGCCGAGGCCGGCGGAGATCGAGGTCGAGGAATGCGCGGCGCCGAACGGGTCGAATTCGCTCTCGGCGCGCTTGGTGAAGCCGGACAGCCCGTTGCCCTGGCGCAGCGTGCGGATGCGGTCGCGGCGGCTGGTCAAGATCTTGTGAGGATAGGCCTGGTGGCCGACGTCCCAGATCAGGCGGTCGGTCGGGGTGTCGAACACATAATGCAGCGCCACGGTGAGTTCGATGACGCCGAGGCCGGCGCCGAGATGGCCGCCGGTGACCGCCACGGCATCGATGGTTTCCTGGCGCAATTCGTCGGCCAGCTGGCGCAATTGACCTTCTTTGAGCTTCCTAAGGTCGGCCGGAGCCTCAACCTGGTCCAGCAGTGAGGTCTTGGAAGGAACAGTCACGCCAGGACTCCGCGTCATAAGTATTTGACTTTGTTAGTATTTAGCGCGCCACGCCATGGCACACATGATTTACCATAGAGTATACGCACTGCTGGGCTAACGCAATTTGCGCCAGTGGGTTCGAGAGGAACTGGTGGACGAGTGTGTGCGTTTTGCCACATTATGCATCGCACACGTCTATATAGGTGTGCCGGGTTCGGAGTATCACCATGGCACCGCGGGCCAATTGGAAGGGCTACCTGAAGCTGTCCTTGGTCTCCTGCAGCATCGCGCTCTACCCCGCCACCTCGACCCGCGAGCGCATCCGCTTCAACATCATCAATCGCGAGACCGGCAATCGCGTGCGCTACCGCCAGATCGACGCGGAAACGGGCGACGACGTGCCGGAGGAGGACAGGGTCAAGGGCTACAAGGCGGCCGACGGCTCCTACGTGCTGCTCGAGCCCGAAGAGCTCGACGAGGTGGCGCTCGAGAGCACCCATACGATCGACATCGAATCCTTCGTGCCGCGCAAGGAGGTCGAGGAGATCTACCTCGATTCGCCGTTCTATCTGACGCCCGACGACAAGGTCGGCGTAGAGGCTTTTGCCGTCATTCGCGACGCCATGCGCGCCACCTCGCTGGTCGGCCTGGCGCGCGTGGTGCTGTACAATCACGAGCGTCTCCTCATGCTCGAGCCGCTCGGCAAGGGCATCAAGGCGACCGCATTGCGCCCGCGCGAGGAGATCCGCGACGCCGAGGACTATTTCTCTGACATCGCAGACCCCAAGGTGCAGAAGGACATGCTCGAACTCGCCGAGCACATCCTCAAGACCAAGCGCGCCCACTTCGACCCGTCAAAGTTCTCCGACCGCTACGAGGACGCGCTCAAGGCTCTGATCCAGGCGAAGCAGGCCGGCAAGGCGCCACCGCCGGCGCCGCCGAAGCCGAGCAACGTCATCAACCTGATGGACGCGCTGCGCCGCTCGGTGCGCGCCGAGAAGGGCGGCGAGGCGCCGCCGACCCGCAGCGGCAAGGGCCGCCCGCCGCGCGCCGCCGCCCCGTCGCGCAAGCGCCCCGCCGCCAAAGGCAAGCGCCTCAAGCGTGCGAGCTGACGCCGTGGCGCTCGAAGTCTACCGCAAGAAGCGAAAGTTCGGCGTCACGTCCGAGCCGCGCGGCCACAAGAGCCGGGGCGGCGGCGACAGCTTCGTCATCCAGAAACATGCCGCGCGCCGGCTGCACTACGACCTGCGCCTCGAGCTCGACGGCGTGATGAAGAGCTGGGCGGTCACCCGCGGCCCGAGCCTCGACCCCGGCGAGAAGCGGCTCGCGGTCCACGTTGAGGACCATCCGATCGAATACAACACCTTCGAGGGCACCATTCCGCAAGGCGAATACGGCGGCGGCACCGTCCAGATCTGGGATCGCGGGCGCTGGATTCCCGACGGCGATCCGCACCGCGGCTATGCCAAGGGCCACCTCGATTTCGTCCTCGAAGGCAACAAGCTGCACGGCCGCTGGCACCTGGTGCGCATGCGCGGCCGCGAAAAGGACCGCCACGAGAACTGGCTCCTGATCAAGGGCAACGACGATGCAGCGCGCACGCCGCGCGACCCGGACATTCTCGAAGAGGAGCCGCGCTCGGTGACGACCGGCCGTACGATCGAGGAGATCGCCGCCGGCAAAGGCAAAAAGCGGGTCTGGCACAGCAACCGCGACGACAAGAGTCAATCGGCTGAGGAAATCGCCAAACCGGCAAAGACAACGAAGCGCACGGCAAAATCTGGAGCAAAAGCCAAGGCCGCGGTCGCAAGCCTCGCGCAGAGAAAGAGCGAGCGGGCGTCGGGCGAACGGCTGCCAGACTTCATCCCGCCCAGCCTCGCCACGCTGCACAGCGCCGCGCCGCCGGGCAAGGACTGGCTGCACGAGATCAAATTCGACGGCTATCGCATCGAGGCGCGGCTTGAGCGCGGCAAGGTGCAGTTGCTCACGCGCAACCGGCAGGACTGGACGCATCGCTTCGAGCCGATCGCGGCGGCGGTCGCGACGCTGCCGGCCAAAACCGCGCTGCTCGACGGTGAGCTCGTGGTCGAGGACGACAAGGGCATATCGAGCTTCTCGCTGCTGCAGACCGAGTTGAAGGACAAGCGCAGCGATCGTTTCGTCTATTACGTGTTCGATCTCCTGTACCTCGACGCGCGCGATCTGACGGGACAACCTCTGACCGACCGCAAGGCGGCGCTCGCCCGATTGCTGAAGCAGGCGCCGCAGCGCGGCCGACTGCGCCATGTTGATCATTTCGACGACGACGGATCGATCATCTTCGCCTCCGCCTGCAAGATGAATCTGGAAGGTATCGTCTCGAAGCGGCGCGACGCGCCTTACCAGTCCGGCCGGACCGAGAATTTCGTCAAGACCAAGTGCCACAACAGCCAGGAATTCATCGTCGCCGGTTTTTCCCCTTCAAACGCGACGCCGAAGGCGATCGGCGCCTTGACGGTCGCGTTCCACGACAACGGCGAGCTGCGCTATGCCGGCCGCGTCGGCACGGGCTATACCCAGAAGACGGCGCACGATCTCTGGAGCCGGCTCAATGCGCTGCGGACCGGGCGGGCGCCGGTCGCGGTGCCCAAGGACGAGCCGCGCAAGAACGTCATTTGGGTGAAGCCGCAGGTGGTGGTCGAGGCGGAGTACCGCGGCATCACGGGTGACGGCCTGCTGCGCCAAGCCTCCTACAAGGGGCTGCGCGAGGACAAGCCGGCGCGCGAAGTCGTACACGAAATCCCGGCCGCTGCCGCGGCGATGGCGCAGCGCCCTGCGGTTCGCAAGTCGGCGGCAACGACGGCGAAAGCAAGACCGCCGGCGCCGAGAATAGCGGCGAAATCCATGCGCGAGAAAAGCGGCACAAGGCAAAGCGCCGATATCGGCAACGTCCACCTGACGCATCCCGACCGCGTCTATTGGCCCGATGTCGGCGTCACCAAGCAGGACTTGGCCGCGTACTATGTCGGCGTATGGGACTGGATGGCGCCGCACATTCTCGGCCGGGCGCTCTCGCTGGTCCGGGCGCCGGAGGGCGTCGGCGGCGAGACTTTCTTTCAGAAGCACGTCGCCACCAACATAAAGTCCTCGCCGTTGCGCCACGCCGTCGCCGGTAAGGATCACGACGTGATCGCGGTGGAGACGCCCGACGACCTCGTGGCGCTGGTGCAGTCGGGCACCTTGGAGATTCACGTGCGCGGATCGCGGCTCGACAGCCTGGAGACCTGCGACCGCATCGTGTTCGATCTCGATCCGGGGGAGGGCGTGGGCTGGAAGGAGATCGTGGCGGCGGCGGGCGAGACGCGCGAGCGCCTCAAGGCGCAAAAGCTCGAAAGCTTCGTCAAGCTCTCCGGCGGCAAGGGCGTGCACGTCGTGGCGCCGATCGTCGATGTCGACTGGGACGTCGCCAAGGATTTCACGCAGCGCATCGTCATGGCGATGGCCGCCGACAGCCCGCAGCGCTACATCGGCAAGATGACGAAGTCGCTGCGGCCCGGCAGGATTTTCATCGATTATTTCCGCAACTCGCGCGAGGCGACCTCGGTCGCGCCCTATTCGACGCGCGCCCGCCCCGGCGCCCCGGTCTCTGCGCCGCTGTCCTGGGCGCAACTCAGCCGCACCAAGAGCGCCAATGAGTTCACCGTGCTTAATCTGAAAAAACTTTTCCGGCACGATGCCTGGGCCGACATCGGCAAGGTGCGCCAGAAGCTGCCGGGCGTCGCCAAGCGGTAGGGGCGGATCGGCTCCCCGGTCCCTGCGGCCGCGCTATCCGGCGCGCTTCAACCGCTCCGCCTTCGGCTCGAATCGCGCGCGGAAAATCTCCGCGTCGAGCGGATCCTCGAAGCAGTAGCGCACGAACGCCGCGTAGTCGTCCTCGACATACATGTCGAACTTGCCGACATACCTGATGAGGAAGTCCATGACGTCGCTGTCATCGGCAAGCTGCCGGCGCGGCAGCACCACCTGGTAGGGGCATTCGGCGTCGAGCTGGCGCAGCCACGCGCTTCGTTGGTCCGGGTTCATGGTCGCCTCGATCGGGTGAACTCGAACCGTCGAGTGTTCCCTTTTCGTTCTCAAAAGTCAAGCGTTAATTTCAAGCTCTGATTTCCAGGTCTTTTTCAGGGTCGGCGGATCGCGCCGGCGCAGCTAATCGACGTCGAGCGGCTCGGTGCCGGTCGGCTTGCCCGCGGCGTCGAGCGTGATCTTTTCGACGCGCGCCTCGGCCTGCCGCAGCAGTTCCTCGCAGCGGCGCTTGAGCGCCTCGCCGCGCTCGTAGATGGCGACCGATTCCTCGAGCGGCACCTTGCCCTCCTCGAGCCGCTTGACGATCGATTCGAGCTCGTCGATCGCGCGCTCGAACGTCAGTTGTCCGATATCGGTGTTATTGGCGTTCTGCGCCATCGGCGGCTCTCCAAATCTCGTGGCAGCCCGGCCGGAGCGAAGCGCAATCCGGGGCGGGCTAAATCCACCGGTCCCTTTATGCTTCCATCAAGGCGGCGACATGAGTGGCGACTGAACTTCCCAGCGCCTCAAGATCATAGCCGCCTTCGAGCAGCGACACGACACGGCCGCCGGCGTGCCGGTCGGCGACGTCCATGATCTTTTTGGTGACCCAGGCAAAATCGCGCTCGTCGAGATTGATGTTGGCGAGCGGATCGCGCATGTGGGCGTCGAAGCCGGCGGAGATGATGACGAGTTCCGGCCGGAAATCGTCAAGCCGCGGCAAGATCCGGCTTTCGAACGCGGCGCGGAACGCCGCGCCGTCGTCGCCGGGGCGCAGCGGCGCATTGACGATGGTGTCGTGCTCGCCGCTCTCGCCGAGCGCGCCGGTGCCTGGAAACAGCGGCATCTGGTGGGTCGAGCAATACATCACCGACTTGTCGTCCCAGAAAATCTCCTGCGAGCCGTTGCCATGATGCACGTCGAAATCGACGATCGCGGCGCGGGCGATGCCGTGACGGCGCTGCGCATGGCGCGCGGCGATGGCGGCGTTGTCGAACAGGCAAAAGCCCATCGGCCGTGCCGTCTCGGCATGGTGGCCGGGCGGACGCGTGGCGACGAAGCCGTTGGTGGCATTTTTGGCCAAAACCTCGTCGACCGCTAGAACCGCACCGCCGACCGCGCGCAGCGCCGCCTCGAAGCTACCGGGCGACATCGAGGTATCGGCGTCGAGCCGCACCATGCCTTCCTTGGGCGTCGCATCGCGAATCTCGGTGACGTAATCCATCGGATGGCACAGCGCGACGATTTCGAGCGGCGCCATCGGTGCCTCAACCCGCGTCAGCAATTTGAATTTCTCCGCCTCGAGCGAGCGCTCGACGGCGCGCAGCCGGTCGGGCCGCTCGGGATGACCGGGCGGCGTCAGGTGTTCAAGGCACGCCGGGTGGCTGATCAGCAGGGTGGGCATCGCCAATACCGTTTCGGAACGCTCACACTAAAGCCGAAACGGCCGGACATGGAAAGTGGCGGCGCCGAACCATCACCGCGAAACGGAAATCAGCGACGGAAACAATTCGACGCAGGCGACGCTACGGCGACAGTGCCGCCTCGGCGCCAATCACGCCCGGCGCGCCTTCGACCACGGTGCGTTCGAGCGCGGTGGCGCCCACCGCGATATTTTCGGCAAAGAAGCGCGCCAGCGCCAGGCGTGGTGCGGCGTCGGCGCCGAGCCGCAGCGCGGCGAGCGCCTGTTGCGCCAGAAAGCAGCCGCCGGTGGCGATGCCGAACAGCCGCAGATAGGGGCTCGCCCCGGCGAGCGCGGCATCCGCATTCTTGTCGGCGTGGTCTTGCATCCACTGCGTCGCGCGGGCGAGGCTTTCGACCGCTTCGCCGAGCCGAACCGGAGCCCAGCCGAATGCCGGATCGTTGCTGGCGTTCAGCGCCTCGACGGTGCCGCGCAGTTGCGCGAGATGCGCCGCAACCGCCGCGCCGCCGTCGAGCGGCAGCTTGCGCGTGACGAGATCGATCGCCTGGATGCCGTTGGTGCCCTCATAGATCGCGGCGATGCGCGCGTCGCGATAAAGCTGCGCCGCGCCGGTCTCCTCGATATAGCCCATGCCGCCGTACACCTGCACGCCGAGCGAGGCGACCTCGATGCCGATGTCGGTCGAAAACGCCTTGGCGACCGGCGTCAGCAGCGAGGCGCGCGCATCGGCGGCCCGGCGCGCGTCCTGATCGGCACCGCGCTCGGCGCGGTCGAGCGCCATTGCCGTTTCGTAGCAGATGGCCCGCGCGGCCTGGGTGAGGGCCCGCATGGTGAGCAGCATGCGCCGCACGTCGGGATGCGCGATGATCGGCGCCGATTGCGATGCCGGCGTCCCGCTGGCGCGGCCCTGGCGGCGCTCGCGCGCATAGGCGAGCGCCTGCTGCGTGGCGCATTCGGCAACGCCGACGCCCTGCAGGCCGACCGCGAGCCGCGCCCGGTTCATCATGGTGAACATGCAGGCCATGCCGGCATTCTCTTCGCCGATCAGAAAGCCGATGGCGCCGCCCTGATCGCCGAAGATCATGGTGCAGGTCGGCGAGCCGTGGATGCCGAGCTTGTGCTCGATCGAATGGGCGCGCACGTCGTTGCGCGCGCCGAGCGAGCCGTCCGCGTTGAGCAGGAATTTGGGCACCAGGAACAGCGAAATGCCGCGCGTGCCGGGCGGCGCGTCAGGCAGCCGCGCCAGCACGAAATGGATGATGTTGTCGGTAAGGTCGTGCTCGCCGTAGGTGATGAAGATCTTCTGGCCTTTCAGGCGGTACGAGCCGTCGGGAGCGCGCTCGGCGCGCGTGCGCAACGCGCCGACATCGGAGCCGGCCTGCGGCTCGGTGAGCTGCATCGTGCCGGTCCATTCGCCGGAGACGAGCTTCCCGAGATACGCTTTCTTGAGCGGCGCGCTGCCGTGCACGTTGAGCGCGTCGATCGCCGCCATGGTAAGGAGCGGGCCGACGCCGAAGGCCATCGACGCCGCGTTCCACATTTCGATGCAGGCGGCGTTGACCACCTGAGGCAGAGCCTGCCCGCCCCATTCGGCCGGCGCCGCAAGGCCGTTCCAGCCTCCGCTGCACCACGCCTGATAGGCCTCCTTCCAGCCGGGCGCCGTTGCGACCGCGCCGTCCTTGAACGGCGTGCCGTATTGGTCGCCGGCGCGATTGAGCGGCGCGATGACCTCGGCGGCGAGGCGGCCGGCTTCTGCCAGCACGGCATCGACCACGTCCATGGTAAGGTCGCCGAACAACCCTTCCTCGAGCGCGGGCGCCAGCGCCGCGCCGTATTTGAGCGCAAAGCCGATGTCGGCGAGCGGGGCCCGATAGGTCACCGGCGTCCTCCATCGCTTTCGATCGTCTCGACGTTCGGCGGCGCCGGGATGTCGTCCGGCACAAAGAAGTCGCGCGCCAATGGCTGCGTAGCGTCGACGCGGTAGCGATCGAAATCGGTGACGCCATGCTCGGCCAGGAAATTATCATCGATGAGAAAGCGGCCGGTCAGCTCGCGCGAGGGGCTGGTGAAAATCGCGTAGGCCGCATCGGCCATGATGTCCGGCTTGCGCGCCTGGCGGATCCGCTCCTCGCCGCCGAGCAGATTGCGGATCGCGGCGGTGGCGATGATGCTGCGTGGCCACAGCGCATTGACGGCGATGCCCTTGGGGCGCAGCTCGCCGGCGAGCCCGAGCACGACCTGGCTCATGCCGAACTTCGCCATCGTATAGGCGGTATGCGGCGCGAACCATTTCTCCTTCATGTCGAGCGGCGGCGAGATCATGAGGATGTGCGGGTTCGCGGCCTTCTCAAGGTAGCCAATGGCCCATTTGGAGACGACGAAGCTGCCGCGGGCATTGATCTGGTGCATGAGGTCGAAGCGCTTCATGTCGGTGTCGGCGACGCCGGTGAGCTGGATCGCGCTCGCATTGTTGACGACGATATCGACGCCGCCGAATGCCCGCGCGGTCTTGTCGAGCGCGTCGCGCACCATGGCCTCGTCGCGGACGTCGACCATGAGCGGCAATGCCTTGCCGCCGGCACGCTCGATCTCCTCGGCGGCGGTGTAGATGGTGCCGGCGAGCTTCGGATGCGGCTCTGCGGTCTTGGCGGCAATCGCCACGTTGGCGCCGTCGCGCGCGGCGCGCAGCGCAATCGCAAGCCCGATGCCGCGCGAGGCGCCGGTGACGAACAGGGTTTTTCCGGCAAGCGGCATGCCGTCCTCACTTCTTGCGCGCGAGAAACGCCGCGAACGCGGCGCGCGCCTCTTCGGATTGCAGGCGTTCCTTGAAATGCATCACTTCCACATCGATCTGCGCGGCCACGGCGTCGAGGTGCCCGCGCATCAGCCGGCGCGCCACCGCGACGGCTCCGGCCGGCAGCGCCGCGATCTCCCGCGCCGCGCGCAGCGCGACCTCTTCGACCGCGGCAGGCTCGGCGACCGTATTGACGATGCCCGCCTCCTTGGCGTCCGCGGCGGTGAGCGGCCGGCCCATGACCAGCATGGCGAAGGCGCGCGCATACCCCATGCGCATCGGCGCCAGCAGGCTCGATGCCGCCTCGGGAATGAGCGCGAGCTTGAGAAACGGCGTCGTGAACACGGCATCGGAGCTGGCGACGACGTGATCGCAATGGAACAGCATGGTGGTGCCGATGCCGACCGCAAGGCCGCCGACTGCGGCGACCAGCGGCGTTGCGCTGTGCGCCAGCGCCTTGAGAAAATCGAGAGTGTGCGGCCGCAGCCCGCCGCTTTGGGCGGACTCGAGGAACTCGCCGATGTCGGCGCCGGCGCAGAACGCGCCGGGGCCGCCGGCAAGGAGGACGCAGCGGATCGTCTCGCTCGCTTCGGCCTCGCGGAGCGCGGAGGTCATCTGCGCATACATCGGCTGCGTCAGCGCGTTCTTCTTCTCCGGACGGTTCATCCGGACGATGCGCACCGCGCCGTCATCCTCGACGAGGACAGTATCGGGCATGACGCCCCCTGTGCGTGCAAATCCCAGCCGGCGTCGATCGCGTCGACGCCTCTTGCACATTATTATAGGGTGCCCGGCGGATGTAGATAGCCGCGCGGCGAACATTGATCCGCCACGGCGGCCTCGCTATGGTCCGCCCGGCGGCCGGCCAGCGGGCGGCGGCAATCCGACGGCGCATTGGGGCGTAGCCAAGTGGTAAGGCAGCGGATTTTGATTCCGCCATTCCCTGGTTCGAATCCAGGCGCCCCAGCCAACTTCATCTCAGTAAATTAGAGACTTAGGGACCGCGGCGAGGCGTCTTGGTGCCGTTTTCATGTTGCGTCATGTTGCAAAAAATTTCCAAACGATTTCAAGGCTCGCCATTCCGTGTCGGCGGCTCCACGCAACATGGGTGCAACATGGAGATGATGTCGCGCGCCGCTGGGATGAGGGTGGTACAACTACGCTTCTTCGGCGACTTCTGTCGAGCGCCCAGTGATCCGCGCGCATGTATGAAAGGCGGCCCTAAACATTATTTGCGTCTAATGAAAGAAGCTAAAATGACTTGGGATACCAATCTCGATCCCCAATCACCGGCGTATAAGATTGCCGCTGACGATTCTCAGTACATCCGTGTGCTGGCTGGCCCCGGCACGGGCAAGTCCTTCGCGCTCAAGCGACGGGTGGCTCGGCTTCTCGAGAGTGGCACCGCTCCGAAGCGCATTCTGCCAGTGACCTTTACAAAGGTAGCAGCCGAAGATTTGCATCGCGAGCTCATCAACATGGGAGTAGCGGGGTGCGAGCAGATACGCGGGTCGACCCTGCACTCGCTTGGCATGCGCGTGCTGAGCCTCCAAAACGTCCTCGCCGTAACCGGGCGCGTCGCACGGCCGTTGAATCGGTTTGAAATGGAACCGCTTCTCTATGATCTTCCGAATAGTTATGGAAAAAAGCGGGAGCGGCAGAAACGCATTCGCGCCTACGAGGCGGCCTGGGCACGATTGCAGCATGAAGAGCCCGGCTTCGCGCAGACCGCGGAGGACGCCGCCTTTCAGAATGTTCTTGTGGCGTGGTTGCGATTTCACCAAGGCATGTTGATCGGCGAGATCATCCCTGAGCTCTATCGCTATCTACGCAATAATCCAGCGGCCCCCGAGCGTTCACTTTATGATCATGTCTTGGTTGATGAATACCAGGATCTTAATAAGGCCGAGCAAGCCGTTGTGGATTTGCTAAGCACAAAGGCAGCCCTCTGCGTCGTCGGCGACGATGACCAGTCACTTTATAGCTTCAAGCATGCGCACCCTGAGGGAATCCGGACCTTTCCCAAGGCACACCTTGGTTGCACGGACCACGCGCTTCTTGACTGTTACCGCTGCCCGACGGGCGTCGTCGCCATCGCTAATGCTCTTATTGGGCACAACGTCGATCGAGAGCCGCTTCAATTGACGGCAGTGCCCGCGAACGGGCCAGGCGAGATGTGGATCAAGCAATATCCGGACGTTGCGCAGGAGGCACAGGCAATCGCCGCCTTTGTGGACGACCAGATCAATAAGCACGGACGGCATCCTGGGGAAATTCTCGTCCTGGCTCAGCGGCGGACTATCGGCAACCCGATCCACGCTGCGCTGAAGGATCGTGGAATTCCGTCAAAATCCTATTATCAGGAGAGCGAACTCGACAGTGAGGTGGCACAAGAGCGGCTTGCAATATTCAAGCTGTTCATAAATCGAAAAGACCGGATTGCTCTTCGCTGGCTCCTTGGTTTAGGCAGCGGGGATTTTCGGTCCAAGTCCTATGCTCGGCTGCGCTCACATTGTGAGCAGACTGGGCAGTCGCCTTGGGACGCGCTTGTAGCCCTTGCCGAGGGCACGATTTCGATCCCATACAGCAACCCGCTCGTGCAGCGCTTTCGTGCGATCCAGAACGAACTAAAAAACCTTGACGAGAATACCGGTGTCGCAGATTTTGTGAAACGTTGGCTTCGTGCGGAATTCGCCGCCGCAGGCGAACTGAGAATTCTTGTCGCGAGCCTGATGGCAGCAGCTGAAACTCCCGAGGAGCTGCTCACGCAGATCATCGAAGCTGTTTCCCAGCCCGAGATTCCACCTGACGTTACCGAAGTGCGGATCATGAGCCTGCATAAAAGCAAAGGCTTGAGCTCGCCGATTGTCGTTATTGCTGGCTGCGTTGACGGGCTGTTACCGGCTGAACCCGAACCGGGAACATCAACCGTCGAACGGCAAGCACATCTTGAGGAACAGCGACGGCTCTTCTATGTGGGGATTACGCGCGTGAAGGCCGCTCCGAGCTCCAACCGGCCGGGCAGCTTGCTGATGACCGGGAGCCGGACCATGTTGCTAGCGGATGCGATGCAATCGGGGATACAGCCTGCTGGGGTAAGCTATGGGGTGGTATCCCTGCATTTTGGCCGCTTTATTCCTGAGCTCGGCGCAAGCGCGCCCGCCCCAATTGCCGGTTAGGCTGGCGCAAATTAGTCTATCAATTTAAACGCACTCAAGCTCACATGAAATTACGAAAATCGAAAACGTCGTCGACCATATTCGGATTTTGCTGAATGATGCGGGCAAAGCACTGTGAGTAGCCGGCAGAATTTCGGAGGAACCGTATGTCGTTTGAATTTTGGGACGAGTACATCTCGCTTGCCCGCAAGTCCTATCTGACCGATAGGCCGGCTGGCCCCGATCCCATGCTGAATGCATTTTACGGATGGTTCGGAAAAATCGAGATGGCAATCGACAAAGCTATGTCCGGTCGGTTCCAGTACTTTTCTTGCCATCTGCTCGATAAAGATCGGCGTATCGCTCTACGCTTTCATCGCACCGACGGAGGTCGCTTCCAGCGCACACTTCTTATTGACGATCGAATCCAGAGACTTGGCAAGAGGATCGACTTAGGAGAGATTGTCGACCTCAAAATCTGCCTCCAATCCATCGTCATGAATAATCCACAGAGCCTAACTCGATCACCATTGCCGCCGGGTCCGACGTTTAAGTGGTTTCCAAGCAAGCGCGATTACTTAATGCCACCTATGCGCCGAAGTTGATCACGGCATGAGGAGTAAGTGCGATGTAGTCCCGCGGAATGACAACCACTTCCACCCTTTCCACGGCACAAAACTGGCACAAAGCCTCACTGCAGTAATTGAATTATCACGGGTATTTATTCTCTCGGCGCACCCTCATAACCTGAAGGTCATAGGTTCAAATCCTATCCCCGCAACCAAATTTCCATAGTAATATCAATGGAATAGCCCGCCGCTGGGCCGCGCGTGCTCTTTGGTCCATTCTTTTTGTTTCGGCATGCTGGGTCGTTTATTTGATCGCCGCCCATTACAGAAGTTGCCGCGCGGATGTCCGCAAGGGCGAGGAAGGAAGTCTTGTCGTCTACGCCGACAAGATCGTGCGCACCGAAACCGACGCGGCGACCGGCAAGGAAGCCGAGCGCGCCATTCCCTTCATGAAGGGCTACACGGTTTTCAACGTCGATCAGATCAACGGCTTGCCCGAGCATTATTACGCCCGGCCCATCCCGCGCACTGAGACCGTGCAGCGGATCGAGCGCGCGGAGGCTTTCTTCGCGGCGACGGGTGCCACCGTCCGGCATGGCGGAACGATGGCCCTCTACAGCGTCACGCACGACCACGTGCAGATGCCACCCTTCGAGAGCTTCTGCGACGCCGAGAGCTATTATGCGACGCTCGCGCATGAGACGACCCACTGGACGCGGCACCCGTCGCGCATCGACCGTGATTTCGGGCGCAAGCGATATGGCGATTCCGGCTACGCGATGGAAGAGCTTGTCGCCGAGCTTGGCTCCGCCTTCCTGTCCGCCGATCTCGACCTGACGCCGGAGGTTCGCGACGACCACGCCGCCTATATCGCGTCGTGGATCAAGGTCCTGAAGGACGACAAGCGGGCGATCTTCAGCGCCGCGTCCCACGCGCAGCGCGCGGCGGATTTCCTGCACGGCTTGCAGAAAGCCGTATCAGCCCAAGCGGACGCCGCCTGAGGGTCCGCCGTGGCGAAGCCCGACACCTTGATTGTCGATGGTCACGCCGTGAGCTGGCAGCGCCTGTGCGAATTGCGCCGCCTGCAGCTTGCGGCGTGGAAGGCCGCGCAGTGTGAGCAGCCCGCCCTGTTCGATCTGCAAGACGATTGCCGCCCGGTGGCCGAGCGGACCGCTGCCGGGCGGTATCAGGAGCCGAGTTTGTTTGACAATATTGACTGACGGCCGCAGAAGGCGACATCCCGAAATGCGCAATGCCTCTTCGCCCTAGCGGGGGTCCTACCGGCTCGTTTTGTCGATCGATTTAAGAGGTAACCACGACCGCCCGGCGGCTGCCCAGACAGGTCCAATGCCGTATCATCGGCGGCCCCAGTTGCATCGGCGGAATCCTGCCGCTCGTCTATCTTCTGCCGGCCAGACCGACCGACCCCGAAAATCCCGAGCTGATCCGTAGGCTTCCGCGCGATCTTTTACGAACGATCGGCCCGCCGATTCCACGCATGCAGTTCGGCAACGGCGTGCTCCCGCCGCCCGTTTCGATTTGGCGAGTGCGGGACATAAAGCGAGTGCCGAAATAGTGCACTGGCCGCGCTGGCTCAAACCGGCGAGCGATTGCCTCGTGCCATTCACGGCTGTCTCCGAACACGCCGATTATGGAATCTGCAGTCACCTATCCTGCTGGCGTTCAACCCCGCGGATGTAGGTGAGGTAGTCGAAATATCGCGGATCGCCGCCGCCACCGTTCAGATAATACGCCCACGCCTGGCCACGCTCGATATCCGCGCGCTCTTTAGCCGATAGGCCATCCGCACGCTCGCCGAACGGATTCCAGATTTCGTGCTGGTCCCTGCTCATGCTGGCTCCTGTTTGGTTTTGCCCTGTCCAGCGTCCTTCCCGTTTCGCCGAAGCAGCGGCGGCTTCTCAAGGGGTGCTTTTGCCCGCGCGCGCGGAACGCCTTCCAGGCCGCTCGCTTCGTCGCTGCGCTCCTGCAGCTCCGCGCCGCTCCGCGGTGCCTTCGGCCCGCCTTTGAACGCGCCGCTTTTCCGCGCGGGCCTTGAAGCCCCACGAAGCCGCAATCGTGCTGCTTCAGCTTCAGAACGAAAGGACACAACATGAGCAACAAACCCACTCTCATCGCCTACAGCGTCAAGGAACGCGGCCAAGGCCGCAACACGAAAGCCTTCTGGGTTCGCATCGGCGGAGCGTGGCCGTTCGAAAGCGGAGCGCCCGGATACACGATCCAATTGGACGCGTTGCCGCTCGACGGCCGCATCGTGCTCGCCGAGCCGAAGGCCGACGTCGATCCGGCTGACGCTGTTCCCGAACTCGCCAACACCTAGCGGCCGGGGCCGCTCCGCCAAGGGGCGGCCCTTTCGCTTTTTGCAATGAAAGGAGTGCACATCATGAAAGACAGCTTCATCACACCCGGCCATGTCCGCGCGTTTCAAGCCGTGACATCGCGCCTTTACGACAACATCACGCTGTGGAGTTGCCGCATCAACGACGAGCCCGGAGTCGCCATCGTCATGGTCGATCATGTGGGCGAAGACTCCGTCGCTGTCATGCCGCTATTCGTCGGCATCACGCCCGGCATGGATATAACGTTCGAAGGCGCCCGTGAGATCGGCGAAGACGGCGAGGGCGGCGGGCCGAAGCGCTCCACCGAGCAGGAATTCGCTGTCGCCAAGGAATTCATCGCCGGACCTCGCGTTGCCTAATCGGCGCGTTCGACGGCAGGCGCGTCGGTTGCGTCCTGGGCAGCCCTTGGCGGCGCTTCGATGATGACGAAATGGCACGTGCGGCATTCGAAGGCCTGGTAATCACGCCCGCTCGTCACGGTCATTTCAGCTCCACATTTTTTGCATGTTCGCGGTGTCATCGATTTTCGCCGTGACGTGGGTTTACGACCATTCCGATCACTTCGGCGCCGGGCTCATGATGCGTTGATTGATCGCCGCCGAATGCTCTTCCTCCGGAATGAATCGGAACGGTTGGTAATGCGCAGCGCGGCGGTCGCTTTTTTCTGGGAGGGGCGAATCCGGCGGTGCTAGGATTCCCTAAGAGGCACAGCGTATGTCGATCCGAAAACGCGTTTGGAAAAACGGCGAGGGCCTGCAGAAGACCGCCTGGGTGGTCGACTACGTCGACCAGGGCGGCAAGCGGCGCTTGAAAACCTTCGAGCGCAAGAAGGACGCGGATGACTTCCACGCGATGGCCAAGGTCGAGGTCAAAGCCGGCATTCATACCGCCGACAGTTCCAGCATCACGGTCGCCGAGGCCGGCGAGCTCTGGCTCGCGGCTTGCGTCAACGCGGGGCTCGAAAGGACGACGATCGACGCCTATCGCTCGCACGTTCACCTGCACATCAACCGTTTCCTTGGGCGGCGCAAACTCTCGGAATTGACGGTCCCGCTCGTAAGCTATTTCGAGACTAAGCTGCGAACAGGAACCGATACCGAAAAACCCCGCTCGCCCGCGATGGTCAAAAGGGTGCGCAGCGACCTCGGCGCCCTGCTTTCCCACGCGCAGGAGGTCGGATTGGTCGCTCGCAACGTCGTCCGCGAAATGCGATCGGGCCGGCGGCGCGGTAAGGAGCGCCAAGCGGAGCGACGCGCCAAGCCTAAGCTCAAAATTGGTGTCGACATTCCGACCCGCGAAGAAATCAAGGCGATTGTTTCGGCCCTTTCTGGCCGGTGGCGGCCCCTGTTGCTGACGGCCGTCTTTACGGGCTTGCGCGCATCAGAGCTCCGCGGCTTGCGCTGGCCGAACGTCGATCTCGCAAAACGCGAGTTGCATGTGCGCGAGCGTGCCGACGAATACAAGCAGCTCGGTCGCCCCAAATCAGGCTCGGGCGAGCGTACCGTGCCGCTAACGCCCATCGTGGTGAGCGTCCTCCGCGAGTGGAAGCTAAAATGTCCGAAGGGTACGCTCGGTATTGTGTTCCCAACTACGAAGGGCGGCATCGCGGGTCTTCAAAGCATCGTGCGCATGGGTCTTGTACCCGCGCAGATCGCGGCTGGCGTCACGGCTGACGTTGCGGGCGCCCATGGCGCGGTCCTCAAGCGCGCTAAATATCCTGGTCTGCACTCGCTACGTCATTTCTATGCGAGCTGGTGCATCAACCGCAAAGCCGATGGCGGTCTCGAATTGCCGCCCAAGGTTGTGCAGGAGCGGCTTGGCCATTCGACCATTGCTATGACGCTCGATGTGTACGGACATCTGTTCCCGCGTCACGACGATAGCGAAGAATTGGCAGCGGCGGAGCGCGCCTTGCTTGCTTAAGCAATTTAGATGCAGCGTGCGTGGCGATCTGTTAGCTTGATTTTGATGCTGGGGCGTAGCCAAGCGGTAAGGCAGCGGACTTTGAATCCGTCATTCGGAGGTTCGATCCCTCCCGCCCCAACCAGCGGGCAATCGGCCGGTTGCACGCGTTCCCGCCACGCACGGAAGCCGCTGATTGCGCGTCATTTTCAGTGATTTTAATGGTTTTTCAGCCCTTCAAATGCTATATTCAAAGCAGGAGAATCCATGAGTGATCAGGCCAAAAACGCAACCGCCGCCCGCATCCGCAAGATGGCCCAGGAATACCACGTGGCCTATGTCCGGACATCACGCGATACGCTCGCGCATGACATCACGCGCCTCGCAGGCGATGACGTGCGCCTTGATGAAATTGAGCAGCTGCTGATCGCTCTGCAACGAAGCGGCTACCTCTCGCGGGTCGAAATGGTGCAGCTACAAGCGGCCTATCTGCGCGAAGCCAGGCCGTGACCTTCGATCCGTTTGGCGATTTCGAGACGCAAGGATATCTGCGTAATCTCGCCAAGGAAAAAGACCCCGACATTGTCCGGCGCCTTGAGCACGCCTCGTTCATGACTGGCATTGATGCCGCCCTTGAGCGCCTCGGCAAGGTCGAGCTTCTCTCCTATGCGGACGTGCTCGAAACCCACCGTATCCTCTTCGACGCCGTCTACCCGTGGGCGGGCCGGGACCGCCGGACGACTGCACCCGATCTTGCTATCAGCAAAGGGTCGCTCCTCTTCGCACACCCTGACCATATTCAGCGCGCGGCCGAGTACGCACTCACCCAGGGACAACACAGGGAATTCATGAGGGCGAAGCCCGGCGAGATTATGGGCTATCTCGCCTATGGTCATCCGTTCCTTGACGGCAACGGCCGCACCATCATGGTAGTGCATGGTATCATGGCTCAGCGCGCGGGATTCAGCATCGACTGGGCCGCGACCGATAAAGTCGGCTACCTGACCGCACTCACCAAGGAACTGGATGATCCCGACAAGGGCCATCTCGACGCGTATCTCAAACCCTTCATCCGAGAGGCCGTCGGCGAGGGCCGCTTGGCGGCGGAGATCGCACTCGCGCCCGGTCTCGATGGAAACGACGAGCAGAACGAAGTCCTCGGCAAGACGAGCGAGCCGGCCCTGAAAGCGCGCTACGAACAGCAGGAACTGAAGCGGAAGCGCAATTAGATTAGCATTTGTTTCGACAATCGAGCTTTCCCATGGCAACGCCTTCGGCGACAGTGGCCGCCGCCGCCCATACTACCTATGAGCTTCATTCGCTTGGCTGGAAGGCGTTTCAGCAGCTTTGCGTCTCGGTTGCGGCGGAGGTGTGGGGCCAAACAGTCCAAGGCTTTTTTGACTCGCACGATGGCGGGCGCGACGGCGCTTTCTACGGCTCATGGACATCGAAGCAAGGCGAGAGCTTCACCGGCAACTTCACAGTCCAATGCAAATTTTCACAAAAGCCTAACCGCACGCTGGCGCTCGCCGCGCTTGCGGACGAGAAAGACAAAGCCGCGCAGCTAGCGGCGCGCGGCTTGGCGGACAATTATTTCCTGTTCACCAACATGCAGCTCACCGGCACCGCCGATGAAGACATCCGCGCTGCTTTCGAAGCGCTCCCCGGCCTGAATCACTGCCGCATCTACGGCGTTGAACAGATTTCTCAATTCATTCGCGAATCCCCGCGGCTACGGATGCTTGTCCCGCGCGTTTACGGCTTGGGCGATCTCAGCCAAATTCTGGATCAGCGAGCTTACGATCAGGCGCAGGAGATCCTGAGCTCACTCGGCGACGATATGAACAAGTTCGTCATGACCGATGCGTATCGCGCGGCGGCCCGCGCCATTGTCGATCATGGCTTCGTCTTACTGCTCGGCGAGCCCGCCTGTGGCAAATCCGCGATCGCGGCGGCTCTCGCGCTCGGGGCGGTGGACGAGTGGAACTGCTTTACTGTCAAGGTGCGTGATCCTTCGGAATTCGTAAAAGCGTCTAATCCCAAAGAACCAAAACAATTCTTCTGGGCCGATGATGCCTTTGGAGCCACGCAGCTCGACTGGCAGATGACGATGCAGTGGAATAGCGCGTTTTCACACGTGCGCGCTGCCATCCGGCGCGGCGCCAAATTCGTGTTTACATCCCGCGACTACATCTACAAGAACGCTCGTAATTTCCTGAAAGAGTCGGCGCTTCCGGTGATGCACGAATCCCAGGTCGTAATCCGCGTCGAGCAACTCTCAAAAGACGAGCGCGAGCAGATTCTCTATAACCACATTCGGCTCGGTACGCAGACCAAGGCATTCAAGAAGCAGATTAAACTTTACTTGGACGGCGTGGTCGCACATAAGCGCTTCAGCCCGGAAATCGCGCGGCGGCTCGGCAATCCCGCTTTCACGAAGAGACTAGTTGTCTCCGTCCCGGCATTGGATGATTTCGTCGAACGGCCCGTGCCGCTGCTTCAGGAAGTCATTAGAACGCTGGACCCGAATAGCCGAGCGGCCATTGCCCTTGTATTCATGCGTGGCGGCTGGCTACCGAGCCCGGTCACGCTTCGGTCGGAAGAGGAGACGGCGATTGACCTTCTAGGCGCAAACAGCGCCGCCATCCGACCTGCCCTCGCGGCTCTCGATGGCAGCTTGCTGATCCAGGTGCAGCAAAAGGGCCAATACGGCTGGCGCGCGAAGCATCCGACAATCCTTGACGCCTTTGCCTCTCTCGTCGCCGCTGACCGTGAGCTAATGGACATCTATTTGACTGGCACGCCGGTACTGCAACTCCTTTCAGAGGTGACTTGCGGGGGCACCCGCTTCGGTGGAACCAAGGTCGGGGTACCAGCAGATCGCTATGACAACCTCATAACGCGCATCGTGGCCTTTCAGGCCGATCGGCGCGAAAATGAAGATGCCATCCATAGTTTTCTCGCTTTCCGCTGCGGGAAAGAGTTTCTTCGGCGGTTTCTCGATCGCAATCCGGATTTTATAGGCGGCCTTCACGTCTCATCCTATTTTGACTCCGTCTCCGATATCGATGTACTCAACAAACTCCAAGAAGTCAGCCTGCTGCCCGAGGATCAACGCGTCAAGCATGTTGCCGATATACGCTACTTCGCGGTCACCACACCCGACGCAGGGTTTCTCGATCACGATACGGTGTCCTTCCTGACAGAGGCGGAAGTTCAGGAGACGCTCAATGATGTCCGTGCCAAGCTTTTGCCATCGATTGACAGCGAGATTTCCAACTGGAAGTCAAACTATATGGGGCGCGAGTCGCCGTCCGAATATTTCGCAACGTTTCAATCCACGCTCGAAGAATTTTCCAAGGCATTCGCCAACGAAGCGTCGATGGTCGAATTCATCGAGGATGGGCTCAGCAAGATCGACGAAGCTATCGCCGAGCTTGGCGAAGAAGAGCACGACCATTCCAATTATCGCACTCATTACAGTGGCAGCCAAAGCGGACCTTCCACCTCGAACTTGCGTTCCATTTTTGACGATGTTGACGATGTTGACGATTGACGATGACCGTATCCCCTCCCTCGCTTGACGCGACACAGATGCAACATGGACGCCGAAACGCCAGATGTATCAATGGGTTCTTGCGGATTTTGATTCCGCCATTCCCAGGTTCGAATCCTGGCGCCCCAGCCAACATCTAAGTTATTGTCGAGACTTGAGTTTTAGTATTTCAGGCTAGTCAATTTATCGCGATTTGGCGGCGTTTCTTAGTGGCGCATGCTTTGCGATTGGCGGCAGAGACGATTGCAGGCGCGATCTCGGCAGGCGCCGTCGGCAAAATCTCCCGAAGGGCGTTTCGTGGTTTACTTTTTGCCGGTTCGTGCGTGCGACTTAAAGCTCGAAGCAAAGAGATGGCGTGCTCAACCAGCGCGGCTCGCCAAACTTGTTGCTCAGCGAAAGCCCAGCAGTGTCCGCTGCTCTGTCCAGTCTGTCGGCAGCCGCGACGCCCGCCGCATCAGCGTCCTGGCGTAGAATTGTGATGGTTGTCGACCATTGACCATGGCCGTAGTGATGTCGGGCGCGAGCCAAGCAAGGCGCAGGAGCGTATAGATGTATGCGGCCGACATCCGCTCCTCGCGAGCGATGTCGTGCACACTCAACTTGGTATTTTCTACGAGCCGAGCCTGGATGTTATGAGCGCGCGCGATGACCCTCAGCAGGCTCGTGTCAACTGCAGCCTCGTCGTTTGAGTTGTCGACCATCATTCTCATTTCGCGACCAGCCCGCTTGAGACTAGCAGGGACTACCAAGGTCACGACATCATTGGGGTCGCGATCCATCTCCCGGGCCTGCATCAAATCGATCGATCCGGTAGCGAGGAACGCCGCAAGGCGGCTGCGAGAGACATTGAGTTCAATACGATCGGGTTTGATTTCGACGCGGTCCAGCAGCGTCATGAGCGTTGTCCGAATTTTGTCCGGGGTCACGACTCCGAGTTCCTCCGCCACTTGACGGGCGCGTTCAATCAGTTGGCTTTGTTGTGCACCTTTCGCTTGGTCGTCTAGGGCATCGAGGATAGTTGCGGGATCGGTGAGAAAGGCGCGAAGCCGGTCGAGCACCAAGCTTTCCAAATTGCCGGCTGGTATGCGAGTGCCGTTCGCACGGTTCCTTGCCGCTCCGGTGAGCAGGGCGGTCGAAACATAATATCGATAACGGGTGCCTTTCTTGACCGCATAGGATGGCGTCAGCCGCTCGCCGCTTGCGTTGAAGATAAGCCCTGTTAGCAGGCTTGGCTGTCGCGCGTTTACTCCCGTCGCCCGATCGACCCGGTTCTTGGCAAGGACCGCCTGAACTTCGTCCCACAAGTGCTGTTCGATGATTGCCGGGTGTTCGCCCGGATAGGATTTGCCCTTATGGGTGATCTCGCCGCAGTAAATTCGATTCTGAAGCATGAGATAGAGGGCGCCACGCGAAAGCTCGTGGCCGCCATACACGGTGCCGTCGGCTCGTACCTTGCGTTTACTCCTTACCCCCGCGCTCAATAACTCATCCTTGAGAGCGCGAACCGACTTCAGCACCAGGTAGCGTCTATAGATACTGCCAACCGTTCGGGCCTCGGCGTCATTGACCACCAGCTTGCGGTCTTTGACGTCGTAGCCGAGTGGCGGCATGCCGCCCATCCACATGCCCTTCTTCTTGGAGGCAGCGATCTTGTCGCGGACACGCTCGCCAATAACCTCGCGCTCAAATTGCGCAAATGACAGCAGCACATTGAGCGTCAGCCGCCCCATGCTGGTGGTGGTGTTGAATTGCTGGGTTATCGATACGAATGACACACCGCAGCGGTCGAAGATCTCCACGAGTTTGGCAAAATCCGAGAGCGCCCGCGTCAACCGATCGACCTTGTAGACGACGATAACGTCGACCTGGCCGGCCTCGATATCCGCCAGCAGGCGCTTCAGGGCAGGCCGCTCCAAGGTGCCACCCGAAAAGCCGCCGTCGTCATAGAGTGCCGGCGAGACAACCCAGCCTTCGTGCTTCTGTGACTGAATGAAGGCCGCGCAGGCCTCGCGCTGGGCGTCCAGCGAGTTGAAGGCCTGTTCCAAGCCCTCATCGGATGATTTTCGTGTGTAAATCGCGCAGCGTTTCCTTTTGGCGGACCGCCGGGGTGCCGGTTCCGGCTCAGCCATCGCGCCCACCTTCGTTCGGGCGCGCCGCACCTTCTGCTGGCAAACCAAAAAAGCGCGGACCCGACCAGTGGGCGCCGGTGATCTTGTTGGCGATCTTGGTCAGGGACGGATAGCTCGTGCCCCCATACTCAAAGCCGTCCTCCGTGACGGTGACGGTGTGGGTGCGACCGTGCCACTCCCGAACAAGACGTGCCCCCGGCTTCAGGGTGAGGCTAGGCGCAGCTCCAACGCGGCCGGTTGTCCGCAGTGCCTTTGCTATGGTGTGCAGCTTGCGGCGGGTCGACTTGCCAAGGCCGCCGTATTCGATTTCCTGAAGTCTGTATCCAAGGGCAAGGATAAGGAGGTCGCGGCTGATCTGCGGTGCCTCGGTGCGGTAAAGCCGCCGCCATTCGAGACGCAACTCCCTTGGGCTGAGCAAGCGAATGCGATCGATCTGGCGCTCGATCGCTCCCTTCTCGGCACCCATCATGATTAGGCTGCCGGCGGTTCGGCGGCGATCGGGCTCGCCGTCGATTTGGAATGCTTCTGGGCAGCCGCACGATAAATACGTTCGCCATTGGGCTTGTCTGACGTCAGGGTTAGGCCAAGCTTCTTGCGCACAACGCCGGCAAAAAAGCCGCGCACTGAGTGCTGCTGCCAGCCAGTCTCCTTCATGATAACGGCGATCGTCACCCCCTTGGGCTGTCGGAGCAGGGCGAGGACGGCATCCTGTTTGGTGCTGCCGCGGGTAGAAGACGAGGCGGTCTTTCCGGACCTCGCGGGCATTTTCGCCCGGCCCCGGGCGTGTGCGGATTTGGTCTTATTCCGGTGTTTTCGATGCGACATCGTCGGAATCCCTTCGGTTGGGACGGCATCAGGTGCCGTCACCACCTCAGCCCCGCAGTGGCGGCATTGCCAAGGGGGGCGGGATTCCGGAGGGCCAAGCGGCCCAATCGGCATGATAACAGTGACGCTCCGTTTGCAAGGGAAGTCCAGTCCTTTATGATGAACAGCGCGAGTTGACCCGTTGCCTATCGCGACGGTCGCGGCGGCAAGCTCCTCGTTGACATGTTGTCAAGTCGGACGCTTCGCGGTGTTCTTGCGGCGCGTTGCGCATGAACTCCTGGGCGTCGGCGAGCGTTTCCAGGTCCGTCGCATCGGGATGGTCATCGGCCCACGGTGCCCGCGCGATCAATCCCGACGCGGCGCAGCAGAGCCGCTCTCTCAATTCGTATGGTCGGTCGACTTTCGGGTGTAGATCGCGCAGCGCAAGAGTTTCCGGGTGGGCTTATCCATGGGGGCCACCACGGGCCGCAGTCATCCGGCCGCTCATCCGCACCGATGACCGATTGCGCTTGGCCACCGCCCCTTTCCCCATCTGCGACTCGGGGGCTTTGGGTTCCTCTGCGGCCTTCGGTTCGCCGGGCACCCGCAAGCCGAAGAAGCGCGGTCCATTCCAGGCCGTGCCCGTTATGGCCCGCGCGATGGTGGAGAGACTCGAATAGGTAGCCTCGCGCCAGACAAAGCCGTCCGGCACCACCGTGACGGTGTGCCGTTCGCCCTGATATTCGCGGATCAGGACAGTGCCGGCCTTGAGGCGCCGGTTCAGTTCGCTGGTCTTCTCGCCTCGGGCCAACCGGTCCAGGAGCTTTGCCATTTCGCGGTCGAGGCCGCCGAAGGCGTCCTCCTGGACGCGATAAGCAATCATCCGGCCGAGAATGTCCTTGGTCAGTCCCTCGGGCGGGGTGGCGCCGAACGTCATCCGCCAGCGCTGGCGGAGTGCGTCGATGCCGAGGGACCTGATCCGGTCGACCTCGGCCTCGATCGCAGCGGGATCCACGGACCGCTGATCCATGGTTAGGCGGCCTTGGCGTCCGCAACCGCGCCCTTGTCCTTAGCCTTGGGCATACCGCCAACGACGCGGTAGATACGGTCGCCGTCGGTCTTCTTGGATTCGAGCGTGAGGCCGAGCCTCTTACGCACCACGCCGGCAAAGAAGCCGCGGACTGAGTGCTGCTGCCAGTCGGTCGCCTTCATGACGGCTGCGATCGTCGTGCCATCCGCTTGGCGCAGCAGGCCCAGCACCGTCTCTTGCTTGGTATCCGCCCGCGGCTTCGCTGTCTGCGATGCTTTCTGGGCGGTATTGGTCTTAGGCTTCGACTTGCGGCCGGACGACGTCCGCCGCTTCTGGAGCCGTTTGCTCTTGGCCATGGTGGTCTCCTCTGTGTATGACGGCGTCACGCGCCGCCACCAACCGCAGCCCCGCGGAGGCCCAGAGCGCTGGCGGGGCAGAGGAGGGCAGGGATTGAAGACCGTTACGTCTTGCCGAGCCGGTTGATCAGGCTGGCCGCGTTAAGGAGCGTGCTGGCCTCATAGATCAGCTGCTCGACGTCGAGTGCAATCTCGACGCCCTTTGGGACATTGCCATCGTTCGAGCAGATCTCAGCCGCCTTGGCGATGCTCGCCGCGTCTTCGAGGCGCTCGCGCATAGTTTGAAGAAACACCTTGATGGTGGCCTCGACCGTCTGAGCATCCATATGGAGCACCTCCTTGGCGCCACCATGGATGCCCGTGTTCTGGTGCATTGCCAGTCCGCAGCAGGTGCTGGAAAGCCACCATGCACCCACTGGCTGTCTCACCCAGAATAAGGATGTGAAAGCGGCGCCTACGCCGTGCGCCGCATCAGCGCCCGCATGAGGCGGATCGGATCAGCGCCGATGGCCCGCGCGATTGCAAGAAACTCAACCACATCGATGCGGCGCTCGCCGCCCTCGTATTTGGCCACAAAGGATTGGGGTCGGTGCAGGCGCTTGGCCAGCTGATGCTGAACGACATGGCGCTCGCCGGCGACCGCGAGGCCATCAAAAAGCTCAGGATGGAGCAGGGCCGCGACGCACGGGCGGCCGCGGAGGCCGCTCGGGAAGTCATCGATTTCTACCAGCTCGGGTCGGACTGCCTTTGGATTACCTTCGCCAGAGACCACTTGTGGTGGACATTCGCCGAGCCCGAGGTGACTTGGCTCGGCGAGGGAAAGGGCCATGGCGAGCGGCTACGCAAGACCATCGGTGGCTGGCGGAACACGGACGTCACCGGCAAGTCGCTCAGGACCGATGGCTTGAGCACCCGACTGTCCAAGGTCGCCCAATATCGCCGCACCATCTGTGCGGTCGAGGCTCAAGAATACCTGCTGCGCCGTATCAATGGCCTCGATGAGCCCCTCATTGCCAAAAGCGTTCAGGCGCGCGACGTGCTCCTGTCCGCCATGACGGAAGCGATCTCGTCGCTGCACTGGGAGGATTTCGAGACGCTGGTGGACGTCATCTTCGCGCGCAGCGGCTGGCATCGGGCGTCCCCACTTGGCGGAACCCAGAAGCTGGTCGATATTGTGCTTGAACAACCGACGACGAACGAGCGCGCCGCCGTGCAGGTCAAGTCGTCGGCCTCCCCGAGTGACCTGCAGCGTTATGTCGACCTCATCGACGAGAACGGCACGTTCGCCCGCTCGTTCTTCGTCTGTCATAGTCCGAAGGGGCGCCTTGAACCGCCGGTCGACAGGAGCGACGTCCATGTCTGGTGTGGCGCCGAGATCGCCGCCACCGCGCTCAGGCTCGGCCTGGCAGACTGGATTATCGATAGAGCGTCGCGCTGAGCGCTTGTCTGCTCGACTATACCCCTTCTGAAGGTGGCTTATTTATCGTCGCACCCATCGGTTCAAAGGCGAATTTTTTTCCGGTTCGCCTTTGTCAGCACCACAGAGGGCTATTTCGTTTCTTCGCGCTTGTTTCCCGCTCCAGCATTGCCGATATTGAGAGTGAATGTGACATCCTCAAGATCCTCAATCCGTAAGATCTTCAGCTCCTTGGCCAGATAGATAACCATCTGACTGGCTCGAACGTCTCCCTTGAGTGCCTTGTCTTTCATCACTTGAACCCAGGCCTCCATGTAGGGGACCTTTCGTACACGCCCTTGAATTTTCAGTGACACCGGTTCCATGAGAATCTTCGCCAGATCAGGGTAGTTGCGCGATCCTCGCGGGCGACCCTGCGGATAGGGAGAGGGTTGACCTTTTTTATATTTATATTGGTCAGGTGGGCGCCCGTACCCTATCTCGTAGTCGGCGCGATCTGTGCGAGATTTGGACTTGCCATTGCGCATGATTTTTCAGCCTCTGTGTTTAGATTGATGCTATTTCGCTTTTGGCAATTTGCGCTTCCGATTAATCGGTCTGGAATTGGCCCGACGCTCGGAAACTTCCTCGAACGTCTCGCCGGTCTCGTCCAGGCGGGCTTGCCGACCGGTAAAGGCTTCCCACCTAAGGATCGCGACGTCACAGTAGTGGCGATCGATCTCCACGACACGTGCCACCCTGCCGGTCCTTTCCGCCGCAATGATCGTGGTCCCCGAGCCGCCGAATGGATCCAGGATTACGTCCCCACGCTTTGTGACGTCTCGGATCGCATCCGCGAACATGGCCACAGGCTTCGCGGTCGGATGCATCGCAAGCTCGGAATCGCGACCTGTACGAAACGTGTTGACACCGGCGTAGTCCCAGACATTTGCTCTCTGCCGGCCATTTTTTCCCAATTCAACGTTATTGCGATGAGGCCGATCGCCAGTACGAAAGATCAGGACCAATTCGTGCTTTGATCTATAAAGTGACCCCATACCCCCATTGTTCTTATTCCAAACGCAGAGATTAACCAGAATGAGACCCAGTAATCTGGCCGCTGTCTGGAGTTCAAAAAGATGACGCCAGTCTATGAAAACATAGATCAGCGCGCCGGAGCCCGTTCGCCGTGTTGTAGCCATTAGAAATTCGCGCAGAAACGAAATATAATCCTCCTCAGTCATTTCTCCTGAGGCCATTGCAAACTCCGGGTGACGTGTCCGCCCCCGGCCGGAGATGCCCGCTACGCGAACATTGTATGGGGGGTCCGTCAGCACCATGGCTGCCCGCTCACCGCCCATTACGAGTTCAATCGCGGTGTTCTCGCGCGCGTCGCCGCACAGCAGCCGATGCTGTCGTCCGCTTTTCAGCCCTAAGATCCAGAGATCGCCGGGCTGCGTGGTCGCCGGACGATTGGTTGCGGTTTTGGGGATGACATCGTCGGCGTTGGGGTCCTGTTGCCTCTCAGCGCTCAGGTCGAGAAGCAAATCGACCTCTGGGGCTTCAAATCCTACAATTTCGAGATCAAAGCCAACTTCAACGAGGTTCTGAAGCTCAACTGCGAGGATTTCTTTGTCCCACCCCGCTTTCAGGGCCAATTGGTTATCCGCCAGAATGTACGCGCGTCGGTCGCTCTCGCTGAGATGAGTAATCCTGATGACGGGAATGGTGGGTAGCCCAAGGCTTTTTGCGGCTTCCACACGGCCGTGGCCGGCGATGATTTCACCGCTGGCAGTGACGAGTGCTGGATTTGTGTAGCCGAACCGTCTGATTGAAGCCTCGAGTGCCCGGAGCTGCTTCTTATTGTGAGTGCGAGCATTCCCGGGATAGGGCTTCAGCTCATGCGGTGAAACATGCTCTACACCAAGGTGAGTACCTCGAAGCAGCTGTTGGCTAGATCGTTTCGTTGGCATGATTGAGCTCCTTATGCTCAATCATGCCAAACGATCCCGAGGATCAGCAATGTTCCATATTCCCAGTAACCGGAACGAGCCGGGCTACAGCCTGATCCTTCTTGGCGCTACCTCCGACACCAATTTTTCAAACTGGCGATATGTGATGTCGATACGAGCGTTCTTTCCGTCATATTGATACCGATAGCGATGAAATTCGGATGGATCCGAATTTTCGACAGGATTGAGTCCCTTATCACGGAGATATCGAAGGAATGGGGTCCACAGCTCTTTGGTTCGAAGGCAAAGATTCTCCGGCGTCGAGGCAAAGTCACGCACTATGTGGCGTCGGCTCAGACCGCTTCCGGACGCCTTCCACCTTTGTTGCTGGGCTTTTGTGCATTGCAGAGCGAACGCCCCCAAAGCCCTTTGACATCTTTCGTGCTCCGAAATCTGCGCATAGAAAGTTACTTCCAAGCTTAGTCTGTTGAACGATTTCTCCGCCGTATCGGAAGAATAGTCGGCCTGATCTTTGATAAAGCGCTGTTTGATAAAGCGACCGATGTACTTCCTCACAAGTAATTGCTCCTGGTGTTTGGTTCGGGTTGCCCAAGATTCTTTATTTTTGCGGTTGAGTTCGACAACCGAAGTGCAGATCATGGAACTTTTCCTCCGCCGCTTAGACAGGAGATCGTGGCATGTACAATATGGATCGTGCACAAATTGTTCCGGGTTGAAACGAGCCGCGGGCCGAGAGGTGGTCCCGTTTTCCGGAACAGAATGGCGGCTTGGCTAAGGTGGGTTCTGGGTTGGATTACGCCGCCAATTTCTCCTGGTTTGCTTGCGGAGCATAGACCTCGTCGGGCGTCCTGCCGC
>Ga0182024_10001340_pt1 | contig 63944 bp, 60 predicted proteins | sample P32metaG_FD_120480 | JGI IMG/M metagenome (GOLD analysis project Ga0182024, IMG submission 120480) | Permafrost microbial communities from Stordalen Mire, Sweden - P3-2 metaG (Illumina Assembly) | ecosystem: Environmental > Terrestrial > Soil > Wetlands > Permafrost | place: Sweden: Stordalen...
AGCCTCCGACTTGGGTCGGGTGGACGCCGAACATCTGGGCGATCTGCGCTGCCGTCTTGTGCGCCTTGATGGCCTCGACGGCCACCTTAGCTTTCAGGCTGGGCGGGTGACTCTTGCGGGTTTCGGGCATTGACTCTCCTCTATTTTCAATGCCGCCCACCATCTAAGAAAAGGCCGTTTTCGTGTCCAAAAAATGGGGTCCACTACATTACATCGCGGACGGCCCGTACATTCGAGAAATAGACTGGAATACGGGAATAGTCTCGACCATCGCAGGTTCCGGACAGCAGGTGTATGTGAAAGACGGCGTTCCCGCCCTAGACGCGAATCTATCTTTCATGACGGCCCTCGTCGTGGACGCAATGGGCAACATCTGGATCGCAGACGACGGGAATGCGCGCTTGTTTATGATCGCGGCCTCGACGGGCTTGATCAAGACTGTAGCGGGCACTTCGGCCAACGGCGACGGTGGGCCTGCCATCGGGGCAACGCTGTATAACCCGGTCGGCCTGGCAGCGGATTCACAAGGCGATCTCTACCTTTATGACTACGGAGATGGCATTCGGCGGGTGGACAATGCAACAGGATTTATCTCCGTGGTGATCCCCCAAAGGGCTCTAGTGTATGGACCACCCTTGGGAAATGGCGTAACGCCGATCACGGTGGACTCGAGCGGCAATCTCTTCCTTAGCCAGCAATACACGGTCCAGCGCGTAGATGCCGTCACGAAGGCGGTAACGGTTGTTGCAGGGATCGGGCCGTTTGGCACACCAAGCTCACTAGGAGACGGTGGTCCTGCCACCAAGGCGCCCCTTGCTCCCTCCGGAGTTGCAATCGATTCATCGGGAAATCTGTACATCGCCGACTACGGAAATGCGCGGATCAGGCGCGTCGACACGACAACAGGAATCATCACTACAGTTGCGGGGACTGGCGAGGGGCAGACGCAGACCTTTTCGGGCTTGACGGGCGCGGCGTCTCAGATATCGATCGGAATACCGACCAGCATCGCAATCGCGCCCAGCGGTGACATCTATTGGACGACCTTCGGCTGGGTTTTGAAAATGAATTCGGCGGGTATTCTATCTGTGGCCGCCGGAAACGGCGGTTGTGGGTACTCGGGCGACGGCGGAAACGCGCTCTCGGCTACGCTGTGCAACCCCTCCGCCATCGGTTTCGATGGATCGGGAAACCTATTCATCACCGAGTCCTCCTGCGCTTGCATAAGGCGGGTGGACGCCGCGAGCGGCCTGATCCAAACTGTAGCCGGCACGGGGACCTCCGGCGTCAGCAACGATGGAATACCCGCGACACAGGCTGCCCTAACACCTGCCGCGGTCGCTTACTACGGCGACGCACTGTATCTGATCGATTCTCCTCAGACGGGATTGAACCTGGCGCGCATTCGCGCGGTAACCCCGCCGAATCCGCCGTCGTTGCCCCAGCCGCCTGCTGTTACGGGGATCGTCGACGCAGTGGACTACCGATCCGCCTTCTCGCCCGGCGCCATTGTCTCCGTGTTCGGAAACTACTTGGGCGGGCAGTCAGCATCCTCCGCGCAAGCGGGAGTGAATGGGCTTATCGGCGATCAGTTGGGTGGTGATCAGGTCACTTTCAACGGAACCACCGCTCCGTTGTTGTACGTTTCGGCGGGGCAGATCAACACGGTAATCCCTTATTCGGTTCAACCTGCGGCAACCGCTGTGGAAGTGACCACGGATGGAGGAACAACCAAGCCTACCGAGATCTCCGTCCAGCCAACCTATTTGAGCCTGTTCCCCAGTCTCATTTTCAATCCGGACGGCACAGTGAACAGCGCAACGAACCCCGCGCCGAAGGGAGCCACGCTGGTGATGTATGGGACGGGCATTGGGGTGACCAGCCCGCCTTTGGCGGACGGGTCCATTGTGCAAGGACCGCCCTTCCCCACGCCGGACGCGACTTTTTCGGCTGTGGTGATGAATGGAACCACGTCATACGTCGCGACGATTCGGTACCTGGGCCCGTTGCCCGGATTCGTGGCCGGCGCGGTACAGGCGAACATTCAGATTCCGGACATAGTTCCGGCGGGCAAGTTGAGCCTCAATATCAGTGATGCCGATGGGCTCGGGGTTTATGGCCAGACCATCTACCTGCTTTCGGATGCACCCGTTCTAACCGGAATCAGCCCGACGCCTCCGATTCCGCAGAGCGTCGGGCTAGGGAACTATATCACGCTGAGTGGGGCCAACCTGACGGGAGTGACTTCCTTCAAATTCTTTCTCAATGGGCAGGCTGTGAACGTGATGCCGCAGCAATTTCAATCCTGCACAGCAACGTCTTGCACGATTTTCGTGAATTTCAACGGAATGGCCGGCGAGTACGGCGTCACTGCGACCAACGCGGCCAATCAAGTATCGAACCAGTTCTCTTTTGCCGTGCAGCCCTACTCCGCCCCGACAGTGACCGGCGTCCAAAGCTATCCCAGTGAAGGGCCGGTGGTCGCGAGTCAGAACTTACAGTTCGTGGACGTGATCGGCACAAACTTCCTCGCGCCGGTGACCGTGACAATTTACTATCAGGGCGCAATGATCGCGACGTTGAATTCCGCTAGTCAATTCGCGCCACAGATTTACAATCCACAGGGGCTTCAGATCGAGTTCGATTTCAAAGGAAATGCGGGTGAATATGCCGTTCAGGTGACTGGGCCGAATGGCAGTTCAGGACTGTTCAACTTCGCCGCGGCCGCTCCTTAGTAACTGTGGCATGAAGCATATAGTCGCCCACCTATTGACATCACACGTTGGTAGCGGCGCGAATTTCCGATACCAGGCTCACTTCTAGAGGGTTGGCGGGATAGCGTCGGTATGGTCGGCCATCCGAAGTTGGCCCTGCGACGGCGCTCGAGAAGGCGTCCCACGATTTAATCCTGTGAAGTTCGCCGTCACGTCAACGATCACGCCCGGGACCGGCCTCAGCCATAGAGGCGCGCCGCGCGGCCTCGGTGACCGCCTTTCGCGATCTCCTTGCTCCTTTAAGACCAACCTCTTTACGATTCCCACCCTGCTCGCGTCCGCACCGGCCTGCTACTGTCGAACCAAAGCCGCGATCACCTCCCTCGCGCCTGAACTCCCTCTTCCCTTTTGGTCATTCCAGCCGGACATTAAGGAAAATTTCGCGTCACGAAACACAAAATTACCCCTGATGCGCCTCCCGCCAGTTGCCGGCCCCAATTTCAAATTTCGACGCCACCGCCGCACCACATGCGCCACCCCCTACCGCTTTCCGCTCCCGCCCCGCTACAATGGTCCTTTAAGGTCAGCTCACTTATGCCCGTCCCAGTCTCGCAAATGTGGACCGTAGCGACTTACGTCCTCAAGCAACGTCTCAAGCGGCGCCGGCGCTACCCGCTGGTGCTCATGCTGGAGCCGCTGTTCCGCTGCAATCTGGCCTGCGCGGGCTGCGGCAAGATCCAGTATCCGGCGCACATTCTCAAGAAAAACCTTTCGCCCGAAGAATGTTTCAAAGCGGTGGATGAGTGCGGCGCCCCGATGGTCTCCATCCCGGGCGGCGAACCGTTGATGCATCCGGAAATCGACAAGATTGTCGAAGGCCTGGTGGCGCGCAAGAAATACATTTACCTGTGCACCAACGCGCTGCTGCTGAAGGAAAAGCTATCGCTCTTCAAGCCCAGCAAGTACCTGACATTCTCGGTCCATCTGGACGGCCAGCGCGATCACCACGATTTCTCGGTGTGCCGCGAAGGCGGCTATGAGATCGCGGTGGACGCCGTTCGCGAGGCCATCCAGGCCGGCTTCCGCGTCACCACCAACAGCACGCTGTTCGATGGCGTGGATCCGCAAAGCGTCCGGGCTTTCTTCGACGAAATGATGGATCTGGGCGTCGAGGGAATCATGGTGGCCCCGGGTTACTCCTACGACAAAGCGCCCGACCAGCAACATTTCATGGGACGCGCGCGCACGCGCCGCACCTTCAAAGCCATTCTTTCGAATCGCAAAGCGAAATGGCGCTTCAATCAATCGCCGCTGTATCTGGAATTCCTCATGGGCAAGCGTCAATACAATTGCACGCCCTGGGGCATGCCCACCTATAACCTGTTCGGCTGGCAGAAACCTTGCTATTTGCTACAGGACGGTTACGCCGACACCTTCGCCGAATTGATGGAAAGCACCGCGTGGGAGCAATATGGTACGGAATCGGGAAATCCGAAGTGCGCCAATTGCATGGTCCATTGCGGATTTGAACCGTCGGCCGTTCACGATGGTTTCTCTTCGATGCGCGGCTTCGCAGCCATGGCTCGTTCGTATCTGTTCACCGCTTATCCCGATCAAGACGCGGAGCGATTGCTGCAGGAACCGGTGCGTCCGGTTCACGCGCACAATCCATTCGTGAATATTCAACATGAATCCCGAAATCCTTGAGGTAGTCCCCGGCTTCTCGCACGATCAACTGGAAGGCTGGATTCCGCCACTCGCCACCGACGACGAGATCCGCGGCGCACTCGAAAAGGCGTTCGATTATCGCGGCGACGTCACCATTACGCTCAAGAACGGCACGCAAGTGGAAGGCTACATCTTCGACCGGCAAAACGGTTCGACGCTGGCCGATTCCTACGTCCGCGTGTTTCCGAAGAACTACGATTCGAAGCTCTCGATTCCCTACTCGGAAATCCAGGCGCTGGCGTTCACCGGCCGCGACACCGCCGCCGGGAAGAGTTGGGAAGCGTGGCTGCGCAAATATTGGGAGAAGAAGACCGCCGGTGAGCACAACATCCAGCGTGATCCGGAAACGCTTGAGTAGCCGCTCCCTCACGGTCGCGGTTCAGCACGGAGGCTTGTCATAGTCCAAGTCTGCGTTCTCGCCAGCAGCAGTTCGGGAAATTCCACTTTCATCCGCACCGAAAAAACGCGCATCCTCATCGACGCCGGATTGAGCAAGCGCGACGTTCTCGCACGGCTGGCCTTGATCGGTGAAGACGCCGAAAAGCTGGACGCGATCCTGATCACGCACGAGCATTCCGATCACGTCAGCGGCCTGGTGGCTTTGGCTCGCTTGCTCAACGTGCCCATCTTCATCACCCGGCTTACAGCGCCGGCAATCCCGTGGGGCGAATTCACGCCGCGCCTGGATTGCTTCCAGGCAGGAACAACATTTTGTGTGGGCGATATCGAAATCGATAGTTTCACCATTCCGCATGACGCCATCGATCCGGTGGGATTCTGTTTCCGCGCGCAAGGCATTAAAGTGGGTCTGGTGACCGACCTGGGCTATGTGACCGATTCCATCAAGTTCCATCTGCGCGGCGCTCACTTGCTGGTGCTCGAATCGAATCACGATCTCGAAATGCTGAAGGTGGGACCGTACCCCTGGTCGGTCAAGCAACGCGTCATGGGACGCAAAGGACATCTGTCGAACGACGTGGTCTGCGATTTCATCCGCTCCGATCTCGATTCGTCCATCGACACGTTGGTGCTGGGACATCTCAGCGAACACAACAATCATCCCGAGATCGTGCGGAACCTGGCTAATCGCGCGCTGGATGGGGCACGCCGCGCGCTTTTCACCCGGCTGGTGGTGGCCGAGCCGAAACAACAATCCGAGGTCTTTACGTATTAATGATTGAGTCCGATGATTGAGTCCGATGATTGAAAGATACACGCGGCCGGAGATGGCCCACATCTGGAGCGAGGAAAACAAATACCAGAAGTGGCTGGAAGTGGAACTGGCCGCCTCCGATGCCTTGGCGCAAACCAACGATGTGCCTCCGGAGGCTGCCCGCCTGCTCCGCAAGCATGCCGGCTTCAATCTCAAACGCATCCAGGAAATCGAGCGCGAGGTCAAGCACGACGTCATCGCATTCACCACCGCGGTTTCTGAAAGCCTGGCCGCGGCGGGCGAGACCGGCGCGTCGCGATGGCTGCATTACGGACTGACGTCGAATGACGTAGTCGACACCGCGCAGGCGTTGATGGTGCGTAGCGCGTCCGACCTGATTCTCCGCGGCATGACCGAACTTGCGGAGGTCTTGAAAACCCGCGCATTCGAGTTCAAAGATACGGTGCAAATCGGAAGAACGCATGGCATGCACGCCGAGCCGATCACCTTCGGACTGAAACTGGCGCTCTGGTATGACGAAGTGCATCGCAATCTCACACGCTTTTCCGCCGCGGCGGAGGGCATGCGCATAGGCAAGATTTCGGGCGCGGTGGGAACTTTCGGACATATCAGTCCGCAAGCCGAAGAGCGCATCTGCCAGCGGCTGGGATTGCGGCCGGCGGCGATCGCTTCGCAGGTGATCTCGCGCGACCGCCACGCCAACTACGTGGCCACGCTGGCGCTGGTGGCCGCGACGCTGGAAAAGATCGCGCTCGAGATCCGCCATCTGCAGCGCACCGAAGTTCGCGAAGCAGAGGAGCCTTTCACACCGGGCCAGAAGGGCTCGTCGGCCATGCCTCACAAGCGCAACCCGGTGACCTGCGAGCAGATTTGCGGGCTGGCTCGCGTGGTGCGCGGCAATGTGCTGCCCGCTTTCGAGAACATCGCGCTTTGGCACGAGCGCGACATTTCCCACTCCTCCGTGGAACGGGTGATTCTGCCGGATACCACCACGGCAGTGGACTATATGCTAGCCCGAACCATTTGGCTGATATCGGGCCTGCGTGTCTCGGCCGATAGAATGAAGCGCAATCTGGATTTAACCAGAGGGCTCGTGTTCTCGGGGCAACTGCTGCTCGACCTGTCGGCGGCTGGGATGCTACGTGAGGAAGCTTACAAACTGGTCCAAGGATACGCCATGAGCGCGTGGGAGGGGGATGGCGATTTTCGCTCGATGATCGAGGCCAACGCCACAATCGCCAAACATTTGAGCCCGGAAGCATTGGAGAATACCTTCTCTGTTTCCAGGCAGTTACAGAACATCGACCAGATCTTTCAGCGCGTGTTTCCTAGGTAAGCCCGACCCGTACCCTAAATCTGTGCTTCCATTTCAGCAGGGATGGATTAAACTAATACCTAGGAGACGGGTGGCGCCGAATGAAAATTATGAGCGAAAATGATCGGCGCATGGATTTTGAACTCGCTCGAGTCCTGTTGGTGGACGACGATCCTACCTCGCGTTTAACGTTACAAACCGTGCTGGAAGCCAGCGGATATCACGTAGATTCAGCAGCTTCCGCCGCTGAAGCCGTTGGAAAGCTGGATGAACAGGAATATCAGTTAGTGCTGAGCGACTTGCAAATGGAGTCTCCCGAAGCAGGTCTCAAGGTTCTGGCGCATGCCCGTATGATGTCTTACAAACCGGCCACCGCGATTGTAACTACCTATCAAAACGCCAAGCCGCAGCATACAAAGCCCCAAACTCAGGTCCGGACACTTGTAAAGCCGGAGGATGTGCCGGGGTTGCTGGCCAAAGTCGCCCACCTGATCAGCGAGCGGGCCGCCCGCAAAGTCCAGCGCGAAATGCGCCACGCCACCAGCTAAAAGCTGCCATGCCGGTTCCGGCGCACTACCACGGTCACGAACTGAAGTTTGTCGTTTGGGTGACGCCGTATACCGCCTCTTCGAATTGATCCAACGCGCCACCGAAGAAGTGGTCTGCCGCTTGGATCCAGATTAGCCGCTTGGGTTCCGGGAGAGCGGCGAAATACGCTTCCATGGCCGGAACTGCGCAGAACTGGTCGTCGGTGCTGACGATGAAAACCTTCTGGACTGGACATTGCCCTAGCGTCTGGCTGTCGGACAAATTGGCCGGGAAGCCGACAGCAATTAACCGGGTGGCGCCGGCGATCTCGCAGCCCAGCTTCAAAATAATGCGCGAGCCGAAGGAAAAACCGGCGAGCGAAAACGGAAGCTCGGGATAGCGCGCTCGCAGCAAGGCCAGCGCGGCTCGGGCGTCTTCCACCTCGCCGACGCCGTGGCCGTATTGGCCTTCGCTCAGGTTGACGCCGCGATAGTTGAATCGGAGCACCACGGCTCCTGAGCGACGCAACGCGCGGGCAATGCGATAGACCACCTTATTATGCATGGTTCCACCGTGCTGCGGATGCGGATGGCAAACCAAAACGGCGTGGTTCGGGTCGCGATCTTCGGGCTCCTCAAGCAGCGCTTCCAGTTTTCCGGCGGGTCCGTCGATGAACAGACTCTCGATCCGGCGCGGCATCAATTAGAGCGATAGTTGGTGAACTGCATATCGATGCCGAAGTCGTGGCCGCGCAGCAATGCGATCACCTCCTGCAGCGAATCGCGATCCTTGCCGGAGATACGCACCAGATCTCCCTGGATGGAAGCTTGCACTTTCTTTTTGCTGTCTTTGACCAGCTTCACGATCTCCCGCGCTTTTTCGGTGGCGATGCCCTGCTGCAGCGTAACTTCCTGGCGAACGCTGGAGCCGGAGGCGGGAATGATCGGCCCGAAGGTCAAGCCTTTCAGCGATACGTTGCGCTTCACCAGTTTCTGTTGCAGCACGTCGCTGACGGCCTTCAACTTGTAGTCGTCCAGGCTGGCGAGCACGAGTTTGTTGTCTTTTTCGTTGAGCTGGATGTCGGATTTGGAGTCCTTCAAATCGAAGCGTTGATGGATTTCTTTCAGCGCCTGTTGGACGGCGTTGTTCACTTCCGCCAAGTCGATCTTGGACACGATATCGAATGTATTTTCGGGCATGTGCTAATGACCCAATGCTATCAAGACTCGCTCGGTGATTTCCTGGATCATGGCGGGCAACGCGGCGTCGAGGGCCAGCGTGATGGCGGCGCGAACCCGTTCGGCGTCGACTTCAGGAGTGGGAGGCTGGATAGGTTTTGGCGGTTCCGGCGAGGGCGGAGGCGCGGAAGCGATCTGTTCGGCAAACAGGCCGCGGGCGAGTTGGGCTTCCTTCACCAGCGGGTCGATGGTGCTGACAACTTTGGAAGCCTCGAAAGGCTTCTTGAGGATTCCATCGCAACCCACGCGCTTGGCCTCCTCTTCATCGAACGGTTCGAGCAGGCCGGCGGTGAGCACCACGCGAACGTGTTTGAAACGCGGCTGGCTTTTCACGTGGCGGCAAAGCTCGAAACCCGATTTGCCAGGCAGAAAAACGTCGGCGAGGATCAGATCGGGATCGACGTCGGCCAGCCGCAGCATGGCCGCGTTGCCGTCGGTGAGGCTGACTACTTCGAAGCCCTCTTCGCGCAGGATTCGTTCGCCCATGCGCTGCGCATGGGGGCTGTCATCGGCCAGCAGGATTCGGCTCATCAATTCGATGGAGCGCTGGTGGGGGCGGCAGCGGCTGGCTGGGCAGCGGCTGGCTGCGCGTCAGCGGGCTGGGCCGCAGGCTGTTGTTGCTGCTTCTTGGCCTTCTTTTTCTTCTTGGCGTTCGCGTCAGTTGTAGACTGTTGGGCGGCCGGTTGTTGGGAAGCATCGGCGGCCGGGGTTGCCGCGGCGCCACTAGCCGCAGCCGGAGTTGCCGGGGTTCCGGCGGCGGCCGCAGCACCCTGCGCGGGCGGATTCGCGCGAGCGTCGGGTTTGGTATCGAGCGCGGTCGAATTGCCAACCGGAGTGGCGACCACGTCGCCGTTAAAGGCGCCACCGGCGCCGGGAGCTTGCGGCACCAACGGCGGAACCGACGGCCGCATGGTGGTCATGGCCGGGTCGCCCGAACGCGCGGCGGTGCTCATGTCAGGCCCGCGCTTCAGCCACAGCGTGTCGCGCGAAATGAGGCCAGGCTTTACACGGTGGTCTTTCTCATACTGCATGCGCGCCACGGCGGCTTTATCCGGCTCCGGAACAGCCATCTCGAGTTCCTTCAGCCTTCTGGCTGCGTCGTCGGCGTAATCGCTCAGAGGATAGTCGCGCACGATCTTTGAGTAGGCTTCGCCTTCCTGCTTGCGGAAGCGGTTGCCGAGGCGTCCGTAAGATTGGCCCATTTGCCACAGCGCGAGATCCGCCTTGCTATACAGCGGATACTGATCGACGACATGGCTGAGGCGGTTGGCGGCGGCGGAATTGTCGCCGCGCTTGTAATAGAAATTGCCCACCAGGTATTCGCCTTCGGCGATGGCTTCTTGAATGTTCCGCAAGAACTGCTTGGTCTCGTCGACGTACTTGCTGTTAGGAAACTGCACGATGAGCTGACGGCATTCATCTTCCGCACGTATGGCCTGGGTCTGGTCGCGATCCGACTTGTCCATTTGCTTGTAGTGGATCTGGCAGATCTTCTGCTGAGATTCGGCGGCCTCTTCCATGGTGGGATAGAACAGGATGAAGTCCTTGTACTCGGCTTCGGCCTGAGCCAGACTGGCGGCGCCGCCCTCCCGAAACCAACTGTCGGCGATGGCGAGCTTGGCTTTGGCGAGGAACTCGCTCTGGTCGTAAGTATTGATCAGGGTGTTGAGCGTGATGCGCGCGATTTCGTAACGGCCGTGTTCGATGTCGTCGATAGCGCGATCAAACAAAACCTTGTCGGGCTGTTTGGTGTCCTTGGTGATCGGGTCGTCATATTTCTTGCGCTTGAAACTGCAAGAGGTCAAAAGACCCGCCATCATGATTGCAACCAGGAAGTGTTTTACCATATCAACCCTGCCATATCCATGTTATAGATTAAACCTTTAGGAGCACGGCCTCGCGGGCCGCGCGCTGCAAATCGGTGAACGCCTGGCCGGGATCGGGGGTGTGAAAAATCGACGACCCTGCTACCAGCCAGTCACACCCAGCGCGGGTGATCTGAGCCGCGTTCTCGGCCGAAACCCCTCCATCGATCTCGATGGCGAAATCTAAACCTAACTCTTTGCGGCGCCACGCGAGCGCCTGGATTTTTTTGAGAGCGTTGGGGATGAAAGCCTGTCCTCCAAATCCAGGATTAACGCTCATGATCAGCACGTGATCCACCAGATCCAACACTTCGCTAAGGACGTTGATCGGCGTGGCCGGATTTAGCACCACCCCGGCATGCGCGCCCTCGGATCGGATGAGGCGGAGGGTGCGATCCAGGTGGGTGCAGGCCTCCTGGTGGACCAGCACATAGTCGGCGCCGGCGCGGATGAAATCAGGCGCGTACTTGTCGGCGTCCGAAATCATCAAGTGAACGTCGAGCTTGAGGCGCGTAGCTTTGCGGATAGACTCCACTACCGGGATTCCGATACTGATGTTGGGGACGAAGTGGCCGTCCATGACATCGATGTGCAGGAACGAGGCTCCGGCCCGCTCGACTTTGGCGATTTCTTCACCTAGGCGCGCAAAATCGGCCGAGAGGATGGACGGGAGTACTTCGATCATGCTGGAACTTAAACGATGTTAGCACGCGGCAGCGGAAGGGCGGGACGACTCCGCTACGGCATGACCGCGGCTGGTTGCGAAAGGAGATACGCCGCGCGCGCTCGCGGAGCTGCGCCTTCCTGAACCGACGTTTTCTTCAGCGGCGAACCTTCGAAATCCCGATAAGAAAACGAAGGCCGATGGTCCGCGTCGAGGTTCACCGTGACAAGCTCCACGGATTTCAGGGCGGCTGGTATTCTGGCGCCAAACCAGCGCGGGTCCTCCCGCTCAGTCCAAGTGACCAGCGCGAGCGCGGAGCCCGTGGGATAGTCGTGCTCGGAGTGGGTGCGCGCGTGCTCGACGGCGAGATCGTTACCAAAGAGGGTGGACATCGTGGAGTCCTGCCGATTGACGGCTGACGTAATCACTCTCCATTGCAGGGGATTCAGAGGTTCCGTGGGAGCCTTCACTGGCTCCGTAAAGACAAAGTCGCTTTTGCGGAGAGGCGTATGACAGCCAACGCATTCGTCCGCGAAGGCGGCGTCCTTTCCATAGGGCTTGAGATCGGAGCCACGCCACCGCGCAAATCCCCAACCGAGGGTCGAGGCATATTTCCGGCTGTCTTTGATCATGAACTCCACCTGAACGAACTCTCCGGTCTGCGGCTTCCACGCGACCTTAGCGAACGTGGCGCCGTCAGGCCATGGATCGACGTGATGTTCGGCCACCGCTTTGACCGCGATATCGTTCCCGAGGACCACCCGCTTGGTCCGATTGTCGAACCGGTCGGTACTGCTGATGGCTTTCCAGTTCTTATAGTCGGACGGGAACGCGATTCCGTTGGGCGCGGCAGACACCTGCAGCCGGGTCTTGCTGCCGGCGATCCATTTCCGATACTCGGCGTTGGCGGCGGCCAGGTCCGCTTCGGACGGCGCAGTGGACAACGATGACACCGGAGGACTGAGGTAAGCCCGCAGCACCGCCAACTGGCCGGGAGTGACCGCGGATCCAGGATGTAACGCAGGTAGGAAGGCAAGGGCATGGCGCCGAAGTGAATCATATGGACGGCTTCATAAAGCGTGGCCTTCTGTTCGGCGGCCGGGCGCGCACCGAGCTCCGAAAAGTTGACGTGCATTCGCGCTCGTTTCACATCGCTTGCGACCAACCAATAGGCGGGGACCACCTGGTCGAACCAGGCAAGTTTGGTTTCGTTGGAGTGACAGTTGTAGCAGGAGTTTCGCAGGATTTGTTTTACTTCGGGCGGCGCCTGCAAGTCAGCGGTTACCGGCGGATTGCCTATCTCGGGCCGCACGAATTGGAGACCCAAGAAGATCAGTAACAACGCCGCCGCAATCCAAATTGAGATTCGGACGTTCGTGTGGCTCATTTCGCGTCGCTTCCTGCGTCCGGCGCACGGTTTCGGTTCAGCAGGAACATTCTGTCCGGATATCCACCCAGTGTCGGCTGGCCGTCACGATCGTGTGTTGTGGCAGTCATGCAGTCGCGATCATGCAGCTTTCGTGCCAAACGGAGTCGCGAGGCAAGCTAGAATTTAGTTTCCATGGACCGACTTTTACGCTACACGTTCTTGTCCGTTGCACTCGCCGGCGCGACTGCAGCGCAGAACGTGATTACGACCATCGCGGGCGAAGACCCCAGTTTCACCGGCAACGGCCAGCCGGGCGTGAACGTGCCCATCGGCTACGTCAACGGCGTGGCCACGGACGGTGCGGGCAATGTCTATTTCAGCGATCCGCTGGAGCACCTGGTGTTGCGCGTGGCGGTGGACGGGACCCTGACCGTAGTTGCGGGGAACGGCATCGCGGCGTACTCGGGCGACGGAGGGCCCGCGACTTCGGCGGCGATCGCAGCGACGGACAATCCGGATCAGTACGTCGGCGCGCCCTTTGAAGACAGCCTGGGTGGCATCGTGGTCGACAAGCAAGGAAACATCTATTTCGGCGACGGCCACTATGTGCGGCGCGTTGGGACCGATGGGAATATTGCGACGGTGGCTGGCGGCGGGACGCAATCGCCAGGAAACGGCGGACCGGCCACGGAAGCGTCGCTGGGAATTGTCAACGGGCTGGCGTTGGATGCGGCGGGCAATTTGTATTTTTGCGAGACCAACCGCGTTCGCAAGCTGATGCCGAATGGCACGCTGACCACCTACGCGGGGGCGGCGAGTAACGGATTCTCCGGGGACGGCGGCCCAGCCAGCGCGGCGTTGCTGTCGCAACCCTTGGGGCTGGCGTTCGACACGCAAGGGAATCTCTATGTGGCGGATGGCGACGTCGCGAATTTTCCTTCCCGCATTCGCGAGATCGCGCTGAATGGAACCATCTCCACCATCGCCGGAGGAGGCGCCCAGGTACCGGCCAACGGCGCCGCGCCGCTGAGTTTGAATCTGGCGTATGCGAGCGGGCTGGCCGTGGACGCCACAAACAATCTGTATGTTTTTGCGCCGAAGAACGGCTATTTGCTGAAGATCGCGGGAGGCGTGACTACGCTAATCACCAGCACTTCCGTGGCTGCATTCACTAGCAATGTGCCCGCGCGCAACGCTTACGTGGTGGGACAGCGCGTCTACGACAACAGCGGGATCGCGCTGGACGCGGCGGGAAATTTATATGTCGCCGACAGCCGCGATGGCCGGTTGTGCAAGATCGACACGCACGGAATCCTCACCACCCTGGCGGGAAACGGCGCTTACGGATTCGCCGGCGATGGCGGCCCGGCGCTGGGCGCGGTCATTCAAGGTCCGGCGGGCATGACGCAGACGCCGGATGGCACGCTCTATTTTCTGGATACGCTGAACGCGCGCGTACGCGCCATTTCACCGGGCGGGACGATCGGCACCGCCCTCAGTAGCGCCAATTTCCCCGACCTGGCGGTTTTCGAGCTTCTGAACGCGATTACCTCGGACGCCAGCGGCAACGTCTATGTCCTGTTGTCGCATCGGTTGATCGAATTGACGCCGGCGGGCACGATCCAGATCCTCGTCAATCAACCAGGCGCACAGAACACGAGCGGAGACGGTGGGCCCGCGACCCAAGCATCGATCCAAAGCGGAGGCGGACTGGCCCGCGACGCAGCGGGCAACTTGTATCTCTCCGATCCGGGCGCCAATCGCATCCGCGAGGTGACGCTGGACGGAAACATACGCACCATTGCGGGAACGGGCGTCTCGGGCGTTTCGCCGGATGGCGCGGTTGCCGCCGTGTCGCCGATCGCCGGGCCGACCTCGCTACTGCTGGATGGCCTGGGCGGATTGTACTTCGTGGAGGAGCAGACGCTGCTCCCGGGTGGCGTGGTGCTGCGGTACATCACGCCGGATGGGCTTTTGAAGACCATGGCAGGCAACCTGATGGGCGGATTTTCAGGCGATGGAGGGCCGGCTACCCATGCCGGAACGGGAATGCAGAATCGCACGGGTCTGGCTCTCGACCCGGCCGGAAACCTATATGTTGCCGACGGCTTCAACCATCGCGTCCGCGTGATCGCGCCGAATGGAATCATCAATACATTCGCGGGCAACGGCCAGTCCACAACGGCGGGCGATGGAGGCTTGGCGCAAAATGCGGGCTTCTCCATTCCGCGCGGACTGTTGTTCGACGCTCAGGGCGATCTGTTTATCTCCGACGTGGCGGGAAATCGCATCCGGGAGGTTCTGGCCAAGGCTCCCACCATCACCGTGGCTCCGAACCAGATGAGTTTTTCCGCCCAAGCGGGCGGGCTCCAGACACCGCCCCAGCAGCTCACGGTGGATGGTCCGGTGAGCGGCGTGGCGTTCACGATCAGCGCGAGCAGCGGCGCCGATTGGTTGCTGGCCAGTGCCGGAGGCCTAACGCCGCGGGTAATCGATGTGAAAGTCGATCCGTCTAATCTGACTCCTGGAAATTATCAAGCGACGCTCACCATTACAGCTCCGCTGGCCAGCCCGGTCAGCGGCACGGTGCAAATTACGCTGCAAGTTGGGCCCGGCGCAAGTCCAATGCTCGCGGTGGATCGAGCTGCGCTATCGTTCACGTTCCCGAGCAATCCGACTACTACGGGAACGCAGATCGTGCGAGTATCGAACACCGGCAGCGGTTCACTAGCATTTTCGGCTGTCGCGCAAACGGCCACGGGCGGCCAGTGGCTGAAGGTGAGCGTGGCGACGGGCCAGGCGACAGCGCAATCGCCGGCGAGCGTCCAAGTGATTGCCGATCCGAGTGGCCTCGCGACGGGAACGTACAGCGGGACGGTAACCATCGGCAGTTCGACCACCGGCGCCAGTATCGCGATTCCGGTGAATCTGACGGTGAGCGCGCTGGATCAGGCCATTCGATTATCGCGGCCGGCGCTGTCCTTTACGGCGGTATCGGGCGGCGGCGTGGTTCCAGCGGGTAATTTTGCGGTGAATAACATTGGGCGCGGGACCATGGATTTCACGGTGTCGACGCGAACGCTTTCAGGCGGGCAGCAATGGCTGTCCGCAACGCCAGGGACGGGCGCCATAACCAGCGGACAACCGCCGCAGAGTATTACGGTGACGGTGAATCAGGCTGGCCTCGCCGCCGGATTTCACTATGGGCTGGTGCGCATCGATTCCCCAGCGGCAGCCAATACGCCGCAAGTTGCGACCATCGTTCTGCGCGTGCTCGCGGAAGGTCAGGACCCGGGACCGACCATCCAGCCGAGCGAGATCGCCTTCACCGTGGTGGAAGGCGATCCTCCTCCGGGATCGAAGAATCTGTTGGTTTACAACGTTTCGGGAACGGCGCAAACTTACATGTCGAGCTTCACGGCCTCCAACGCCAACGATGCGCTGAGTTTCATCCCAGGAAACGCAACGCTAGGGCTGGCGGAGCCGACACGCGTTGTGGTGCAACCGCTGACCGCCGGATTGACGGCAGGAGTGTACGACTCGCAATTGACGCTGCAGTTTTCGGACGGCTACGTGCGACGGGTGGGCGTGCGGACCATCGTGACGCCGGCGCCGCCGCCCGGTTCGCTGCCCGCGGCTCGCGGGATCTCGCGCGACAGCACGGGCTGCGTTCCCACTCAACTGGTTCCCTCGATCACGACGCTCGGCCAATCGTTCGGAGTCCCCGCGGCGTGGCCGGTGGCCCTGGAGGCGCAAGTCACCGACGATTGCGGCAACCCACTGAATACGGGTGAAGTCATCGCGTCGTTCTCCAATGGCGATCCGGCGCTCAACTTACTCATGGTCCAGGGAGGCACGTGGCAAAGTACCTGGCGATCGGGGAACGGCGCCGGGCCAGTGACTCTGACGATTACGGCCAATGATCCCACTCGCAATCTCACAGGCACGCGCGAAGTCACGGGCGGGTTGGGAGCCTCGTCGATGGCTCCGGTGCTGCGCGCGGCGGTGAACGGCGCCACTTTCGCCGCTAACGCTCCGCTATCGCCGGGTTCCATAATTTCGCTCTTCGGCGTGAATCTTGGGAATGGCACGGCGGCGGCGCCATCCGTTCCGCTGGGCACTACGCTCGCCGACGCTACGGTGATGATGGCGGGCAACTCCCTGCCGCTGCTGTTCGGATCGAACGGGCAGATTAACGCGGTGGTTTCGTCCGGGGTCAACGCCAACACCAGCCAACAGATCGTGCTGCAGCGCGACAACGCGCTCTCGATTCCGATTTCGGTGGACGTGGCTTCGGCCGAGCCTGGCGTGTTTGGATATCCCGCGCCGGGCGCGCCGCCGCAACAGGGGGCGATCGTGAATGCGGTGACCTACGCTGTAGCGGATCCCGCAACGCCGGTGGGCGCGAGCGATGTGCTCGCGATTTTTGCCACTGGATTGGGCGCGGTGGATCAAGCGATAGCGGATGGAGCGGCGGCGCCGAGCGCTCCGCCGGCGAACACCGTGGCTAAGCCGACCGTAAACATCGGCGGGCAGAGCGCGGTGGTATCGTTTTCAGGCTTGGCGCCCGGCTTCGTTGGGTTGTATCAAATTGACGCGATCGTGCCTGGCGGGGTAACGCCAGGGAGTCAAGTGTCGGTGGTGGTCGGCATCGCGGGCGAGACTAGTCCGCCCGTGACGATTGCCGTGCGGTAGGCGGCGCGGAGCGGAGCGGAGGAACCTCTACAATCGTTGGGATGGACCACCACCTGGTTGCGTCGATCAGCATCGCGGGCAGTTGCTTGGATGTGCTTGGCAGCCTGTATCTTGCGTACGACTTGCTGGGTGGGCCGCATGGTCCGTTGCGGTTGCTCACTAGAGCGGTTACTTATTCGATTCTGTTTGGGCTCGGGTACGGCCTCGGGCTGGGTCTGCTCTTCGGCGTGGCCTCGGGTCTCGCGATCGGCGTGACCTTTGCGATTGAACTCAACCGAGCGTCGAAGCGCCAGGACCATTACTCGCTGCCTTGGGAGGCATTTTTCAGCTCGATCCGCGCGGCTGCGTTCGGCGCGGCGCTCTACCCGCAGGTGGGCGTTCGCTTCGCAATGCTCTATGGCGTTCTGCTGATCGCCGGACAAGTGATTGCGTACAGCCGGGGCGTGCGGCCGTCGCTCAACTATTCGGCGACACGGCGGCCGCGATTTTCGCGAGTGGGGTTGGAGGCGACAGTGGTTCGGACGGCGGGCTACATTGCCGCCGCGCTCCTGTGCAGCGCGGTAGTGCGGCACGTAGAGCATCCCTGGCTGTTCGCGCTGCGCTTGGGGTTGGTCACAGGACTGGTAACGGGTCTAGGAATGGCCTTCAGCCCGTACGTCGAATACTACGCCGATAACCTGCCGGAGCGGCGCTTGGGAGTTTTCGGGATTGGCCTCATGTTTTGCGGGTTTGCGCTACAGTCGCTGCAATATTGGCTGGCGGTGTTTGATGTTCACGTTAGCTAGCGCGAACAGACTGCGACAAAGAAGCCATCGCCGGCGTTGAGGCCCGGCAGCCGTTCGCTGGTTTGCCAGGGGCCTGGAATTTCCTCGATCACTTGTTCGTTTTCCTCCTTTTCCAGGGAGCACGTGGAATAAACCAGGCGGCCGCCGGGACAAAGGTGTTCCAGCGCGTGGCGAACGAGAGCCACTTGCTTGACGTGCAGCTCGATTAAATCGGATGGCTGGAGGCGCCATTTTATTTCGGGATTGCGCCCCAGCGTTCCCGTGCCAGAGCACGGCGCGTCGACCAGAATGCGATCGAATTTGCCGCGGAAAGGCAGCGATTGTGTGCCGTCGAGCACGACCAGCGAACATTTGAGATCGCGCATTTGCTTCAGACGATGCAGATGGATATCGCACGCAACGGTCCGGACGCCGCACTCGATGGCTTGCGCGGTCTTGTTGCCCGGCGCGGCGCACAGATCGAGAAAAGTCTGGCCGGCGTGCAGATCGAGGAACGGCACAATGGACTGCGCTCCGACGTCCTGGATGCGGCCGGTGCTGGCAATGTGCGTCTCGGCCGGTTGAAGAAACGCGGCGGCAATTTTGTTCGCCGTGGCGCGGCCGAATTTGCCATCCCATCTTTCGAGCAGCCAGGCGGGCATGGAGAGATCGGTGGCGCGGTCGGGCCACGGGACAAGCGTGCGGTCGGTTTTTCGCAAAATGGCGTTGACCAGTCCGGCAGCCGCTTTGTGAGCACGCTTCACCAGCTCGACGCTTTCACCGACGGCGGCATGCGGCGGGATGCGATCGAGATAGCGGAGCTGATAAATGCCCATGCGAAGAGCGATTTGTACTTCCGGATCGGGCGCACGGGGGACGCGGCGAGCGATCAGATAATCGAGCTGGGCTTGATAGCGGAGGCATCCGAAGACGATCTCGGATGCGAGGCCGGCATCGCGGGAGTCGAGTTGGGCGGACCGTTGAAGCAAAAGGTCGGAAGCATAGCCACCCAGGTGGACTCTGCGGAGAACATCGAAGGCGATCTGGCGCGCGGGTGAGATCAAGTTCTATTTTAGTAGGCAGTGCTGAAGAACGACGGAAGATATTGTGACGGCTGTGGGCAGAAGCTCCCGCCGGGATCGAGGCTATCGCTCCAGGTGGTGTCGAAAGAAGAGGCGGAGGCGCTGGGCGCGGCGGGAGTAGAGAACGCCGGGGGAACGGTGACCATCGACCTGTGCTTGAACTGCCGGGTGCAGCGGTCGAATCGGATCAAGCATGGACACGGGTGATGCAGAAAACACTCCCTACGGTCGTGGCTCGGTAATGACTTTGATGACGAGGATTTGGGTGACCACATGGCCGGCGCCATCTTCGGCAGTCAGTTTGTAGTCCGTGTCATGGGAGGGCGCTACCTGGAGACAATGGCTGATGGCAGGATGGATTTCCTCCACCGGCGGATCGATGCGTACGCGATCGGCCCTGGAGTCGCGTAGAAATCCTGCAGCGTGCGGCGCAGGATTGTAGGAGCTTGGGCGGATTGCTCACGGTCCGGTAGTTGGAGGGGTGGACCGCTCCAGGAGGAAGTCCACGCAATCGACGAAGCGGTCCAAGCCGAACGGCTTGGGAAGCGCCAACAAGCGGCCGGGAATTTCGTGGCCTTGGAACGAACCCGTGGAAAGCGCGAGAATCTTTAAGCTGGGGTAAGCGCGCGCGAGTGCGACCACGGCTTCCACAGCGCTCCCCTCCATGGCCAGAGTATCCACGATCAACAGGCCGGCGCGCCGGTCACGCAGTTCCAGGGCGAGACCTTCGGCTTCGGCTATCTCGACGATGAAATAACCGCGGCGTTCGAGCAACCGGCGAAGCAGCTTGCGAATGGAGAGGTCGCTCTCGAGAATCAGAATCGGGCCTGGAACGGCGGCGAGAACCGGCTGCGAAGGCGGCGCGTGAATTTCCGCCGGTTTCAGTGTGGGCAATTCCGGCCCAGCCACGGGACTTTCGATGGATGCGCGTTCCATAGGACGGAGCGCCGGAAGATTGCGCCGGGCGGGCATCACGAGAAGGGGCACGCTGGGGAGATCGGCCGGACACTGTAGACTGGGCCGCCACACTCGATAAAAACGGTCGCGGCAAACCCGGCAGCGGAACGGCGCGAGAAACAGGCACGCCAACAGAATATCCAGGGCATTGCGGCGGTTGGAAGGACGAATCGTAGTAGACCCGCAGTTGCCACATGCCCGACCCGCTACCGCCAGCTTGCGAACAGCGGCAGCCAACGGACGGATCGGCTGCTCCGTTTGAACGACACCTAGAACGCGCGCCATAATTGAACTGTCTCCGGGGGGGAGGGCCGTACCTAATGATTGTAGTGTCATTTGAAACGAAATTGACGTGCCTGGCGCTCGTTTTGAGCGCGGGGAACGCAGTTGCCCAACCAGCCGATCTAGTACTACGCGATGGAAAGATCGTCACGCTGGAGCAGAGCGCGCCTGAGGCGCAGGGCTTGGCTGCGCGCGGCGGCCGGATCGTGGCAGTGGGATCGAACCAGGCGATCGACGCTCTGGTGGGGCCGTCGACGCGGGTGATCGATCTTCACGGACGGCTGGCGATTCCGGGATTCATCGAGGGTCACGGACATTTCACCGAATTGGGCGCGTCGAAGATGGAACTCGATCTACGCGGCGCGAAGAATTGGGACGAGATTGTAGCGATGGTAGCGGCCGCGGCGCGCGAAGCCAAACCCGGGACGTGGATTCTGGGACGCGGGTTTCATCAAGCGAAATGGGATCAACCGCCGGAGCCCAATGTGCGCGGCTTTCCAGTGCACCAAAGCTTGAGCCGCGTTTCGCTGCGCAATCCAGTTTGGCTGATGCATGCAAGCGGGCACGCGGGTTTCGCAAATGCGGAGGCGCTGCGACAGGCCGGGGTGGATAAGAATACGCCCAATCCGCCCGGTGGCGAGATCTTGCGGGACGCGCATGGCGATCCAACGGGATTGATGAACGAGGGCGCACAGGAATTGATTGAGCATGCGCTGGACTCGTCTCGCGCGCATCGGACGGCGTCGGAAGCCGAGGCGGAATTGCGGCGGCAAATCAGGCTGGCGGAGCGTGAATGTCTGTCGAAGGGAATTACAACGTTCGAGGATGCGGGTTCTCCGCTCGCCACCGTGGATCTGTTCCGGAAGATGGCCGAGCAAGGCGAGCTGGGGCTGCGGATGTGGGTGATGCTGCGCGGGCCGCAGGCTGAGCTGGCGGCCAACCTGCGCCGTTACTACATGATTGGGGTGGGCGGCGATCGTCTGACGGTGCGCGCGATCAAGGAATACATGGACGGCGCGCTGGGTTCGCGCGGGGCATGGTTGCTGGCGCCGTACTCCGACTTGCCGGAAGATGCGCCGAATCGTAACGGGATGAACGTGGAGCAGCCGGCGTACATCCGCAAGACGGCGGAGCTGGCCATCGACAATGGCTTTCAACTTTGCACCCACGCGATCGGCGATCGGGCGAATCGCGAGGTGCTGAATGTGTATCAGGAGGTTTTTCGCGAGCATCCCGATAAGAAGGACCTGCGCTGGCGGATCGAGCACGCGCAGCATCTGGACCCGGCCGATATCCCGCGTTTCGGGGCGCTGGGCGTAATCGCGGCGATGCAGGCGATTCATTGCACTTCCGATGGTCCGTTCGTGATCGCGAGATTGGGGCGCGAACGCGCGGAGGCGGGCGCCTATGTCTGGCAGAAGCTGATGAAGACCGGCGCGGTGGTCGGTAACGGAACCGATACGCCGGTGGAGGACGTGGATCCGATCCAGTGTTACTACGCCGCGGTGAGCCGCCGGTTGAAAGACGGAACGGTGTTTTTTCCGGACCAGAAGATGAGCCGGATGGAGGCGCTGCGGTCCTACACGATCAACAATGCGTACGCAGCGTTTGAGGAGGGGAGCAAGGGATCGCTGAAGGTGGGAAAGCTGGCGGATGTGACCGTGTTATCGGGCGACATTTTGACGGCGCCGGAGGATGCGATTCGGTCGGTGAAGGTGGACGATACGATTGTGGGCGGGAAGGTCGTGTATGAGCGGAAAGGGCGCTAGTAGGTGTCGCGCCGGAAGGGGCGGATGGCGTTCACACGATTGTGAACGCCGCACGCAGGAGTGCGCGCGCCACAGTTGCCCGGCCGGATGCATGTTGAAGCGGGCCCCTCCGGCATGCTTCAATATGAGAGACACCCCTTCCCGAGAACACTGGAGGACAATCCGAATTGAATGCTGCAATCCTCGCCCTGGAAGACGGGACGGTCTTCGAGGGCAAGAGTTTTGGTGCGCCAAAAGATAGCCTGGGCGAAGTTGTCTTCAATACGGCCATCACCGGCTACCAGGAGATTTTCACCGATCCGTCGTACGCCGGCCAGATCGTGGTTCTGACGAACCCGCAGATTGGAAACTACGGCGCGAATGAATATGATCGGGAATCGGCGCGGCCCTACATCGAGGGCTTGGTGGTTCGAGAGTTCTCGAGCATGGCGAGCAACTGGCGATCGGAAGAGAACGCCGAGCACTTTCTTTCCGAAAACGGGATTCCCGTAGCCGCCGAGATCGACACCCGCGCGCTGGTGCGCCATCTGCGGACGCGCGGCGTAATGCGCGGCGTTTTATCGGTGGGCAACCGGGATCGCAAAGAGCTGATCGAACGTGCAAGGCAAGCGCCGTCCATGGCCGGACTGGATCTGGCGACGCGCGTGTCTACCGCCTCTCAATACACATGGGACAAGCCTGTCGCGCCTTGCTGCGCTTCCGATTCGCAGGCCAAAAGCGTTGAACAATTTTGCCACGTGGTGGCGTATGACTACGGCATCAAGCGCAACATTTTGCGGCGGCTGGTGCAGGTGGGCGCGCGCGTGACCGTGGTTCCGGCGGGCACGTCGGCCGAGGACGTGTTGGCGCTCCAACCGGATGGCGTGTTTCTCTCCAATGGGCCGGGCGACCCGGAACCGCTCGAGTTTCAAGCGCAACAGGTTCGCAAATTGATCGGCAAGAAGCCTGTGTTCGGCATCTGCCTGGGCCATCAGATTTTGGGCCTGGCGTTGGGCGGCAAGACCTACAAACTCCCGTTCGGGCACCGCGGCGCAAATCACCCGGTGTTAAACCGCATGACCGAGAAGGTGGAGATCACGTCGCACAATCACGGCTTCGCGGTGGATCCGGATTCACTGAACGTGAATGAAGTGGATTTGACTCACATCAATCTGAACGATCAGACGCTGGAGGGTTTCCGGCATCGCAGCGAACCGGTGTTCTGCGTGCAGTATCATCCCGAGGCGGCGCCGGGTCCGCACGATTCGCATTACCTGTTTGACGACTTCATGCAAATGATCAAGGATTACGGCGGCAAATGACCGGACAGTTCAACCATGTGGTGGGGCGGACGCCCGCGTCCGCGCCGGACCCCCGGTCCGGCTCTGCCGAGTGGCCGACGTGGGCGTCGGCCGCGGACGAGGGCGTCCGCCCCACATCTAGTTGTCGAGGGGTGCGATAGCGAATGCCTCGGCGTAACGACCTCCATCGCATTCTAATCGTCGGCTCGGGCCCCATCGTCATTGGACAAGGCTGCGAATTCGACTACTCCGGCGCGCAAGCCTGCAAAGCGCTCAAGGCCGACGGCTATGAGGTGGTGCTGATCAATTCCAATCCGGCCACCATCATGACCGATCCCGAGTTGGCCGACCGCACCTACGTGGAGCCGCTGACCGTAGCTTTCGCCGAAGAAGTGATCCGCCGCGAGCGTCCGGATGCGCTGCTTTCTACGGTGGGCGGGCAAACGGGTCTCAACCTGGCGGTGGACCTGGCCGGAGCGGGCGTGCTCGACAAATACGGCGTCGAGTTGATCGGCGCCAAGATCGAATCCATCAATAAGGCCGAAGACCGCCTGATGTTCAAGGATGCGATGCGGAAGATCGGCCTGGAGACGCCGCAATCGCAACTGGTGAACAACGTGGACGACGGGCTGGCCTTCGCCAACCGCATCGGCTATCCCGTGATCCTGCGGGCCAGTTTCACGCTGGGCGGTTCGGGCGGCGGCATCGCATACAACCGCGAAGAGCTGACCGAGATTCTGGAGCGCGGCCTGGATCTCTCGCCGGTACACGAAGTCCTGATCGAAGAAAGCGTGCTCGGCTGGAAAGAATTTGAGCTGGAGGTGATGCGCGACCTGGCCGACAACGCCATCATCGTGTGCTCCATCGAGAACTTCGATCCGATGGGCGTCCACACCGGCGATTCCATTACCGTGGCTCCGGCGCAAACGCTCTCCGATCGCGAGTACCAGATGATGCGCGATGCATCGCTGCGCTGCCTGCGTGAAATCGGCGTGGACACCGGCGGATCGAACGTGCAATTCGCCATCAATCCCGAAAACGGACGCATGGTGATCGTGGAGATGAATCCGCGCGTATCGCGCAGTTCCGCGCTGGCGTCCAAGGCCACCGGATTTCCGATCGCGAAAATCGCCGCGAAACTGGCAGTGGGTTATCGTTTGGATGAAATCAAAAACGATATCACCGAAGTGACTCCGGCCTGCTTTGAGCCGACGCTCGATTACGTGGTGGTGAAGATCCCGCGCTGGCAGTTCGAAAAATTTCCGGGCGCCGAGCCGGTGCTTGGGACACAGATGAAATCGGTGGGCGAGGTGATGGCCATCGGCCGGACCTTCAAGCAGGCGCTCTCGAAGGGGCTGCGCAGCCTGGAAACCGGCAAAGCGTCCGCCTCGGAAATATTCGATCCGGCGCTCATCCGGCAGCGCTTGATCACTCCGAATCCGGAGCGTCTGGGTTATATACGCTTCGCTTTGGAACAGGGTTGGAGCGTGGAACAAATCCACGAGATCACCTCCATCGATCCATGGTTCTTGAAGCAGCTTCGCGAGATGGCCGATCTGGAGCGCGATCTGTCGGGACAAAGCCTGGCGGCGCTTTCGCGGGAGCAACTGTTGCACGCCAAACGCGACGGCCTTTCCGACACGCGGCTCGCGCGGTTGTTAGGCTCCGACGCAAAGACGGTGCGCGCACGCCGCAAGGAACTTGGCATCACCGCGGTGTTCAATCGCGTGGATACTTGCGCAGCGGAGTTTGAAAGCTTCACGCCCTACCTTTATTCCAGCTACGAATCGGAAAACGAAGCCGACCCCAGCGATCGCAAGAAAGTGATGATCCTCGGCAGCGGCCCGAACCGCATCGGGCAAGGCATCGAGTTCGATTACTGCTGTTGCCACGCGGCCTATGCGCTGTCTGAGTTCGAACATGAATCGATCATGGTGAACTGCAATCCGGAGACGGTCTCCACCGATTACGACACCAGCGATCGCCTTTACTTCGAGCCGCTCACGCTGGAAGAAGTCTTAAACATTTGCGACGTCGAAAAGCCCGACGGAGTGATTGTCCAATTCGGCGGCCAGACCCCGCTCAACCTCGCCCTCCCGCTGAAGGCCGCGGGGGTTAAGATCATCGGCACCGATCCGGCCGATATCGATCTCGCCGAGGATCGCAAATTATTCGGCAAGCTGCTCGACGATCTCGCCATTCCGTCGCCGCCGAATGGCAACGCCACTAGCGCCGAAGAGGCCTGCGCAGTGGCTCGCCGCCTTGGCTATCCGGTTTTGGTGCGCCCCAGCTACGTGCTGGGCGGACGCGCCATGGTGATCGCTTACGACGAAGAGATGGTCCGGCGCTACATGCGGGAAGCCGTGGTTTTCTCGCAGGAGCGGCCCGTGCTGATCGATCGTTTCCTGGAAGACGCCACGGAAGTGGACGTGGACGCGCTTGCCGATCAAGACGGGAATGTGCTGATCGCCGGCATCATGGAACACATCGAGGAAGCGGGTGTGCACTCGGGCGACAGCTCGTGCGTTTTGCCGCCGCAGGGCCTTTCCAGCGCCGTGCTCAAAACGATCCAGGATTACACCGAGCGGTTGGCGCGAGCGCTACGCGTCATCGGGCTGATGAACGTGCAGTACGCGATCAAGGACGGCAAAGTATACGTGCTCGAAGTGAACCCGCGCGCATCACGCACCGTTCCGTACGTAAGCAAAGCGACTGGCGTCCCGCTGCCCAAACTGGCGGTCGGCTTGATGCTCGGCAAAAAGCTCGGCGACTTCGAGCATCTTACCGGCGGCCGCACATCCGGCGTTCTGCCGGTGCCGCAATGCTTCGTTAAATCGCCCGTATTTCCGTTCGGAAAATTCCCCGGCGTGGATCCGGCGCTGGGGCCCGAGATGCGCTCCACCGGAGAAGTGATGGGCGTCGGCGAAAACTTCGGTGAAGCGTTCAGCAAAGCTCAGTTGAGCGCCGGGACTCCGCTGCCCGACAGCGGCGTGGTATTCATCAGCGTGAACGATCGCGACAAGAGCGCGGCCGCGGAAGTGGCGGCTAAGTTCGCCGAGCAAGGATTTCAGCTGGCCGCAACGCGCGGCACAGCAGCCGTTTTGAAAGCCGCGGGCTTGCAGGTGAAGACCGTGTTCAAAGTGAATGAAGGGCGCCCGAACGCCGTGGACAATATGAAAGCTGGTTTGGTGAAGCTGGTGATTTACACCACTACCGGCGGCCACACGTTTAAGGACGAGCGCGACATTAGACGCACGGCGGTGGCGTATCGCATCCCGTGCATCACCACCATCAGCGGTGCGAAAGCCGCGGCGCAGGCCATCGTCTCGCGCAAACGCGATCCCATCCGTGTATGGAGCCTGCAGGAAATTCACAAGCCGGCCGGGGTCGCGACAAGTTTGTAGCCGTCTTTGCGGCTGTCACCGCTGGCTCGCCTCGCCCGCCTGGACTCTCCTGTTGAATTCCGCCGATTTGCCGAGCGGCACGCTCAAAACCCGCCAGTGGCCCGCGCAAAAGTGCTTGGCTAGAAAAACGATCTGACCGCAATGGTAAGAATAATGAGCCACCTGCCGGTTGATGGCCTGCATCACAGAGTGCTTCTCGCCGCGAATCGCGATGGTGCGGCTAAGATCGGCGTCCGAAAGAGACTCCAACGTTCCTAGCACGCACCGCCAGCCATCTTCCCACAGTTGAAGCAGCGCTTCGCGAGTAGCCGGTGGATTGGAAAACTCGGCATCGCGGTCGCGGCCGGGTTTCTCCCCGTCGCTGGTCAGAAAATCGGTCCAACGCGATTGCATGTTGCCGGTCATGTGCTTCACGATCACGGCGATCGAGTTCATCTCTGAGTCCAGGGCGGCGAAGAGTTGATCGTCGCTCACCTGCTCCATCGCGCGCTCGGTTAGCCTCTTGTAGTAGCGGAAAATGCCGATCGAATCCTCCATGTAGGATGTGGTGAATTCGAGCGCCATGGCTATTTGATCGCTTCCCGCAAGAACCCAAGTATCGATGTGAGCTCGGCATCGTTGTAAGCCCCGATAACCGCCGCGTGACGCCACGCGCTGCCTTCGGCAACCTGCAAGGCGCCCGGCTCGACGGTCCGCAACACGGGTGGCGCGGACGTTAGATCGTAAAACAGCGCGCGGGTCTTGCCCTGACTCACGATGAGCGCGGGCATCGCTTCACCATCCACGGTGGCTGTACGGACCTCCGGCGTGGCAAGCGCGCGCAGCGCAGCGGCATCGGTGGGAATTTTGGCGATGGGCGTCGTTACCGAAATGCCGATGCCGTTCACCTCATGACACGTCGAGCAGCGCCCGAAGCCGCGAACGGCGTCGAAGAACAGCGCGCGGCCTCGCTCGGCTTCCGGGGAAAGCGGCGTTTCCGCTGGTCCTACAGCGCCCGGCCCAGGGCCGAGATTGATGGATGGATTCGCGATCCCATTCAAGTTTGCGACATATGCGATCACAGCGCCGAGTTCAGCGCGCGACAGTGTTGTTCCGAATGCGGGCATGGCCGTTCCGGGCAATCCGCGCATGATGGTGTTCGAAATGTAGGTTTGATCGAACCCGCGGCCGGCTAATCGGGGGGCTCCCGCCGGTGCGCCTCGTGCTCCGTGACAATAGCCGGTGGCGCAGGACTGGGCAAACACCTTCTCGCCCGCACTCTGCGACCAACCCAGCACCGGGATGATCAGGAACAAAAGCACCCGCTTCATTTCGCAGCCTCCGGCAATGCGAATACGATCAAGGTGGAACCTCCGCGCCAGTTCTGATCGGGAAACAACGGAGCGAGTTGCGCCCCGGTGATGGCCTGTTGCCAGCCGGTGGGAGTCGCGATATATTGCCGTCCCGCGACCGAATACGAAACGGCCGATCCGCGATGCCCCGCGCCGGTTTGATAGCTCCACAACTTGTTTCCGGTGCGCGCGTCCAGCGCAAAGAAGTCGCCCTCCGGGTCGCCCGTGAATACCAGATCGCCCGCCGTTGCCAGCACCGAGGCCAGCAGCACGTATCGATACGGCATGCTCCAGATGCGCTTGCGCGTGATGGGGTCCCAGGCGTCCAGATGACTGTACGTTTTTCGATCGGGCGGAAGCTTGAACGTGAACCCGCCGTTGGCGTGAAAGCGGCCTTCTATTGCTTCGGTGGCCGTGGACGTGAGGTCGTTGCAGACTTCGTTAATGGGCGCGTAGACATAACCGGTGCGTGGCGAATACGCCATCGAGTTCCAGCTCTTCGCTCCAGCGGCGCTGGGACAAGTGTTCACCACTTTGCCCGCTTCCGGTTCTCTGCGCCCCACCAGCTTGCCGTCTTCCGTGATGCCTGAAATCCAGGTCTGCACTTCCAGCGGAGAGAAAGTCCCAATGAATTCGCCCGTCACGCGATCCAGCACGAACGTCACGCCGCTCTTGTTCATGTGCACCAGCAGCTTTCGCATCCGGCCATTGATGGGGCGATCGATCAGCACGCATTCATAGGCCGAATCGAAGTCCCACAGATCGTCGGGGACTTCCTGGTGATACCAGCGCAACTGGCCGGTGTCGGCGTCGAGAGCCACCACGCTGGCCGTGTAGAGATTCGCCTCTTTGCCTTTCGCACCGGGCACCAGGCGATCCTGGTCGTTGAAATCGCCGCCCGCGTTGCCGGTGCCCCAATAGACCAAGTTCAGATCGGGATCGAACGAGCCGGTCATCCACGGAGCGCCGCCGCCCAGCTTCCAACTATCGCCCTTCCACGTTTCGTGACCTTTTTCACCGGGCCCCGGAATGACGTACCAGCGCCACGCGAATCGGCCGGTCTGGGCGTAGAAGGCCGTCAAATAACCGCGATGAGCGGCATCGCCTCCGGTGCCTCCGACGATGACCTTGTCCTTCACCACCAGCGGCGCGGCCGTGATGTCGCAGCCGCACTGGCGCGGGTCGTCGACGCTCACCTTCCACTGTTCGACGCCGGTCTTTCGGTCGAGCGCGACCAGAAAATTATCGGTGGTGCCGAAGAATACTTGCCCGCCGCTTACCGCTACGCCGCGATTTTGCAGGAACGTCATGCCGCCCGGCTTGCCCGGCCTCGGCGTCGGATATTTGTAATGCCATAACACGCGGCCGGTGGCAGCGTCCAGCGCGAACACTTGGATGCGCGGTGTGATCAGGTACATCACGCCATCCACCACGATGGGCGTGGATTGGAGATTTTCCGCGTAATCGCCGGTCTGGAATATCCAAACCGGAACGAGACCCTTCACGTTCCCGGTGTTCACCTGATCGAGCGCGCTGTATCGCCAAGAGAGCTGCGTACCGCCGTAATGCGGCCAATCGGCGCCTGTTGCACCGTTGGACGTGGCGCCGTCGGGCGTCCTGTCTTGCGCGCACGCCGCCGCAAGGGCGAACAGGGCCAGCAGAAATCGCATAGTGTCCCATCATATTAGAAATCGAAGTTTCAAAACGAATCGGAAGCCCCTGGGCGGCGCAAAAAGGTAAAATCAAGAAGCACGCTTCTGCATCGCAGAGTGCGTGTTCAGAATCTAATTCAAGTAAACTATGCCAACTGCCTACATTTGCCAAGGCGTCCGTACCCCAATCGGCCGCTACGCTGGATCGCTTTCCGCAGTCCGCCCGGACGATCTGGCCGCGCACACGCTTGCGACTCTGCGCGCCAAATATCCCAAGAGCGATTGGGCCGCGATCGACGAAGTGGTCTTGGGCTGCGCCAACCAATCCGGCGAGGACAACCGTAATGTCGCGCGCATGGCGCTGCTGCTTTCGGGTATTCCGTACACGGTGCCAGGCGTGACCGTGAATCGTTTGTGCGCGTCCGGTATGGAGGCGGTCGCGGCGGCGTCCAGAGCGATTGCCGCGGGCGAAATGTCGCTCGCTATCGCCGGTGGCGTCGAAAGCATGAGCCGCGCCCCTTTTGTGATGGGCAAGGCGACCGCGCCGTTTGCGCGCAATCCCGAGATCTTCGACACCACGCTCGGCTGGCGCTTCATCAATCCCGTGATGCAGAAGAATTACGGCACCGATTCGATGGCCGAAACGGGCGAGAACGTCGCGGAGGATTACAAGATCGATCGCGAGACGCAGGACAAGTTCGCGCTATGGTCGCAGCAGAAGGCCGCGGCCGCGCAGAAGGCCGGATTCTTCGCCGAAGAGATCGCGCCGGTGATCGTTCCCGGTCCGAAGGGCACATCAAAGACCGTGTGCGAGGACGAGCACATCCGCGCCGACACCACGCTCGAAGGACTGGCGAAGCTTCCCACGCCGTTTCGCAAGGGCGGCACGGTCACGGCCGGCAACGCATCGGGGATCAATGACGGCGCATGCGCTCTGTTCGTGGCGTCCGAAGAAGCCGCCGCAAAATTCGGTCTCACTCCGCTTGCGCGCTTTGTAGGCGCTGCGGCCGCTGGTGTGGAACCACGCGTCATGGGTGTGGGTCCAATCCCCGCGATCCAGAAGCTTCTGGCGCGCGTGAAGATGTCCATGGATCAGATCGATTTCCTGGAGCTCAACGAAGCTTTCGCCGCGCAGGCCGTGGCGGTGACGCGTGCGTTCGGATTGCCCGACGATTCCGAGAAGGTGAATCCGAACGGGGGCGCCATCGCGCTCGGGCATCCGTTGGGAATGAGCGGCGCGCGCTTGATCCTGACTGCGACGCATCAATTGCAGAACACCGGAAAACGCTACGCCATCGCGTCCATGTGCATCGGCGTGGGCCAGGGTATGGCGACGTTGCTGGAGCGAGTCTGAGACCGCTTCCTACGGTCGCGGCTCGGTAGCGCGCGACTCGGCAGGACGCAGACCAAATATCGATAGATCGATTGCGTCGGCCATGGCCCGATAGCCTGCATCGTTGGGATGCAGGTGATCGCCGTTGTTAAAGCCCGGGCGAAATTGTTTGGGATGCTCGGTGTCGCGCACCGCAGCCTCGAAATCGACCACGGCATCGAATGCGCCGGCCGACCGGATCCACTGATTCACCGCCATCCGGATTTGTTCTCCGGATTCCCTCGCGTATGCCGCGCCTTCATACGGCGTCAGCGTCCCGCCGATCACCTTGATGCCGTGCTCATGGGCCCGTTCGATGAGTTGTTTGAGAGCCGCGATCAGATCGTCCGAACCGACTGGATCGGAGCTGGAGCTAAGCCCAATATCGTTGATCCCTTCCATAATCATGAGCCACTTCACACCTGGCTGCGCCAGCACGTCGCGATCGAAGCGGGCCAGCGCGTTCACTCCGGCGCCGTCGCGCAATAGCCGATTGCCCGAAATGCCCTGATTCAGCACGGCGATGTTTGCGCCGCCCGAGGCCGCCAGACGCCGTGCCAGGAAACTCGGCCAGCTACGATCTGTGTTGGGCGTCGATACCGCGCCATCGGTAATCGAATCGCCAAAAGTCACAATCGCGGCGGCGTCGGGAGCCGCGACGACATCCACGTTCGTCAGCCAGTAGTAGGACTGCGTGAGAGTCGCATCCGCGAGCGCCACCTGTGCGGTAGCGTCGCCTTCTTTCGAGACGTACGTGGTATGTAGCCCAACGGCGTGCATGGTGTCCGCCGCGCCAGTTTCGGGAATGTAGATGCTCACGGCGAGATCGCTGGAGGCCGGAACATCGAGATTCACCGCGTCGCTAATCTCGGTGGCGCCCGGAGGAATCCAACACGAGGGCCGGCCGCCGAACAGCAACGCATGATCGGACGCCGGAACAATCGCCGATTCCTTGTCGCGCAGCGCAATATGCGCCGCCCCGATCACGAGCGGTGCGCTGCCGAAAGCGTTCGAAAGCTCGATCCGCACGCGCGGTCCGCCGATACTGGTGTGCGCGATCATGCGCAGCGTCTGGTTGTGGAAACTTGTGATCGGCGCCGGGCGGGGAGGCGCCGGAGGAGCCGGCGTTACTCCAGCCGGAGGCGCCGGGGGACGCGGGGCGGGAAAGGCTCGCGGTTGTTGCGGAGAGGTTGCCCAGGTGGATACCCAACGTTCGGGCGATTGCGCAAAGACGCATTGCGCCAAAAGAGCGGCGATTAGCAGTTTCATGTTCAATTACTTTATCAAGGCTGCCAGAAAGCTGCGCGCTTCGCCGATCTCTTCCTCGCTGACGATGTGCGGGCGCCCTTTGTAGATCCGCAATTGCACGTCCGCGCCGAGCTCTCGAAACAAATTAGCCGCTTCGTGCGTGGACTCCTCGGGGATCCAATCGTCGACGTCGCTCCCAGTGAGCAACATTCGCAAGCCGGCTAACGATTGGGGCGCGATCGCCTTCCAATCCGATCCGGGCACGCCCATCAAACCACCGGTGAGTACGATCAGCGAGCCAACGCGCGTGGGATGGCGTAGCGCATATTCCAGCGCTAAGGAGGCGCCCTGGGAAAAGCCAACGATTACCAAACGGTCCGGCGCTAAACGCCCGTACTCGCCGGCTTCCAAAACCGCTTCATGGCACCGTTCCACCGATTCGCTGAGGTAAGGTTCGTTGGTTTCGCGGGAATCCCAAAAGCGGCCGGGATACCAACTGCCGGGAGTTTCGGCCTCGGGAACTACCCAGCGGATGCCTTCGATATTGCCGAAGCGGGCCGCTAAATCAATCTTCTCTTCCGGCGTTTTACCTCGGCCGTGAAGCAGAACCCCCGCAAAGAGAGAAGCGCCCCGCGCCGAACCTACCGCACGAACGCGGGGCAACGTTAGTTCACTACTCACAATACTAATTTACTACCGCTTCTACGGTCGCGGCTCGGAAGCTCGGCCGCGGCTCGGAAGCTGGGTTACTTCTTCTGGACGCTGTCTCCGCCAATGAACACCGCCTGGCGCCGGGAGGGCCCGATGCCAACGGCGTCGGCTGCGGAAGGCGTGCCACCTGGGGTGGCTGGATGCACCTCGACCGCATCCATGTGCACGGGGAAGTTGTTTTCCGGAATCGTGATCGGTTCCAGCATCGCCATGATCTCGTCGCGGCGCTCTTCAAACCATGGAGGCAGCAACATCTGGTGCCCCAAAGCGTCGTATGGCTCATCGCGGGCGAATCCGCCCTCGGCTGTGGCAGCGCACTCTACCAAAATCCCGCCCGGACAACGACAGTAGATCGAATGGAAGTAGTTGCGGTCTTTGATTTCGGAGCAATCGGTGTAGCCGAGCTCTTCGTAAATCCCCTTCTGCTCGGCGAGACCTTCATCGCTGCCGGCGTCCAGCGCCACGTGATGACCGCAGCCTGCGCCGAATCCCCAGCTTCCCGAAGGACGATCCGGCTCATGCAGCAAAATAATGGTCCGGTTCGCTCCACCGCCGTTCAATTCCAGCCGATGATAGTTGCCTTCCACGCCGGTCTTTTTGAATCCCAGCGCTTCGATAAAAAACCGCTCGGTCTCGGGAATCTCGCGAACCGATAGCACCGGCCCGTGAAACCCATGCGTAGCGACGTCGGCGGAGACTTCGCCCACGGTCCACGGTTTGCGCTCGTCGGTGGAGTCTTCGATCACTTCGAGTTGCAATCCGGACGGGTGGTTGAACCGGATGAACTTTTGCCCGAACCGCTCCTGAATGCCGGTATGCTTCACCTTATGGTGCGTCAGGTGCTCGTCCCAGAATTTGGTGGCCCCCTTCTTCACCGTATAGGCGGTGGACTGGATCTGGCCCGATCCGGGACGGCCCGGCACTCGCTTGTAGGGGAAGGTGGTGTAAACCGACCCCGGCTCCGCGCCGGCGTTCGAATAATACAAGTGATAATGGGCATAGCGTCCGTCAAAAAGGACGGTCTGTTTAATCAGCCGCTGCCCAAAAACTTGCGTCAAGAAATCTACGTCTTCTTGTGCTCCAGATGCACAAACAGTGACGTGGTGGAAGCCCGATACCAGGGACATGTTCCTTTTACCTCCCGCGCGATTATATCAATTGCGATGGCTCGATGAGACGGTCTCAATATATCAAGCCTGGTTTTTGCATGCAAGCCGAAGTGTAGGGCGGGACTTCAGCTTTCGGCAGCCTCGCTGCAGCTTGGTTTCCGCAGATCCAGCGGCCAGATGGTCCGCGACCAGCGCGCGTGGAAACTCAACTCGCAGAAATAGTTAACCAGCGTCACCAGGGGAACGGCCGCCATCAGAGGGGTGAGCACGAAGGCCCAGGGACGGTCGCGCACCAGGCTAGATCCGATGCCCAGTACAGCGCCCGTGAGCTTGGCATAGTTGCCGGAAGCGCCCGCTACTTGTGCCCGGCGTTGTCGCACGCCTTCCAGGTAGTCGCCGATGCCGGCTGCACCAGGGACCTCGGTGTAGGTCAGCGCCAGCGTTTCGAGCGTATGCGCGTCGCTACCGCCAACCGCGGCCTTCTGCCAATCCTCCGCAAGTTGCGTGGCCGCGCGGTTGTTGATTGCCGGAATATGGCCGTTCCGCGTTTCCATGGCCGGGAACAGATCTTCGAACATGGCGAAATCGAGTTGGGTGCGGCGTCCGGTAAGGCTCGAGAAGACGTGGTTGATGCTGAACAGGATCTTTTGTTCATGGAGATAAGCGGCCAGAGCGGGCACGTCGTTGCGCTTCCGCTGGAGTTCGATGTGATGGCGCTCGTCGATCCCGTACGCGCCGACATGAATCTCAGTCCCGGACGGCGTGGTGCAGGTGACTTCTTCGCTCAGGAAGAAGTCGGGGTAATGGCGCAAGTGCTCGGCGGCATCGATGGAGTCGTGATCGGTGACCGTCACCAGATCCATGCCGCGCCGCTTCAAAGTCCGGTAGACCTCTTCTGGATCGTTGTAGCTCTCGCGGCAAAAACGGTGAAACCCAGGAATGTTGCACATACCCGAATGCCGCGTATGAACGTGCAAATCGCACCGCATGCCCCTTTGTATCCCGCTATACGTTACAGTCGGTTGAATTGTGGAAAAAACATTCGTAACAGGAAATGTATTCCTCGCGGAAAAGAGTAACCTGGAGGTACGCCGGAAGGAGATACCGATGCCCGAGCGCAAGCCCCGCCCAGCAAAAAAACAAAAACCGAAGGTTTCGTTCTAATCACGCTCCGATTTACGTGCGCGACGTAGCCCGTGCACTGCACTTCTACCAGGACCTGCTGGTTTGAGGACTATCGATGTATTACGGGCGGGCGATATGTTTCAATATGGTTCGCGTCCGGTTCATGCACGGTTACAATCGCCTATCGGAACCACTACCATCGCCTTGCATCAATTGGAGCCCGGCAAGGAACTGCCGCCGTTCGACAGCGTCCGCCTCTATTTCGAGGTAAAGGAATTGGAGGCAATGTGCAACAACTTGCAAGCCGAAGGAGTCGAGATCACGAAGTTGCCCAAGCCCTGGGGCTGGACGGCACGCATACCTGAACGGTCCCGACGGTCACGAAGTGAGCCTGTACTGGGGCCGGCGCCAAGCGGTTGCGTAGGTCGGCTCCGCCCAAAGAAGCGGTGAAGAAGCAACGCGCCGCGGCGAAGCGATGCGGTCGCGGGCCGAACGACCGGCTCACCTGCCGAGAATCACATCGATCCCGGTCAGGATCAGTTCGAGTTTGGCGCGAGCGAGTTTACCGACGCGATTCGCAAGAAGATCCCGGTCCAGCGTCACAATCTGAGAAACATTCGCCACCGAGTCCTTCGCAAGGCCCGTAAGCCGGGCTGCGAGCGCGACGTTACCGGGCGCGTTCGCCCATCGCAGATTGCTGGTCAGCGGCACGCACACCACGGTGGCGATCCGGCTGAGGTTCAATGCGTCGCCTTGCACAACTATTACCGGCCTTCGAAACCCCGGGCCCGATCCGGTTGGAGCTGGCATATCCGCCCACCAGATCTCGGCTTGCGAGATCACCACTCCGTCCGCTCCAAGACGCGGCGGGCGGCGGACGAGACGAACCTGTCGGTTGGACGCCCCAAGTCGGCACAAACCCGGTCCATAGCTTCGGTGACCTCGTCCGGCGCATGCCGCGCGACGTATTCCCGGACAGCGTCGCTGAATAATTGGCTGCGCGATTTCTTGGTGCGCCGCGCCAGCCGCTCCGCTCCTTGGAACACTTCGTCTGGAATCGAAACCGCCGTTTTCATACCCTTAGTATAACCAGGACACAAGCACACCTAAAGCGCGCCGCGGCGAAGCGATGCGGCCGCCCCATGCGGTGATACCATGAGATCGCGATCACCTGCACCGCGCCCGTAGCTCAGCTGGATAGAGCGATTGGCTTCGAACCAATAGGCCGGGGGTTCGAGTCCCTCCGGGCGCACCATGCTAATTGCCGTCTGGGAAAATCCCGCGCTGGCGTCATTTGACACGCGCCCCCAGCCGCGATAACGTCGCTGCATGGCCTTGGAGTACTTTGACTGGGAGGTCGGCGACGTTTTCGTCCTCCACTTGCAAGGCCCAATTACGCTCGGCCAGGCGACCCAGACCCTGCGGCAACTGATCCAAGATACCGTGGAGGCTGGCCGAACCAAGATCTTGCTGAATATGGCTGAGGTTTACTACATCGACAGCAGCGGCCTCGGCGAGCTAGTAGCAGCTTGCACCTCCGTGCAACGCCGTGGAGCCAAGCTAAAATTGATGAAACTGGCGCCGCGCGTGCAATCCCTGATGCAACTCACCAAGCTTTATCAGGTGATCGACGTCTTTCCCGACGAGGACTCCGCCGTGCGCAGTTTCGCCACTGGATGACCCAACCCACCGCCCCACTCAAAGCCACGGCGCTCCACTCCACACATCGCCGGATGGGCGCCAAAATGGTCGATTTCGGCGGCTGGGAGATGCCTCTCCAATACTCCGGCATCCTTGAGGAACACGCAGCCGTGCGTTCGGCCGCCGGCCTGTTCGACGTGAGCCACATGGGCGAAATAGAGATCCATGGCCCACAGGCCGGCGCGCTCGCCGACTACGTCACCACCAACTCCATTGCGAAACTTCAGCCCGGTCAAGCGCAGTATTCCGGCCTGCTCTACGACCACGGCGGCTTCGTCGACGACATTCTGGTGCACAAGATCGCGAACGATCATTATTTCTTGTGCGTCAACGCTTCGAATCAGGAAAAGGATTACCAGCACATCGCCGGAGCCAACAGATTTACCGCCTCGGTCGACCTGGCCAGCGACCGTTACACACAGCTCGCCATCCAGGGCCCCCGCGCGCTCGCAACCCTGCAAAAGCTGACGGCCACCGATCTCGCCGCAATTCGTTACTACCACTTCGTCGACGGCGTAGCCGCTGGGGCGCCTGCCCGCATCGCCCGCACCGGCTACACCGGTGAAGATGGATTCGAGATCTATTTCGCGCCGGAACATTCCGAACGCATCTGGAACGCCATTCTCGACGCCGGTCAACAGTATGGCATCAAGCCGTGCGGCCTGGGAGCGCGCAACACACTGCGTCTGGAAGCCGGCATGGCGCTCTATGGCCATGAGATCCATTCGACGATCACACCGTTCGAAGCCGGCTTAGGATGGATCGTCAAACTTGACAAAGGCGAGTTCATCGGCCGCGCCGCGCTGGCCCGGCAAAAGGAGCAACGCGTCACGCGCAAGCTGATCGGGTTTGAGATGACCGGACGCGGGATCGGCCGCGACGATTACGAAGTCTTCCTGAACGGAGCGCCTGCGGGCTGGGTCTCCAGCGGCGGCCCATCGCCCACGCTGAAGAAGAACATCGGAATGTGCTACCTTCCTGCTGATCGAGCCAAAATGGGCCAGCGCATCCAGATCGTCATTCGCAACCAGCCGGTCGACGCTGTCACTATCCCGATGCCATTCTATAAACGAGCGAACTAATGTATCCAGGAGACCTGCACTACACCAAGCAACACGAATGGGTTCGCCTTTCAGGCGACGTCGGCGTGGTTGGGATCACGGACTACGCGCAGAAAGAGCTGGGCGATATCGTCTATGTCGATCTGCCGCACGTGGGCGCAAAAGTGGAGCAGGCCAAAGTGATGGGATCGGTGGAATCGGTGAAAGCGGTTTCCGATATCTACTCACCGGTCTCCGGCGAGGTGACCGAGATCAACGAAGCGCTGGCCACGGCGCCTGAGAAACTGAATGAAAGCCCGCATGGCGACGGCTGGATGGTCAAGATCCGGCTGTCGGCTCCCGCTGAGATTCCAGGCCTCCTTTCCGCGGCGGACTATGAAAAGTACGTCGCGGAGGAGGAAGCCGGGCACTAACTCCCGGCCCGTTCGTGCGCTATTTACCGAAGTCCGATATCGAGCGCCGCGAGATGCTCCGGGTTTTGGGCGTTGATTCACTCGATGCTCTGTTTTCGCACTTGCCGCCGGAAGTTCGCCTCAACCGGCCGCTAGAAATCCCTTCTGGAAAATCCGAGTACGAAATCGTCGACTACTTTCGCGCGCGCGGCGGAGAATGCGCCGACGGTTACGCGTCGTTCCTTGGCGCGGGCGTCTATCGCCATTACCGGCCGGTGCTGGTGGACACCGTGGTGTCGCGCTCCGAGTTCCTGACCTCCTACACTCCCTATCAGGCGGAAATCTCGCAAGGCACTCTCACCACCATCTTCGAATTTCAAAGCATGATCTGCCAGCTCACCGGCATGGAAGTTGCCAACGCATCGATGTACGACGGCTCCACGGCTGTTCCGGAAGCGGCGATGATGGCCATACGATTGACGGGCCGCGACCGCATCCTGGTGGCGCGCTCCGTACATCCGGAGTATCGCGAGGTGCTGTCCACCTACGCGCAGCATCAGGGCATGCTCGTCGCGGAGGTGGACTATGGGCGCGAGGGCGGCGCTGTCGACCATGGCGATCTCGAAAGGAAGATCGACGATCGAACCGCGGCCGTCATCATCCAATCCCCCAACTTCTTCGGCATCGTCGAAGATATTCGCCGCGCGGCCGAGATGGCGCACAGCCACGGCGCGCTTCTGATCTACGTCTTCGCGGAGGCCGTTTCACTTGGCTTGCTCGAACCGCCGCGTGACGCCGATATCGTTGCTGGCGAGCTGCAATCGTTCGCCATCTCTCCCAGCTATGGCGGCCCATTCGCCGGTATCGTCGCCACCAAAGAAAAATTCATGCGCCAGATGCCCGGCCGCGTGGTCGGCGAGACCAAGGACACGCGAGGCTATCGTGCGTTTTGTCTCACGCTGGCCGCTCGTGAACAACACATCCGCCGTGAGAAAGCCACTTCCAACATCTGCACCAATCAAGCTCTCATCGCTCTGATGGCGACGGTCTTCATGACCGTGTACGGCAAGCAGGGTCTGCGCGAACTGGCGCTGCAAAACTTATCCAAGGCCCATTATCTGGCCGGAAAACTGCCGCTGCGATTCACGGGGCCGTTCTTCAACGAATTCGTGGCTTCGACGAATTCCCCCGATGCGATCAATGAGTCTCTGCTGCAGAACAAGATCGTCGGTGGCCTGCCTTTGCAACGCTATTATCCAGAGCTCGCAAACAGCATGCTGTTGTGCGCGACGGAAATGTCCCGGCGCGAGCAGATGGATACGGTCGCGGAGGCTTTTCGATGATCAAGAAAGTCCGTCCGCACGTAAACCAGAACGAACCGCTCTTGTTTGAGCGCAGTTCACCTGGCAAGCGCGGCTACCAGTTGCCGCCGCTGGATGTCCCGGCCGTGGATCCCGCCGCGGCGCTCGGCTTTCAAAATACACGCGCGGAAATCCCCGATTTCCCCGAAGTCAGCGAAGTGGAAGCCATCCGCCACTTCACGCGCCTCTCCACGCACAACTACGCGATCGATCTGGGGCTTTACCCGCTGGGTTCCTGCACCATGAAATACAACCCGCGCGTCAACGAACAAGTAGCGCGCATCGAGGGGCTCGCCTGGGCGCATCCCTACCAGCCGGAATCGCTCGCGCAGGGAATCATGGAAGTGATGGCGGCGCTGGAACAAATGCTCGCCGAAATCACCGGCATGGACGCGGTGACGCTGCAGCCGGCCGCGGGCGCGCACGGCGAGTTCACGGGTATCCTGCTGGTGCGCGCGCTGCTCCAATCCCAAGGACATCCCCGCAAGAAACTGCTGATACCGGACTCGGCGCACGGAACGAATCCCGCCACCGCCACCATGGCCGGCTACGCGGTTCAAAACATCAAATCCAACGCCCTGGGCATGATCGACGTCGACGAACTCGCGCGTTCGGTGGACGAAGATGTCGCCGCGCTGATGCTGACGAATCCCAACACGCTCGGCGTCTTTGAAGAACATATCACGCGCATCGCCGAAGTCCTGCACGCCAAGGGCGCCCAACTCTACATGGACGGCGCCAACATGAATGCGCTGGTGGGCATCGCGCGGCCGGGCGACTTCGGCGCCGACGTCATGCACCTGAACCTGCACAAGACGTTTTCCACTCCCCACGGCGGCGGGGGGCCGGGCTCCGGACCGGTGGCGGTGAAGGAGCATCTGATCCCGTTTTTACCCAAACCACGCATGGCGCGCATCGGGAATCGCTGGTCCTGGAACTACGACTTGCCGCAATCCATCGGCCGGGTCCGCGCATTCTACGGCAACGTCGGCATGCACGTTCGCGCGCTGGCCTACATCATGGCCCACGGCGGCGACGGCCTGCGCAACGCCACGCTCGACGCCGTGCTCAATTCCAACTACCTGCGCGTACTTTTGGAACCTTACTACGATCTTCCGCACAAATCGCCCACGCTACACGAATGCGTCTTCAGCGACGCGCGGCAAGCCAAGCGCGGCGTGCGTACCGGCGACATCGCCAAGCGCCTGATCGACTACGGATTTCATCCCTATACCGTGAGCTTTCCGCTGATCGTTCCGGGCGCGATGATGATCGAACCCACCGAGACGGAGGGCAAAGCGGAGCTGGATCTCTTCGTCGACGCCCTGATTTCCATCGCGAAAGAGATCGAAGAGACGCCCGAGTTGGTGTTAACCGCGCCGCACGATACGCGTACCAGCCGCGTGGACGAAGTCGGCGCCGCGCGCAGACCGATTCTGCGCTGGAAACCCGCACCCCCTAAATGAAGCAGCCGAGGCTTCCCTCGAACCCCTGCTCCACGCGCCCATCCGGCCACACCACGATCGGCACCATGTCGCCAAACTTGCGCGCCTCGTCCAGAACGGTTTGGCTCAGTTCCACGCGCCGCTCGTCGTATTGCACGCCGTCAGCGTCCCACTTCTTGAGAAGCTTCACGCAAGCGTCACAACCGCGGATGGTGTAGACAACCGGAGTCATGAGTCTATGAAGCGCGATCGGGCAAGTGCAACGCCGCCGACAACAACTGCCGCATCTCTTTGATAGCTTCTTTCCGCCAATCGTCGGAGCGCGGCTGAAGTTTCGCGATCAACTCGCGGAGCAGCTCTTGTTTGCGATCTTCAGGCGCCGTTGCGAAAGTGATCTCCTTCGGAAGTCCCAATTTCGTTTTCACCTGGTCCATGATCTCGGCCAGCTCCCGATGCGCACCCGTGGAGCGCTCGGTGAAATGCGCGATGTACTGCATATCAGCCGTATAAAACACGAACACCGGTATGGCGCGCGACTTACCTTCGTTGCTGAGGAACTCGTCCATGATGTCCGGATTCTCGTCCCGCAAAAACACGCGCAGGTCCATCCCGGTGACCTCCGCGATCCTCGCCACGGTGGGCAATTCGCGATAAACATCGCCGCACCACGCCTCCGCGATCGCCAGTATCCTGGCCGGACCGTTGGGCTGCGAGGCGGCTCTTTTGAAGAAGGCCAAATCCTCCGCGGATAGTGGCGCACTCTTATAGTTGCTCTCGAATTTGTCGACGTTCACGGGCGCTTGGGCCAGGAAATTGGCGTAGGTCAACCCTTGCTCGTATCGGGTGGAAGTGATGACTGTGGTTGCTGTTGGCATGTTGCGGTCCTACCTCTAAAATACAACACTCCAACCCGCCACCGGACCGCTTGCGATACACTCTTATTTCATATGAGTGCGCCACATCTTGCCGCTCCCAAAATCTTGCGCAAAGCTCAAGCTGTCCGAACAACCGGAGGTTCTTCCGGAAGTTTATCCATTGACGCGTTGGTTTTCGATGAAGTAGATGTTCCCGAGCCTGGCGCCGGTCAAGTCCTGGTCGCGATCAAAGCCGTTTCGCTCAACTTTCGCGATCTCGCCGTCGTCACCGGCCGCTACCCGCGTAACACCTCGCAACCCACCATCATCGCTTCCGATGGCTGCGGCGAAGTGATCGCGGTGGGCGATGGTGTCGCGGACCTCCAAACGGGCGACCGCGTGGCGGGGGCGTTCTTTCAGAAGTGGATCGCAGGCCCGTTCGCCCGCGAATACGGGGCGTCGACACTGGGCGGCGCGATCGATGGCGTGCTCACGCAGTTTCGCGTTTTCGATCGGGAAGGACTGGTGCGCATTCCCGAACATTTCAGTTACCCGGAAGGCGCTACGCTTCCTTGCGCCGGACTCACCGCCTGGAACGCGCTGGCGCCTACCATGCACGTGCAAGCTGGCGACACGGTCCTGCTGCTGGGCACCGGCGGCGTGTCCATCTTCGGTCTTCAGTTCGCCAAGCTGCACGGGGCGCGCGTGATCATCACCTCAAGCAGCGACGAAAAGCTGGCGCGAGCCAAAGCGCTCGGCGCCGACGAGACCATCAACTACAAAACGCATCCCGAGTGGGATAAAGAAGTGCTGCGCCTCACCGCTGGCAAAGGCGCGGACATGGTTCTCGAAGTGGGCGGCGGCGAAACTTTCGTCCGTTCCATGACCTCGGTTCGCGCGTCCGGCCAGATGGCCGTCATCGGCGTCCTCACTGGCGTGGCGGGCAACATCCCCGTCGGCTTCATCGGCATCCAGACTCTCAGCGTCCGAGGAATTTACGTCGGATCGGTCGCGATGTTTGAAGACATGAACCGCGCCATCGCCGCCAATCGACTGCGGCCCGTGATTGATCGCATCTTCCCCTTCGATCAGTCCGCCGATGCGCTGCGCTACATGCAAAGCGCACAACATTTCGGCAAGATCGTCATAACACTATAGCCCAAAAATTCACCCGAATCCTCCCGCGTGATTCGAACGTCTCATGACCTGAGTGGAGGAACTCATGCCAAAAATGCGCGCCGTGCAAGTCTCCCGCCCCGGCGGTCCCTTGGAAATTGTGGAACGCGAGATCCCCGAGCCCGGCCCAGGCTTGGTGCGAATCAGAGTCCAGGCTTGCGGCATCTGCCATAGCGATACCGTGACGAAAGACGGTCTTTTCCCCGGCATCCAATATCCGCGTGTTCCCGGGCACGAAGTGATCGGCCTAATCGATGCGGTTGGCCCCAATGTCCCCCGCTGGAAAACCGGACAGCGAGTCGGCGTGGGTTGGAATGGCGGATTCTGCGGCTATTGCGACAACTGCCGCCGTGGCGATTTCTTCGCCTGCCAGACGTCCACGGACGTCACCGGCGTCAGCCGGGATGGTGGCTACGCCGAATACATGCTGGCCCCGATCAGCGCGCTGGCGTTAGTGCCCGACGATCTTTCGTCCGTCGATGCGGCCCCGCTGATGTGCGCCGGAGTCACCACCTTCAATTGTCTTCGCAACAGCGGCGCGGGCCCCGGCGATCTGGTGGCAGTGGTCGGCATCGGCGGTCTCGGCCACCTCGCCGTACAGTTCGCCGCGAAGATGGGCTGCAAAACCGTCGCCATCGCGCGTGGCAAGGACGAAGAGCCGTTGGCCCGCCAATTAGGCGCGCAGTATCACATCGATAATAAAACGCAAGATCCCGCGGCCGAGTTGCAAAAGCTGGGCGGCGCGAAGGTCATCTTAGCCACCGTCACCAGCGCCGACGCCATGAAGGCCGTGCTCGGCGGTCTGGGCGTGGGAGGAACGCTGATGATCATCGGCGCGGTTCCCTCGCTCGAGATCAATTCGCTGCAAATGCTTTTGCGGAATCAATCCGTCACCGGCTGGTACTCCGGCACGTCCATAGATTCCCAAGACACATTGAACTTCAGCGTGCTCTCCGGCGTCCGATCGATGAACGAATCGTTCCCGCTCGACCGCGTCTCCGAAGCCTACGATCATATGATGAGCGGCAAAGCCCGCTTCCGGGTGGTGCTCAACATCGCCACCTAGTCCCCGCGCAGGCCGGGGCGCGCTAAAGTAATCCTTGCGCCGTCAGCTTATCCTCGTCGCGCTGGTCGTCCTGGCCTTGCGCCTGCCGTTTCTCAACCAGGCTCTGCAGGGCGACGACGTCCTGTATCTCACCGAGGCCGTTCACGCCCAAATCGAGCCGCTTCATCCCAAACACACCCAGTACGTCTTCATGGGCCGCGACATCGATATGCGCGGTCAATCGCATCCGCCGCTCAACGCGTGGTTCCTCGCACTGCTGCTCGCCGCCGGCCAAGGCGTCGCGGAAATCCCGTTCCATGCCGCCTACCTTCTGTTCTCACTGATCGCCGCCTTCAGCGCGCTTGAGCTGGCTCGCCGTTTCAGCCCGCACCCGCTGCTCGCGACTCTGCTCTTCTGCGCCACCCCTACCTTCGTCATCAATGGGACATCGCTCGAAGCGGACTTGCCCTTCGTCGCCCTGTGGCTGCTCTCAACGGCGCTCTACGTCTTCGCTGTCGATCGCAAGTCGATCTCGTGGCTCATCGCTTCCGCGGCCGCGATGGCGTTGACGGCGCTCACGGCATATCAATCCATTCTGCTGGTCCCAATCCTCTTCATTTACGGCCGAAAATGGCGTCTCGCACAGATCGCCGCCTTCACGCCCGTCGCTGCCCTCATCGCCTGGAATGTTTTCGAGCGCCTTTCCACGGGCGGTCTCCCTGCCGGCATCCTTGCCAATTACATGAGCACCTACGGGCTCCAGGTATTGACGCAAAAGATGAAAAGCGCCGTCGCGCTCACCGGTCATTTGGCGTGGCTTGTCTTCCCTGCCCTCTGGATTCCTTCTCTCTACGCGCTGCCCTTCGCCATCGGCGCGGCGTTCTACGATCTGAACCCGCTGTTCTGGGGATCCATTGGGTTCGGCGTGGGCATCCTGATTTGGTGCGCTCGGCAGTGGCGCGACTTCCTCGCGCAATGGGTGCTCATCTTTTTCGCAGGAGCGCTGATCATCTTCTTCGCCGGCTCCGCGCGGTATTTGCTGCCGATCGCGCTACCCATCGCCATTCTCGCCACTCAACGCGCTCCGCGTTGGCTTCTGCTCGTGAGCCTGGCTTGCGGATTCGTCCTCAGCCTGGCGCTCGCCGCCGTCAATTATCGGCACTGGGACGGCTATCGCCAGTTCGCGCACCTGCTCCGCGACGACGCACAATCCAAGCGCCTCTGGATCAACGGCGAATGGGGGCTGCGCTATTACTTCGAATCCGAGGGCGGCCTCCCGCTGCACCAAGGGCAAGCGATCCATCCCGGTGAAATGGTGGTGTCGAGCAAACTCAGCTATCCCATCCCATTCACCAGCGGCGGCGGCGTGCTGGCGCCCGTTGCCGAGCGGACCATCACGTCGTCCATCCCGTTGCGAATCGTCGCGCTCGAAGGCCGCTCGGCTTATTCCACCACCATGCTCGGCCTGCGCCCCTTCGATATTTCTCGCGCGCCCATCGACCAACTCAGCGCCGAACTGATGATCGAACGCAAGCCCGCACTCACTGATCTGCCGATGAACGCGCCCCAAGCCGAGCAACAAATCGTCAACGGCGTCTATCAACTCGAAAGCGGCCAATGGCGCTGGATGAGCCAGACTGCGACGATTCTCTTGAAGCCGCCCGCCCAGCCCAAGCCTCTTACCGTCCAGTTCACCATCCCGGCCGCGTCGCCCGCTCGGCAAGTGACCATCGCGCTCAACGGGCACACGGTGGCCTCTCAAACTTACTCCGCGCCGGGCACGTATTCCCTCTCCAGCGCTCCGATAAAGCCCGAGGGAGACACCGCCAGGCTCACCATAACGGCCGACAAAAGCTTTTCCGTTCCAGGCGACAGCCGCCAGCTTGGTATTATCTTGACCAATGTTGGATTCCAGTAGCGTCCAATGGTGGGAGACTGAAAATATGAAGCCCATCGACAAGAAAATCAAGGAAGACATAAAGGAAGGAAAGGTCCCCGAGCCGATCGAAGACCTGACATCCGAGTGGTCGAAAGAGGATCGGGATCTGGAGAACCGCGAGCCCGACTTGGGCGAGTTGGACGAAGATCCGTCGGAGCTATAAACCGCGCTTCACGCAACAATGCCCGCCAGACGCTGTTTCCAACTGCCGGCGATCTCCTCGAAGATCATCGGCAGTGTCTTGACAATTTTCCAATTGGGATAGTGCGCTTGCATTTTCCGCAGGTCGCTGTAGTAGCAGATGTGGTCGCCGATCCGGTTCTCGTCGACGTAGCGCCAGTTCATCTTCTTGCCGGTGACGTCCGCGGCCATGCGGAATGCTTCGAGAACGGAGCACGAATTGGACTTCCCACCGCCCAGATTATAGACCTCAGCCACGCGCGGCGACTTCCAAAACTCATACATGAAGCTCGCCACATCCTCGGAATGCAGGTTGTCGCGAACCTGCTTGCCTTTGAACCCGAAAACTCTATACTCCCGTCCTTCGACGTTGCACTTAACCAGATAACTCAGGAATCCGTGCAACTCCACGCCGGCGTGATTGGGGCCGGTGAGGCAGCCGCCTCGCAGGCAGCAGGTCGGCATCCCGAAATATCGGCCGTACTCCTGCACCATGACGTCGGCCGCGACCTTGGATGCGCCGAAAATGGAGTGCTTGCTCTGGTCAATCGAAAAATCCTCCGCGATGCCGTGCGCAAAGGCTGGGTCCGCGTAGTCCCAGCGTGTTTCGAGTTCGGCGAGCGCAAGGGTGTTGGGCCGGTCCCCATAAACCTTATTCGTCGACATGTGAATAAAGGGCGACTCAGGACAGAAACGCCGCGCTGCTTCCAGCAGGTGAAGCGTCCCCAATGCGTTCACCTCGAAATCGAGAAACGGGATCGCGGCGGCGCGATCGTGCGACGGCTGGGCCGCGGTGTGAATGATCAGGTCCGGCTTTAGGTTCTCCATCAGGGCCAGGACCGCTTCGCGATCGCGGATATCGATCGCCGCGTGGCGATAGGCCGGAATCTCGGATTGCAGTTGCCCGAGCACCCAGCTTGTGTCGCCCTCCGGTCCGAAGAAAACGGCCCGATGGTTGTCGTCGATTCCGGTGACCGGGAATCCCAGCCGGGCGAACGAGCGCGTCACTTCCGAACCGACCAGCCCGCAGGAACCGGTCACAAGAACTCCCCCCATCAGCGCCAAATCTCCATAATTTGTTTTCTCACTAATGGTACTGGAAGACGAGCCTTCAGCCCAGGAACTTGTTGGTTGCATGGAGGCGGGCTTTATTGACAAGTGTTGTCACATATGACAACGCTAGCGATGAGGGAATGCAGTAGTGAACGGCCCAGGGCGATCTGTCTTGCGGCGCTGACCATCGGAGGGCGGCCAGGCCGATATTGCAGAGCCCATGCAGGGCCTCGACTCGGGCGTCTTCGAGGTCGCTCTGCTATTCAAGGGCGATGCGTTCCGCCTGGTCTACGCGGTGCAGCTCGCCGATGAAATCTGGGTCGTGCACGCGTTTCAGAAGAAATCGACGCAGGGCATCAAGACGCCGCAAGGCGAAATCGACCTGATAGAGGACCGTTTGAAGAGATTGAAGGAGATGTTGCGATGAAGAGCGAAAAGCTGGAAGTGGTGCGGGGCAGCGGCAACGTATTTCGCGATCTGGGGATAAATATGCCGATGCCGAACAATTGAAGGCCATCCTGGCTGCCGAGATTATCAAGGCTCTCGACCGGGATCACTTGACCGTGCGCGCGGCGCACCATCGCACCGGCATTGCGGCGGCCGACTTCTCGCGCATCCGCAATGCGGACCTCGGGCGGTTCACCGTCGATCGCCTCATGTCGATCGTCAACCGGCTCGCCTCACGCATCGAGGTGCAGATCCGGGTGCGGCGCGACGCAACGGCCGCACCCGTCGTCACGGCGTAATGGAAGGGAGGGTGGGTGATCTCTTGACATTCCTTGATTCATACGTATAATTGAAACGAACGTATGAATACCAAGGACCGGATCCTCGATACCGCCGAGCGCCTCTTCGCCCGCGACGGCTTCGAGGCCACCTCCCTCCGCGCCATTACCGCCGAAGCCGGCGTCAACCTGGCGGCCGTCAACTACCATTTCCAGACCAAGGAGTCGCTCGTCCAGGCGGTGATCGGCCGGCGCATGGGCCCGGTGAACGCCGAGCGCCTCGCTCTTCTGGATACGTACGAGGCTGAGGCCGGCGGAGCCCCCGTGCCGCTGGAAAAAATCATGGACGCCTTCCTGCGCCCGGTGGTCGCAATGGTCGGGAGCCATGCCCACGAGTTCGTGCCGCTGATCGGCCGCCTCTACACCGAACCGGGTGAGTTTGCCGAGAGGCTCTACAAACAGCAGTTCGAACATATGGCGCACCGCTTCATGCCCGCCCTGCACCGCGCGCTGCCTGATCTGCCGCGTGTCGAGTTGTCCTGGAGGCTTCACTTTGCCATCGGCGCGCTGGCGCACACCATGGCCGCATCCAAATTACTCAAACTGATGTCCGGGGGCCTGAGCGACGTTTCCGATGTCGAAGGCACTCTGGTGCGCATGAAGGCGTTCGTCTTAGCAGGTCTCACCGCGCCGCTCTCCACCGAGGTGCATCATGCAACTCACTAAATTGTCGATCGCCATCGCAATGGCATTCCCGGCCTTGGCCCAATTGCAAACCCGTCCACCGGTCCTGCAGCTTAGCCTCAAACAAGCCGTTCAACTCGCGCTCGCGCCCGAGGGCAGCACCCGCGTCAAGTTGGCCGAAGAGGATCTAAAGCAGGCCGAATCGCGCGCCGATCAAGCTCGCGCCGCGCTGCTGCCCGATATCGAAGGTTCGCTGCAGTATCAGAACGAGACCGTCAACTTGCGGGCCTTCGGTATCGACTTTCCGAAAATTCCCATCCCCGGCTTCTCTATCCCTTCTTTCGTTGGACCCTTTAATGTTCTCGACGCCCGCGCCTCCGTCGACCAGACCGTGTTCGACTTCAGCGCCATCCGCCGCTATCAAGCTTCCAAAGTCGCCATCGAAGCCACCAAAGCCGACAACGACGGCACACACGATCAAGTCGCCGATCAGGTGGCCCGCGCTTACCTGGCCGGTCTCCGCGCCCAAGCGTCGCTCGACACCCAGCGCGCCAACGTGGAGCTCTCGGAATCTCTGCTTCGTTTGGCGCAACAGCAAAAAGCCGCCGGCACCGGCACTGGTATCGAGATCACGCGCGCTGAAGTGCAACTGGCGAACGATCGCCAGGCTCTGCTGGTCGCCGAAAACGATGTCGACCGCACGAGCCTCCAACTGCTTAAGGTAATCGGCCTCAAGCTCGACAATCCGGTCGAATTGGTCGACCGCCTGAGCTATATCCCCATGGACCGTACCGATCCCGCGCAGGCCCTCGCTACCGCAAAACAGCACCGCGCCGAACTGCGCGCCCAGCAGCGCCGCGAAGAGAACGCCCGGCTCAACTTCAGCGCCACGAAACTGGAGCGCCTGCCATCGGTCAGCGCTTTCGCCAACTACGGCGACATCGGGACCAGCGTCTACAGCGCCCTGCCTACGCGCAGCATTGGCGCATCGGTGAAGATTCCGATCTTCGATGGCGGACGCCGCGACGCCCGCCGCGCCGAAAGCGCTTCTCTCTTTCGCCAGGAGGCCATCCGCACCACCGATCTCGGCGACCAGATCGAGTTAGACGTGCGTGTCGCCATCGACAGCCTGCACTCCGCCGACGCGCAGGTGAAGGCCGCTGAAGAAGGATTAACACTCGCCGAGAACGAAGTGGCGCAGGCCGAGCGCCGCTACAAAGCGGGCGTGTCGAACAGCGTGGAAGTCACCGACGCGCAAACGCGTCTGGCTCGTGCGCGCGATAACCGCGTCAACGCGCTTTACAACTACAACCTGGCTCGGATCGACCTTGGCACTGCCACCGGAACGATCCAGAGCATGATCCAGTGAGTCACAACATGAAACGATTCATTCTGCCAACTCTCGTACTTCTCGCCATCGCCGCCGTAGCGGGATATTACGTCTACGGCCGCCTGCATCCGGCGAACACCAACACGCTGAGCGTCTCCGGAAACCTTGAATTGACCCAGGTGGACATCTCTTTCAAAGTGCCCGGCAAACTGATCCAGTTGACCGTGGATGAGGGCTCGTATGTCAAAAAGGGGATGGTGATCGCGCGCATCGATCGCGATCAAGTGGAGAGCCAGCATGCCCGCGACGAAGCCAGCCTGCGCAATTCCCAATCGCAGTTCGATCAGACCGAGACATCGGTCCAGTTGCAGCGGCGCGCGCTCGCGAGCGACATTGCGTTGCACACGGCCGAGCTCCGCGCGTCACAGGCGCGTTTAGCCGCACTGGTGGCAGGCTCCCGGCCGCAGGAGATTCAAGAGTCGCGAGCCGCCGTGGCCGACGCCAAGGCGCAGCACGACCAGGCCCAGGCCGATTGGGATCGCGCGCAGGATCTGTTCAAGAACGACGATATTTCGAAACAACAGTACGACCAATACCGCATGCGACTGGACAGCACCGCCGCCGTGTTGCGCCAGTCCGATGAGCGCCTGGCGCTGGTGGTGGAAGGTCCACGCCACGAGGATATCGATGCCGCCCGGGCCGATGTCGTGCGCGCCCAGGCCGCCGTGGAAGCCAGCCAAGCCAACCAGTTCGAATTGAAACGCCGCGAGCAGGACGTTCTGGCGCACCGCGACGACGTAGCGCGCGCCCGCGCTCAAGTTGCAATGACCAACTCGCAAATTGACGATACCGTGGTCACCTCGCCCATCGATGGCGTGGTCCTGGTCAAGTCGGCCGAGGTGGGAGAAGTGCTGGCCGCCGGCACAACCGTCGTCACGATCGGCGATATCGACCATCCCTGGCTGCGCGCCTACATCAACGAAACCGATCTGGGGCGTCTGAAGTACGGCCAATCCGCGACGCTCGCCACCGACTCCTTCCCCGGCAAAACTTATCCCGGCCGCATCTCGTTCATCGCGTCCGAAGCCGAGTTCACGCCCAAACAAATCCAGACTCACGAGGAACGGGTGAAGCTGGTCTATCGCATCAAGATCGATGTCGACAACCGCAGCCACGATCTGAAATCCAACATGCCGGTCGATGCGGAGATTCAAGTCAATGACTCCCGCACCTAGCTCTGCACCAAAACAAGACCCCATGATTCGCGCCGTGAATCTCACCCGCCGCTTCGACCAACTGGCCGCCGTGGATCACCTCAATATTGAAGTCGCCCGCGGCGAAATCTTTGGCCTGGTCGGTCCCGACGGCGCCGGAAAAACCACCACCATGCGCCTGCTGTGCGGCCTGCTCGACGCCACGGAAGGCGAAGCCTGGGTGGCCGGCCATAACGTCGCGCGCGAACTGGACGCCGTTAAGGACCAGATCGGGTACATGGCCCAGCGCTTCGGCCTCTACGGCGATCTCACGGTCGACGAGAACATGTTCTTTTATTCGGACCTGTTCGGCCTTTCGAAGCTCGAGCGCGAACCGCTGATCCAACGTCTGCTCCGCATGACCCGCATGGAGCCATACCGCGCGCGCCGCGCCGCCAATCTCTCGGGTGGCATGAAACAGAAGCTCGCACTCATGTGTACGCTGCTGCACCACCCGCAAGTTTTGTTCCTGGACGAACCCACCAACGGCGTCGACCCGGTTTCCCGCCGCGATTTCTGGGCCATTCTCTACCAACTGGTGAGCGACGGCCTCACCGTGTTCGTCACCACCGCTTATCTCGACGAAGCCGAGCGCTGCAATCGCGTCGGCCTGATGAACCAGGGCCGTATGATCCGCTGCGAGTCCCCGCAAGCCCTCAAGCACACGCTGAAAGAAGTGTGCTACGAAATCGAAATTTCCGATCAACGCGCCGCGAAGGCCTTGCTCGCCTCGCAACCCGGCGTGCTCTCGGTGGAGCCCTACGGCGCGAAACTCCATCTATTTCTAGCGCCCGGCCAATTTCCCGACGCGCTGCAAGCGATGCTGAGCCAACCGTCGACCTTCCGCGTCATTGTGCCCTCGCTAGAAGACGTCTTCATCGGATTGATAAGGAAATCCCAAAATGACTCCCAGCATGGCGCCTGAATCCAACGCCGTGGAAATCCGCGATCTCGTCAAACGCTTCGGCAGCTTCGTCGCCGTCGATCACGTGAATCTCGAAGTCCAACGGGGCGAGATCTTCGGCTTCCTCGGCCCCAACGGCGCCGGCAAATCCACCACCATCCGAATGCTATGCGGCCTGCTAAAACCAACCTCGGGGAGCGCCACGGTCGGAGGCCTCGACATCTCCAGTCAGTCCGAAGCAGTAAAACAAAATATCGGTTACATGTCCCAGCGATTCTCGCTCTATGACGATCTGTCGGTCGAAGAAAACATCGATTTCTTCAGCGGCATCTACAGCGTGCCGCGCGACCGCCGGGCCGCCCGAAAAGATTACGTGCTCCGCATGGCGGGCATCGAAGAACGCCGCTCCAGCCTCACCGGCCTGCTCTCGGGCGGCTGGAAGCAGCGCCTGGCCCTGGGCTGCGCGATTCTACATGAACCGCCCATTCTGTTCTTGGACGAACCCACCTCCGGCGTCGACCCCATTGCTCGCCGCACCTTCTGGGATTTGATCTATCAGCTCTCCGCCGCGGGCAACACCGTCTTCGTCAGCACCCACTACATGGACGAAGCCGAATATTGCCACCGCCTCGCGCTCATGTATCGCGGCAAAGTGATCGCGCTGGGCACGCCCGCCGAGTTGAAGGCCTCGCTCTCCCATCACAATCTCTTTCATCTCGAAGTCTCCGACCTGTTGGGCGGCATGAATGCGCTGGAAAAAGTGCCGGGCCTCTCGGACATCGCGGTCTTCGGCGGAGGTCTGCACGTCACCGCGGCCGACGCCGACCGCGCCGTTCCCGAAATGCGGTCCGCGCTCGAACAGGCCGGCATCTCGGCTCCGATGCTCGAAGCAATCCAGCCCTCCATGGAAGACGTCTTCGTCGCCATGATCGAAGAGGAAGAGAGGAAAGTCGCGTGAGCTTGCGCAGGCTGAAGGCCGTCACCAGGAAAGAGCTGCTGCACATCGTCCGCGACGCGCGCAGCCTGGCTCTGGCCCTCGCGCTGCCACTCGTGATGCTGTTACTGTTCGGCTACGCACTCACGCTCGACGTCGACCGCATCCCCACCTACGTCTACGATCAGGACCGCACGCCCGAAAGCCGCGCATTGATCGACCAGTTTCGCGGTTCGCGCTATTTTCAGATTCGCGAAGCGATCTCCAGCTACCAGGCGGCCGATCGGGGCATCGACAAGAGCACCGTTCTGCTCAGCCTGGTTGTGCCGCGCTACTACTCGCGCCACTTGCTCGCGGGCGACGAGGCCGACGTCCAGTTGCTCGTCGATGGCAGCGATTCCAACACAGCATCCATCGCGCTGGGCTATGCCGACGCCGTGATCGAAAGTTTTTCCGCGCAATTGCGCTCCGACGCTCAAGTCCAGCGCGGCGGCCAGCCGCTGCGCGTTCCCGTCGATCCCCGCATCCGCGTCTGGTACAACAGCGATCTCAAATCCAAGAACTTTATCGTCCCCGGATTGATCGCCGTCACCATGATGATCATCGCCTCCATGCTCAGTTCGCTGACCATCGCGCGCGAATGGGAAAACGGCACCATGGAACAACTCCTCTCCACCCCGGTGCGCCCCGGCGAACTGGTCCTCGGCAAATTGCTCGCCTACTTCGCGCTCGGTCTCGCCGACATGGCCATCTCCATCGTGGTCGGCGTGTTCGTCTTCCAAGTTCCTTTCCGCGGCAACGCCTGGTTCCTGCTCTTCACCAGTTGCTTGTTCCTGTTCGGCGCGCTGTCGTGGGGAATCTTTCTTTCGGCGAGCGCGCGTTCCCAGTTAATGGCATTTCAAATGGGAATGCTCAGCTCGTTTCTTCCAGGCTATCTGCTCTCGGGTTTCATCTATTCCATTTACAACATGCCCAAGATCATCCAACTGGTCAGTTACCTCGTGCCCGCGCGCTATTTCGTCACCATTCTGAACGGCGTGTTTCTAAAGGGCGTCGGATTCCGCATCCTATGGCTCGAAGTCCTGATGCTGGCCGCTTACGCCGGCCTGGTCTTTTGGGGCGCATCGCGCAAGATGCGTTTGAAGGTGGCTTGATCGTGCGCGAACGGCTGCTCTGCATCATCCGCAAGGAATTCCGTCAGGCTTTCCGCGAGCCGCGCATGCGCAGCATGCTCTTCATTCCTCCGCTCGTGCAACTGTTTGTCTTCGGGTATGCGGTGAATCTGGATGTCGATCACGCCACGCTGGCCTGGATGGACGGCGATCGCTCCTACCAGAGCCGCGAACTGCTCGCCGCGTTTCAAGGCTCCGGACGCTTCGATGTGGTCGCCGAGCCCGCCAACGATCGCCAGGTCCAGCAACTGCTCGATTCGAGCCGCGCCGACCTGGTGGTCCGCGTCTTCCCCGGCTTCGAGCGCGACCTGGCGCGCGGCCGCAATACCTCGGTGCAAGTTCTCATCAACGGCTCCAACTCCAACACCGCGTCTATTGTCTCCAGTTACGCGTCCTCCATCATCACCAGTTTCGCCTCGCAAGTGATGCAAGAGCGGAATCGCGGCCTTTTGTCCGCACGCCAGGTTCCCGCGCCCGTCTCCTTCCACGTGCCTCAACTCAAAATGCAGAGCCGTGTCTGGTTCAATCCGGACCTGCTCAGCCGCAATTATTTTGTCCCCGGCATCGTCGTCAATATCATTATGCTGATCACGCTGATGCTAACGGCCATGGCCATCGTGCGCGAAAAAGAAATCGGAACCATGGAGCAGCTCATGGTGACGCCCATCCGCCCCATCGAACTGATGCTCGGCAAAACACTGCCGTTCGCCTTGGTGGGCCTGGTGGACACGGCGCTGGTGGTTATCGCGGCGCTCCTGCTTTTCCACGTCCCTTTTCGCGGCAGCGCGCTACTGCTATTCTTCTGTGCAGTGCTGTTCCTGATGACCTCGCTGGGCGCAGGCATCTTCATCTCCACCATTTCGCAGACCCAGCAACAAGCCATGATGACCACGTTCCTGTTCTTCCAGCCTTGTTTCCTGTTGAGCGGCTTCGCTTTTCCGATCCGCAACATGCCGGACGCGATTCAATATCTCACCTATTTGAATCCCGTGCGCTATTTCATGGAAATCGTCCGCGGCCTTTTCTTGAAGGGCAGTGGCGTCTCGGTTCTTTGGCCTCAAATGCTTGCCCTCGCGATCTTCGGCGTCGTTATTCTGACGCTCAGTTCGCTGCGTTTCCGCAAGCGCCTGGATTAAACTACCTAAGTTGTTCCGCTCCCTTTGGTCACGGCTCGTAAGTGGCTGTGAGGACGGAGAGCCGATTCTGAGCCGCCCCCAGAGGAAGCGGTGTTTTCGAGTTTTTTAGCAGCCTGTTAGACTAGGGCTCGCGCACCTGGATATCTGGAGGCGCGATTGCCTTAAAGTGCTTCAAGTTCCATGTCAGCAAAATGGTCGCGCCGGCATCCGCGGCACACCACGCGATCAATGCATCGTACGCCAGGCCGCCTCCTAATCCCATGCGGGAAAGATTCTCGATCCGATCCCAAACGCCTCCGGCCTTCACCCCAACAACCAGGGCAGTCCGCGCAAAGGTCTCCTGAATGGTCTGTCTGGCAACGTCCGGCAGAAGCCGATAAGGCACCGGAAGCCGAGTGAGGACGGAGTAGCATTCCAAGATGGCATGGACGGGAAGAATTACCTGCGCTTCACGATCGCGCCAATGTTGATAGGACCGCAGCGTCTTGGGATGGTGCTGGTGCCAGTCGGAGAGAAGCGGGATCAAATAGCTCGAATCCAGCGCGATCCGAGCTTGCTTGCCTGCCATGTTCTAAATCTCACGATCACGGGACTTGCGAATCCACTCGTTGGTTTCGTCTACCGACATCTTGGGCGCACCCGGGATGCATGCTACGAGCACACCGCCTTTTCTAACCAATCGCACCTTCGGCGATTTCGGTTCAATCTCTACCCTTCCATCTCGATATTCAATCTTCAATGACAGCCCCGGCCTAAGGCCAGCGGCTTCCCGGATGGACTTAGGGATGACAATTCGTCCGGCGCGATCAATGGTACTATCCATACCATTAGAATACCATTTCGCCTGGTAATCCATCCAGCACACGCTCTACGGTGATGTCCTCTAACCTTCCGACCACGAGCGAGATGTCTTTTCCCCTCGGCGCCCATACCACCGGATCCGTCGGCCCGAAAATCGCGACCACGGGAGTCCCCACCGCGGCGGCCAGATGCGTGATTCCGGAATCGTTTCCGATGTATACGCGCGCGCTTGCGAGCCAGCACGCCAAATCGTACAAGTTCTCGAAGCGCACCGCATCCTCCATCGCCTCTTGCGGTCCCGCGCACCAACGCACCGGTAGCGCTAACCGCGCGGCCAGTTCCCGAAATCGGTCGAGTGGCCAATTTTTGCGCGCACTTCCTGAAAACGGATGGATCACGGCGAAGTCGCCGCGTGCTCCCGGCTCGCGCTCGATGGTCGGAACAGCGGCGCCGCTACCACCGGCCTGCCCCAAAAAGAAATCCGCCGCGTGAATCTTCGCACCTGGTTGAGGCAAGGCCTCCAGGAATTGAAACGGCAATCCCATTCCTCGCGCCTGTTCGCGAAACTCCCCGCGATTCGTCCCGTACCACGAAACAATCGAATCGAAGGACCGAAGCTTCGCGATCAAACCCGGCGGAGGCTCGACGCCCGGCAGTCCGAGCAAGTCGATTCCCGTCGATGCAATAGCCCGCGCCTCCGCGCCACGAATCAACGGTACTACGCTTGATGGCGCCCAGACTTCGGTGGATTCAGCTCGAAGCGCCTCAATGGCAGGCAGCGACAAAATGCAATCGCCGATGCCCCCTGGTCGAATGATGAGCCTGCGCGTGGGCAAGTTTTAGTGGATGCTCGCGGTGGTCTCCCACAGCGGACCATCCACATCCTGAATGCTCAGGTGAACCGCTTTGGCGTTTTCCAGGTCCGCTTCGCTCACTTCAAAATGAGCGGCCACCATGCGATCCACCGTGCTGTGCGGCGCAATGGTGTCCTGCAACCCCAACCCGTCGTTGTATTGGTCGCCCAGGAAACGGTTGTATTGGAACAGTTGCTTCAGATCGCTCCTGGATACGGTGACGCCATCCACCATCTCTCCATGTTTCTGCTCCAGGGTGATATCCACGGTCCGCACGACAAACGGCTTATCGGAAGGATTTTCCACGCGAAAATCCATCACCGCGATGCTATTTCCTTCGCCCAGCGCTCCCGTGCGCACCTTGATGATCTTCCCCAGTAATTCAAGGTGCGATCCCTTGTTTGCGCTCAGGATCACGACCACGGCGATGGCGATCGCAACCACACCGAGGCCGAAAAAAATTAGAAGCCGCTTGTTCATGGACGAGAAATGCCCGCTAATCTCCCAGCAATCTGCCGTAGCCGTGCAAGCTGGTGACATTATCGCAGACGGCCTTGATCCCGGCCGTGATCGGAATGGCCAGCAGCAGGCCGATACCGCCCCACAGCGTCCCCCAGAACATCAGCGCGACGGTCACCACCAACGGATTCAGATGGACCCGCGAACCCACCACTTTCGGATACAGCAGGTTCATCGCCACCAGGTGCAGCACCGCGACCACCACCGCGATCATCACGTAATATGTCGGCTGGTCGTAAACAATCAGTCCTGCCGCCAGCGCCGGGATCATCGCCAGCGGCAGCCCGACGTATGGCACCAAGCTGAGGAAGCCGCTCAGCGGCCCCACCAGAGGCCAATAGGGAAGGCGAATCGCAAAAAAGAACGAGCAACTGATGGTGGCCAGCATCAATCCGAGAATAAAGTTCCCGATTACATACGCTCGCACCATGTCGGCCACGCCCTCCCAGCTCTTCCCCACAACCTGCCGCTCGGAGCCATGGAACAGATATAGAAAGCTGCGCCGCATGTGATCGCGCCAGCTCAGCATGAAATACACCAGGAACGGCACGAAGCTCGCCATCAGCAACACGTCGTAGAAGGACCGGATGTATCCGTACAGATACGTCAGCAGCGGCGTCGGCTCGCTATGGATGCGAAATTCCGGAATCTGAGCAGGCGCCACCGGTTCCACGATCTTGCTTCCCCGCTTCTTGCGCCCGGTCTCAGGCGCTGGAACTCCCGGCGGTGGCGGCGCTTCCTGAAATCGCTTGGGAATCACCACCTCGTAGGTCCGTTTCTCCACCTCATCCACGCGCGACGCCGCGTGGTCCACCAGATCGTTCATCCGCTGGCTGAAGGTCGGTAGTTCTTGCACAAACCCAGAGAACTGCGTGTAGAGTCCCAGGCCGAACAGATACAGAAGCAGTAACGCGAAACTGCAAACGATGAAGCTGGCCACAGCGCGTGGCATCCGCAGTTTCAGGAAGGGCTTTAACAGCGGGTCCAACAGAAAAGCGATCGTAATCGCCACCACCATCGTGATGAAAAATACCCGGCCGAAGTACAGCAGCGCCACGGTAGCGGCCACCGCCAAGATGGTCACGCCCGCTTGCGCTTGTCTCTGCACGGGCAACTTTGGCGTGGGCGTAGGCGTGAGGGTGGACATCGAACCCCGGCTCTTCTTCCTCTATGATGAAATGAAATCGGCACAAACGGCAATCAAAATCAGAGCCGCCGCGCGTTTTCGGCGATTTTTTCAGGAGCCTTGGGGATTTTTGACGACTTCAGGCAGAATCTTGGCCCTCGATCTGGGCAAACGGCGCATCGGACTGGCGATCAGCGACGAACTCGGCGTCACCGCGCAGGGCCTGGAAACCCTGCAGCGCACCAACATTCGCGAGGATCTGGCGCGCCTGGCGAAACTGGTTTCCGACCGCAACGTCACACTGATATTGATGGGAAACCCGTTGCACATGAGCGGGCACGAAGGGCGCGGCACCGAACACGCCCGTGAGTTTGGCGCGCGCCTCCACGCCGCCACCGCCATTCCCGTTCAACTGTGGGACGAACGCCTCACCACCGTGCAGGCTCAGCGCGTGCTCCGCGAAAGCGGCGTCAGCATTGAAAAGCGCGCCAAGGCCGTCGACCGCCTGGCCGCCGTAATTCTGCTCGAAAGTTTCCTCGACTCCCTCCCGTCATGAGCCGCCTCCTGTCCGCGCTCCTGTTCCTCGCCCTCCTCGCCACTGCCATCGCTTACATGTCGCTTCACGCCTCCTACCAAGGTTTTCGCGAGCCGGTGATCCTCGATTTTCCCAAGGGAACCAGCACCCAGGCCATGGCGCAAGAGCTGGCGCAAAAGGGCGTCATCCGCTATTCGTGGCAATTCCTGATCGCCCGCGCCCTGCATTCCGGCAGGAAGCTGCAAGCCGGCGAATATCAGTTCGCTCGCGCCGACACCCCCTCCAACATCCTGAATCGAATCGCGCGCGGCGATGTCTTCTACTATGAACTGGTGGTGCCGGAAGGCAGCAACATGTTTGACATCGCCGCTAGCGTCGGCCGCTTCGATTTCCTGAAAGCCTCCGACTTTCTGCGGGCGGCCCGCAGCCCTTCGCTCATCCGCGATCTCGCGCCGCAGGCGCCCACGCTCGAGGGTTACTTGTTTCCCGCCACCTATCGCATCACGCGCTCCACCACCGTGGAGCAGCTTTGCGCGATGATGACCAGCCAGTTCCGCAAGCAGTGGCGCGAGCTGCAGGATCCGCCGCACGCCCGGCCGGTCAACGAAATCGTGACCCTCGCGTCGTTGGTCGAGAAGGAAACCGGGCGTGCGGAGGACCGTCCCATCGTCGCGTCGGTGTATGAAAACCGGCTCCGCAAGGGAACGGCGCTCGATTGCGATCCCACCACCATCTATGCCGCGCTGCTCGATGCGCGCTATCGAGGGAGCATCTACCGTTCCGATCTGGCCAGCGACAACGCATACAACACGTATCGCCACGCCGGGCTTCCGCCCGGACCGATCGCCAATCCCGGCCTGGCGTCGCTCAAAGCCGCGCTGGCGCCCGCCGCAACAGATTATCTCTATTTTGTCGCCAAGCCGGATGGTTCCGGAGGCCACCAATTCTCGCGAACCATCGAAGAGCACAACGCGGCGGTACAGAGATACCGGCGCGCCACCAAGCCGTGACGCATGCTCGGGTTTCAGCTCGTCTACCACCCGCGCTACGATCTGAACCTCGGCGACCACGTTTTTCCCGCGCGTAAGTACCGGCTCATTCACGACCGCCTGATCGCCGAGCGCTTCGCCGAGGCGTCCGATTTCATCCAACCACAGCCCGCTTCCGATGACGACGTCCTGCGTGTTCACGATCCCGGCTGGGTGCATCGCCTGAAAACTGGAACGCTGAGCGAGGCCGAAATCGTCAAGCTCGAAATCCCCTATTCGCGCGAAATGGTGGACGGCTTTTGGCTGGCCACCGGCGGGACCATTCTGGCGGCCCGCAACGCTCTGCGCGACCGCGTCGGATTCAACATCGGCGGGGGATTTCACCATGCCTTTCCGGGCCATGGCGAAGGTTTTTGCGCCGTTCACGATGTCGCCATCGCCACCCGCGCCCTGCAACACGAACGCCTGATCGAACGAGCCCTGGTGGTGGATTGCGACGTTCACCACGGCAACGGCACGGCCGCAATTTTCGCGGGCGACCGCAGCGTGCTCACGCTTTCCCTGCACCAGTTCAACAACTATCCGAGCGAGAAACCACCGTCGGCGATCGATGTCGATCTACCGGACGGTGTCGAAGATAGCGAATATCTCGATCGCCTCGGCGGCGCCATGAAAGTCGCGATGAGCTTCGCGCCCGATCTGATGCTCTACGTCGCCGGCGCCGACCCTTACCGCGAGGACCAACTCGGCGGTCTCGCGCTGACGATGGAAGGCCTCAAACGCCGCGACCAGCTGGTGTTTGAAACAGCGCTCGCTCATTCCGTGCCCGTCGCCGTGGTGCTAGCCGGCGGCTACGCCCGCGATACCAACGATACCGTTACCATCCACTGCAACACGGCCAAAGCCGCCTGCGACGCGCTACAGTAGAAGTGTTGTTACTGCATGCATACGATAAGCATTTGGATCAGCTAACCGCAACGGCCGCACGCGTGTGTAGCTCGCTGCGGCAGGCCGGAATCGATCACCGCGTTGTCGGTGGATTGGCCGTCCTTTTTCATGTCCAATCACGTGACCCGCTCGCCGCACGGTTGACGAAAGATGTTGACCTGGCAGTGAACCGCTCGGACCTCTCGCGCATCGCCGAAGCGGTTCGTCCTCTGGGATTGGAATACCGGCACGTCGCGGGAGTCGATATGCTGGTCGATTCTGCGGCGCCCAAAGCTCGAAGTGGCGTGCATCTGCTCTTCGCCGGGGAAAGAGTACGTCCCACCGATTTGGAGCCAGTTCCTTCGTTATCGGAGCCAGGCGTGGATGATAACGGAATTCTCGTGACGTCAATCGCTTCCATTGTGCGCATGAAGCTGATCAGTTTCCGGCTGAGAGATAAGACCCACATCGTCGACATGGATTCGGTCGGCTTGATCACACCGGAAATCGAAGCAGCGCTCCCAGACGCCCTACGCGAGAGACTTCAACAGGTGCGCGCCGAAGAACGCCGCGACTAGGGCCTTACGCTTCGAAAACTTCTCCGAGCGGTACTTCGATCTCCGGGTCCTTCGTGCGCAGCATCCCATCCAGGACTTCATGCATCTCGCCCGGCGTGTAGCAAAACGCACGGTGCGTCAGCGGATCGAGCACCCAAACGTAGCGAACGCCCATCTGGAAATAATCCGCCAGTTTCTCATTGAGACGAGCGGGCGTGTCTAACTTACAAAGGATCTCGACGCATAGGAACGGTGGATGCCTGAGGATCGGATCGCGGGGATCGGAGGCCAGATTTGCACAAACATCCGGGACGCGGAAACGTGTTGGACTAACCTGGACTCGCTGTGACATTAGCACGCGAACTCCGACCTCACGCTCCTTCCGAAAAAGCAGGGGCGCCACGACTCCATGCACACGAGTGTGGGGCTGTTCGCCTGAGTGTCGTTCCAGCAGCTCGCCATCAACGTACTCGCGATCAGCTTCGTAACTCGTCGTGAGATATTCTTGGACGGTTACCATCAATCGACCGGCGCGGAATAAGCCGACGCCGGCGCCGACGCAATGAGCGCGTCTTCAAAGGCATAGTCCGGCTTGGGGAACTTGTGCCGCACGTACCAGCGGTAGCTCTCCTTCAAACCGGCATTAAATTCCACTGGCTTGAATTTCAAAATGCGCTGCGCTTTGTTCACCACCACCGTGATGGCCGGCAAATCGAAGTAAACTCCGAAATACATCTTCGGTCCCATCGGATGCCCACCCGCGCGCAGAATCCGTTCGCGTGGCAGACGCACGAAGGTCGGCTCTTTTCCGGCGGAGCGCGCGAACGCCTCCACCGCCTCCACCTGGGTTAACGGCCTGGGATTAGCTATGTTGAACGCGTGCCCCTCGATGTCGGGAGTGTCGATCGCCTTCACGCACGCCGCCACCAGGTCGTTAATATGAACGAACTGCATAAGCCGACGCCCATCGCCCGGGAGGATCAATGGACGCCCGTCCCGCAAGCGATCCCAGAAGAAAGCTTCGCGATAAAACGGATTCCCCGGGCCATACACGAAGGGAGGACGCAGCGTAACAACCGGAAATCCATTGCGCTGCCGCATGCGGAACAACGCGCGCTCGCTCATGGCCTTGTTACGCACATACGGATCCGGATGATCGTCCGGCGCCAGCGCGTCGCCCTCGTGATGATTCAACCCATCGCCGTAAGCGCCCACGCTGGACATAAAAACATAACGATGCAGATTGTTCCCGCAGGCTCGAGCCGTGGCTTCCACTTGCGCCGCCGTGGTGCCGCGTTCCCAGTCGTACACATTGTCGTAAACGACGTCGAAGCTCTTGCCGGCCAGCGCCCGCTTCACAGCTTCCGGATCGTTGCGGTCCGCGACAATATTGCCGACCCTTTTCCCCAGCTTGTGGCGCGGCCTGCGATGCAGAACCGCGACCTCGTGCCCGGCGTGAAGCAGTTGTTTCACCAGCGTCTGTCCGATGAACAGAGTGCCGCCGATCACCAGCACTTTTCGCTTGGCCGGGTCCTGGCGCTTGGAACCGTTAGTCGTAGTACTCGAGCCCAAGGTGTGTAATCAGATCCTCTCCGCGCATCCAACGCAGGGTGTTCTTCAACTTCATCAACTGAATGAAAATGTCGTGCTCGGGATACAATCCGGGAGCCGTCATGGGAGCTTTGAAGTAGAAGGACAGCCACTCTTGGATGCCTTTCATGCCCGCCCGCTGCGCCAGATCCAGGAAGAGCACGAGATCCAGCACCAGAGGAGCGGCCAGGATGGAATCGCGGCACAGGAAGTTGATTTTGATCTGCATGGGGTAACCAAGCCATCCGAAAATGTCGATGTTGTCCCAGCCTTCCTTGGCGTCGCCGCGTGGCGGATAGTAATTGATGCGAACTGCGTGATAAAG
>Ga0182024_10001341_pt1 | contig 63904 bp, 63 predicted proteins | sample P32metaG_FD_120480 | JGI IMG/M metagenome (GOLD analysis project Ga0182024, IMG submission 120480) | Permafrost microbial communities from Stordalen Mire, Sweden - P3-2 metaG (Illumina Assembly) | ecosystem: Environmental > Terrestrial > Soil > Wetlands > Permafrost | place: Sweden: Stordalen...
CGACGACTACGATGCCCTGCTCGAAGCCGCCAGTGATGCTTGGTGCAAAGTCTGCCTCGCTCCGCAAAACATCCGCTCCCTATGCGCCACGCCTTACGCGGTTAATTCATAGGATGCGTATCATTTCGTACTTGCCGCCCCTCCCGAACCCGGTGGAATCGGCACTTTCCTGCAGGATTGGGCCAGCTGCGGGTGCCATCGTCAGAATTAAGGTCTACGATTATAGTGGGCCGGCCTAGGGGTAAGGGTTCCGTCGCCCAGGACTAGAATGCCGAGATGGTTTTGTCTCGGTGGGTCGATCGAAAAATATGGTCACCATGCTAATCGCTGATTCCAATACATTGGGCGCCGCGGTGCTGGCGGTGCTTTTGATTTCCGCATTGGTAACAGTTGTCGTTTGGTGGTGGCGCGCCCCGTTGACGGTCGGTCAAACATTTCTGTGGTTGGTAAACTACCTGGTCGCGCGGTTGATTTGGGGAACCCAGGTCGAAGGAAAGCTGCCTGTACAGCCGGGGAAAGGCGCCGTAATCGTGGCGAATCACCGCAGCAGCATCGATCCGTCGTTCATTCAAACGTGCATTCGGCAGGTGGTTTATTGGATGGTTGCCCGCGAGTATTGCGAGGCGCCCTTCCTCGGATCGCTATTGCGCATTTTTCAGGTGATTCCTGTGGGGCGCGGCGGCGTGGATACTGCGGCGACGAAGCTGGCGATCCGTTTGGCCCAGCAGGGCGGATTAGTGGGGATGTTTCCCGAAGGGCGCATCAATGAAACGCCCGGCACATTATTGCTTCCAGGCCGGCCGGGAGCGGCGCTCGTGGCATTGAAAGCGCGGGTACCCATTATTCCCGTGTTCATAAGCGGATCGCCTTACGACGGTACGGCACTCGGGCCGCTGCGCATGCGGGCGCATGTGCGGGTGAAAATCGGTGAGCCGATCGACATATCGGAATATTACGGCCGTGAAAAAGAAGAAGGCATAACTCAGGAAATCACCAAGCGGTTGCTCTGGGAAATGGCCTGTTTAGCAGGGCATCCGGAATTTGAACCGCAATTGGCCGGTAGGCGGTGGAAGCCGGGCGAGGAAGAATCCGATAACGCAAACGGCGGCGGCAAACCCAGCGTGCCCGCTGCAGATGCCCAGCTGCATCATAACAGTGGAAGCAACGGCCGTATCGGCAACCCGGCCCCGCGAGAAACGCTCCCCGGCTGAATTCTGCCCGATCTTTTTCGATCTATGCCGGCCAAGTGCGCAAAAAAACCGCCGGCAATCGCATATCGGTCGCGACTACCGGCGGCTCGGGGGGAATACGTGGTACAAAATCGAGGTTCTAAATCTCCGATTTCAATGGGCAGCGTCACTGCTGGGGCACGCCCGTTAAATTCTCTTCTTCCTCTTCCTGGATAATGATCCGCGGCGTGACCATCATCATCAGGCTTTGAGTTGTCCGCCCGATGCCGGTGTTGCGAAACAGCCGATTGATGTAGGGCAACTTGCTCAGCACGGGTACGCCTTGTTCGGCTCGGCCTTCGCTTAGTCGTTTAATGCCGCCCAACAACACAGTACCGCCGTCGGGCACATTAACCGTCGTGGTTACTGTCACGAATGAGAATGTCGGCAATTGCACCGTGGTCGAGGTATTCGCGCCGTCGGTTTCATTGCTGCTCGATGTGCTTTGGTCGGTTTGGTTGCTCGATTCGGAGGATTTTTGCGTCGACGAGTTCGAACCGGTGAATGTGAATGTGCTGACGTTGCCAATGTTGCTGAAGAACGGCACGACGGTCAATCGAACAAACCGCCGATCGTTCGACACCACGGCTTGCACGGTTAGCGAAGTTCCCTCAGAGAGTACTACGATGACCGGCTGCTGGGCGGCGGCAAAATCGCCGACCACGGGGATCACGCTTACCACGAACGGTTCTTGCGTGGTATCGCTGACCGTAGCTTGCTGGCCGTTATAAAGTGTCACCTTGGGCGCCTGCAGCACGTTGGTGCGAGTATCGCCCTGTGCCGCCTGAACCAGGAAAAACGCTTGAATATCGCTTAAAATGGCAAATCCGAAAGTAGCTGCCGAAGTGGCGTCGAAGCCGCCAAATGCCGGTACCGCTTTACCGAATCCACCTTGGCGAAACTGCAGGTCCTGCAACTGCGTGGCCAGTCCGCTGGGGTCTAAACCGATGACCGCACTGGGACTCACCGGACCAAACGAGGGTGGCGGCCCAGCCACGGGCGGCGGGTTCGGGACCGTAGTAGAAGTGGGAATATTGAATTGGAAGTCGACACCAATGCGTTCGAAGAAATCGTCTTCCAGCGTGATGAATCGCACTTCAATAGTTACTTGCAGATCTTGCAATTTTCGCAGTTGTACCAACAGATCGGCAATTTGCTCGTGGACCTCTTGGGTTTGACTGACCACCAAACTTAGATTCGTGTCGAATCCTTGAATGGTGCCAGGCCCACCCATTTCCGACCATGTTTGCGGCGAAATGGTCGAAGTAATCAAGTCGATCAGTGTATCGAAATCGGCCTGCGAACCGCCCTTCATACCGCCAGGCCCAAAGGGGATGGATTGCGGCGAACCAGACTGCGACCCGCCGCTGCCGCTGACGGGAATGGGGACGCCACTGGTGCGCATTTGCGCGAGCACGGCTGGACTGACATTGGAATTACCAGCCGGTTCGTTGACTGCCAATGCCGGGGCGGATGATCCAAAGCTGCCGCCCGCGGCGCCACCCCAGCCCATGCGTGCCATGGCCTCGCGAAAGGCGCCGTTGATGCCTTCTTGGCCGTTCGGTGCGAAATTGGGAATGCGAATCACCAAATCGCCGACAGGATACATCACGGTGTACAGTTGGCCGCGCTTGACATCTTCGCTGGTGACTTTCAGCACTTCGTCCTTGATCACATAGGTCAGACGCAGCGGTTCTAAAATCAACTTCAGGGCGCTCTTGAGCGAAATATCCTGGCTCAAGTCAATGCTGATCGGCGTGTCGCTGCCGACACCTTCAGCCTGAAGGCCTTGTGGATCAAGATAGGTCGGCACTTGCGCGATTTTGCCCAAGTATTCTATGACCTCCGCCAGCGGACGCTTCTCGAACTTCAGCGCTACGGGCGTGGTTAATCGCTGTTCGATTTCTTGTTCCTTAGCCGAACGGTGTAATTGACCTTCGTGCTGCTGGCGGAATTTGCTTTTGCTGATTTCGCTCCATTTCTTGGCCTCGGGCATTTGATATTCGCCCGAGAACGGAATGGCCGACTTGTCGACTTCTTCCATCGTGGTCCAGAAGCCCTCTTCCTGGCGATCCTGAACTTGCTGGTTCTGCGCCACACGCGAAACCATTTTGGCCATCACATTCAATTGCACGACCACCGGATTGTCGGGATCGAGTTCGGTCGCGCGCTTGGCCAGCACTTGAGCCTCGGGGTAGCGCTGTTCGTCGAGCATTTTGTTGAAATCTTTGACCAAAGCAGCGACTTTTTCGTCGACCTCGACTTTTTCTTTGCGCGTGCGATCGACATCCTGCTGAACCTGCCGATTCTTTTCTTCCTGCTCGATTTGGGGCGCATTGGCCGCGATGAACTGCTGCAAATCGTTAATGCTAAGATCCAAACGACGCAGCAATTGCTCGCGAGCCGGCGGGTCGATGCCGCTAACGGACGTCACCATTTCGCGGGTCCGCTGCAGCAGTTGCAAAGCTTGCTTGGGCTGTTTTTCGCGCATTTCGCGGGCTAGGCTTTGCTGCCGGGTAACCTCCGCAGCGACCTGCCGGGAAAGCGTAGCACTCGATACGGTTGGTGTATCTAGCGGCTGTGGCGGCGTGCCGATCACAGGAGTTGTGGCTGCGGTGGGTACGGTTAAGCCAGCGACAAATGGTGCGGGTTTTACCAGCGACGTCGAGGACGAACCCGTGGCTGAAGAAGGGGACAATGAAGAATTAGTATTCGGAGCAGCTGCTGACGGCGTTTGCACCCCGGGTGCAGCCTGAACCGGCGGCGTTTGGGGTACGTTGCTTTGTGGCGGGGCGGTTTCTGTCGGACCGCCGTCGGAGCTTTGCATCGGTTCGACAGCCTCGCCGAGAATTTTCAAATGTTCGTACAACTGCTTGCGCGTTATCGGATCCAGTTCCGCCTGGAACGCATAAGAACGCCGAAACGCCTGCAGCGCTTCATCCATTCGTAACTTCGCTACAGCTTCTTCGCCGGCGCGATACCAGCGCAGCCCTTCGCCGGTGCCGTTTTCCGGCGTGGGTTCCATGTTGCCCATCGGAGGAGCGACAAGATTTGTCGATCCCAGCGCGGGAGATAACGGTGAAGCCTTGCCTAATTGCGAGCGATCAGGCAGCCCGGACAAGTTTGTGGCCGGCGTGTTGCGGGTGGAATCATTGGACGGATCGTACAGTGCCTGCACGTCGGCATACCGATTGTCGCGCTGTGGTTGCGTATTTTCGTATTGAAATGGAGCAACCGCACTTGCTTGCACGACCCCGCTGGCGGCTGGACGAGCGGTTCCGCTGCCGACAATATTTCGTCCTCGCTTCACACGCTGGATATCAAGCAGCACCAAAGATGGTCGGTCTTCCGTCGCCGAAAACGCAGTGTCGGGCACGAGCGATTCCGCGTCTCTCGCGATTTGCTCGGCCGAAACCCAATCACCTTGAGCCATTGCCGCACGCGCTTGTTTCGTCATTTCGCAAGCATGCTGCTTGTTGGAGACATCACCGGAATCCATCAACTTGGCGTCCGGGTTCAAGGGCAGCGCAGTGGGAGTCTGGGCGGCAAACGATTGGCCCGCTTCGGGATCTCCGGCCGCGCGTTTTGCCGCAGCAATGCGTTCCAGCAATTGATCCGGCTTGGAATCCAGCGGCCCGTAATGAACGTCCAATTTCTGCACTTCGCCGGCCAGGCGTTGGGCTTCGTCGAATTCGCGCCAACGCAGCAGACCTTCGGCCTGCTCGGTTAACACTTCGGCGCGTTGGCGGCGTATCGGTTCGGCATCTGCGGCTTCGACATTGGCTGGCAACTTGCTGATTTTCTGAATGAGGGCGTCGATTTTCGCCGGACTATCGTCCCACGCGCCATAGCTTAGCCCCAATCCTTTGGCTTGTTGGATTTTGATTTCCGCATTGTGCAAATCGCCTTGTGCAAGCAAACGCCGCGATTCCAGCAGCAATGCGTCGCTTTGAGTTCGCGCGATGTTTTGATTTCTTGTGGTTGCCTCGGTTGGTGACCGAACTTGTGCCGGTGCGCGATCAACTCGGCTGTAGTTTGTGGATTTTGTCGAGGCATCAACTTCCCACGGATTGGCTTCGTTGGAATCGGACGTTGGATTGGCAGAAGCGTTTGCGTCGGCAATGTTGGCCGGCACCGCCGATAGTCCGCTTGGCGCGCCGGGCATGCGCAATCCGGCAATCGAAGGTTGGCTGGGGGCCATGGCCGCGCCACCGACAGATGTCGCGGCCGGCGACGACTGATCGGCAGCGGCGGTTAATGTTTTGCCTGTCGCTTTGGCGCTGGGAGAGCTTCCTGAATTGCCATTGTCGGAGTTCGCTCCGCCGCCGGCGATATTTGCGGGCTTTGCTGCTGCGGCGTTGGAATTCGTTGTCGATTGCCCAGCAAGGAACGGATCAGCCGGTGTGCCGTTTTTACTCGTCGACTTTTGTTTGTGGTTGTTAGCGGCGGCCTTTTCAGCCAGCAATTGATTCAGATCGCCGCGCGCCTTTTTGGGAGTATCGCCGATATGCAGGAATGGATATTTCGGCTGTAAAGTTTCGGCCTGCGCGATTTTCGAATCGGCGATGTCGTACTTTCCCTCGGCCATGGCGGCGCGAGCTTCACGCAGGAGCTGATCGGATTGCGCGACGACGGACCGGCCGTCATCGCCCAAGCTGGCAGCACTGAGCAGGAACGGTAAAGCTGTTTGGACGCCCGCCAAGCCGTAGACCGGCCACAGGCCGATCATCACAGCCGCGGCAGCGATAAGTTTGGTCGTGGATTTAAGCACACGATCCTCCATGATCGATTCCCCACTCGCCCGAACAGGCACATGCTTTCCCGAGGCATCGCGGCGGACTTCTGAGCGAGAATGCTTTTTGGAGCGAGTGACACGACAGCGGCAATCCAGTATTAATTGCCCACTGTCGCTATCGTTCCACGCCTAGCGCCATTACGCTAAACGGTGCATTCCCGCGGACAAAGCGCTGCCGCCTTACCCGGAAATGGCAGACGAGGGCGGGATAAATACCGGGCTGGAAAAAGCCGGTCAAGGGCAACTGGAAATTTTGAGCCGAAAAACGGTGTGCCTGCTAGCAAAAAAAGGGCGCAGCCGCGCTATTCTTTGGCTTTGGAACCTTTGGAGGCTGGAGCGCCAGGGCCTCTGGGCGGGCCTTTCGCGCCCGTGGTCGGACCGTTTCGGGCTGGGCCTGGAGATGGGGTAGGCCCAAGTCGAGGATTAGCATTTTCCGCGCTCGATTCTTTCATTTCGGAGGGCGGCTTAGTGCGCTGTTGATAGTCGTCCAGAACAAGTTTATCGGCCGCACGGCTAGCGTTGTACAAATTACCGGAGCCATCCATCAGTAACATTTCGGTCGCTTCTCTCGCCTTTCCGTCGCCCAGCGGTTTATCGTTGCGGACATCCAGTAATACCGTTTGATCGGTGTCGACGTTGATTTTTTCAACCTTACGAACCGATTCCGTCGACATATCGAGCACTTTGTCGAGTTCCGCATCGTGCAAAAAAGCAATACCTCCCAGCGGCAGTTCCAGGTCTTTCACCACCTCCACATAGGTATCGGAATTTTGCGGGGGATTGCCGCCTGGTGGTGGGGCCGCTGGAGTTTTTGCGATTGCCAACAGGTTGATTCTGGCCTTCAGTTCCGACAGCCGACCGCCAGGCGCATTGATCGAGTCGGCCAGAATTTGATATTCGTGCGGAACAGTAATCGCCGGAGTTTCAGTCGGCGGTGACTCGGACAGTCGCTTTTTGTCGGTGCCGGCTTGGATGGCTTTTGGATCCAAACAATCTGCGGATAGTCCCCAATTTGGATTGTAGACGAGGATCTGGACACGATAGCGATACGTTTTGCCGGGTTCAGCCGTCAAGTCGACGAAACGGAAAAGTTTATAAGGGTCAACGAACACATCAGGCGACTGCGTCGAGTACATTCCGCGATTTACTGCTCCCGGGGGTCCGCCGACGTTTGGACCTGGTCCGTGAAAGACCCCAGGCGGCGGCCCACCAGGCATGTTCGGTCCGCCAAAGCGCGAACGGGCTTCGGGAGCGACGTTTTCCAAATTCCCACCCGGCTGGGTTGTATCCGGTTGATTTTCCTGCGGTGCTTCCTGAGTGATATTCAATTTCACCTTCTGATGTGCGGCCTCGAAGCCCCAGTTCTTCAAAAACAATGGCGGTAGTGGCCAAGTGATGTAGGCGTTGAATTGGTTGTTCCCATTGCCCGCCGACTCGGGCTGAAAGACATCGTCTGGGTTGACGATTTCGGGCGCGGTGGTGAACCACTTTCCGATGTCTTTTATCGCATCAGAATTGGCGTAAACTGCTTTCGATAAAATCGGAACCCAATTTCGAGTTTTATCGTCGGCGTCCTTCACCTCGGAGCGGTCGATTAAAAAGCAAAAATAGTGCGGCGAATCTGTTTGATTCGTATACTGAGAGGCTGATCGCGATCGGCTGGCGTCAGCTATCGCCGGCATCGCATATTCGAAACGGCGACGAAATTCCTCGACTTCTTTTTCCACCGGCACTGCGCCGGTGATGACGACATACGTTTTGCGATCTGCATCGGCGCCCGGAGCATGAACGCCCGGCAGCGACGCAGTTTGATCCGTCCTTCCTCTTGCCATCTCTTCGCCACCGAAACCAGGACGGCCTGGACCGCCGCCCATCGGTGGCCCTCCCATGGTGGGCGGGCCCACGGGTGGACCTCCTGGACGAAAACCTGGACCGCCGCCAGGTCGCGCGATCGGTCCGCCAGCAGTTGCTGCGGGACGATAGGGCACAATGCCGCGGCCGGCGTCGACCTGCAAATCTTCGACCGCGAATATTTCGGGGTCCAGGCGTTTGATTAATTCAGGAAACAGGGGTGGATCCCATTCGTGCGATGGTTTGAGTTTTTGGCCCGCTATCGGTCGCATGCTGTTATCTGCCTGCTGCTTAAAGTGCATGGGGGCTAGACCCAATTTGTTCTTTTCGCCATCGGGCCCATCCCACGTTGGCGTCTGCAGCGATGCCACCAGTTGACTGCTTTCCCGTTTGATGGCGTCGGGCGATTTGGAATCATCCAGCGGTTTGGCCGTGATCGCCGAATAGAGAAAGGCGAGAAACAAAAGCGAGGTCAGTACCAAGATAAGTTTCTCGCCGTTGCCGATAAAAAACTTTTTAATTCGATCGCCACTGAAATTGATTTTTGCCATGGCATAGCCTCACGGTGTGGTCGGCTGCGCCGGGGTTGCAGCAGGCGGCGACGTTTCAGTGCCTGCCGGCGGCAAGGCACCCGGAGCGGATTCTTTGGCGGGCGTGGCATCCGTGGCTGCTGCGGCAGGAGGAGTTGTCGGCGTGGTTGCTTCAGACTGGCCGGCGGCAGGCGGTGGTGCGGCTGTCGCAGGGTTATTTGTCGGCGCAGCCGCCGGTTGGTCGCCAACTTGCTTGATCACACCGCCCACGGCCGTCGCTTCTACTTGAGTGGTCGCCGGCGCGCCGGCACCAGCGGGTGCTACGGACCCATCAGTAGGGGGCGTCTCGGTCGACGGGGCAATGTGGAGTTTCTGCAAGTCCGGCGGCTTAAGCAAATAGGCCACGCCTCGGATTTCGACGGTCACGTTGCGGTCGTGCTGCGGCACTTCTCCGCCAGATGAACGTTGCGTTGACATTCTGCCCGGGCCGCCACCCCCGGGTGGTCCCCCCGGACCACCAGTTGGAGGTCCCAAAGGACCGGAACGAGCAAATCTGCCACCGCCACCGCTGCTGGCCGCGGCAGTGTGTTCTGGATTAATTCGCACCTGTTGCACTTCGAAAGGCAAGTCGGAATTGCGAAATGCAACTAGCAATTTGTCGATATAGCGGCTGTCCATCTTGAGCAACAACCGGAACGGCATCAGGTTGAATTCGCCGGCGCCGCCGTCGACATCGGCGGCTGCCTTCGGTGTGCCGTCCGGTTTTACGTAGCGATAATTTTTCCACAGGTCATCAGGGTTCGTCGATGCTGCTCCGCCGGCTTCGCCGCCGCCCGGACCGAAGGAGAAGCTTCCTCGAGCCGCCTCTCGCTTCCCACGATTCTTGGGATCGGGTCGACTGTTGCCACCACCGCCAGGACCGCCGCCCACGCCCGGTGGACCGGGAGCGGATGCACCCGAGGCCGTGATCGACTCCACCCGGTTTTGTCCGGCTCCGCCTGGGGCGTCTTCGACCGCGTTATAAGCGATGTCCATCGCGTTGATTTCTTGAATGACGGCGTCGTGACGGCCTGTGGAACCCTCGTTGGCAGATTTAATGACATTGCAAAGCGCCTGGTAAATCCACAACTCCTCCTGGGCGTATTTGATCAGCAACGTCGACGGACGCTCGGTCCAATCGAACGATTGCTCGATTTCCTGTTGGGAGCTTTGTGCCCAATCGACGCTGTGTTCTTGCTCCGTGGCGTTTCCGCCTCTGATTTCTTCCAAAGGAGCCGCATCGACTATGTCCGCCAGGTGATCGACCTGCTGTTTGACCATGCTTTGGTAATACTCGCGGAGTTTGCGCGGTATTACTGCATTAGGGTCAGCAAGTAGGTTGGCGGCGTCGAGAAAATCCTGGCTTAAGTCCTTCGGCCAGACGAAAACCTTTTCCTTTTGCTCCTGATAGAGAGCTTTCCAGGCAGACAGTACGTCTTGTGCTACCGCGTTGGTTTCCTTGTTTTGGCCCTCGGCCCAACCATCGTGGGGCTGATCGGTGGCAGCGCTGGCACTTCTCAGGTTGGCGAAAGTCCCGTCAATCGTTTGGCTGTTTGCTTTAAATTCCGCGGCCAGCTTTCCACTGGACAGGTACCAAGCCACCAGCCCCGCCACGGCGGCTATTCCGCAAAGCACCCAAAAATGGTGCTTGCGAGCCAGTTCGAAATAGAGCTTAACTTTGTCCATCGATGGTTATGGTGCGGTTGGAGCGGCGGCCATTTTGGGTTGTTCAGGTTCGGCGGCTTTTTTTTGCTGCTCGGCTTGCCGAATTCTTTGACGCTCGGAAAGCGGAGTTGGTTTCCAAATGAATTCCACGACGAACGGATAATCGCCCACCGTTTGTGTTGTCTGTCGAGTTGCCGCTGCCGCAGCCCCCATTGCCGCAGCCCCCGGTGCATTGGCATCGATCGGAGCGCCGGGCCCCATCGGCGCAGCTTGTGGAGCACCGGCCACCGCATTGGGGTCGGTTACGGTGACCGAGTTCCATTTGGTCGAAGTATTGACCATTACCGGCGAATCGATGCCCAACTGCTTGGTGGAAACCAGAACCGGATTTCCTTTGTCGTCAACATCGGCGAGTTTGAGGTCGTCTTTTTCGCGCAGCTCTTTCAGTAAAGTTCCGCGAACATATTCGGCGCCGCTGTTTTGATCTTTATCGTCGTTATGGTAATGGTGGGCGCGGATCATGATAATCCAGCCCGCATTGCCAGATGCGTCCAGCAGACCTCCGTTTCCAGCAGCAGGTGGCGGGGCTGCAGCACCGTCGGCGGGCGGTGTGGCGGCCGCAGCGCTTGCATCGGCAGCGGGCGCCGCAGCATCGGCTGGCGGAGCAGCAGCACCATCGGCCGGTGCGCCACCGGGGGTTTTAGCCTTATCGTCCGCAGGGATCAGCGCTTGGGCTGCGGTTTTCCATTCCGTCAAATCCGCTTTATGGTCGCAGTCGATCGATTCAACGTAAATGACGTTTCGCTTCGAGATGTCGTCCGGTGGTTTGTCGTCTTTGGGTAGACAATCGTTAATGGCTTTGAGCAATTCGGCCCAAACAATCCGACGGTCTCCAATACCCCCAAGGTCATTACCGATTTGCTGCACCGATTTGTAATCCTCACCGGCCTTATCAAAATCGCTCTTGGCACCAGCAGCCTTATCGGTGGACGACTTTGCGACGCTGAAGGCTTGCTGATAAGCTTCGTCGATACGCGCCGAACTCCATTCGCGCCAGCGGGCAAAATATCCAAACGTGAGGCCCAGCAGCAGAATGGCCACGGCAGCGACGGCCCAGGGCTTTTTCGCGCGAATCATCCGATCTTTGACGATTTCGCGCGGCAGCAAATTCGTGCTCAATCGGGCATAGCCCAAGCCTTGCACGCACAGACCGTAGCACACGCCGAACGAAAGCATGTTGTCTTTGAAGGCCGGAGAAGATGTAACGGCCGAGCCGGACAACTGGCGGTAGCCTTCCAGCTCCGTGACTTCCAGACCCAGATTCTGCGCCAAATATTTATGCAGGCCGCGAAGCTTCATAGCATTGCCCAAAGGCACGACCCGGCCGAGCTTGGCGGTGCGATCCAAATTCTGAAAGAAACTGAGCGAGCGCTGGACTTCTTCCAATAATTCGCTGAATACAGGGCGCATGGCTTGGAAGACAGCCTTGGGGTCTTCCGCCTTCATGGCGTTGCGCTTCAGATGTTCCGCCTTGGCGAAGGTCAGCTTCATTTGCTTGGTCAGCGCCTTGGTGAAATTGTTTCCGCCCAAGTTCACGGTGCGCTGCCAAACACGGTATCCATTGGTGACGACCAGATCGGACATGCCGGCGCCTAGCGACATGACAATGACGCTGGGCGGCGGGTCTTCGGGATTGTATTGATCGACCGGCGGAATGTCGGCCATTTGATCGAAGGTGGCAAAGTTGTACAGCGCCACCGGCGTAAGCTGCACGATGTCGACTTCAATGCCGGCATCGGTGAAGGGCTTTAAGGCGCGATAGGCCTGATCGCGCTTCATGGCAAACAGACCGACTTCGGTTTCCAGCGCGAAACCTTCTTCCACGCTGCCGCCGGCCATTTGTTGGTAGTCCCAAACGACATCTTCCAGCGCGAAGGGAATTTGTTGCCGTGCTTCGTATTTGACAATGTCGGGAACTTTTTTCGATTCTACCGGCGGCAATTTAATGAATCGCGCCAAGCCGCTCTGCCCCGATACGGAGATTGCCACCTTCATGCCTGTGACCGAATTGCGCGACAGGAAGGTTTCCAACGCTTCCTTATACAACTCGTCCGGATTCGCGTCCGGCTGGCCGATCATCTTGGGGTATTCGATGTAGTCGAAGGCTTCGGCGACGATGGTGCCTGGCTCATCGCCGGCGCGGCACAGCATTGCCTTTAGCGCGCATTGGCCCAGGTCGATTCCCCAAACAGACCCAGTCTTGGCCATGTGAAAATTCCCTCGAGCTCTGTTCCGCCTAAACAGCGGGTGGAAGGCCAACAGTTCGCTTTTGCCAAATGAGTTTCACAGCTACGGCATCCATGGGGCTATCGCTGATAGGATGACTGAAGCCGGTGGAAACTGGCAACCCACTTCTCTCTAAACCAATGTACCGAGAGAGGATAGCGATTGTCAACTTTTGGCCCGATTTCGGACATGGGCGATGGCCAACTTAGTGAAATTGGGATTGGGCCATGCCTGCGATGAACTAAACTTGAGTCCGCATTTCCGAGGGCACATTTGCACCGTAATTGGTCGGGCGCGCTTGATAATGGGAATTCTATTTTGTCGCCATGGAATTCGGCTCCTTAAAGTGGCCGTTTTGGCCCTGGTCGTGTGGGGAGGACATCGCACGATCGCCGAGGGCTTTACGCAACTGCGCCAAAATAGCTGGGAAATAAACCAACTGCGGCCGGGCCGGGCGGTTATTGCCGGAGCACTGTATTTGATCAGCCAATTCCCATCCGGCTGGTTTTGGCACGGTGTGTTAAACGCGCTGGGGCAGTTCGTTGGGCTTCTGAAGACCATGCGGGGCTATTACATCGGACACTTGGGCAAATATGTGCCGGGAAAGGCCTTGGTGATATTGCTTCGTGCCTACCTGGTTGGCGGCCCGTCGTGTAACATGTCACTGGCCGTAGTGGCCGTGTTTTACGAAACATTTACCACAATGGCCGTTGGGGCGGTCTTGGCGGCGGCGATTTTGCTGGCCATGCATCGGGACCAAACGTATTTGATTCTCGGCGCGTTGGGGCTGGCCGCGGTGGTTGGCGTTCCTACGTTGCCAGCGGTGTTTGTTCGCTTAATGCGCTGGATCAACTTACCGGAATCAACCGTTGCTTCTCCAAGCGCTTTACGCCTGAGTTGGTGGCTCTGGGCGCGCGGTTGGTTCACGATTGCCGTCGGATGGGTTCTTGCCGGCGCGAGTTTGTGGGCGACGGTGCAGGCTATCGGAGTTGACGGGACAAACCTATTTGCCGATTTACCGATTTACACGGCAACGGTGGCTTTGTCGGTCGCGGCGGGTTTTGTTTCGATGTTGCCGGCCGGATTGGGAGTGCGGGAGATCGTTCTGCTTCAACTTTTGGCCCCGCAACTGGATCAGCTGATGCCTGCGCAAGGGGAGCGAATGGCATTGATTGCGGTGATTGTCCTGCGTTTGACCTGGCTGGCGGCTGAAATTGTGCTCGCTGCAATTTTGTACCCGTTACGAAATCGTTCCCTAGCCACCAGCGGCGAGTGAATTTTGGATCGGCTTGGTGTATCCTAAAGTTCAGGGGGGTCGCTTAAGCGGATGATTCAGCCGAATCGCAGAACCATTTCTCTCTTCTATCATCTCTCGCCCCTCGAACCTCGCCGCTCAATTCCCATCCCGATGCTTTCTGTCGTCATCCCTGTTTACAACGAGGTGGAAAGCCTTGCGATTTTGCATGGCGAGCTGAACGCTGTGACGTCGGCTCAGCAAATCGACGCCGAATTCATCTTTGTCGATGACGGTTCCAGCGACGGGTCGTGGGAAGTCATTCGCCGATTGGGGGCTGAAGATTCTAGAGTACGGGGAATTCGATTTCGCCGTCGTTTTGGCAAGGCGGCTGCACTGAATGCGGGCTTCCGCGCAGCGCATGGCGAAACCATTGTTACGCTCGACGCGGATTTACAGGACAACCCGTGCGAAATTCCCAAGCTGCTGGAAAAGCTAAACGAAGGATACGACATTGTTAGCGGATGGAAGCAAATTCGTCACGATCCGGCGCGAAAAGTGTTTGCCTCGCGTGTTTTCAATTGGTTGGTAAGCCATCTGACGGGCGTGATGCTGCACGATCACAATTGTGGGATGAAATGCTACCGCCGCGAGATTTTTGACGAAGTGCGGTTGTACGGCGAGTTGCACCGCTTTATTCCCGTGCTGGCGGCGGCCCGCGGTTTTCGGGTTGGTGAAGTGGCCATTCAGCATCGGCCCCGGCGTTTCGGCCGATCGAAATACGGCATCGGCCGATATCTAAAGGGCTTTCTCGATTTATTGACCGTGAAATTTCTAACCGGTTTTGGTCAGCGGCCTCAACATATTCTGGGCGCTGTCGGATTGCTGTTCGTCCTGCTGGGTTTGGCAGGATTAGGCTATCTTGCAATTTATTGGGTGCTCACGCATTTGCATCCCGATTGGAATTGGACGCCGCTGCACGATCGGCCTGCGTTGTTATACTCTTTGGGGGCGCTGCTGTTTGGCGGGCAATTGATGTCGATCGCCTTTCTGGCCGAATTGATTACGGCCCAGCACGGCCGCGATAGCGATGCCTATTCGATTTCCGAAAGACTGAACGAGCCGAAGCAGAATTAAATCTTCACTTCCTGCTGGGAAGTCCGGCCGGTAAACTGACCGCCGATGAGCAGCGCTTCGCAACCAAATGTAAAACCCGGCACGCAGCCGTTGCCGCCGATTTCTGGAAAGGCCGCTGCGCCGCCGATTCAGACTACATCGGCCGACGATGCAAACGCCAAGTTGCGCCGAAGTGTTTACGCCGTGCTCATCACGCTGTCGGTCGGCGCGATGGTTGGCCGTGTGCTGGCAGTTAATTCCGTCGACTTGATTCGTGCGGAACAACGGCTTAAATCTGACGCCGTCGATCAAGAGAAACAAAAACTCCAAGGCTCAAGCCAAGCAGTGACCGATCGAGAGTTGGAAGATCTGACCCGCGGCGATTGGCAAAAGCAGCGTCCTTTTCTTAGTGCGAACGATCGCAGCCGGTGGCTCACCGTGCGGGCGCTCGTGGAACAGGGGACTTATGCCATCGACCGGTACGTGGCCGATCCGAAGACCAATCCGAATTGGGACACGATCGACATGGTGATGCATCCCGATGCGGCGGGCGCACCGCACTTGTACAGCAGCAAGCCGCCGCTGTTGGCCACCTTGTACGCCGGGCCGTATTGGGTGATTTACAAGGTCAGCGGAGCGCTGCGCGAAACGCCGATTACATTGGGCACGCATCCTTACGAAATTGATCGAGCGATGCTGTTGCTGGTGAATGTGCTTCCGCTCGTTGTGTATTTTTGGGTATTGGCGAAGATTCTGGAGCGATATGGCCGCACGGATTGGGGCCGAATTTTTGTCATGGCGGCCGCGGCGTTTGGCACGTTTATTACCACGTTTGGTGTCGTGCTCAACAATCATCTTCCCGGGGCAGTTAGTGCGGTGATCGTGCTTTATGCGGCGCTGCGGATTTGGTACGACGGCGAGCGCCGCTTGCGATATTTTCTGCTCGCCGGATTTTTTGCAGCATTTAGCGTGGCCTGCGAATTGCCCGCGCTGTCGTTTTTTGCGTTGGTATTGGTCGCGCTGCTATGGAAAGCACCATGGCAAGCACTGGTTGCATTCGTGCCCGCTGCACTCGTAGTGATTGCTCCGTATTTTGCCACAAATTGGCTGGCGCATCACAGCTTCGTTCCGCCCTATGGCCATCGCCAGCACGATGAATCGGCGGCTGTCACGAGCGATGCGACAAAAGATTCGGGTAATGTGGCCAACACCGCCGACGTCAATGCTGATTCGCATCCGCAGACCGCGCCGGCAGGCGATCCCCAACATTATGAAGGCGCCGTCGCGCTTGATTCAGGCCAAAAGGTCACGATGCGCGGCAATCTGAACAACTGGTACGATTACGAATTCACCCGGACCGATGGCAAACTGGTGCAAAGCTATTGGCGACATCCTGAGGGAATCGATATCGGACAGAAATCGGTTGGCAAATATGCGCTGAATGTGCTCGTGGGACACCATGGAATTTTCTCGCTCACACCGTTGTGGCTGTTGGTGATCCCCGGGCTGATATTGTTGGTTGCGGGGAAGGAATACCGGTTGCCCGCTTTGGCGGCGTTGGTGGTGCTGATTTCCACCGTCTGTGTCGCCTTCTTTATCCTTCTCCCGATGGACGAGCGAAATTATGGCGGGATGACCAGCGGATTTCGCTGGGTGTTTTGGCTCGCGCCCTTGTGGTTGGTGGCAATACTGCCGACGGCCGACAAGCTTTCGCACTGGTTGACCGGTCGATTGCTAAGCTATTTGCTGCTGGCGATGTCGGTTCTGTCGGCGACCTACCCGGTGTGGAACCCGTGGGTGCAGCCTTGGTTGTGGAACTTCTGGACTTATTTGGGCTGGTAAAGGCGAGCGGCCGCTGCCGGGCGGCATTAAGAAAAAAATGCCTTTCCACTAGCGAATTCACCTTGAGCTTGCTTGTGTGATATAATGACCATACATTGAGGGGAGGCAAGGTTAAGTCTCGTTCGGGAGGAAGAGGCCGCACAGCGCGTCGAACGTTGATCTATCGCACCAGACCCCGGGCCATACACCGAGGTGCGGCCATGATCCAGATTCGACATAAGTCGACAGGCGCCGTCCTGTTAGAAGTGGAGTCTGACACGCTGGCCGGCGCAAAACTGTCTGGCGCTAAATTGCAAGGCGCCAGCCTCCAGGGTCACGATCTGCGCGGAGCGATCGTCAATAACGCCGATCTTCGTGATGCCGATCTGCGTGGCGCCAATCTGGCCAATGCAACCTTTAATTCGGCGGCTTTCGACAGTGCCAATGCCGCGCATGCCGATTTAACGGGTGCCGATCTGACGGATTGCACTTTGGTGGGTGCCGATTTTTCGGCCGCAAATATGCAGCGGGCCAATCTGCGGTACGCTCGGCTTACCGGCGCCAATCTCTCGGGGGCAAATTTGACAAAGTCAGATCTCAGTATGACCGATTTAAGGGCCAACTTAAGCACCGCGGTTTTGAAAGGGGCCGATCTTCGGGCCGCTGATCTTAGCGGCGCTAATTTAATGGGCGCGAATTTGGAAGACGCCAATCTCACGGACGCTAATTTGAATTGCGCCGTTATCACTCGGGCTCGAATGCGCGGAGCCATCGACAAAAGCGGTCGTGCAGCCGCACTTGTCGCTGCCAATGGGGGTGGGGAAAAAACGACCTCAAAGGCTAGCCGGCCTTGGTGGCAGTTCTGGGGTTAACAATCTCGCGCATTGCCGCTTCTCGGCAATCACCAAGGACAGGAGATCAAAGATTTTCTTGGGTTTGCCGCCTGATCGATCCAGCTGGCTGATCTACCTTCGTCTCGTCGGGCTGCATACAATCGCCCTATGAACTTCCAGCAGCTTTGGGCGCCTTGGCGAATTGGTTACATTACCGGCAGCGACAAATTGGCAAGTCCGTCGCAGCCGGCCCGGCAACTCGCCTGGCGTGCGGGTGCGGATCAAAGTTGTTTTCTCTGTCGAGCTGTCGCCGATGCTGCGCCCCGCCACACAGACCAAACCGAAATTGATCGACAGAACCTGCTCGTTCTTCGCAGCCCCTTGGCGATCGCAGTATTGAACCGTTTTCCATATAACAACGGTCATCTGCTGGTTGCTCCCGTGCGGCATGAGGCTCGACTCGACCAACTCACCGACGACGAACACTTGGAGTTAATGCGGCAGGTCGCGCGATTGACTGGCACTCTGCAAAAGTTGATGCAGCCCGAAGGCTTTAATATCGGATTGAACCTGGGCCGTGTGGCCGGCGCCGGCTTGCCGGGCCACGTTCATTGGCACATCGTGCCCCGCTGGAATGGCGACACCAACTTCATGCCGGTGTTGGCCGGGACAAATGTAATTCCCCAATCGCTCGATGCGCTGTGGGAACTCTTGTACGACGCGCTAAGAAAAAACCTTAACAGAGAGATCGGCATTTGAGTCACCAATCGAAATCTTCGCCTCGCGTGCCGGGTATAAGCCGGGTCATTTCATTGATCGTGTTGTTGGCGCTAGTTTTGATTTTTGGCGGCCTGTTTTATCTGGTCGTGTTTCGCTTTTTTGTGCCGCTCTTTTTGGCCGCGTTGTTTGCCATGTTGTTTCAACCGTTGCATGGCTGGATGTTGCACCGTTGCGGACGCTTCGACCGCCTGGCTGCTGGTTTGACGACCGTCGTGATTTTGCTGATCGTGCTCATTCCGACCGTCACAGTCGTCTACTTGGGCGCCCACGATGCGGTTCGCATGGTCCGCGGTACCGATCGAGTGCATTTTGAAACAAAATCGTTCGATCGGCTGATCGATCAGGTCAACACTTGGTTTTCGTTGCAACTGGACCCGAAAGAAATTCGCCAGGCGATGGCCGCCAAGATTAATGATTGGCTCGCACCAATTGCCGGCAAAACACCTGCGGTACTGATGGACTTTCTAATCGGCTGTTTTGTGCTCATCTTGGCACTGTACTATTTTTTGGCCGACGGTCAACAAATGCTGGGAACCGTGACTAAGCTCATCCCTCTGGAGCAACACAACCAGCAACGGCTGATTGGCGAATTCGAAGAAATCAGTCGGGCCGTGGTCGGCGCCCATTTACTTGGGGGCCTGGCCATCGCGATCGCTACGGGCATTGGTTTTTCCGTTACGGGCATTCAATCGGTATTTTTATTGATGATGCTCACGTTCCTCGGTTCGATGGTCCCCATCGTCGGCACCGCCAGCATTTGGGTGCCCGTATGCGCTTGGCTGATTTTCGTCGACGATCGGGTTTTGGCCGGCATTGCTCTGGGAGTCTATTGCGTGGTGATTGTCACGATCGTCGACTCGATTTTAAAACCACTATTATTGCATGGGCAATCGAAGCTCAATCCGCTCTTGGCAGTCCTGAGCGTTTTAGGCGGCGTCGAAGCACTCGGGCCGATCGGCGTCTTCGTGGGTCCAATGGCCGTGGCATTCTTACAAGTCGGTTTGAATATGTTGCAGACCGAATTGGCGGGCTTGAACGCGCCGTCGAAATCGTAAACCCGAACGCGGCCCATCTGGCACGCGAAATTCGAGTTGCATGCCAAATAGCAAGAATGTTAGTTTGCGTACTTGGGGCGCATGGATTGCGTTATTAGTGTCGTGCTGCTGTGACGGTCGTCGCGGGTTATCCGCGCACATCATTTTCCACTCAATCGTAGAAGCCAACTATGCATTCTCGCATTAAATTGCTCGCTGTCGCGTTACTGCTGTTGCTCATACCGATTCCCGCTCGGGCCGTTCAGTTTGGCTGGCAGCCGCTATCGGATGGCGGCATTGAATACCAAGTCCAGGTAGAACCGGAATTGCTAGATTCGTTTCGCGCCGAAGGATTCACAAGCGACATCCCAGCTAGTTTGCAGCGTGATCTGCGCCGCATTCGCATTACGGTGGGAAACAGTAAATTACCCAATGAAGGAGACGTCATCGGACCGAAAGACGTTTCACCGGGCCCCACACCAGCCCGCGTCACTCCGACGAATAGCAGCACTGCACCTGCCGCTGGATCGGTGCCAGAAAAATCAAATGACCTCCAAACTTCGCCGCCGCCGCAGCCCACTCCCGCTACGCAGCGGCCGCAAAAATCGTCGGACTCAACATTCAACGACTGGAACCTTCCGCCGCCACCTTCCGTCAGTGAATCACCAGCGAAAGTAGAATCCGCTCCGGCCGATCCGCCCCGGCCTTTGTCGTCGTTGCCGTTCTTTCAATCCGGACAGATTACCAAAATCGACCGCGGCAATTCGCCCGTCGATACGCAAATCCGCACTCCACGGCTGAACGACAACGAAGGACCGCCAAACGATTCCCGTTCGTTCGCGCCGGATCACCTGTCAATGGCTGCCAAGCCGGCCGTGCTCGAGGCGCCGATTGAAGCTGGCAAGCCGTCGGCAAATTCGGCTGTGCCCGCGACCCCCAAACCCTGGTTGCCGCTGATGGCCGCGCTGTTGGCCCTGTTCGCATCGCTTGGCGCCAATGTTTATTTGGCCTGGATGCATCAAGGCGTGCGAACAAAGTACCGCGCCTTAGTTCAGCGGATGGGCAGCTCAATGGCCGCAATCTGAAACGGCGCTTCGATCGCATTTGCGCCGGCTAAGCGGGTAGCGGCGTTTTCACTTTCGAGCGCCGCGAGGCGGGCTTTCCGCTGCCGGCGGCTCCAGCGCTTGTGCCAGCGCTGAATTCTCGTCGTCACCCGTCAATTTTACATCGGCGAGCTTTACCGCTACGTGGTCGGTAATGGCAATGAACTGATTTCGCCGCTCCGGCTCCACGTGGTCAAGCTTTCCTGCTAAGCGATGCAGTCCCCTCGGATTGGTTTCCGCCGTCCGCGATACGCTCCCGATGAACGAAACCGTCTCGGAAAAATTGTGGTCAATCGTGCGGCCCACCAATCCTTGAAATAACTTGGCCAACAGTTCCACTCCCACGTTATCAACATGCAAAAACGTGTCGAGGCGGGCCGTTTCTTCATATCGGCCGCTAGCCTGGCGAGTGCTCGTGTATTGCAAAACGGCTACGCATTGGCCGCGCACGGGTCGTGGAAAAAGCGGACCGTCGTACAGGCCATCGGCATAGATCACTTGCACCTGCGGGCTGCGATAGACGACTTCCACGTTGGCGGTGGTGCCATCGCCGTCGGCGCAGCGGAATTGATCGCCGGCCACACGATCCAGGGTGACATTGCTCACCCCCATGACACGCCAAATATTTACCAGCACATCCGGGTTGTTGGCGAGGAATCGGAACAGATCGGGTTCGCAATCGACCGTTTCCGTGGGCAGCCGCCGGTAAACGCTGACATCTTGAATGACTGTCGTAACTTTGCTGCGCATTTCCGTCGGCAGCTTATCCAGCGGAATCAAACGAACTGCCTCATCCCGTGTGTTGCGGGGCGTCATCGATTTCCCCGGCGGATCGGCAGCAATCAGCGGTGCGGCGAAAGCAACGCACGCCGCCATTACGGCCAGCAGAAGTGGCGCCCCGACTGCTGACCGCACTTTTAATGGCCGGAGCGAACTGGCACGCAGCGCATCGGCATACGGGCAGCGCGCAGCGCCGGCGACACAGGTAACCATGATCCCCCCTTACGAAATCCCCGCCGACAACATTTGCCGGCCATAGGGATAATTCGGCTTAGAGAGGGGCAATCGGCTAGTGAAATTCTGCGGCCTGTGGTCAGATTTTGCTAGCAGCGCTGGACTCTTGCGGCTGCGGGTTTTCAGCCGCCAAGGGCTTTTTTTTTCGCAAATACCACCACAGCCCAATGCCGCCGGCAATGATAGCGGCAGTGACCACAGCAATGGTGAGCCACCCTTCGCCTTGATGAATCGCTTTTATGACTTGCGCACCATAAAAGTAGCTGATCGCGAAAAAGGTTGTCACCACCAACGTGGCACAAAACAAATCGGCAACCACGAATTTCCGAAACGGTACCTTCAAAATCCCAGCCGTAATGTACATCGGACCGCGCAGCCCCACCAGGAAGCGAGCGCCCAGCAAAACTTTCACGCCGTGCTGGGCCAGCAGCCCCTCGACTTTTTTCTCGCGCTCAGGTGTGATCAACCGGTTCCAAAATCGGTTTTGCTCAAGCAGCCGGCGGCCAAAATGAAAGCCGATGTAATACATCACGCAGTCGCCAAGCAAAGCACCGATTAGCAAGGAACCCAAGGTTAGCTCCCAATGTAACTGGCCGTTTGCCGCTAGCGCCCCACCGGCAATAATGGCTACCTCCTCGGGCATTGGAAACCCACAACCGGTAAGGATCATGTAAAAAATGATCCCGGCATAGCCGTAGCCCATCAGACCGGCAAACATTTCGACAGCAAGTGGCATGTAGTAAATAATAGGTGATCAGTGGCCAACGAAGTGAATCAGGGAAATTATTCTAGCTTCATCGGTTTGACGCGCCACTTGCATCTGTGGAGTTTTTCTGCAAAAAATTGCAGATTTACACAGCGAAGTACTGAATCGAAAGCGAAGCGTCCTGGTAAATTCGGATTTCATCTTCGCCCCAGCCAGCCAGCGCGATTTCCACTCGATCGGCTGCTGCTGGCGACATGATCACGGCCGCAATGCCGGCGTGCTGCCGGCAATAGGCGATGGCGTCGGCGGTTCCCATCACGTAGAAGGCGGTGGCCAAGGCGTCGGCCTCGGCTGCCGTCGGCGCCGCAACGGTGGTTGAAAGAGTATTTTCCACCGGCCGGCCGGTGCGCGGATCAAGAATGTGTCCATATCGGCGCCCCTCGTGGATGAAAAATTGTGTCCCACTCCCCGAGGTGCCCAAGGCACGGTTGCGCACGCAAACTTCGCCAATCCGTCGTTCCGGTTCAAGCGGATGCCGCAATCCGATCCACCAACCGCTGCTCTCCCTTTCCTTTGGGGAGAGGGCTGGGGTGACGGTGCCGGTTTCTGCTTCCACGCCCCTTGACTCCTGACCCCTGACTCCTGATTCCTGAGATCTCCCGCGCCCCAGCATGCTGCTATTTCCACCGTGCAGTAAAAAATGTTCGAGTCGTTCTGCTGCCAACAGTTCGGCCATGCGATCCAGCGCGTATCCCTTGCCAATACTCCCCAAATTGATTTCCACACCTGGCGTTAGAAAACGCAGTGTTCCCCGCGTGCGATCGAATTCAACATGTCGCATCCCGACATGTTGTATCACGTGTGTCAATTCGGTTGTGTTGGGCACACGCCCCTGGCGGCGAAAAAATCCCCACAGCTTTGTCAGGGGGCCCGAAGTAATGTCGTACGCTCCGCCGGTGTCGTAATGGATTTGCGCCGCCAACTCCAGCAGATCAAACAGCCGCGGTTCTACGTTCACCGGTTCGAGGTGGGCTGTTCGATTGATCTGGCTGACTTCGCTGTCATCGCGAAATACACTAAGCTGCAATTCCAACTGATCGACCAAATCCAATGCCGCCAGTGCTGCTTCGGTAGCGATCGTATATTGTCCGGCATTGAGCAACACCTCGAATTCACAGGCCATTGCCCTGCGGCCAATTTTTGTCAAGTAAGCCGCCGCTTCTTGCTGCAACAGCGAAAGCGCGGGCGGCCAGCCTTCTCCTTCGTCGATCAGCGTGGTGCCTGATAGTGCGTGCGGTTTTAGCGCATCAATAACCGGATGGCCTCGCAAAAATTCACGACGGTTGGATTTCATATTGCGCTAATTTGCCTGCAAAGCGGCGAAGTTTTCCGTTGGTTCCATTATATGTTGCAACTGCCGCCTTCGGGCAGAATAATGAAGTGAGCGTCGGTTGAATGCATTTTTGGGTGCGACGGCAATGTGGCGGATTATTTTAATTTCGATCGCAGCATTCCCCACGACACCCATTGCAATGGCCGAAAATGCGGGCAAATCGACAGACGAATCCAGCGGATCAAAAGATCATTTGGCGGCTCCGCCCGCGAAATGGGAAAGCCGTGTTACCGATACATTTTTCCCCGACGCTCGCGAAGTGCTGGTCGGCCCACGCCCCCCGTGGATGACGGCGGCAGTTCTGGGGGCCGGAAAGGCCGAAAAAAATGCTCCTCAAATTGCCGGTGGATCACCGGGCGGCAATTCCGCTGGCGGCCTAACAGATGCCGGCGCTGCCTCCTGGTCGAAGCTCATTTCCGCCGACACCCTGCAGGATGAAATTAAAACACTCGGCCCCCTTTTGGCGGACGATGTTAAAACGCAGCAGGGCTTTCTTGGCGGGGCTTATAAAAAATCGCGCCGCACGCTTAGCCTGCTGGCCGCGGCATTCGCCATTATCAATGACTACGACGGTGATGTGAGGTGGAAAAGCCAAGCTGCCGTAGCCCGTGATTTGTTTGCCCGATCCGGATTGAATTGCAAAGCCAGCACCGAGCAAACGTATCGGGACGTCAAACAGCGGAGCGACGACCTGGCCGCCTTGCTTCGGGGCGAAACGGTCGAAGGTCCCAAGGCTGACGCGACCAACGATTGGAGTAAAGTAGCTAATCTGCTGCCGCTGATGAGCCGTTTGGAGCTTGCCCAGCACGATCGCATCGCCCCCTGGACTTCCAGCGACGGCGATTTCAAAAAGAACGCGGCGGGCCTGGAGCACGAATCGGAAATTGTGGCCGCGTTAGCCGAAGTGATTTCGCGCCCCGGAATGGAAAATGCCGACGACGAAAAATTTCGCGATTATGCCAAAGCGCTGCAAAAATCGGCGAGTGAACTGCGCCACGCCGTCGGCAATGACAATTACGACTCCGCCCGCACCGCCGCAGGAACATTAAGCAACGCCTGCGCCAACTGCCATTCCGACTTTCGCTAAAGACGCAGCTCGATTTGCAAACGGTGGCTTGACGCTGCCGAGACTATTTTCGCTTTGCGGCCCGTTTGTTTCGATCCGCATTTCGCGGCTGGTCACCACGCGGCTTCGGTATAGAAATAATCTGCCGGCGCGGCTTAGCGGGGCCGCCGCTGCGGAACATATCGAGCATTTTAAAATCGATCAATTCCGCCAATCCCGCTGCGGCCAATTCGGAGCCGGAAACATAACGATGGGAGGCAATCCATTGTTGGATATCGTTGTTCGATGGGCCAAACAGCTCCGCCAAAAACCGATCCATGTCGGTTTCCAGTTGTGCAAAGTGGCGGGCCCATTCCGACGCCTCGTGCAGACCAACGTGCTCTTCGCTTTGCCACCTCATGGGGTGGAATAGCAATATGCTGTACGGTGTGACCATCCGTCGCCGGCAGGCGGCAAACGGCCACAGCGCCGCGGAAGAACATTCGCCCGTCACAATGCCCGTAATGCGCAAACCGCGCAACATAATCAGCGCCGTCAGCGACATCGCGCAATACGGACTGCCCCCGGGAGAATCAAAATACAACGTGCACTCGCCACCCGGTTCCACGGCGAGTAATTTATCAGTGAGTTCGGCTTCGCTTTCGGTCAAATCGCCGACCAGGGCGAGCTCAAGCGGCCCCTCACGAGCGGGTTCATCCATGGTGTCTTCCTCAGAATGCTTACAAACGGCTCTCTTAGAACATTAACTCCTGACCGTCGTTAGAGCAAGCAAAATCCTTGTTCGCTAGCCCCTTTATGCCTAGACAATTGCCGGCCACGGCTAGACATTTGCGACGAGCCGCCGAAAATGGCATTTTTGAACCATTCAGTCACAAAATCGTAAGCGCCGCCCGCACTTTTCTGGCTCGAATCGGTCGTTCTGATACTGTCTTGTCTTAAACGAATTGCAAGCCGGCGGCTTTGAATTCCTCAGTCGCCGGTTTCCACGAACTTAACAGAATGTCTCCTGCCCATGCTTAAGGTCAAATTGCCTGATGGATCGGTCAAAACATATTCCCAACATTTGCGCGCCAAAGATGTGGCCGCCGACATCGGTCCCGGCTTGGCCAAGGCCGCTGTCGCTGCAGTGATTGATGGCAAAACGGTCGGCTTAGATACGCCATTGCCGGCCGAGGGCGAACTCGCACTGAAAATTCTCACTCGCAAAGACGCCGCCGCGCTGGGTGTGATGCGCCATTCCTGCGCCCACGTGATGGCCCGTGCCGTCATGCGAATGTTCGATGGCGTGCAGTTGGCGTTCGGCCCCACCGTCAGCGGCGGATTTTATTACGACATGATGCTGCCGCGCTCCCTCACCGAGGAAGATTTTCCCGCCATCGAGGCCGAAATGGCCAAAATCGTCAAAGCCGACGAAGCCTTCGAGCGCCTGGAAGAACCGCGCGACAAAGCGCTACGGCTGTGTGAAGAGCTTGGACAAAAATTCAAAGTGGAACATATTAATACCGGCCTCAAAGATCACGCCTCGATGTCTTTTTACCGGCAGGGCGAATTCATCGATTTATGCCGCGGTCCGCACGTGCCCAGCGCCGGCTTCATCGGCGCTTTCAAACTCACCAGCGTCGCCGGCGCATACTGGAAGGGCGATCAATCCCGCGAGCAATTGCAACGCCTCTACGGCACCGCCTGGTTTTCCAAAGAAGATTTGGACAATTATTTGGCCGCATTGGAAGAAGCCAAACGCCGCGATCACCGTGTGCTCGGCAAACATCTCGAGCTGTTCGCCACCAGCCCGCTGGTCGGTTCCGGCCTAATTCTCTGGTTACCCAAAGGCGCTTTGGTGCGCGGGCTGTTGGAGCAGTTCGTGAAAGACGAACTCACCAAGCGCGGTTACGAGCCGGTCTACACGCCGAACATCGGCAAAATCGATCTGTATAAAATCTCGGGACACTTTCCTTACTATGCCGATAGCCAATTCAAACCGATCGTGATGTCGGAAGACGAGCAGTATTTGCTCAAGCCGATGAACTGCCCGCACCACATCATGATTTACAAAAGCAAGCCGCGCAGTTATCGCGAACTTCCGGTCCGCCTGGCAGAATTCGGCACCGTGTACCGCTACGAACAGTCCGGCGAACTCGGCGGCATGACTCGAGTGCGCGGCTTCACCCAGGACGACGCACACATTTTTTGCACCGAAGATCAGGTGGCCGACGAAGTCCGCGGCTGCCTCGATTTCACCCAAACCGTCCTGAATTCCCTGGGTCTCGCCGATTATCGAGTTCGCCTCGGCTTCCGCGATCCCACCAGCAACAAATACGTGGGCAGCGACGCCGCCTGGCAAAAGGCCGAGGAGGCAATTCTGAACGTCGCCAAAACCGCGAACCTGCCGCACTTGACCGTGGAACGCGGCGAAGCGGCATTTTACGGGCCGAAAATCGATTTCGTCGTCCGCGATTGCCTCGGCCGCGATTGGCAATTGGGCACCGTCCAAGTCGATTACAATTTGCCAAGCAAGGAGCGCTTCGATCTGGAATACATCGGCGCCGATAATCAGCCGCATAAGCCCGTGATGATCCACCGTGCGCCGCTGGGCTCATTGGAACGTTTCGTCGGCGTGCTCATCGAGCATTTCGCCGGCGCGTTTCCCTTGTGGCTGGCCCCCGAGCAAGTGCGCGTGCTCACCGTGAGCGAAAAGAGCGAAGAATATGGCCGCCGCATCGAAGCCGAACTCAAAGCCGCGGGCCTCCGCGTCACCGGCGACTATCGTGCCGAAAAACTCGGCGCCAAAGTCCGCGACGCCCAAGTTGGTTTAATTCCCTACATGTTTGTCGTCGGCCCCAAAGATGCCGAAGCCGGCACCGTTTCCGTCCGCGACCGCATCGAAGGCGACAAAGGCGCCGTCCCCCTGGCCGCCGCTATCGAAAACCTTCAAACCGAAATCCGCACCAAACAAGTCCGCGGCCTCAAACCCCCACCGCGCCTCGACGAAGCCACCACCGGCGGCGACGAGTATTAAAGAATTCAATATGCAGCGAAGCCACGCAAACGCGGCCTGATTTGTCTTGGATTCAATGGGATCGTTTGATATTCGATTGTCATCACAGTCGCGACTCGCACGAATGTGTACTCTCCTCATTGAGAATGAATTCATCCAGCTTTCCGATAATCGATTTGAGCACGCCCTCGAGGCAGTTCGAGACATTACGCTGATGGAATTCGTATTTGATCAGATGTTGGCGAGCGATCGAGAAGACAAAAAATTTATCGATTTGATGAGTAAAGTCGTAGACGATTCCATCTTACCGCAGGATGACCGAAAGCAGTCTGTTGGACGTAATTCTCAATTCGAACTCTACATCCACGCCCTTTGTCGTAATGCACAAATGCTTCCTGTCACACTCGACGAACCGGACGTCCGCTGCAGTGTTCAAGGCATTACTTTCGGTGTCGCAGCTAAACGTCTTAAAAGCATTGGCAAGTTTAAGGACCGAGTTGCGGAAGCTGCGGACCAAATCCTAAAAAGCAAACTGCCGGGATTTATTGCTCTCGATACTTGTATTGCTCTCAATCCAGATAACCAACGAGTTACGACAAAAATATTAGATGACGACTTCGGTATTTTATGGGAAGCAGCGCTGCACCGGTTCAACTCGGATCATCATGCTTGGATACAAGAGGCAATTCGTGGTAAAGGCGTAAGAGGACTTGTAATCCATGATCATCAAGTGCGATGGAGAAGTGACGCCAACTGGGAACTAGTAGGAATGACATACTTAGTGGAAACAACACGAGGGAACAAGCGGCGCTCTCGCGAAGCGAATTACTTCTATAAGTCTTATAAAAAAGGACTTACGAACTTAATTCCTTGTCGACTAAGCGATGCTCTATTAGCGGCAACCGAATAATCGAGATAGACTCGATTTATCACTAAGCGTCCGCCAAATTCAAATCTGGAATCTGGTTGCAATCGCCGTGGGCGACGGTGACGGGTGGCTGGGGTCGAACGAAGTGAGCCCCCCGTGCAGCCGAGCGAAACTGCATGAGTGTCTGCTTAGGCGTGGATTCTAACCATGAGAGGGTGATAAAATCTGTACATGGCCTCTGGACTGGAAAAACAGCACATCGAAATCACTCCCGGCATTTGCGGCGGCAAGCCGCGCATCGCCGGCACGCGCATTCGTGTCCAGGACGTGTACGTGTGGCACGAGTTGCAAGGAAAAACCGCTGATGCCATCGTCGTCGAATTTCCGCAGCTTTCGATGGCCGACGTATATGCCGCGCTGGCGTACTTATGGGACCATCGTGCGGAGATCGCGCAGCAAATGCAGGCCGAGGAAGATTTTGTTGCCACTATTCAGGCAAAGCTCGGTCCCGGACCGCTGCTGTTGTAAAACCACCCTAAGCATCCGCCAAATTCAAATCCGGAATCTGGTTGAACGAAATCGCCGTGTGGGCGGTGTCCTGCTGACCGTGCATCCCGCCAAAATAAACCGCATGGGCCCCCCAGCGCTGGTTCACCCGATCCATCGTTTGCGCCAAAGTCGAAAGCTGCCGATCCTCGCCAAACAGCAATCCAGCCACATTGCGTGCCGGAATTAAATCCGCCAGCACCACGCTCACTCGCTTCGGCGAACTCGGAAATTCGTGGGGCCACAATGTCGAGGCAAATTCAATCAGCTTCAGCGTATCCTGGAAGGGGGCCATGCGCAAACTGCTGTGGCACGCCTGATATTCCACGCATTCCACTAGCACGCTAATCGATCGGGCGAAATACCCGATGTACCGCAACCGCGCAGCCGCTTTGTGCAAGAGCCGAATCAGCACCCCACGGGCCAGCTCCGGCGTGCAATTGATGCCACCAGTTGCTCCCCACAATTTTGCTGCCCCACAAGCGCGATAATTCCGCCGCCGATAGTCCGCACAATTGCTCCGCTTTCTGAATACCCGCCCGCTGCAGCCGCTCCCCCATGCGGCGGCCAATGCCCGGAAAATCAATCAATTCCAGCCCATACAATCGCTGCGGCAGTTCCTGATCCTGAAGCAGCGTTAGCCCATCCGGCTTTTGCATGTCGGCCGCCACCTTGGCCAAAAACTGATTAGGCGCAATGCCGATTGATGCGCGCAGAAACTCTCCCACCCCTGTTCGAATCGCGTCTTTTACTTCCCGCGCTATACGAATCGCCATTTCCGGCTCCCGCCGATCGCTTGATAACCGGCACGCAAATTCATCAATCGAAAGCGTCCGCTCCACCGGCAGGCAAGCTTCGACGGCCTTTTTGATGTCGTCATGGATCCGGATGTACAACTCGGGCCGCGCCGGCACAATGCGGATGCCCGGGCACATCCGCCGGGCTTCATACACCGGCGTGCCGCATTTGACGCCAAACCGTTTGGCTTGGTAGCTGGCGGCAATACAGCAAGTGGTTTCTGCTTTCACGGGTGAAACTGCCACCGGCCGGTTGCGCAGCCCCGGCTGAAGCTGCTGCTCCGCCGAAGCAAAGAACGAATTCATGTCCACAAACAAATATCGCAGTGACATATACAAATGTACATATCATGGATCGGCGTCCTTGGCAAGCAATTTTTTTACGCCTGGCTTATGCCCCCTGGCAAAGTATTCGCACTAGAAATTAGGCCAGCGATTCCGCGATAATGGCATGCTGGGGGGAATGATCGCGCCACTGGTAAATCGCGGTTGTTTTGGCTACGCTTGGCGGAAAAGCGTTGCCGCATCCTGCAGCCGTTTATTGCCGTTTTCGCGCCGTTTATTCGCCGTTTTCCACCCGTTTTTTACCGTTTTCACGATTTTCACGATTTTCACGATTTTCACGATTTTCACGGTTTTTCACCATCAACATTTTTTCACGCTAGTGCACTGCCATGCCCAACCGCTCAGCAATTCATTTCGCCCTCTGCCCAGCGCTGCTTCTGCTCTCGCTCGTGGCTGCCCGTCATGCAACAGCCGCGCCGCCGAAGTTCGATGCCGATAAGCTGGCGGCAATTGCTCCAGGGATGAAGCATTTCGTGGACGAACAAAAAATCTGCGGCGCCGTGCTCCTCATTGGCTCTTCCGAAGGAATTGTCTATTTGGACACCGTGGGCGCGCAATCGCTCGATTCACCCAGGCCGATGCCGAAGGATGCCATTTTTCGCATCATGTCGATGACGAAGCCGATTACCGCAATGGGCATAATGCTGCTGCGCGACGAAGACAAGCTTTCGATCGACGATCCGGTGGAAAAATATCTGCCGGAATTCAAAGGACAAATGTTGCTGGTCAGCAAAGATGCCGACATGGTAACGCTCAAAAAACCGGCCCGCCCGATTACGCTGAAAGACCTGCTCACCCACACCGCTGGTCAGCCGGAATATCCGGCCGGCGTGAGTAATTTAATTCGCAAGCAGGACCATACGTTATCGGAAGCGGTTGCTATCTCATCGCAGCGGCCGCTGGAGTTCGAGCCAGGCTCTAAGTGGAAATATTCGTCGGCAGGCATCGACACTTTGGGCCGTATCATTGAAGTAGTGTCGGGCCAGCCGTTCGAAGATTTTCTTCAGCAGCGATTTTTCACGCCGCTCCAAATGCACGACACAGGATTCTATTTAACGCCGAAGCAAGCCGAACGATTGGCGGAACTATGCGCGGTCAAAGACGATAAGCTGATTGCGGCGGAGAATCTGCCCGATTCGCGCGCCCCCAATCCTACGAAGAAGCCGAAGTTTCCCAGCGCAGCTGGCGGTCTCTATTCCACAGCCGCGGATCTGGCAAAGCTGGATCAGGCGCTCCTCAATGGCGGACAACTAAATGGCCACAGCATCATCGCGGAAAAAACTTTGCACGAAATGACTCACGATCAAACCGGCGACATCAAGGCTGGCTTCGTCCCTGGCTCGGCCTGGGGATTGGGTTTCATCCTGGTCAAACATCCTGAAGGTGTCACCGAAGTGCTTTCGCCGGGAACTTTCGGCCACGGCGGGCTATATGGCACCCAGGAATGGATCGATCCGGTGAAAGATGTGTATTACGTGCTGCTGATTCAACGTGCCGGATTAGGCAATGGCGACGGCAGCCCCATGCGGCGCGAGTTTCAAAAGCTGGCGGCCGAAGCGATGCAGCAGTAGAGATTTCGGCCGGCCGACTAACTCTTGACCGCGTGTGCCTTGGCACGCTGTTTCTTCGAGCCCAGCGCCGCTTTGACCAGCGTGACGATGGCATCGAAGGCGGCCGGATCGGCAATCGCCATCTCGGAAAGCGATTTGCGATCCAGTTCAATTTTGGCTTTCGCTAGGCCGTTGATAAATTCGCCATAGCGTAGGCCGCGCTCGCGGGCCGCCGCATTGACGCGAATGATCCATAGGCTCCGCAAATCGCGGCGACGGCGACGGCGATCGCGAAACGCATAAACGCCGCTGCGGACCAAAGTTTCCGTGGCAGTGCGGAGCAAGCGGCGACGACCGCCGACAAAGCCCTTCACTTTGCGGAACAGCCGCTTCTTGGCACGATTACGAGGAACTGCCGATGTGGTACGCATGGTCGTTTATGAACGTGGTTTGTTAATAACTGTTTCCCGCCAGGGCTTCCAATATCCGATGAGTGTCGGGCTTTTCCAGCACGCCAGTGCCGCGCAAGTGGCGGCTGCGTTTTGACGTCATGCGGCTATTCAAGTGGCTTGTGCCAGCGCGGCGGTGCTTTACTTTTCCTTTGGACGTGGCGCGGAAGCGTTTTTTTACACCCTTGTGGGTTTTCATTTTCGGCATTGGATATCGCCTGCTCTGAAATTAGTGAATCCAACAGTTTAAGCAATATTCATTGCCAGGGGAAGGGCTGAGCTAATGGCCGCTGGCTTCTGTCGCCCATTGCGAATAGCCAGTGTAATAAGCTACTTCGGCACAATGGTGCACACTATGCGCTTGCCTTGCTGCGATGGCGGCGATTCGGGCTTGCCCGCTTCGTCAAGTAGCTGCAAAACGCGCTTGAGCACCCGGTGGCCTTCCTCAATGTGCGCCAACTCTCGGCCGCGGAAGACGACCGATACAATCACTTTATCTTTGTGCGCCAAAAAGCCCTTGGCCTGATTGACCTTGGTTTCGATGTCGTGATCCCCAGTCTTTGGGCGGACCCGAATCTCTTTAATTTTGGTGTGGTGCGAATGTTGCTTATGCGCTTTTTTCTTCTGCGAGTATTTGAATTTGCCGAAATCCATGACTCGGCAAACGGGTGGCTTTTCGGTGGGGGCCACTTCCACCAGATCCATTTCTTGTTCTCGCGCCAGGCTGAGAGCCTGTTCAGTAGCAATGACACCTAATTGCGATCCGTCGGCTCCAATTACCCGCACTTGCGGGACGCGGATTTGTTCATTGATTCGATTGTGCTTATCGATGGCTAGCATCCTCCTCGACAATGTTCATTGGAATGAGTGCAGGCCGGCTGCCGTTGCCACGGCCACCGGTTGCACGAACTGTTGAGTATGGCCGCTGCGGGGCCGCCAAGTCAACTGGGCAATTATACAACATAACTGGCACATTCGCGCCTGGCGGAATTTGCGAAAATCAACCTGCCGTCCGCGGCGCTTCGGATTCCTGCGATTCGGCGGTTAGCGCGGCCTCGGGCGATGGCGGCTCTTTGCTCGCACCACTATCCAACCGCCCATAGGCACGCAATTGCGGAAACACCCAGGCGACGATTGCCACCACTACCAAAGTGCCCAGTCCGCCACTGACCGCGGAAATCGTGGGCGTAAACAGTTGCGCCACCGTGCCCGATTCGATATCGCCGACCTCGTTCGAAATCGAAATAAACATTCCATTAATGGCCGAAACACGGCCTCGCATTTCGTCGGGCGTAAGCAACTGAATGAGCGATTGGCGCACAACCACGCTGATGTTGTCCATCGCGCCGGTTAACAGCAGCATGGCGACCGACAGGGGAAACCAGCGGGAAAACCCAAACACAATGGTCGCCAACCCGAAGCCCGTGACAGCCCATATCAGCGAACGCCCGGCATGCCGCATCGGCTTGCGATGCGATAAGGCAAAGGCCATAACGATTGCCCCAAAGGCCGGCGCCGCCTGCATGACGCCAAATCCTACCGCCCCCACTTTCAAAATGTCTTTGGCATAAATGGGCAATAGCGCTACGGCGGCGCCGAACAGCACCCCGAACATATCCAAACTACTGGCTGCTAAAATTACCTTGTTGCGCCAGATAAACCGAATTCCGGCGGACAAATTTCTGGCCGTGAATTGTTGTGGAACCGATGCACGCCGTCGATAACGAATCTGCGAAAGAACGCCGCAAAAGCAAAGTGCAAAGCTGGCATCGCACACAAACACAATGGCGGTCGAGCGAAATACAGCAATCAATGCCCCAGCCGCCGCCGGACCCAACACAGAAGCCAATTGAAAGGCCGCCGCATTCCAAGTTACGGCGTTGGGAAAATCGCGCCGCCGCACCAACAGTGGCATCAGCGACGCTTTCGCCGGCTGCTGAAATGCCCTGGCCAGACCGGCCAAAAACAAACAGCCGTAGGTGATCGCAATGGGCGCTTGAAATGCGGACACCAGTGACAAACCTATCGATCCGGCAGAAATGGCCAACAAGGCGATCATGACAATCCGGCGGCGATCGAACCGGTCGGCCACATGTCCGGCAAAAACTGCCAGCCCCAACACCGGCAATACTTGAACTAAGCCAACCAAGGCCAGCGAAATCGGCTTGCCAGTCCGGCCGTAAACTTCCCAGGCCACGGCTGCCGACTGCATCTGCAGGCCTAAGATCGAAAGAAAGTTGCCCGACATGTAGCGGCGAAACGCCGGCACCCGCAGCGCAGCGTAGGGGTCATGACGGGCATCGGCCGAGGGCTCACCTCCGGGATATAAAGCCGGATTCGAATCTTCGGCCGTTGGATCGTGTTTCATCTACCGTCGCTTGTCGAATTCAATCGGTGGGATGCAAAATCGGGTGGGCAATTGTGGATGGCATCAATCATGCGATGATTTAGTGGGTACGACACGCGTCTCAGACGGCGGTTCACCCCATAGCACGCGAATTAATCTGCGTACAATGCTTCAATCTGCGGTGCAAAATGTTGCTGGACGACGCTGCGCCGCAGCTTAAGTGTCGGGGTAAGTTCTTCGTGTTCCATCGTGAAACCGCGCGGCAATAGTGCAAATCGCTGAATTTGTTCGCACGTGGAAACGCCGGCGAGGCGTGCGTCGATCTTTTCGCGATATAAGTCCAGTACGGCTGGATGCACCAGCGCATCGGCCGCGGAACGAACGGGAATTTTCCGCTCAATAATTTCCGCCCGCAGTGCATCGGGATTGGGAACGAGCAAAGCTGTAAGATACTTTCGCCCTTCGCCAATCACCATCGCTTGCAGAATCAACGGTTCTTCAGCGAGCAGGCTTTCCAGAAAGACCGGCGCAATATTTTTGCCGCCCGTCGTGACAATCAGCTCCTTTTTGCGGCCGGTAATGCGGAGATATCCGTCGCCATCAATCTGGCCCAAGTCGCCGGTACGCAGCCAATCGTCGCGGATGGCGTGGGCCGTTTCTTCGGGTTGTCGCCAATAGCCGAGCATCACGTGCGGGCCGCGCGTGAGAATTTCGCCGTCGTCGGCAATTTTTACTTCCACGTTTTCAATCGTGCGGCCGACGGTTCCAATTTTGTTATGCTCAGGCGTGGCGGTGGTGATCACGGGCGATGATTCGGTGAGGCCGTAACCTTGCACCAGCGGTACATCTTGTTGCCAGAAGAATTCCGCGACGTGATCCGGCAGTACGGCGCCGCCGGAGCAGCAAGCACGGATGTTGCCGCCCAACATTTGCTGCAAATATGTTTGCCCGCCGGGCGAAACAGGCCCGAGCTTTTTGGCGTCAGTAAGACGGCGGTAAATCCGATCATAAAAATACGGAACGCCGTTGATTAGCGTCGGTTTGATTACCGCGCAGCTGCTAACGATTTGTTCTCGATCTTCGATTACAGCTAACTGCGAAGCACGTATCAGCCATGTATATAAATCGCAGGTACGGGCAAAAATGTGCGACAGCGGCAGCCACGCAAGACGGATGTCCTCCACCGTGGTTTCAAACGCAGCGCAGCACCCGGCGGCGTTGCTTGTTAGATTTGCATGGCTGAGCATCACGCCCTTGGCTTCGCCCATAGTGCCGGACGTGTAAAGAATTGTGGCCATGTCCGCCGGCTTTGTTTGATCTAGCGACTCACGCGCAATCGGTTCAACAGCATCCTTGCCGATGGCCGCAAACAATTCCGTGAACGGCAAAACGGCGGTGCGGCCGATTTCCATCTCGACGTGCTCGTACGAATAAAAATGCAGACCGTGCGGCAACGAAATGCCATCGGCCACCAGTTTGCGAGCCTGTTCCGCGGTGGAAAGCAGCACGAGCTTGGCGCCGCTGTCGGCAATCTGCCAGGCAATTTGTGGTCCCGATAGCGACGCGTGGATTGCCACGTGCACGCTTCGAGCTAAATGCACGGCCAGATCCACCAGAATCCACTCGTAGCGGTTTTCCGAAACCTGTACCACACGATCGCCCGGTTTCACCCCGGCGCGGCGCAAGCCAGCGGCCAAACGGCGGACTTCCCCAGCCAATTCGTTCCAAGAAAGAGTGTGGAACGCGGCACCATTTCCGGTCGGCAAGTGCAGCGCCTTTCGTTCACCGCCGCGCGCGACACAATCGCAGAACAATTTGACGAGAGTAGTAGCGGCGAGAACCATTGAAATGAAACGCTTTCCAAATCACCCACAGCAAACAGTTCAGACCCGCTCAAAAATCGTGGCAATGCCCTGTCCCACGCCAATGCACATGGTTGCCAGGCCGATGGCGGCCCCCTGGTCGATCATCGTGTGCAGCAACGTTGTTGTAATTCGCGCGCCGCTGGCGCCAAGCGGATGCCCGATCGCAATGGCGCCACCGCGCACATTGGTTTTTTCTTCATCCAGTTTCAACATTCGGATGCAAGCCAACGCCTGCGAGGCAAAGGCTTCGTTCAATTCGATTAAATCAATATCCGTCAGTTTCATGCCGGCGCGCTGCAGGGCTTTTTTTACGGCCGGGACTGGACCGGTGCCCATCACCGCCGGCTCGACGCCGACCACCGCGGTGGACACGATTCTGACAAGCGGTTTTAAGCCGAGTGACTTCGCTTTCTCTTCGGACATGACCAGCACGGCAGCCGCCCCGTCGTTTAGCGGCGAACTGTTGCCGGCAGTTACCGTGCCCATCCCGGGCGTGAACGCCGGCTTCAGTGCGGCCAAAGCTTCCATGCTGGCATCGGGTCGAATGCATTGATCGGTTTGAACCAGAATGCGATTTCCCGCCTCGTCGCGGCCATAAACCGGCACAATTTCCGGTTTGAATTCTCCCTTGGCTGTGGCTGCGGCAGCCCGTTTATGGCTCCGCAGTGCAAAGGCGTCTTGCTCCTCACGTGAAATGCCTTGCGTCTGGGCAAGAAATTCCGCCGTGACGCCCATCAACAGCGCCCCTTTGCTGGTACGCTCGAATAATTTGGGATTCAAATCGATTCCGGCATCCATGGGAATGTGCTGCATGTGTTCCAAACCGCCGACAATTTGCACATCTTCGGCGCCGGCGATAATCGAATGAGCAGCTTGATTGAGCGCTTGCAAACTAGATCCGCACAGGCGATTGATCGTGGCGCCCCCGCTTTGCATCGGCAGGCCGGCCATTAAGGCCACGGTGCGGGCGACATTCAATCCTTGCTCGCCTTGTTGCTGCGTGTTGCCCAGCACTACGTCTTCAATCTGAGCCGGATCGATGCCGCTGCGCTCGATCAGCGCCTTTACCGCGGCGACGGCCAAGTCGTCGGACCGTACGTCGCGGAACACGCCTTTTTCTTTGTGCGAGCGGCCAATCGGCGTGCGGACCGCGGCAACAATGACGGGGCGCTTTATCGAATCAGCCATAAAACTTCTTTCCAGTTTTCGCCATCTCCGTGAGCATCGGCGTCGGCTTCCAGCGGTCGCCGAGGGCTTCAAGCGGCTTTAGCATTTCCAGAATCTTCGCGGCTCCCAAGGTGTCGGCCCAAAACAGCAAGCCGCCTTTGAAGGGCGGGAAGCCGAGGCCGTAGATCAAACCCAAGTCGACATCGCGCGGATCCCGTACAATTCTATCCGTTAGCACTCGCGTGGCTTCCAGCAGCATCGGCAGGAACAATCTGGCGCTGATTTGCTCGTCGGACAGTTTTTCATTGCCGCGAATCATCGGTCCTAACAATGGTTTCAAAGCAGTATCAGGTTCGCCACGATCTTTCCCCGGTGCATATTTGAAGAATCCGGCGCCCGATTTCTGGCCCAATCGGCCCGCTTTAATCAGCGCCGGCACAACGGGCGATACGATGATACGATCGGGGAAGGCGTCGTACATCACTCGGCCGGCATAAAAAGCGGTATCGAGACCGACGATGTCGAACAGTGCAATCGGACCCACGGGCATGCCAAAATTTCGGGCCGCTCGGTCGATTGCCGATATTTCGACGCCGTCTAGCAGCAATTCAATCGATTCGTTCATGTACGGAAGCAGCAAACGATTCACCAGAAAGCCTGGCCCGTCGTTCACCACGATGGGCGACTTGCCGATCGACTTGGCGTAGGCCACGGCCGTAGCGATCGTTTCGTCGCTGGATTGGCGGCCGCGAATCACTTCCACCAGCGGCATTTTTCGCACTGGATTGAAAAAATGGATGCCGCAGAACTGCGCCGGCCGTTTTAGGCCTTCCGCGAGCCGCGAGATGGGAATGGTGGAGGTATTGGAGGCCAAAATCGCGTCATCCCGCATTTGAGGTTCCAGCCGAGCAAATACTTGCCGCTTGACCTCCGGATTTTCCACTACAGCTTCGATCACCAAGTCGCAGGCCGCCATCTCCGCATCGGTTGTGGTGGCATTCAGCAAAGCGGCATACGCCACCGCACGCTGTGGGTCCGGCCCTTTTATCTGCTTGTTGTACGAAACTTCTTCGAGAATTTTTTGCACGCCGCCGGCCAAAGCTTTGGGTACGGCATCCGCCATGGTGACGAGCAGATTGCGCTTCAAGTTGGCTGCGGCGATTCCCTGACCCATAATGCCGGCGCCCACGACGGCCACCGATTTAATCGGTCGCGTCGGCACATCAGGTCGCTCGACGCCTTTGTCCTTTTTGTTGCGGTCGGAAAGAAAGAAAACATTGATCAGTGCACGGTTTACCGGCGAGCCGAACAGCGCCGCCATGCCCTCGGCTTCCGCCGTGCAGGCGGAATCAATATCCAACGTCGCCGCGCCAAGCATCACTTCCAGCGCGGCCAACGGGGCAGGATAATGTCCTTTAGTTTGCTGCTGAATGAATCCATACGCCGTGGCGCCGAGAAACCCCAGCTCCGTTTCCGTGATGTCGACCGATCCGCTCCAGCGCCGGCGATCGTCGAGATAGGCTTTGGTTTGTTGTTCGGCGCGAATCAGCCGCACGGCGGCATCTTGAATGCGCAGCGGCGGCACTACATCGCTGGCCAGCCCCATTTTGTAAGACGCTCGCGCGTCGATGTTCTCGCTACCGCTAACCAATTCCACGGCATTCGCCAGGCCAATGATCCGCGAAGTGCGTGCCGTGCCGCCCCAGCCAGGAAACAAGCCGATTTTCACTTCCGGAAAACCGTATTGAGTTTTTGGATCGTCGGCCATCACTCGCCGATCGCACCAAATGGCAAGCTCAGCGCCGCCGCCGACGCAAATGCCGTCGATCGCCGCCACGGTCACAAACGGGAAATTCGCTAGCCGCTGGAAAAGTTTACGCCCATGATTACACATGGCCGTGACGTCCGATTTCGGCCTGTCGAACGAGGCCGCGAATTCAAATAAATCAGCGCCTGCGATGAACGACCCCGGCTTGCCCGAGCGGATGACAAGCCCCGCCAAATCGGAGCGATTTTGCAGCGAATCGAACTGCGCGGACAATTCCGCAAGCACCTGGCGCGAAAGTACGTTGGCCCCTTTCTTCGGGTCGTCCAGGGTCAGCAGCGCCACATCCGGTTCCGGAAAAGACAACCGAATTACAGCATCGTTGGGCATAATGTCAGATTTCCTATTAGTTTCTATTGTCAGGATATGCCCGCGGTCTGTTTCAGTAAACCCAAAATTGCGCATTAAGCCTGGCGCTCCCGGCTTGCCGAGCGAATGCCATAACAGTTAAAATTCATCCGCGGGATGCGTATTTTTCCGATGGGAGCGTCATGCAAATCATGAAGCGTGAAACAATAGCCAATGTTCTGGTGTTTTGTCTGCTGGTCATTTTGGGCGTGGCCACACGATGGATCTCGGAGGCCAATTATCCGAAGCTTTCCGGCATCGCAGTGAATGAACCATCGGATTTGCAGTCGATTGGGCTGGCAAATTTTACGGCGATTGGAGCGATTGCCTTGTTCGCAGGTTATTTTTTCCGTCCGCGAATCGCGGCATTTTTGGTGCCGCTGGCGGTAATGATCGTCAGCAATTTGTGCCTGAAACATTACAATAACCTGGCGCAAATGGGCATTGTTTATGTCGCGCTGCTGTTGCCGGTGGCGTTTGGATTGCTTTTGCGGCTAAATCTAAAGGTCTGGAGCGTGGCGGCAGGGGCGCTGGCAACTTCGGTTACGTTTTTCCTGATCACCAATTTCGCCGAATGGGCTTTTTACGATTTATATCCCCATACGGCCAGCGGTCTGATGGCCGGGTATGTTGCCGCGATTCCATTCTTCCGCAACACGGTTCTAAGCGATCTGCTGTTTAGCGGTCTTATCTTCGGCACTTACTGGGCAGCCGTTTCGTCTGGAGTTCTACTACCGCGTCCCACGCAACTTGTGCCCGCGCCGATTGGCAAACAGCAAAGTTGACCCGCGAGATGCCAGAAAAACGGGCTGCGTCTGAGCGCGCCACCCTTGCTCTGCAAAATCGTTATCTTGGGTCGCGGTTCATGCTTCGCGCCGCCGCCAGCCGATGTTAAGCCTTAACGGCTACGGATGCCCGTCGGTCTAGTGAAAGCCTTTCGAATCGGTCCGGCTTGAAACGCTCTGTTTCCGGCACTGGTTTAAGACATAGACTTTCCACAAGCCCGCCCTTTGCGCAACGGATTGTTCCATCGATTTTGGACCCCTTGTGCCGAGCGCGCGCGGTGAGCCGACCTATTCCATCCCACCTTCAACTTCGCTCCGCCGAAACGGACGATCTGCTGCGGCCCGATTTGGCAGACATGGCTTGCCTGGGCGAACTATGCCAAGCCTTTGCCGAGGCCACCGGTTGGCCGCTGCGATACGTCCCCCAGCCCGAACCTTCCGATCCCATCGATCTGCTCTGGTCCGCCCCGGTCAACCCGGGCGTTGGAGATTCTCCCGGACATCTGCGGATCGATTTATGCGGCTCCTCGGCGGTATACGAGTCGATGCGTTCGGATTGGCACGCGGCGGAGCGCATGGTAGGGGCGCTTAGCGAATTGGTGAACGAACTATTCGCCGCTCGCCAGGCATTGCGGCAGCGCGAGGCAGAATTGGCCACCGCGGTTCCCGTCAAACCACACCAAGACGAACAGCGGCATTTAGCCGATCGATTGGAAGCCACACTGCGGGCCGGCGCACAGGGCATCGGTTGCCAAGCGGCTGCCCTTTATTTGCTGGACGATGCGACGAGCGAACTGAAGCTGCGGGCCGCTTGGGGACTGCCGCTGGAAAAATTTGCCACCGCAGCTCGACCCCTCGCGGAGCAGATGGCCGATTTGGAAGCGCTCGTAGGACATGCCGTCGCCCTGGAGACCCGCGCCGATATGGTCGGCCGCTGGCAACCGCCGGAATCAGCGGCGGCTGCACTTTGTGTCCCGGTTTCCAGTCCGACAATGCCGCTTGGCACCCTGTGGTTCTTTAGCCAATCGGAACGGCCCTTTAGCGACGAGCAAACCAACATCGCCGAAGTGGTGGCCGGCAAAATTGCTTCTGATTTGGAACGCACAGTCCTTATCAAAGAGAAAACGTCCGGTCAGGAGCTTCAGCGGCAAGTGGCGGCGGCGCGCCGGACGCAGGATCATCAGTTGCCCGTTGTATCGCCGCCGATCCCAGGTTGGTCGCTGGGGGGTTGGACCGAGCAAGCTGAAGCGCTCGGAGGCGCGTTTTACGATTGGCGGCTGCTCGACGATTCTTCGCTACTGATGATGCTGGGCGACGCCTGCGATGCAGGCCTGGAAGCCGCATTGGCTTCTACGGCATTACGCGCCGCATTACGCGCCAGCGAAACGCCGCTGGATATTGATGAATTGCTTCGCCGCGCAAATCGAATTATGTGGGAAAGCTCCGCGGGCAATTGGTGGGCGGGGCTATGGTTGGGCCAGCTTAACTTAGCCGATGGCCTTTGCCATTTCGGCGCCGCTGGGCGTCCGTCGGGTTTGTTACTCAAACCCGACGGTTGGGCATCCCTGGTGAAACCGAGCGAACCTCTTGGGCTAAATCCAATCGTCCAACTAGAAAAGAAAAAGCCTGTGATTTTGGCGCCAGGCCAATCGTTGGTGATTAGCAATCGTGGCGTGATGGAAACGAGCGATCCCAGTGGCCGCCCATTGGACGAAGCGGCTCTGTCCCGATTCCTGCTGAAAGATTTATCCGCGCCGCCGCAGCGGATGATCGAACGGGTGCGCGATTGGCTGTCGCCGCCAGATCGGCAATTTCAAAAGCCCCAAGACCGCAGCATGCTGGTGGTCAAGCGGTTGCCGCGTTAGAATGCCGACATCCGCGGGAATGGCGGAATTGGCAGACGCGCCAGGTTGAGGGCCTGGTGGTAGCAATACCGTGCAGGTTCAAGTCCTGTTTCCCGCAATTGTCCTAATCTCACTGTTCGTATGAATTGCGACGCGCGCCAGGGCGTATCGCTTCCCCGTTTTGGGATGCCACAGCAGCGATACGTTATCAAACAGCGCCCGGAATGCCTCGCGGGCAATCGCCGGGTCCGCGTGCTGTATTTGCTCACCTAGCCGCTCCAATTGCGCCAAGACGCGATCCACGCTGGCTTGGCCGTTTGGCAGTGCACGCCCACGTCCAGCATTGCTGGCGGCCTCTAGTTGGGCTTGGAGGACTGCCCGACGTTCCCGCTTCTCTTGCAGCATCCGTTGCGCTGCCGGGATATTGGCCGGATCCAAAAGCAGTAGATTGCTCACCCCGCGGTCAATCTGCTGGTCCAGTTTGGCCAGGGTGGCTTTGAGCGGTGCGGAATCCTGTATTTGTTTCTTGCCATGCTGTTTGATTTGCCGCGCCACTTCATCCCTTAGCTGAACCGCATAAGCCGGCCCAGCGAAAACATCACGTACAAAGTCGCCTAGCATTTTCTCAATTCGGTCGGCCCGGACGCGATGGCCGATGCACAGCCCTTTGGTGGAATTAAAACAGTAATAATAGCGGTTGTGGGCGCCAGCCTTGACGCCGGCCAACTTCCCGCCGCAATGGGCGCAGCGAAGGATGCCACTTAGTGGGAAACTACCGCTCCGGGGATTACGTTTCCCCATGCGCCGCTCGGCTAGCCGCTCTTGTGCCTTTTGAAAAACACGCCTTCCCACGATGGCTGGATAGTGATTGCGAATCGTGACTATCGGCGCCTTATGCTTCCGCCTGCCGGCGGACGATACCACGTCGCCAGCGTCGCCCACTTGGTGAAACTTCCCTTTGGCCGACCGGCCGAAAACATAGTCGCCGGCATAGACCGGGTTCGCCAGAATGTCCTTGACGCTTTCATGGCGCCACGTTTGGCCCGCGGGGCTTTGCTTGCCACGCCGATTCAATTCAATGGCGATGGACTGCAAACTGCGGTCGGCCGTTGTGAATTGCTGGAATATCCAGCGGACGATTTCCACCAATTCCGTTTTTTCCGACGGCACTAGCGTTGCGGTCCAGCCTTTCGGCTTGCGAAATTTCTCGCCGCACAGCGCCCGGTGCACTTCCTTGCCCGAGGCATCACAGAATACACGGTCAAACGCATACGGCGGCCGGGTCAATGCGGTTCCGGCTTTGCCGCGGCTGGCCAGCGACCGGCACATATTGCGGCTGAGGTCGCGCAGGTATTGATGCGCCGCCTGTTGATGGATGGCATAGGTCAACACGCCGCCGAAACTATCCAGGTCCAGCTCGCCTTGCGAACAGGTGATGATTCGGACGCCGGCATTACGTAGCGGTCGCAACCACTCGGCCGCGTCCAGAATATCGTTTCGGCTTACCCGGTCGATATGCCACGCCAGGATCACATTGAAGTCGCGGTCGGCTCGTTGCGCATCGCGGCATAGCCTATTGAATTCATCTCGTTTGCGGTTATTGTCGCCGCTTACGCCGTGGTCCTCATACCAGCGAACGATTTTGCAGCCGCATTGATCGGCTAGTTTCACGATTTCCGCCCGTTGCTCGGCTGGCGACTTCTCTTGTGCCGAACTGCTCATGCGGACGATTGCCGCGGCTGGGGTTATCGCCGTTGCGGCTGGCTTCACTGCTCGAATCATTTGCTCACCTAGTATGAAGTTTTTGATAGATGTCGATTGCGTTGTTAATAAAGCTGGCTAAAGCAGTGAGTACGGCCAAAATCACGATAAGACGGGCAATAGCTGGATTGCGCCTCGCCCAGGTCTGTATCCCTTCAACATGATCCGGCTTAGCACTCCGTTCGGCGTCTATTTCAGACAGTTTTGTTTCCGCCAGTGAATCTGGAGAAAAGGAGAATGGGTATCCGCCTACATTCTGTCCAGCTTTGATCACATATTGCCCGGCAAGCCACTGCAGCAAAAGTCCCGCCTCCCGATCGGTCTTCAAGCCCATCGCTTCCTGAAACTCTCGTCGCTCATAAATACCTTTTGGTTCCGGAGGGTTATTGAGCCATTCCACAATCAAACGAAGCGCCTTTTCGCGCTCTGGCGTCAAAGTTAGCGGGATAGACATTTTTCACTCACCTTTTTAAAAAACGTTGCGCCATTTGCGTTGTATTGCGTCCGGCGGGGTGTGTTCGATGTTTGAGACCTTGGAAAATTAAATGTCTAATAGCTCTTTTAGCGTCAAAGCAACTCGCCGCTCCGAAATGCCAAGCCGTTTGGCAATCGCTTCGAGTTCGAGTTCTTCCTCGATGAATAGTTTCGCGATCTGCCCATCAAGTTGCAGCTTTGCTAGTTTGGCCCGAAGCTCTGCATTCTCAGAGAGTGCTTTCGCGTACCGTTTTTTATCATCTCTTTTTTTTGACATTGGTTCACCATTCTCTCTGAATTTAAAACCCCCGCCGCCCACTCAGCCCGACTTCCACTGCGTCCAGGGCTCGCTCGCGAGAGATGGAATACGAGTACCTTTCGGATTCCTACGATCCAATTCATCCTCGATTTGCTTCATAGCCTCAATCAGTTCATTTTCCGTCATTTCTGCGATGCGCTTTCCTTCAATGATCCCGGCCACAACATCGCGCGGTTGATCTGTTTTGCTGGATTCTTCGTTCTTAGGTTTCTTGCTCATCGTCTATCGCTATTTATTGTTAAAACCCCCGCCGCCACGGGCACGGCGGGGCCGCTTGGGATCAATCTCTCACGCTCACAAACTCACTCACCGCTCCGAACAGCATTCCGGCCCGCGTCCGGTCAAACGGCTTGCCATGCACGGCCTTGCACGCCAGCCGCGAAATCCGCCGGGCCGATTTGTAATCATCCATGCTGAACACGCCGCACTTCAAGAGCCGGATGGCGTAGCTGTGCCAACGGATGCCCTTGGGCGGACCGTGGCGCCGGCACAGTTCCGCCAAGTGAAACTCAAACGCCAGTCGGGCGGCCACGCCTGCCAACCGAACATCGACCGCGCTGGCCAGTGGGTTATCAAGTCGCTCGGATGACCATTCCAGCAAGCCGGCAACGTCGCGCTGTTGTTCAATGCAAATCATGCGTCGACCTCCTCGGCTAATGCCGGCTTGGGAATACGCAGACACACGCCGTTGCATTCGGCCCACAACGCCAAACTCGCCAACAACTCTGCCGCGTCATTTTCATCGCAGCATATTTTCTCACTCGCAGGGTTTATCTCGCATGCGTGCCGTGCAATTGCGCTCTCCGCCGCCGCGATGCGGTAGGCGTTCGAAATGCTTTGGGTCATTCGGCACCGCCGATCGCCAGCAAATCAGGATTCTCGGCTAGATAACGCGCCATCGGCGGATGATGGTCGCTCAGTAGGCTAAACGCCTCCAAGGTCGGCCCGAGAATTCCGCGATTCCCAATCAGCCACTCGACGAATCGGCGGCACGCCTGGCGGTAGTCGTCGGCTACAAGCGCCGAAATCGGCGGTTTGTAATCATGCGGACGCTGCATGCGAACGGCTATAGCCGCGAGCAGTCGGGCGCCGTCAAGGTCGGCGACGGATGTCATACCACATTGCTCGAACAGCCGTTTGACTCGGTTGACGACCGATTTTCTGCTACTCCCACCACCAAAAGACATCGAGTAATCGAGCAAAAGACTATCCAGGCTTAATGCTACTAGGTCGTGAATCTCAGTTTTCAAAACCGGGCGAGGAAGCTTTTCGGCAATCGCCGCAGTGGGCAACATGCTTTGATCTAGGTAGTGGTCATTCGTGAGCCGCGGCGATGAATGATCTAGCAGCCGCTGCGCCGTACCTGGGCCGACGTGTAGCTCGGCCATCGTGGCGGTTGTTTTGCGAATGCGGTGGAACTTGTCGAGCCGACCGTGTGGAAGTCCCGCCTTACGCAACAGACATTTGAACCGATAGTACAGCGAGTAACGAAAGGCGCAGGGAAACAACAATTCTCTATCTGCGGAGGCAATGCAGGTTTCAACCACTTTCGCAGTTTGCTCACTGAGAATAAAATCTTGATCCGCACGGGTTTTTTGCGACTCGGCCCGGACATGCAACCGCTTCGTTTCCGGACTGTAATCAGAGCATCGCAGTTGCAACGCGGCCCCAATCCGAATGCCGGTGTCGTAGATCGTCAGTAATAGAGCCGGCCACCAGATCGTGGTCGGTACGCCGTAGATTGTTGCGTGTGGATGCTTAATCCTGCCCGAACTCACCATCACTGGACTGGAAGCAATCGTGACCAGCCTTGAAAACTGTTCTGGCGTCCAGGCAGTTGGAGTGCGCTTGTATTCTGGCAGCGGTTCCACATCGGGCCATTCGTCAACAAATCGCTTGCGCGCCGCAAAGCGCCAGACTGCCAAGAGTTGATCGCGCGCTTTGTTACCGGTGCGTGGCGAACGGCCTCTGTCGATATACCATCCGATGTGAGCAGTAACAGTATCATCATTCAAATCTGCAAGCGTGGCTGGTCGCCCTAAGTAATTGTCAAAATTCCGTAGAGTCACGTCGTACAATCGTTTAGTGTTAATGCTCTTACCGGAAAGCTTCAAGCGACAATACGCGCGATTAAAAAAATCGCGTAGCGTAGTTTCTGGTCCAAATGAGCCGGACGCAGAGCAAATAGCAACGGATGCCATGATGGCCATCCCTTCTTGCGCACGTGATAGAGCACGAGCGCACAAAAAAACCGAAGCCTGGGCCAATCGGTGGTCCGCGCCTATAAGAGCGCGCCCCTTGCGGGGTCCGACCAGCCCAGGTTTCGGTGATTTTGATGGAAACATCTTTTATCGCCGACCGTTTCCGAATCGGCGAACTTATAGGGGCCGACCAAGGCCCATCGCTGTAACAAATGCTACAGCAACGCTCTTAATCTATGCCCTGGCCTTCGAAATTACAATCTCCGTTTTGGGGCAACTCAAATTCCTTGCGGGTGCTGCTGTCAGGGGGTATGATGTCGCGCGGAACATTCGGCAGAGGCAATACTTGCTTTCTCTTTGAAAAGGACACCTCTGCATCATGACTAAGGCTGTTTCTGTAGCGATTGCTGCGTTCTTGTTTTGCTGTTCCATTTGTTCCGCAGCGATCGGACAGACCGTGCTCACCTTCGATGATCTCCCAAAAGGATCGACTGGTGCGTCCATACCTAACGGTTATGGAGGACTTAATTGGGACGGGTTTAATTATGAATATTGGGATCTAACGAATACGGGGGGCAGCGGTTACGAATACGGATCAGCGGGACCTGGAACTGGTGTCGCATACAAGCTAGCGGATGGGATTTCACACATTACTAGTTCCAATCGGTTTGATTTCATTGGCGCATATTTAACGGCTGCGTGGCGCGACGGATTGCAGATAACTGCGACTGGTTATCAAGGTTCAATTCCAATCTATACGCAAAACGTTACTGTTAACTCGACCAGTTCGACTTGGTTTGATTTTGATTTTCTCAACGTTGATTCTTTGTCATTCACCGCTTCGGGCGGTACAGTGAATCCGATCTATCTCACCAAGTTTGGCTTGTTGGGTAGCCTTACGCAGATCGTGATGGACAATTTCACTTTCACGCCAGTCCCCGAGCCCTCCACGCTCGCGCTGCTCGCCCTCGCTTCGCTTGGCTTGCTGGTGCGGCGGAAGTTTGATTTTAGGCCTTAACCTTGACGTGCTGAGCGTGTGGTGGTGCAACGCCGTCGATGCTTTCGAAATTAGTGGTTCCGTTGTATTTACCAAGATTTTGTCCGTCGTCATGAAACATCGAATCGTTGCCCGCACCACCATCGAAATTCGTGTAACCATAAAGATTGTTCACGAACAACTGATCGTCTCCGTCGCCTAAAGCAACGAAGATCTTGTCGGCATGGACACTGTATTCAGCACTTTTATCGTTGGCTTGGTTCTGGTGTGGATCGACGTATTCCCCCAATACCACAGTATCGTTTCCGCCACCAGTTTGAATGTTTAGATTGCCTACGAAATAGGTTTCGTCGATGGCCACTTGATCGTTCCCTGCGCCCGTTTGGATTGCTGCATTCCGACCCACATGGTCGCCGCTAAGAAAAATTTTGTTAGTTCCGTTAACTCCACCATTGATGAGCAAGTCGCGCTCTACGGAGGTGTAATCTAGTTGAATGTTGCTTGCCCCTTGTAAGTTAAAACGGCAATCGTTGCTACCACCGTTCACACTTGGCACACCAACCACGGCACCGTTCATGTAAGCGCTGATTCCGTTTTGGCTGGCAACGGAAAGGTTACCGCGGATGGTCGTGTTCAATGCTTCGAATTGGTCTTGTTGTCCGTTACCGTAAACCACATTCAAGCTGCCTGGCAGCGTGGTATAAGGGAACTCTGACAATGCGCCACCGACAACCATGTTACCAGTGCCATTTAGGAACATCGCGCTGATGCTGCCAGTTACGGTAAAGGTTTGGCTAGATTGGTTATTAACGGTGGTTCCGTCGTAGCCAATTACCGTAAATTGATTTGTAGAACCGGCAACCTGAACGATTCGAATGAGGTCGACGCCACTGTCGCCGGTGATGGTCAACCCATGATTCACAACTGCCGCCGTGACATTGCCAGGGATATTCGCGGGGGTCACACTGGAAGTCAGATGGCTGCCCAGGCCGGCAGTGATATTAGCGGCCATGAGATGGCGATCCTCGAGCGTTTGGAAGCTTAACTTGCGGCTGTTGTTTTTGTGGCTTGTCATGGCGTCACCTGTTTCCCTTTGTTTTATTGGCTTATCCGTCTTCCCACTTAGGTAAGCGGAAATAACAAAGGGATGTTACAGAATGCGGTTTTTATCGGGTTTTTCTAGGCTAATCTGGCCGCACTCGCTCCGCTGCCGCCTGCAATCTCATGCGCTTGGCATCTCGAACTGTTTCAAAATGTGCCGATGCACGGCCACTAAATCATTCAAGATTGTTCGCAGCGTGTGCCACTCAATAGCTCTGATCGGGTAATTAATTGAGCGCAGTGCGACGATCCCGTTGTCATTGATACATAAATGTGGATCGCAGTTAGGCGCTGCCATTGTCTCGGCGACACGGCGCCAGTCGACATCTGATCGCAATGCAATAGGCGGCTTAACTCGCAGGAGAAACGTGCAATCAGCACTATCGTACTGGCATTCGTCGAATGGCACGCGACGGCCACATTGCAACTCGATGTCAGTTTCGTGGAATGACAGCATCGCACAATCCGCGCAGTCCCATTCCAGTAAATTACCGCCTTCACGCCACCAAGGCAGACCCCAGACAACGGGATGAATTTTGTCGTTTGGAAATCTTTGGTTTGCCTTGTCAATGGCTTCGACGACAATCGTTTTTGGATTTTGTAGTTCCGGCATTTTTAACTCCCGAATGGAAAGACGCTGCCGAAGGCATTCCGCGGATAGACCTGCTCGACGTGAAACGCCATTGGGATAGTAATGGGGTGACCATTGGCGTCGATGTGAGATGCGTAATTGATCCAAGAGTATTCCCATCCTTTCTTGTCAATGCCGGAGATTCCACTGATCGTCAGACCCGTTGCATTTTTGCTGGCAGCGAATTGATAGGTCGCATCCGTCTCCGAAGATGTACCGTCACTATTCGCTCCCTGACTGCAGGTTGCCCCAAGGAATAACAGTTCATCGGCATCAAACCCCAAGAATGAATCGGTGTTGACCGAGCCAGTTATGCCAGCAACGGATTTAATATAAGACTGATTCAAGCTGCCTTGGGAATGGTGAAATTGAACGCTAATTTTGAGCGATGGGACGACAACATCAACCCCTTCGCATTCTCCTTGAGCGTTGGCACCGATTGCGCCCAAGTAATTGGGTGGCGTTCCGCTAGCCGCGTAATCATTGATGTGCGTTATCGCGAAGGTCTTGTTGATCGTGGCGCCGGTGGTGTCGAAGTTGATCGTGTACGTGTTCGGCTGGCGCTGGCGCTGCGCATAGGGAACGGTGACGATGTATTGGGCGTATCCATCGGGGTCAACTTTAATGTCTTGGCGATAGATGGGGCCTAGCAGTGTGAAGATCGCCAGCGGCGTGGCGCTGATCGCCCACAGTTGCACAGTCACATCGTCGGTTTCCCCGGTGGCCTTGTATTTGAAGGTATTGCTAGGTGGAACCAGCGTGGAGCTGCGGGATTCTGGGATTTCGACGAAGGAAAATAACACTGACTTTCGCGCAAACGAAAAGGGGCCGTGCGGTGATCCGCGCGGCCCCCTGACGGGCTGCGAAAGGTTCAGGCTTCCTCATCGGGTAGCTACCCCCGACTTCTGCCAATCAGATTGTGCCGAGCGGATACCCGCTCGACCCCGTTCAATTTGATCTGCGTCCTTTGGATTACGTTTTGTTTAGTTAGTTTGGAAAAACCGGAGCGCCGCAAAAATCACACGGCGCTCCGGCCGGAACAGTGCGACAACGCGCCGCAGTAGCATGGTCATTCTTGGGGTTCAAATTTCATTTTTTGATGCGCGGCACTCCACGGCAAAACGTTTCGACTGACTTGTTTCAGACCTTGCCAGTCGGTCAGTTGATCGCCCGACGGCGCTGTAGTCGCGCGTGTTTGTTGCTGTTGCTGTGCGCGGTTTAATGCGCGTTGGTGGATTTTGTTCAATTCATTCGAGTTCAGGGCCATTGTTGTGCTCCTATTTATCAAAGATTTCCGCGATCTTTTTGTTCAAAGCTAAACGGGTTGTGACAACCTTGGAGATGTCCGCCAGGTCGGCCGCAAATTCTTCGGCGGTCTTGTTTGCATCGCTGCAAAGCTTACTCACTGCATCATCGTCATATTCAGATTCTTGCCCGGTTGCGGTCGCAATGGCCGTATGCAGGATTGCATTTCCGTATCGCATTTCCGCGATTTTTGACGCCGCCGCTTTGGCTTGTTCGAGATCGCCGGACGCCTGGATTGTTTGTTCTAGTTCATCCATCGCCGATTCCGGTATCAGCCAACTGTCATCAAATCCAAAATCGTCAAGTCGTATCATATGGCTCTCCAAATTCATAACGTAGTTTCAATACCGCATTCTCGTATCGCATCCTCGCGATTCTTTTTGCCACTGCATTGCACTGATCCGGGTCGCCGATCGCCTGAATATTTTGTTCGAGTTTCCGAAACGCCGATTCAGGCAACAAACACGAATCGTCAAATCGCATTTGTTTTTATCTCCAAAAGTTACGCGGTGTATTTTTCTAGTTCGGAAATGCAAACCTGTGCCCAGCGGGGCGGACATTCAGAATGCAAAAGAAACGTCGCGCGAATATCGCGGCACCACAAGTCGGAAAACTCCCGTGGAGGTTTCGTGTTGCGGATCGTGGCAAACGACTCGCGCTCCAATCGTTTTGGCTCATCGCCTAGCTCCGCATGATATTTCCAACAGCTTGAAATCCCATAATGTCCTGGAATAACAAGCGGCAGCGGCACAGACATGCCAGCAGCTTCAAACCGAGCGTGAAGGTGGATGCAATTTCGCAACCACACGGCCTCATGTGCGAACCACGCTGGCAGATCGGTCGGCGATTGATTCCAGAATTCGCGAACAGCCGCGCTAATCTCCAGTAATCTTTCAATGTGGGAAAATGACTCCGGTTCGCTCAGATCGAGTGAGGCATCGAGTATGTGACCAAGTTCATGGAGAATAAGACCGGCGAGTGCGCCGTTTCCAACATCGTCCCTCGCGATGATTGCGGCGCCGCGACCTTGCCATTGGCCGCGCGATTCAAGATGTGATCGAAGTTCCAAATCCAAATGGCGGCCACATACCGCATCGCAACTTGGATCGATGTAATCGCTCAGCACAGCCAGATCGCTGGCGAATACCAGATACAGCGGCAAATCCGCCAGGTCTGGTACCACGCTGCGAATCAAGTTTACAAGTTTGGCAGCAGTGGTTTGCATAATTGATTTCTACACGTTTTTAAAAATCCGAATTTCCCGTTTCGGGAACTATTCCAAACAAAGCCAAAAACTTTTTTTACAGGTCTGACACCGCATCCAACGCATGATCGTTGCGCTATCCACCGGCACCGTCCGACCGCGACGCAATTCGAGACTTTCACAATGCGGGCAGCGCGGACGCTTAATGGTGACGATTGGTAGCGGCGACTTTGACACGTCAGGATTTCTCCGCTTCGGCAGCCAATCGTTCGCGGAGTTCTTTGGCACAGTCTTCAACAGCCCGCGGCGATTTAGCCGGGCCCTCCGTCGCCAGCCAAGTGAAAATCTCGCCTACCACGTAGTGACCGCGGCGGCCGGGCATGCCCATTCGCGACCAGTTTTTGATCGTGTCTAATGAGCGGTTGAAAATCTGGGCGACTTCGGCCTGTGACTCAACGATCAGTGCTTGGCGTTTCATTTCGGTTAAGACCTTAAAGTGGTGGTGTAGTAGGAGTTCAGCTTAAAGGTGTGGAAAAGACCTGAGAAAAGGGGCGGGAAACCTGAGGCGTTTTTAAAAAAAGAATGCTTAAATGACGGTGGGGGCGTAGGGGTGTGGGTGGCCTCAACGTTGTCGGTTGCTTGACCTTGTCGACCAACAACGCGCCACCTCGGCGGGACGTGGTTGGTGGTCGGTCCGTCCCTATAAGGACGGCCACCCCAACCGCTCCCGACGTTGTCACCTTGTCGGTGACGTTGTCGATCACTGACCTACAACGTGGCTTAGAATGGTTCATTTGTGGCTCCATCTTGGTCATCGAGGTTGACGGCTTCGTACAGCCGGCATGTATTGCCACGTATCTTTTCCTCAGTCCATTTGATGCTGCCTTTGGCCTCTAACACGTCCAACAGCCGTTGGCAGCGATCCTTGCTCAAACCAGTCAAGCCGCGCAGTATCGATACAGTGGCAGGCCCATTGGCGAACGCTGTGGCCAGTTTGGCTATTCCTTCGCCGTCCCGTTCGCTTTGCCGCTGCTCGCCGGCACTCAGGCGGCCTTTCAGCTTGTCTGGATCCAATGACAAATCAGGCACCCACAATGGAAACTTCCACCGAAGTCCGATTGGCTGGATTGGCGGAAACGATCTCACAGCGCCTTCAAACACGACGCCGCCATCCTCTTCGTGGGCACGGAGTATCAGGTGAGAATCCGCGGCCCTGGATTGCGCACCGGCACCGCTGCCAACGTCCGTAATAGATTTTTCTCCCTGCGCGCCCTTGCTGCTGTGATGGATGTTAAACCACGCGCATTCCAGCTTGGCAGCAATTGAATCGATTAGGTTATATAGCAGCATCACGTCGCCATTGCTGTTTTCGCTGATTCCAGACGGCAGCGCCCGATACCAGGCATCGAGCACGACGGCGTCGAATTCTCTTGGCTGGATACGCTCTAAAATGCGTACGATGCCGTGCAGATCCAGCCGTCGCCCACGTAGGGCGATAACCTTTAGCTGCCGGTTGTAATCGTCGGCATATATCTCCATCGCGTTACCGACTGTCCAAATCCGATTGGCCAGCGTCGACTGGTGAAGCTCGTTATCGATTAGCAGAACGCGCCCAGGTGACGTTTGAAAGGTATCGAGGAACTTGCGGCCGGTGATGATGGATAGCGAAAGGTTGTACGCCAGCCAACTCTTGCCGATCTTCGATGCGCTAATGATGTTGGCAGTTTCGCCGCGGCGGATTAGCCCCTCTATCACAGGCTCTTGCAGATGCGGATTGTTGGCCAGCAGCAATCCGTATTCGATTGGCAGTGGATCGTTTGCGCCGTCGGAAAGGCGATTGATTTCGTCCTCAAAATCACCGCGAACAAAAGCCAGTGCATCCGCGGGACTGTCATAATTCGCCGTGGCCGGAATCCGACCGGTAACCATTTCCAAAAATGGCAGCGCCTGCCATTCCTGAAACGGGTCGAACCGCTGTTGTGCCAGTAGTTCGTCGCCGTGGAAAGCTTTTACTAGCCGCTTGCCATTAATTTCGTCTTGCGAAATATCAAAACGTACCTTTGTGGTCATGCGCTGCGCCTCCGTGCAGATAGCCTCGAAGCAAAGGCGATAATTTCATTGGCCGCAATTGTTGGCCAGTGGTCGCCTAGCTCGGCTTGCATGACAGAGAATGCGTCTGGGTCACCGATGAGCGCGGCAAACCCATCACAAAGCAGTGAGCGGCCTGAAATCGATCCGTCGCGATAATCCCAATCGTGGTTTGGATGCTCTTGCTTCCACCGACATCTTGAAGCGGCCAGGTGGTCAATCAAATCCTGCTCGGCTCGGGCGTCAACAATTTCGTGATATGCTCGCGCGGCCCGAAACATTAACTCGGTAGTCATTTCGCCTCCTGCGGCAATTCAGCCAGCTCGAGCAATAGCGCAGCCAAGGCCTCGATTGCGGGATCTCTGAAATCCGCTTCGCCGTCAAAATCGACAACCGAATCAGCTTCGTTCTGCGGTATGGGGACACTCATTCGAAACCGCCCACTCCGCGCTCCTGGTCGATCCGCCTCAGCTCACTGGAAATGTGGTCAACGTCGGCCTCTGTAAAGACGCGAGCATTGCCCGCGGTAGCTGCAGGCGTGATGCCGCGGCTACGAATGACGTAAGCGATTCGGTGGACTGGTTGGCCAAGGCGCCGGGCAATTTCTCCGAGTGTCGGCATGGCTTCGGTGGTCATTGGTCGCGGCCTGTCAGTTTGGCTACACACGGCAGCGAACATTCGTTGCCATACAGAAGAAGGCAACTGGTTACGGAGAAACCGTAATTTGCAGAATTTCCCGGCAGAAACCGGGTACCAACTGGTTATAACCACTTTGCGCTGGTTATGAAATAAAGCAACTAAACCGGCAGTTGGGATGCTTCTAGAATCTCATTTGCCCGATCAAGCGACATTCTTCCGGCTTCGATTTCGTTGACCATTTCCAGCCGCGCTTTTTTCTGTTCGTGCTCCGGCGCATCACTGGCCAGTTTGGCTGTTCTAATCGCGTTGATAATGTCGCGTTTTTCAACATTATTCGCTGTTGTGTCGCCAGCGTCTTCCGCTTGCTGTTCTAATGCGATACCGAGGCCTATTTTGTTTTTTCTCGAAGAGCGTTTTCTTGTAATCCCTAACTCATCTGCAATGGCGCGCCAGACTGGACATTTCCCAACCATTGCCTCTGATTTAATGCCGAGTTCCCTAGTAATTAAATTTCTCCCAAAGATTGTCTTAGCAGCTTCTATTGCATCAGGGCACCTTTCCCGCGCTGCGGCAAGCACATCCGCGTGCCTGTCGATGTAGCGCTGCACCGCAGCATTAACTTCTGTTTGTCGCCAGGACGTTTTCGAATCACCAGCAGACTGATCCACATTCGAGCTTTTGGTTTCAGACTCGTTGTCCAGTAAATTGGCCAAAACTTCGCATGCCTTTGTCTGCCGATCGATAAACTCATTTTCTTCTAGCAATCTTAAATCTGAATACTCATCAAAAATCCCTTGCTCGTATGCCACCATGCCAGCGACAGCATACCCAGCAGGGTTGCCGAAGGATGGTATGGCATCGGGCAATAAACCCGGGGCGAGATCCTTTACAGGAACAAATTTGCCTCCGTCGTTGCGGACTTGAATTTGTGGTTTTCCGACGATCTCTAAAAACAAATTTGCCGGGCAATATACCCAGTGAGTTTGAGCTTTCGGATTCGGCGCCGGGGGCGACTCGTACCGTTCTACCAGTTCCGCAGATCCAGGTAGCGAAGTGAAGAAGCCGCTTTTAACGGCATCTATGAATAGCTGGCCGCCATCGGTTCGACGCTTGTGCGACTCAGCAACTATGCCTTTTTGAGTAGTTGCAATCGGATTTTTGAAACGTACGGCAAGTTCGCGGAATTGAGAAGCGAACCACTTTGTATCTAGTGGGACAATAACCGTAGCCATTTAGAGTTCTCTCTTTCATGCGGGACCGGCTTCCGGCCGCGACGCCCGAAAGAGAGGAAGGACGACGAAGCCGGAAGCCCTGGCCGTGGATCAGACGGCAGCCCGACAATACTTCTCACTGTACAAATGCTTCAAAAAATGGCAAGCCGATTTTGTGGGCCAGCGCCGCCACGGTTCCGATACAGGCGCAAAGAAAAGCCCCGCTGGGTGAGCGCGGGGCTCGCGCTTCTAGCAGCCTGCGGCACAATGCATGTTGAGCCGGTGGGCTGAATGGTTTAAGCCCACTTGAAGTTGCCATGTAGGTCGGTCCATACTATCGCTTCTAAACGTCGGGGCATGTCTTTATGACACAAAAAATGTGGTGTTTCTTGGTCAGTCTTGGGATCGCGGGGACCTATCTAGGCATACTGGCGATTTTCACGGCCCAGTTTTTTCAATTCGATCCCGCAGCTAAACAAGATCACACGTTAAAAGAATGGTCCGATGCTTGGCAGACTGCAATGATCTATAGCATCGATACAATGACCTGTCGAGGAAGATGCTCAGACCCGAAAAAGGATATGAAGCCGGTCAGTGATAAAGTTAGATTGGCCGCGTGGGAATCAATCATCGGCCATTTATTCTTACCACTCGCTATCGGTGCGTTATTTGCGGCGTTCGCGCCGTCGAGACCTTAGCGCCAAATCCCTCCGACATCGCTGCAAGCAATCCTATGAACGCAAGGGCGACGGCACCGATCATTGCCAGTGAACTTACGATCGAAGGAAAGCTAAGTCCGAAATAAACAGCCGTCGTATAGCTAACAGCAATCAGAATTGAAATCGCAAGTGGGACCAATGCCAAGGGATTAAAGCGGCGTTGGCTCGGCGCAGAAGCAGGCTCCTGAACATTCTGTTCAGCGGCAGCTAAGAATTCACTTTTTGTTTGGATCTCGGTACTCATTGGTCTTTCTTGCTCTTTTTCGGCATATTCAACCACAAGAGGCGAGGACTTTAGCCCGTGATCGGTGCAGATTAAGGAAATCTCTTCACCGTCATCGAAGCTATCGATAATCTCGTTTTCGTAATCGTCAAAGTCACTTAGTTCATCTGGATTTTCTACGCAAACCGTTACAATTTCGCTCACCAGATCCTTTAAATCCGCACCGGCATTGAACCAATTCTGTTCTGGGCTCCGCTCGGGATTTTCCGCATGCTTTTCTTCGGCAAAAGGCACTTTAATGTAGTCGGGGATCTCCCCTACTAATTCTACGGACCAGTGTTCGCTATCCTCAGCCTTTAACGCAGCCACAACAAAATGGACGAGTGCGGCGGGATAGTCGGACAACCGCCGCTTTGAAACAAGAGCACTCCCTGGGCCATCATGAACTACAGGCGGCGTCATAGCAAATTCCTTTTGGGCCGTTCCTTTTCCTAACGCATTGCAACTACTCATCCTATGGACGTTTGCGGAAATTGCAAGAATCCGTCGCGGTTTGCTTCCATGTGAAAAAGATCACAATCAGAGACCCGTTGCCGTGTCCCAGAATGGCACACCAATGTGCGTTTTTGGACGATTAGAGGCATACTTGCTCGTCGCTAGACCGCGCAGCGAATTTGTAAAAAAACTAAAACTCTCCGTTGCTCTTAACAGTAGCGATAGTGCCGATAATCAGCACATTGGGCTCAAACCGGGTGCTGCCTTTTACGAACTCAAACCGCTCGCCGCGGTCGGTCGACTTGCCTGGGAGATCGCATCGCCTGCCAACGCAGTGGTCTTTTCGGCAGGAAAATCGATCACATAGCATTTCGGACAACGCAAGGAAACACTCCTGTTTCCCGCACTCATTCTTTAATTTGAAACACGTCTTCCACACGCACGCCAAAGGTGCGCGCAATCCTAAAGGCCAGCGGGAGTGACGGTGCATACCGATCGGCTTCCAACGCATTGATCGTCTGGCGGGTAACACCAACCCTGTCGGCCAAATCTTGCTGTGTCATCTCAGTGTGCACAAAACGCAGCCGCCGAATTTGGTTGCTTAGCTGGCCGCTGTCAGGCTTTTTCATTCCCTGCGCTCCCTCCGTATTGCGCCAGAATCGCGATCGACTGCGATACCACAAACACTAAGAATCCGGCCACAACCAAGACCGGTAAAGCGTCTATAGGGATTGTTTCACGCCCTTCACCATATCGCAGAAATGCCCTAGATATTATCGAGCCAAATACCCAGACTAGCCAGAATACTACGAAGCCGATAAAGCGAGATCGCTCCTCGATGAACTTGTCTCGTTCGTCCATCATTACGGGTCGGCCATCTAACGGACGATAATAAAACCGTGCGAAACCCAAAAGACCAAGCAACCCAAACACGCCACTGGAAGGCGTAGCAGCTTCAATCCACGATCGATGGCAAATCCATGCTAATAGTTGCACCGCGATGAGAAATACAAGCAAAGTGGCTCGATAACCGCCAGGTTAAAACGCGCGGCTTTCTGATTGGGAGACATAGTTTAATCCCCTTTGTGTTTAGGATGCGCTCTTAGATTTCGCACACCATTCACATCACCAGTCATTGTATACTATTTCTGATATAATGTAAATTATATGTTACATACACTTATGGTGGGTGTGTGATCATTCTTATATTTTACAAAGAGGGGGGCGGGATTCGGCTCACTGATCATCTACAGCTGCACGTGTCGCCCGAGTTCATCCGCCATGATGAGAGAGATCGCAGAGAATTACTGCGCGGGCTTTTCGGTCGATGCCGGCGCTGGGGAGTTCGCATCCGCAGGAGCAACCTTCGAATCGGCCCCGGTAGAAGCATCGCCGGATTTGGCTGCGCCGTTCTCAGATTTGAGTTCGGGCGGGAAGAGTGCCTTATTCAGCACCGGCATGAATTCCCTCAAGAAGGGAACCGCGGCGCTGTCCTCGGGGCGAGTCCTTGATTCACCGTACAAACTGGTATTGGCATAAAGCTTGTACAACGCTGGAAAATGCGATAGCGAATATTTCGGAATCGAAGGAGACACCCACTCGCCGTCGCCACTGAAGGTCCAGAAGATGCGCAAGTCTTGGGGCACAATCGAAAAACTTTTGCGGAACCGGTTGGTCATAAAGTCGGCCGACATTTTTCCCTTGTCCCCGGTGTCAATGCTGTATGTTTGCGCGTCTTCGGTTTGGTCAAAACCGCTCAACACATAGCACTGGTCCGGAGTATGCATTGTAATGTCCTTAGGATCGCCGCAAACAAGAAAGACATCCACGATTTTTGCCGGATCCATCCGATTGGTAAAGCGGCGCGAATACGAGTTCACGGACCCCGATGCATCCAACTCCCGCTGGGAAATTGGTGAATCGACGCTTTCCCAATCTCCGAACGAAGTCGGGATATGATTCATTCTTTCCGCAAGCGCCACAATTTCTGCCGATGCATCGCGCTGGCCCCAGCGTTGAGTCCAAACGCCTTGTAGGTATGCTTGCCCGGCGATGAACACAACCGCGACAGCGACGGGAATAATAAAGCGTTTCATAATCTTCCTTGTGCGTTGTAATGCCGGGTATTAGGAATGTCGCCTCGTGCTAATACCAACTCGGCTTAAGTTGGCGACGGCAAAGCGTAAGCCGGGCGGCGGCTCGTTTCCGTAATTCCGTTAACTACCGCTCCCAGGACTCGAATTCCGACGGATTCCATGCGTTCTTTGGCTTCGTAAACTTTGGGCAACAGGGTTACGTCACGACGAACGCTTATCACGGCTGCGTCGGTATGCGCGCCTATGATCAGCGTATCGGCGTAAGTCAACACGGGAGCGGCATCGACGATAACAAAATCGAACTGCTCACGTGCTTTGGCGAAGATGTTCGTAAGCTGGTCTTTCGACAGCGATGCAATTGCCTGATAATCACACGAACCTGCGGCGACCAGCATCAGACCATCGACCGGAGTCGGCTGGATCGCGCCCTCCAACTCGACTTCACCGCGGAGCATCTCGCAAAGTCCGGGCTCCAGAGCGGCACTGAACATTGCATGGACCGTGGGTGCCCGGAGGTCGCCGTCAACCAACAAAGTGCGGCGGCCCGAACGCGCCAAGCTGGCCGCAAGATGCGAAGCGACTGTGGTCTTGCCCTCGCGGTCACCGGCGCTGCTGACCATAATGACGTGCGGATTGTCATCACGCGATTGGCGTAACAACATGGTGCGGATGCTGTCGACCGATTCGGCCAAAATGCCTTGCAATGCCGATGCTCCGTTCAAGCCCTTCGCACGGGAAAGTGCCTCCAAATTCGGCACCGTTCCCAGGACACGCAAACCGGTTTGAGTGCTCAATTCGCCGGTGGTATTCAAGCGGTGGGCTTGATATTCAATTCCCACGACGGCAGCCGAGCCAACCACAAAGCCCAAGATTCCGCCGAAAATGGCCACAATAATTCGAACTATCGCACTGGGGGCATCCGGCACCGAGGCGTCATTCAGCACCACAACGCGCGCCGGCAATTTGAGCGCCAGAGAAACCTGGTCAACTTGCTCTTGCTTCTTCTCGCGAGCCCGTTCTTCTTCTTTGATGTCTTGATCAAGACCTAAAAGCTGCGAGCTGGCATCGCCTAGATTTGCAGTTTGTGCAGTCACATCGTCCAGATTTTTTTGATAGGTTTCCAAGTCCGCTTCCAATCGCTTCTTTTGAATTTCCAGCCTGTCCGGGTCGGGAGCTTTTTCGTTGGGACTGTCTGCCGCCAGTTCGTTTTGTAGTTCCTTAATGATTTGAGGCATTAACTGACGACGGCGATCCTCCAGCCGGGCCTGCACGCCGCTTAGTTTCTGCTTGTAATCCTTTACGGCGGGATCTCGATCGGGATGCCGCGATGCCCCTATGGCGTAATCCACCATCAATTGGAATTGATTGACTTGCTTTGTCAAATCCGTGATCTGATCGTCCTTTGACATGTTATGTTCGATAAGATACTCGGGCACGTTGGCCGATTTTTCGTCTGATTCCTTGATAATGGCGAGCTTGTTCGCAACCTTGGCAAGATCTTCACGAGTTCTACTCATCTCGTTCATGATCGTCGCACTTTTTTGTCTAAGTTGCTCATATTGAAATTTGACCGCTTCTAGATCGGCAGAATTTGTTCGCTTCTGGAGTTCCACCAGTTGGTCGCGCTTATGAGATATGTCGTTCTTAAGCTCATTCAAACTGCTCTGGTACAGGGCTAGCTTTTGTTGATTGTCCCGATTTTCCACGTCCACGACGTTATCGATATACGAATCTTTGACGGCGTTTACAATTTTCACTAGCTGCTGAGGATCCTTTCCGCGCATTTTGATCTGCAGCAACTCCGAATCCGGTGGTGCCACGACGACGATTTCGTCTTCCAGGAACCTGCGGGGCTCTGGTTCCGCACGCAATATTGGCAGACCGGAAACTCCCTCCTTGTTTAGCGCGTCTTGTAAGACAATGGGGCTTCTGATACGTGCTGCCTGGGTTTTCCGGTACGCTTCATATTCCGGTGCATCGCGAAAACGCTCGTCGCCCAATCGTTGCGGATCGCCGACGCGTAACCAAGCCACGACTTCGTAGTTCTCCGGGGTGACTAACCACAGCACCGCCGCTAAGGGCAATCCCACCAACAGTCCGGCTATTAACGCCAACAACCAGCGCCTGCGAAGTGCATGTAACAGTTGCGAGACGTTTAATCCGGTCGGGGCGCCTTCCATATACGGTGTGCCATAACCAGGAGCTGAATACGGACTCAAACCGTTCATTTCATACTCTCGAACCATTAGCCCTCGATGGTTCGATTGCGAGTCTGCAGGATTGGCGGCGCCATCGCTGGCGGAATCGATTTGTTCCGAAGTTGATTGAGTCACTGCTACGCCTCGTTAGTCAGTTCGATAAAGCTGCCGGAGATTAGTGCCAGATAGTTTCCTGCCCACGCTACCGGACGCGCGTGGGTATTGGACGCTGAACGGTCGATTTCGAATCAAATCCACTGGTTTGCGGCGCGAATCGCGATTCGTCAACCAATGCATGATCCAAAATCTGTATTTCTAAGTACATTAGCCCCAACGCAATTGGAATCATGAACCAGCCCGCCAAATCGTGGAAAAACGTTTTCGCAAACTCTGATTCTTGACCCAGCAACATGAATAAAAGCGCGGTGATCACAATCCGAATCACGTTGACCAATAGCGCAATCGGAATCGCGCTCAGGATTATGATTCCCTTATGCCACCAAGGCCGGTCAATAATCATGCTCATGGCGACGGCCAGGGCTAGAAAGATTGTCGCCATCCGCAACCCGCTGCATTGCTCTTCCACGTTCAGAGGGAAGTTGCTTTCACCAATCAGAATCTTGTTGCCTTCGTTGAATGCATCCAAACCCATGGTTTGCAGCGTGTACGTGCTCATCGTCGTGGCCACATGCTGCAACGGATTAAGTAAACCACGCTCCGCCACGGTCGGCAAAGGGACCATAAAAATCAGAAACGCCAACGGTGCGCCTGCCCATCGCAGTGCTGGCCAGCCTCCCGCGATGACAAATACGCCAAACAAAACCGGAATAATCGACAGCATGTCCGGCGTGTTCATGTGATGGTAAGAGGCGAACAGGCGAATCCCCATGCCGCCGACCATAATCGCTACGCCCCACCATCGCACTGAGGTTGAAACGGGTTCAAACGGCTCCCGCCGCATTGCAATTAGCACCGCGGTAAAAATCGGTATTAAAAAACCATGGGAATATTGGGCGGTAACCCATGTGCCCATTAAACTCTCAATGGTGTTCCAGTACCCCCAGACAATCACCACGCACAAACCGCCGATGATGTACCAAGGAGTTTGTTGATCGGTTTGTGGCTGCGCTGCTACAGATTGTGTGGCCGCCATAAGAAACGATGTGCCTCAGATCAAGGATGCAAAATCGAATAAACTTAGTGATGCATCATGGCCCAACGATCGATTGGCACAGTTGCCCATGGGTTCCATCCCCGATGAGTGCACGATACATTTGCCCGACATCTTCCCGCGTTAGCCCGTAACCTTCACGATAAATTGCGCGCTGCTGGTTGTCAAACATTCTTTTCGCTCTCAGGCGCCATTGCCCCATGAAGTGGTTGCGGTTGTGGCGATATGGCGACTTCGCGATGGCGAAGAGCAACATCGACACCGGACCGAATTTCCCCAGGACTGATGGAACTCACGTTTGGCGTGAGGCTGAAAATAAATGCACAACGCTATCAATTTAGACTGACGCAAAAGTAGCGCCGCCGCAAGGATGCTGTCGGCCGACTTTGCCAGGTTCGCCGTGCAATCAGACTCCGAACTTGCTTGCAGATCACCCAATCCGGCGCATTTTGTCGCGAAAAATGTTTTCTTACGAAGTCTGTGGGAAACTTTGCCGATTATTCAAAGGCTACGGGTAGGTACAAGTTTGACGATTGTGTGGTGTCCGATAACACGAAGCCAGGCAGGAGTTAATCTGGGTAATTTGGAATGGGTTGGAAGTTTTTCGACAGCCCAATGATTCCCTGCTTGTGAAACCTATGGCCCGCTACTGCATCTTCTACCGATGGCTGTGTCCGCTGTTCAGCGCTGCTGCGCTGGTCTGCGCGCCAGGTTGTCGGACTTGGTGGGGCTTGGATCCGGTGCCCGCTAAAGCGGTGGGCGCTTGTCCGACTTATGTGCCCACGGAAAAGAACATGGTTTCGCTGCCGCCGTATGTGCTGGAGCCTCCCGACATTCTGTTGGTC
>Ga0182024_10001342_pt1 | contig 63879 bp, 47 predicted proteins | sample P32metaG_FD_120480 | JGI IMG/M metagenome (GOLD analysis project Ga0182024, IMG submission 120480) | Permafrost microbial communities from Stordalen Mire, Sweden - P3-2 metaG (Illumina Assembly) | ecosystem: Environmental > Terrestrial > Soil > Wetlands > Permafrost | place: Sweden: Stordalen...
AAGTCCGCCGAAAAGCGCGGCCATGGTAGTCATCATGATGGGGCGGAAGCGCAATAAACACGCCTGATAAATAGCCTCGACCGGCGGCAGCCCCTGGTCGCGCTCCGCCTGCAGCGCAAAGTCGATCATCATGATGGCGTTCTTTTTCACGATGCCGATGAGCAGGATAATGCCGATGAGGGCGATGATGCTGAGGTCCGTTCCGGTCAGAAGCAGGGCGAGAATTGCTCCGACTCCGGCCGGCGGCAGCGTGGAGAGAATTGTGAGCGGATGGATGAGGCTCTCGTACAGGATGCCGAGGACGATGTAGACCGCGACCAGCGCGGCCAGAATGAGATAAGGCTCGTTGCGGAGCGAGTCCTGGAATGCTTGCGCAGTTCCCTGGAAGGTGCCGTGTACCGAGGCAGGCATGCCCAATTCGCGCTGGACTTTTTCAAGGGCCGTGACGGCGTCGCCGAGGGCAACGTTGGGGGCCAGGTTGAAGGTAAGGGTAACGGCGGGGTACTGGCCCTGGTGGTTGACCTGGAGCGAGGTGCGCCGCGCCTCGTAATGGGCGATGGTGGAGAGCGGAACCATGGCGCCAGTTGACGATGGACTCGGAGCCGTGGACGCAGCATGGGTTGCCGTGGCCGGTAGCGCAGCAGTGGGCGAGGCAACCGCGGGAACAGTTGCGCCTGTGGCGATGGCCGGAACCGCTGCGAGCCCAACGACTGTTGCTGCTGTTACGGTGGAAGGCATTGCGGTGGTTGCGCCGAGAACATTGCTGGCCTTGATGTAAATACCGCTGAGCGAGTCCGGGCTGAGCTGATAGCGGGGATCGACTTCCATAACCACATAGTATTGGTTGAGCGGCGTATACATCGTAGACACTTCGCGCTGGCCGAATGCGTCATAGAGGACGTTGTCGATGGCTGCGGCAGAGATGCCGAGGCGCGCGGCAGAATCGCGATCGATAACCAGGTTGGCTTGAAGCCCCTGATTCTGCTGGTCGGTGGAGACATCGCGCAGCTCGGGCATGCTTCGCAAGCGGGCCTCAAGCTGGGGCGCCCACGTGTTCAATTCGTTCAGATCCTCGTCGCTTAGCGTGTACTGGTATTGCGCCGCGCTGCCACGCCCGCCGATCTGCAGGTCCTGTTGAACTTGCAGGAAAAGCGTGGCGCCGGGGACGCTGGTCAGCTTTCTGCGTAAACGGTCGATCACCTCGTCGGCTGTGACGCGGCCGGGACGCTGGTTGAGCGGCTTGAGCGCCATCCACAGGTTGCCAATGTTCGTGCTGCCGCCTCCAGGGCCCGCGCCCCCGACGGCAGCGGTAACCGAGTAGACAGCCGGGTCGTCGAGAACCATCTCTGCCAGTTGCCGTTGTTTGTCGCGCATGGCGGGAAAGCTGATGTCCTGTGCGGCCAGGGTTCGGCCGTTCAGCCGGCCCGTGTCCTGCTGTGGAAAGAAGCCCTTGGGCACGATTTTGAATAGATACACATTGAGGCACACGGTTCCGAAAACGATACAGAGCATGAGGAACTGGTGGCGCAGCACCCAGCGGAGGCTGTGCGCGTACTCACTATGAAGCCGCTCAAAAGCGCTTTCCGTCGCGCGGTAAATGGGGCCGTGCCGGCTCTCGTCCCTCGACTTGAGAAACTGCGCGCAGAGCATGGGAGTGGTAGTGAGCGAGACCAGCAGCGACGTGGCAATGGCCACCGAAAGGGTAACCGCAAACTCGCGGAAGAGCTTGCCGATCAACCCGCCCATCAGCAGGATGGGAATGAAAACCGCGATCAGCGAGGTGCTCATTGAGAGCACTGTGAAACCGATCTCGCGGGAACCCTTCAGGGCCGCGTCGATCGGTTTCATCCCCATCTCAAGATAGCGTGTGATGTTCTCAATGACTACGATGGCGTCGTCGACCACAAAACCGGTGGAGATCGTGAGCGCCATGAGCGACAGGTTGTCGATGGTGTAGCCCACCAGGTACATCACGCCAAAGGTGCCCACCAGCGAGAGCGGCACGGCGATCGACGGAATGATGGTGGCCCAGACCTCGCGCAAAAAGAGGAATACGACCATCACCACCAGGCAAACACTGAGGATGAGCGAGATTTCTACATCGTGGACGCTTGAGCGGATTGTGGTGGTGCGGTCGACGGCGACGGCGAGGGTGATGGTGGGCGGAATGCCGGCCTGCAGTCGCGGCATTTCGGCCATAACCGCGTCGACGGTGGAGATGACGTTTGCGCCGGGAATCTTGAACACTACAAGCGAAATACCATCTCTGATCTGGCCGCGCGTCCCATCTGGCGGATTGATGCCCGAGACGCCGGCAGTGTGAATGTCGGCTACGCTGTCATCAATTGTGCCCAGGTCGGCAATTCGAACCGGCGCGCCGGTCTGCTGGTTGTAACCGGCAATGATGGGCGCATAGTCGGATGCCTTGAAGATCTGATCGTTGTCGGCGATCTGCCAGCGGTGGCCTGCATCCTGGACTGCACCCTTGGGGCGGTTGGCGTTGGCGTTGGCCAGCGCGGTGCGGACCGCCTCCAGGCCCACGCCGTTATTGCCCAGTTGCATGGGGTTCAATTCCACGCGCACTGAAGGGCTCGCGCTGCCGAAGACAAATACCTGGCCCACGCCCTGGATTTGAGAAATCTTTTGCGCCAGAATGGAGTCGGCCATGTCGTACATTTGCGGCTTTGAAACCACATCGGACGTCATGGTGAGAATCAGGATTGGCGCTTCGGCGGGATTGGCCTTGCGGTAACCGGGATTCTGCGGCAGGTTGGAGGGCAACTGGTTGCGAGCGGCGTTAATGGCTGCCTGCACGTCGCGGGCGGCGGCGTCGATGTTGCGATCGATGTCGAATTGCAGGGTCACGGATGAAGCGCCCAGCGAACTGGACGAAGTCATCTGGTTGACGCCGGCAATGCGGCCGAACTGACGCTCGAGTGGCGTTGCAACCGAGGATGCCATGGTTTCGGGGCTGGCTCCGGGCAGGGCGGCGCTAATGCCGATCACCGGGAAGTCGACATTGGGAAGCGATGCAACGGGCAGGATGGAATAGGCCACCGAGCCGGCCATCAGCAGGGCCAGCGAGAGCAGCGAAGTGGCTACCGGTCGCTCGATGAATGGTGCGGAAAGATGCATCGGTCGCGGTTCCTGATGAACGGGCTCCGGTTGATGTTTGAGGTTTCCCAACCTTTTGGTAATGGATGGGTCGCCCAGGCTTCTCAGTCAGCCGATACTTGTTGATTCGCGTACCCGACAAGCATGTCGCGCGGCTTCAAGCGTTGCGCCAGCCTGTCGAAATAAAGATAGATCACGGGAACAGTGTAGAGCGTCAGCAGTTGCGACAGAATCAACCCGCCAACTATCGTGATGCCCAGCGGCTTGCGCAACTCCGCGCCCACGCCTCCGCCCAGAGCCAGCGGCAGTCCGCCGAGCATCGCCGCCAAAGTAGTCATGAGAATGGGACGGAATCTCAACTGGCATGCCTGGAATATGGCCTCTTCCGCGCTCTTATGGAAGATGCGTTCCGCGGCCAGGGCAAAGTCGATCATCATGATGGCGTTTTTCTGCACGATGCCGATGAGCAGAATGATGCCGATCAGAGCAATCACGCCGAATTCAGTGCGCGTAATAAGCAGCGCGAGAAGTGCTCCGACGCCCGCCGAGGGAAGCGAGGAGATGATGGTGATGGGGTGGATGTAGCTCTCGTAAAGAACACCAAGAACAATGTAGACGGTGACCAGTGCGGCCAGGATCAGGATCGGCTCATTGGCCAGCGAGGTCTGGAAAGCGGCGGCTGTTCCCTGGAAGCTGGCATTGATGGCGGCCGGCATCTGGATGCGCTGTTCGATGCGGTTGACAGCCTCAACAGCGTCGCCCAGGGCCTTGCCGGGAGCCAGGTTGAAGCTGATCACCGTTGAGGGAAACTGTCCCTGGTGGCCGATGGAAAGTTGCGCGCGCGTCTGTTCCCAGTGGGCCAGCATGCTCAACGGCACTTGAGTTCCATTTCCTGATTTCACATATAAATTGCTCAGCGTTCCGGGGTCGGTCTGGAAGTTCTGTCCCACTTCCATAACCACATGGTATTGGTTGAGCTGGGTAAAAATTGTTGATACCTGGCGCTGCCCGAAGGCGTCGTAAAGCGTGTTGTCAATATCCGCCATTGCAATGCCCAGGCGCGCGGCTGTGTCGCGGTCAACAACAAGCTTGGCCCCAAAGCCCTTGTCCTGCAGATCGCTCGCTACGTCGGTCACGATTTTCTCGCGGCTTAGCTCATCGACCATCTTGCGTGTGTAAACGGCAAGCTCCGCCTGATCGGGATCTTCGAGCGAATATTGAAATTCCGTCCGACTGACGCGGTCTTCCACGGTCAGGTCCTGCAACGGCTGCAGGAAGAGCCGAATTCCCTCAACGCCGGCCAGATTAGGCTGCATGCGCCTTATCACTTCCGAAGCCGAAATCCTGCGATCTTCCAGGGGCTTGAGATTGATCTGGATGCGGCCGGAGTTGAGCGTGGTGTTGGTACCGTCCACTCCTATAAAAGACGAAATACTATCCACGGCGGGGTCCCGCAGCAGAATCTCGACAAGCTGCTGCTGGCGCTGTGCCATGCTCAAAAAACTGACCGTCTGGGGCGCCTCTGAAATGCCCAGGATTACGCCCGTATCCTGCACCGGGAAGAAGCCCTTGGGAACCACGATGAACAGCAGTATCGTGCCCACCAGCGTTGAGATGGTGACCAGCAGGGTGGTGAATCGATAGCGGAGAACGCCCTTCAGGGTTCGCCCATAGAACGCGATGACGGAGTTGAATCCCTTTTCCGACCAGCGGTAGAAGCGTGTCTGCTCGGAATCCGACTTGTGGCGGAGGATGCGCGAACACATCATGGGCGTCAGCGTCAGCGAGACGAACGCTGAAACCAGGATGGTGACTGCCAGTGTGATAGCGAATTCGCGGAACAGCCGGCCCACTACATCGCTCATGAACAGCAGCGGTATAAGCACTGCAATGAGCGAAACAGTAAGCGACATGATGGTGAAGCCGATCTGTTCGCTGCCCTTCAGCGCGGCCAGCATCGGCCCGTCGCCTTCCTCGATGAAGCGGGAGATGTTCTCGATCATCACGATGGCGTCGTCCACGACAAACCCTGTAGAAATCGTGAGCGCCATGAGGGTGAGGTTATTCAGCGAGTAGCCTAGCAGGTACATCACTCCAAACGTGCCGACGATAGACAGCGGAACGGCGACCGACGGAATGATGGTTGCGGCCAGGTTGCGCAGGAAGAGGAAAATAACCATGACCACCAGCGCAACGGTGAGCATGAGTTCATATTCGACGTCCGTGACCGAAGCGCGAATGGTGATGGTGCGGTCGGTGAGTACCTTGACCTTGACTGAAGCCGGCAGGCTGGACTGCAACTGCGGCAGCAGCTTTTGAATGCGATCGACGACGGCAATGATGTTGGCGCCGGGCTGGCGCTGGATGTTAACGATGACTGCGGGCTGGCGGTCCATCCACGCGGCCTGCTGGGAATTTTCCGCAGCATCGACAATAGTCGCCACATCCGAAGCGCGGACGGCTGCGCCGTTGCGATAGGCCACGATGACGGGCTTGTAGTCGGAACTCGATAGAAGCTGGTCGTTTGCGCCGATGGTGAACGACTCCCTAGGGCCGTTGAGGGTTCCCTTGGCCTGATCGATGTTGGCGGCGGCCACGGCACTGCGCAAATCTTCAAGGCTCAGGTTGTACGCGGCAAGCTGGGCGGGGTTGGCCTGGATGCGCACGGAGGGCTTCTGTCCACCGGCGATAGACACCAGGCCGACGCCGGTGACCTGGGAGATTTTCTGGGCCAGGTTGGTGTCCGCTGCGTCTTCAATCTTGTCCAGCGGCAACGAGTCGGAGGTCAGCGCCAGCGTCATGATCGGCGCGTCGGCCGGGTTCACCTTGCTGTAAATCGGGGGATTGGGCAGATCTGTAGGCAAAAAGGTATTGGCAGCATTGATGGCGGCCTGCACCTCCTGCTCGGCGACGTCGATGTTTTCTTCCAGGTTGAATTCAAGGGTGATGACGGAGCCGCCACCGGAGCTGACCGAAGTCATCTGCTTCAATCCCGGCATCTGCCCGAACTGGCGTTCGAGGGGCGCGGTAACCGATGAGGCCATCACTTCCGGTCCGCCGCCGGGGTAGAACGTGAGCACCTGGATGATGGGGTAGTCAACCTCCGGCAGCGCGGACACGGGCAACTGCCGGTAGCCCACTATGCCTGTGAGCATAATGGCCACCATCAGCAGCGAGGTAGCCACCGGGCGGAGTATGAACGGCTGCGAGGGACTCAGGCTCACGGCAGGGCCTTTTTGCCGTCCGAGCCGGCCGGAGCGGGCTGGAGCGCAGACTGGGGCGCGGCGTTCGGCGCTCTAGTCTGGAGAGCAGCTGTCGCAGTTACTGCCTGGCCCGTGCGCAGCCGGTCCGAGCCGTCGACAACAACATTCTGGCCCCGCTGCAGGCCCCCATCGAGCACGGTGGACTGGCCTTCAGTCAGCGCGACCTTTACGGGCTGAATGCGCGCGGTCCCGGAGCCGTCCGCGGCCTTCGAGTCGATGACCCAGACAAACGAGCCCTGCGTGCCTGACTGGATGGCCGAAGACGGGACAACGAGAGCACCGGAGCGGTTTTCAAGCACCAGGTGAATGTTGACGAACTGGTTGGGAAATAGCGACTGGTCGCGGTTCTCAAATACTGCCTTGAGCTTTTCCGTCCCCGTAGTGGTGTCGATCTGGTTGTCGCCCGTAAGCAGGGTGCCGCTGGCCAGCTTTACCTGGTCGGTGCGGTCGTAGGCGTCTACCAGGATGCGCTTGTCGGCGGCCAGCTTGTGCAGAACCTGCGGCAGCTCATTCTCAGGCAGGGTGAAATAGACGGCGATAGGCTGGAACTGGTTGATGATCACCAGGTTGGTGGTGTTGGCCGTAATAACGTTGCCTGGATCGACGAGCCGCAACCCGATGCGGCCGTCGATGGGTGACTGTATCGAGCACCAGTCCAGTTGCAACTGGGCGGTCTCAATAGCGGCCTTGTCGGCGGCGATGGCGCCCTGGTACTGACCCTGGGTCGCTTCGTCGGCATCCAGAGTTTCTTTTGAGGTGACGCCGGCTTCGAACAGGGCCTTGTAGCGGGCATATTCGGCCTGGGCGTTTTGCAGCAGGGCCTGGTCGTGCAGCAGATTGCCTTTCGCCTGGTCCAGAGCAGCCTGGTAGGGCTTGGGGTCAATGACCATGATGGTCTGGCCCTGATGAACCTGGTCGCCCTCGGTAAACTTCACCGGCAGCAACTCGCCGCTGACCCGGGCCTTGACCGTTACGCTCATGTAGGGCGTAACGGTGCCGAGCGCGGTGAGGTAGATGGACATGGGCTTCTGTTCGGCAGCGGCCACCTGCACGGGAATGGGGCGGCTATACAGTTCAGCTGCCTGGTTGGCGCTGTTTTGGGCGCTCAACTGCTGGTTCTTGTGGATGCGCAAGACAATGAAACCCAGGCCGCCGATGAGAACCAGGTAGACAAGAATGCGCACCCAGGAACCCCTGCGGGCGGGCCGCTTCCCAGAGGGATCGAATTCATGTGCGGATGCCGCCAAATGGGATTCTGGAAGGCCTTCAATGGACATGGTTTAAATTCCCGTCGTGTTCCTATTTTGTGAAGCAGACAGACAGTCTGGCTTGCTGGAGCGGCATCAGGCCAAGCTGTAGGCGCACTTTTCTGTTACTACGGACGGAAGCATTTCGGTGGAAGTTTCGCCGCATGTGCTTGCCGAGGCGTATTTTAAGCCTCCTTAGCGCATCAAATTGCGGGATGCCAGGCACCTGAAAGTGCATCCTTTACCGGGGCTTGAGCGTCAATAGAAATGCGAGTGCGGCCCCTTTTGTTCGGAATTGCGCTTAATTCAAGCCGCTTCGACTACCATAGTACTTCAACCGCATGTTAGACCGGGCCCGGCGGCGCTGCCGCGGGGTTCCGGAACCCGGTGAGCCGGTGAAGGCCGCACCAGGGTTCTCGTTGACCAAAAGCCCATCGACGAACAGGACGGGCAATTAGGGGGACGGGCAACCCGGCTCAGGAGCGAGAACCAGCCCTATGATGTGGATTGTCCGGCTTGCGCTGCGGCGGCCTTATACCTTTGCCGTCTTTGCGTTTTTGATTCTGCTTCTCGGCGTATTCAGCATTACATCGATGCCGACGGACATCTTCCCCAATATCGACATTCCTGTTGTCACGGTTGTCTGGCAGTACGCCGGCCTCTCGGCGCAGGAGATGTCGACCCGCATCGTGTTCAACAGCGAGCGGGGCATGACTACTACGGTCAACGACATCGAGCACATCGAATCGCAGTCGTTGAATGGCATTGCGATCATCAAGATATTCTTCCAGCCGCACGTGAATGTAGGCAACGCTGTTGCGCAGGTCACCTCAATCAACCAGGTGCAGTTGCGCAGCCTGCCGCCGGGGACGACGCCGCCGTTCATAATCCAATACAACGCCTCCAGCGTGCCGGTGCTGCAGTTGGGATTGAGCGGCCAGGGGCTGAATGAACAGCAATTGAACGACCTGGGGCAGAACACCATCCGCACCCAACTGGCTACGATCGAAGGAGCGCAGACGCCTTTTCCCTATGGAGGCAAGCAGCGCCAGATCCAGGTCGACCTGGATTTACATGCGCTCCAGGCCAAGGGCCTTTCGCCGGTAGACGTGGTGAATGCCGTCAACGCGCAGAACCTTATTGCGCCTTCGGGGACGATGAAGATCGATCGCTTCGAGTACGCCGTGGAAACCAACTCCGCGCCTTCAGTGGTCAACGATCTGAACGACATGCCCATCAAAGCCGTGAACGGAGCGGTGATCTACATCCGCGACGTGGCGCATGTGCGGGATGGCTTTCCGCCGCAAACCAACATTGTGCGTGTAAACGGCAGCCGCGCCATTCTGATGAGCATCATGAAGACCGGTTCGTCGTCTACCCTCGACATCATCAAGGGTGTGCAGAACGTGCTGGTCAATATCAAGGGTCAACTGCCGCCGCAGTTGCAGATCAACGCTCTCTCCGACCAGTCGATCTTTGTGCGCGGGGCCATCAACGGCGTGGTGCGCGAGGCGCTGATTGCCGCCTGCCTGACCGCCATCATGATTCTGGTGTTTCTGGGCAGCTTTCGCTCCACGGTGATCATTGCGGTGTCGATTCCGCTGTCGATTCTCTGCTCGTTGATCATGCTTTACGTGCTGGGCGAGACGGTCAACATCATGACGCTGGGAGGCCTGGCGCTGGCTGTGGGCATCCTGGTTGACGATGCGACGGTGGAGATTGAAAATATCAATCGCAACCTGGAGTCGGGCAAGGAGATTGAGCAGGCGATTCTCGACGGCGCGGCGCAGATTGCCACGCCGGCGCTGGTTTCAACCCTGGCCATCTGCATCGTGTTTGTGCCCATGTTCTTCCTGAGCGGAGTTGCCCGCTACCTGTTTGTTCCCATGGCCGAGGCGGTGGTCTTCGCCATGCTGGCCAGCTACCTGCTCAGCCGCACGGTAGTTCCGACCATGGCCAAGTACCTGCTCCAAGAGCACGACGATGCGCAGGTCGCGAAGAAGCGCCTTAGCCGCAATCCGTTTGTTCGGTTTCAACTGGGCTTTGAGTCGGGCTTTTCCAGAATGCGCCTGGGTTATTTGCGCCTGCTCACCCTTTGCGTGGACCATGCGGCCGTCTTCCTGATTCTGTTTACGGTATTCGCTGTGGGCTCCGTAGCTCTGCTTACGCCGCCGCTGGGCCAGGATTTTTTTCCTAGCGTCGACGCCGGCCAGTTCAAGATTCACGCGCGCGCCCGCACTGGCACACGCATTGAAGAAATGGCGCTGCTGTGCGACCACATCGACGGAACGATCCGCGAGCAGATTCCCGCCAAGGAGTTGGTCACGATTGTCGATAACATCGGCTTGCCGTATTCCGGATTGAACCTGTCGTACTCCACTTCAGCGCCCATCGGACCGGCGGACGCCGACATTCAGGTGCAGCTCACCGAGGACCATCATCCGACGGCGGCTTACGTGGAGAAGTTGCGCACGGTGCTGAACCGCCAGTATCCGGGCGTCACATTCTACGTGCTGCCGGTGGACATTGTGACGCAGATTCTGAACTTCGGATTGTCGGCGCCGATCGACATTCAGATCGTGGGGCCGGACCTCTACGGAAACCGGGCTCTCGCAGAGAAGATGCTGAACGAAGTGCGCTATGTTCCAGGCGCGGCCGATGCGCGTATTCAGCAGCCCTTCGATTATCCGAATATGACGGTGGATGTGGACCGCACGCGCGCACAGGATATAGGGCTGACACAGGCCAATGTGGCGCAGAGCATCCTGGTGGCGCTGAGCGGCAGCTTCCAGACCACGCCCAACTTCTATCTCGACCCCAAGTCCGGCGTTACATACAACGTGGCCATCCAGGCGCCGCAGTACCGGCTGGATTCGCTGGCTGCGCTCGAAAGCCTGCCGGTGACCGGATCGGCACAGGCGCAGCAGGCTAGCGGCGCGGCACGGGGAGGTGGAGCGATGACCGGGACGTCGGCAACCGGAGTGCCAGGGGTTCCAGCACCGGTGGATGTGCTGGGCAATGTGTCGACCATTGTGCCTGGCAATGAACTCGGCACGGTGAGCCACTACAACGTTCAGCCGGTGCTGGATATCTACACCAACGTCGACGGTACCGATCTGGGCGCGGTGACGCGAGCGATGGAGGGGATCATCGACCGGCACAGACGCGATCTTCCCCGCGGTTCGCAGTTCATCTTGCGCGGGCAGAGCGAGACAATGAGGAAATCCTACGTCGGCCTGCTCGGCGGGCTGGCGTTTTCTATCCTTCTTGTCTACCTGCTGATCGTGGTGAACTTTCAATCCTGGTTGGACCCATTCCTGATTATTGCGGCCCTGCCGGCCGCGCTTGCGGGGATTGCCTGGTTCCTGTTCATCACCCACACGCGCCTCAGCGTACCCGCACTCACCGGCGCCATTATGTGTATGGGCGTGGCCACATCGAATTCGATTCTGGTCGTCACGTTTGCCCGCGAGCAGTTGGAGACTCTGGTGGGCGATGCGCGGCGGGCGGCGCTGAATGCCGGGTTTGTCCGCCTGCGCCCGGTGGTGATGACGGCGCTGGCCATGATCATCGGTATGATCCCTATGTCATTGGGCCTGGGCGACGGCGGCGAACAGAACGCGCCTCTCGGCCGCGCGGTCATCGGCGGACTCCTGCTGGCCACTGTGGCCACGCTGTTCTTTGTTCCTGCATTCTTTTCTGTCGTCCACGGCTGGCTTGAAGGCCGCCGCAAGGCGGCGCATGGCGCACCACGCGCCGGAACCATCGACGAGTTTGACGAGCTTTCGGAGTAGCTTTCAACATGACCGACGAATCCAAAGCGAACACGAATGAATCCCCGCAGGCCGGCCACGATCATGAGGCACCGCCGGAACAGAAGCCGATCTCCGGCGCCAAAGCTGTTGTCGGCATAGTGATCGTGCTGGTGGTGGCTCTTGTGCTGGCAGGCTACGGCATCGTGAGCCGCAAGTCAGCCAACACGGTGCTTGCCCAGCGCACCACGGAGTTGGCTGCGCCCTCGGTGATTGCCTTGACGCCGAAGCAGGGCGCACCCGTGGACAGCTTTGTGCTGCCCGGCAATGTGACCGCTTACACCGATTCGCCCATCTATGCGCGGACTTCGGGCTACCTGACCAAGTGGTATTTCGACATTGGCGCGCGCGTGAACAAGGGCGCGCTGTTGGCGGATATTGCCACTCCCGAGTTGGACCAGCAACTGTCGCAGTCTGAGAGCGACCTGGTTACCGCCCAGGCCAACGCCAACAATGCGCGCATTCAGGCGGAGCGCTATACGGATCTGGTCAAGACGGATGCAGTTTCGCATCAGGATACCGACACATTTGTGAACCAGGCGGCGGCAATGGCGGCCGCCGTGAAGTCCGCTGAGGCCAATGTGCAGCGGCTGAAAGAGCTGCAATCGTTTGAGAAAGTCTATGCGCCGTTCGATGGAGTGGTGACCGCGCGCAATATCGATACCGGCCAGTTGATCACACAAGGATCGACCAGCGAACTTTTTCACCTGCAGGCCATTCAAACGCTGCGCGTCTATGCCAACCTCCCGCAGATCTACTCCTCCAATGTGAAGCGCGGGACCAAGATCGACCTGACCTTCGCCGAGCACGCGGGAAAGACGTTCCAGGGAACGCTGGTGCGGACCTCGGACGCAATCGATCCCGTGAGCCGCACTCTAATGGTGGAGATCGACGTAGACAATCGCGGCGGCGAATTGCTGCCCGGTTCGCTGGCTCAGGTTCACTTCAAGACGCCGGCCTCGGGTCCCACTTTCATTGTGCCTGCGGCGGCGCTGATCTTCCGCAGGGAAGGTTTGCGCCTGGGCGTGGTTGTGGACGGCAACACGACCCACCTGGTTCCAGTCGTGATTGGCGAGGACGATGGAGCCAACGTGCAAATTGTGAGCGGGCTCAACGCTGGCGACAAGGTGATCCAGGACCCGCCCGACTCGCTGATTGAGGGCGAGAAGGTGCATGTGCAGACCCCCGCCGACCAGGCAAACGCGGGGGGCAAGTAGCAATGCGTGTCTTGTCCGAAGCTACGGAAAGAGGGGCCGCCTTGAAAGGGCACGGCTTTAGCCGTGCCGCGATCGCGCCAGAATCAGCACGGGGTTTAGAGGCCGCGGAAAAAGTCCTGCTTTCGCGCGGAGGCCCCGAAGGGCATACCTCAGGGGCTGAAGCCCACGTTCATTTTGCGTCACTTACGGCACGACTAAAGTCATGCCCTGATACAAGGCGTTCGCGAATCATCGCCCGAGCAAGTTTTTCGGCAGCTTGTTTTTTCGCGCTCGTTCTTCTCTCCGGTTGCAAGCCGGTCGGCCCCAACTACAGCCGCCCCAGCTATACCGCGCCCGCCACATACAAGGAGACCGGCGCATCCACCGTGCAAGTCCCGCTCACGCCGCCGCCGAATCCAGCAGGAGGCGGCTGGCAGCCCGCCGCCCCCTCCGACGGAATGCTCAAGGGAGAGTGGTGGGAGATTTACCAGGACCCGCAACTGAATCAGCTTGAGGAGCGCATTGCAACCTACAACCAGGGTCTGCGCGGCGCGCTGGAAACGTATCTGGCCGCGCAGGATCAGGTGAAGGCGGCCAGGTCGGCGCTGTATCCAACGCTCTCACTCGATCCTTCCATCACGCACTACAAAAATTCGGCGAATAGGCCGCTGACCACGCCTACCACGGTGACCAACTACAACGACCTGATCCTTGCAGGCGGAGGAAGCTGGGAACCGGATTTCTGGGGACGCATCCGGCGGACGGTTGAGGCTGCACACGAAAACGCGCAAGCCAGCGCAGCCGATATGGCCAACGTGGACTTGAGTCTTCAATCCACCATGGCCGCCGACTATTTTCAACTGCGCGGCCTGGATGCGGAGATCAAGCTTCTCAGGCAGACCATTTCCGACCTGGAAAGCCAGCTTGGCCTCGCCGAGCGCCGACTCAAGGGCGGAGTCGCGACCGAGGCCGATGTGGCCCAGGCGCGAACGCAACTTGAAACGGTGCGGGCGCAGTTGGTAGATCTGGGTGTGGCGCGGGCGCAGTATGAGCATGCGGTAGGCACCATCGCGGATTACAAGCTGCCGGATTTCAGCATTCCGTTTTCGCCGCTTGATCTAAAACTGCCGAACGTGCCCATCGGCGTGCCTTCGCAACTGCTTGAACGGCGGCCCGACATCGCGGCTGCCGAGCGGCGCACCGCAGTGGCCAATGAGCAGATCGGCATTGCCGTGAGCGCGTTCTATCCCACCATCAGCCTGACCGGCCAGGGCGGGTTTGAAAGCACGCACGGCGGCACGTGGATTCAGGGGCCGAGCGCGCTGTGGTCGCTGGGCGCGCAGGCCACGGAATTGCTGTTTGACGCCGGCCAGCGGCGCGCTCTCACTAACCAGGCTAAACACCAGTATGAGGCCCAGGTTGCGGCATACAAGAGCGCGGTGTTTCTGGCCTTCAACGACGTCGAAGACCAGCTCTCCGGCCTCAGGATTCTGGAGCAGGAATCCGGTGCCGAGCAGAAGGCAGTGGACTCGGCGCAGCACTCTTACGACATTTCCAACCAGCGCTACAAGGGTGGCGTGACAAGCTACCTTGAGGTTCTGACGGCGGAAGCCACGCTGATTCAGAATCAGCAGGCAGCCATCAATTTAGAGACGCGCCAGTTTGTTGACAGCGTTGGGCTGGTACGCTCGCTCGGCGGCGGCTGGGACGCTAGCCAGCTGCCCAAGTAGGCCCTCAGGCACGCACTTCCGAACGCACTAGAGCTTCGACTGCCAGCGCTGGGAAAGGCGCAGCGACCTGCGGATCGCCCAGGTTGTAAGCAGGAGAGTGAGGCTGCCCAGAGTGAGCGTGAGCAATATGTACCACATGCCCAGAACCTCGTGCGCCGGCGGCGCGGGCGGTGGGAACAGCACCCCCGAGGAAGCAATGCGCACACTGCGCCCGTATCGAATGACCCATAAGCCGGTGTTTGCAGGAAATATTGGTTTGATCAGGCCGGACAGGACGAGACTACCTCCGGTAAGGTATCCGAACACTCCGACGAAGAAGACCAGAACGCCGAATGCGCCTTTGGTGGCCAACCGAAGCGTGGCGCGCATCAGCACCAGGGGCGAAAGGCTGCGGCTGGCCTGGCTGATGAGCAGTCCATCGCGATACTGGGCTGCCAAATCCTTGGCCGGACCCAGCCGCGCAAGAACAGTTTCTGTGCTGGTTCCGGATTGTTCCGCGGAGTCGCGGACATGGGCCCCGATTTCGCGAGCGATCTCTTCCCGTTCGGCAATGGTGAGCGGGCCCAGATGATGGCGGAGGGCGGTCAGGTAGCTGTCAATCTGCATTTCTGTGGTCATTGGGGTAACTCCTGCTGTTCCAATACGGGTTCAAGAAGCTGAGTGAGGCCACGCGAAAAGCTGACCCAGGCTTCTGCCATTTGATGAAGGCGCTCACGGCCCGCCTCTGTCAGTGAATAGTATTTCCGGGGATGCCCGGCGTCAGCCTCGACCCACTCTGAGGTAAGCATGCCTTCAGCCTTCAGCCGGCTCAGGATGGGATAAATGGTTCCTTCCGCCAACGCCATCTGGGATCGCGAGTCAAGGAACCGGATGATCTCCAGACCGTAAAGCCTGCCCTGCCAAAGGCTGGCGAGCGCCGCCATCTCCACCGCTCCCTTTCGCAACTGAGCTTCCCAAGGGTCGGAAGAATCGGCTTCAGTGGCTGGGATTCTTAACTTGGCCATTGCACTATACCTCGGATAGCAATGTATCTTGCTAATCAATATATACGCCAAGAACGCTTCTTGGTTCCACAAAAATCCAAAATAATTGTGGCGGAGATCCAGGGAAGAACCGGTGTCGCTGCTAATTACTGAATCTAAATGTCTTAGCTGCTATATTCCTTCACCCATCGACACGTACTCCCGGAGCCGTTCCAGTTCTTTGCGGTAGGCTTCGCGCTCCGCTTCTTCCGCGGCGAAGGGCTCGGTGACATGGGTGGGCTGTGTGCCTTCCACGCAAAGACGAACTTCGAGCTCTTCCACGCGGGCGGAGAGGGCGATCAGTGCGTCGGAAAGCGGATCTTTGATGTCGTGGGGATCCGTGATCAGCACCCTTTCGCCGTTGCGGTAAACAATGTGGGCCGGGACGCCGACGACGGTGGAGTTGGGCGGCACGTCCGACAGCACCACTGATCCAGCGCCGACTCGGGAATTCTCACCCACCGTGATGTTGCCGAGCAGGTTGGCGTTGTTGCCAATGAAGACGCCATCGCAGACTGTTGGGTGGCGCTTGCCGTGGCCTTTGCCGGTTCCGCCCAGCGTGACGCCCTGGTAAATGGTCACGTCACTGCCCACGATGGCTGTTTCGCCGATAACCACTCCGGTGCCGTGGTCGATGAAGAGGCGGCGGCCGATCAGCGCGCCGGGATGAATGTCGACGCCTGTATAGAAGCGAGCAACCTGGGAAAGGATGCGGGCGGCCAGCCGCAGCTTTGCGCCCCAAAGTCCGTGCGAGATGCGGTGAATCCAGACGGCCCACAGGCCCGGATAGCAGAGGAAGACCTCCAGCCGCGAGCGCGCAGCCGGGTCGCGCTCCAGAACGGAGTCGATGTCATCGCGGATGCGTGCGTTGAGGGACATGGAAATCGTGGTGAAGAGCGCTTATATCGCGATCGCTTCCGTGGGCAGAGCAAGCGCCTTTTGGCGAAGCGACTCGAACAGAATGCTGGACAGATAGCGCTCGCCGAAGTCGGGCAGCACAACCACGATCAGCTTGCCGGCGTTCTCCTGCCGCGCAGCCACCGTGAGAGCCGCGGCGACGGCTGCTCCCGACGAAATGCCCACAAACAAGCCTTCCTCCAGCGGCAGCTTCCGGGCCGCGGCAATCGACTCTTCATTGGTAACCTGAATCACCTCGTCCACCAGGCTCATATCAAGCACGCGGGGCACAAAGCCCGCGCCGATGCCCTGAATCTTGTGCGGTCCTGGCTTGCCGCCGGAAAGAACCGGGCTGTCCGTCGGCTCGACTGCAATGGCCTTGAACTCCGGCTTGCGCTCCTTGATGTATTTGGCCACTCCCGTAATTGTGCCGCCGGTGCCCACGCCGGAGATCAGAATGTCCACCTTGCCGTCTGTGTCGTCCCAGATCTCGGGGCCGGTGGTGGCGTAGTGAATGGCGGGATTGGCTGGGTTGTCAAACTGCTGCAGCATGTAGCCGTTTGGAGTCTTGTCCAGAATCTCAATGGCCTTGGCAATGGCGCCCTTCATGCCGTTCGGTCCGGGAGTGAGGACGATTTCGGCCCCAAAGGCAAGCAGCACCGTGCGGCGCTCCTGGCTCATGGTCTCCGGCAGCGTTAGGATGAGGCGGTAGCCCTTGGCGGCGGCGACGAATGCCAGCGCAATGCCGGTGTTGCCGCTGGTGGGCTCAACCAGCACCGTCTCGCCGGGCTTGATCTTGCCCGCCTTTTCGGCGGCATCAATCAGCGAAAGCCCAATCCGGTCTTTGACGCTGCTGAGGGGGTTCTGGCTTTCCAGCTTGGCTACGATGGTAGCGGGCAGGCCAGCAGCTATGCGATTCAGCCGTACCAGCGGGGTACGGCCAATGAGTTCAGTTACATCCGCGGCTATGCGCGCCATGGGGTTCTCCTCTTTCGGGCCAGTGGACCCATTGATTCAGTTGCAATGATTTCGGGGTGTCGTCGAGTTGTCATGCGGGAGAGTTCGTATGCGACCAGTACACAGGTCCGCACGTCCGCATCGGGGCTTCTCACCAGGCCGGTGTTAGCGACATCGACGCATGCAAATAGCCTAGACCCGCAACGCCGGGTATGGCAAGAGCAGACACAAGAATGACCAACAGGAAACCCAAGTGTTTTGAACAAACACAGCGACTAACGGCATCCGTCGACAACACACTGCGAAGAAATGAAATGGCGGAAAAAATGGCGCTTGACAACCAAAGTCTACATATGTAGAGTTGTGCGAATGAAGCTGCGATTGTCACCACAAACCCTCCTGGTTCTCGATGCATTCCTCGAACAGGTCGAGGACTGGAAGTATGGGTACGACCTGAGCCGGATTACCGGGTTGAGGTCAGGCACGCTCTACCCGATCCTGATGCGAATGGCGGAGCGGAACCTCCTCGAAACTCAGTGGGAGCCCGGTGAGCCGGGCAAGCCTCCGCGCCACATGTACCGGTTTACGCCGGATGGATTGCGCTACGCAAGAGCCAACGCACCGGCAAATTCGAGCGGCGGAATTGGACAGGTGGCTTTGGGATTGGTGCAGGCCTGATGGGCGCGCCGCGAAAACTGGCTGCCGCGCTGCTGCGGAGCGTGCTGCGCCTGGCGCCGGCTGAGAGCCGCGACTGGGCCTTGGCCATGCTGCGCGAGCTGGATTTTATTGAGGGCGAGTGGGCGGCGCTGTTCTGGGCGTTGGGCAGCGCCACGGCAATCTTGCGGCAGGCAGTGTGCAGTTGGCGTACGTGGATCTCACGAAAAAAAGCAAGCGGGGAGGAACGAATGAACTCGACAGGAAAAAAGGCAATCGGTTTTGCGTCAAGCGCGTTGCTGGCGCTGGTAGTGGCTTTGAGCATGTTTGGGCTGCTGAGGATTGTGGCTCTCCTGTTTCCGGGGCTCGGCATCGAGCATCTGGAATGGACCCATTTCCTGGGGGCCATCGTGGTTCCGGAGATCATCTTCGTCGTGTCGGCGATTCTGCTGTGGCGCAAGCGCACGCCCATTGCGGCGGGCATTCTGCTCATAGGCATCGGGATAGCGATTCATGTTGCTGTACATTTTGCGATGCGATAACTATGAGCTTGGGATAGGAGAGTTGAATGGGAAACGATGCAGGGATTTCCGTATCAACCACGATTGCTCTCTGGCTTACCGTCCGGAACAGCTCCCAGGCGGTAGAGTTTTACAAAGCCGCGTTTGGAGCTGTGGAAGTCTTTCGATTGGGCCCGGACGAGAGCGTGATCGCGCGTCTTTCCGTCGATGGAGCGGAGTTCTGGGTAGGCGATGAATCGCCGAAACACTTCAACTTCAGTCCGGAGTCGCTGGGCGGTTCATCGGTGCGCATCATCTTCACAGTCGCCGATCCTGACGCCGTCTTTGCGAGGGCGATCAAGGCCGGCGCGTCCCAGGTATACCGGGTCCACGATGAGCATGGATGGCGCCTGGGGCGCGTGGTCGATCCCTATGGGCATCACTGGGAGATCGGCCGGCCGCTGGCTCAGGAATAAATCAAAAATGAAAGATCAGGTCGCTGGCAACGGTGAGCTGATTCTGATGGCGGCCGCTGTCGTAGGCGGGTCTGTCCCAGGAGCGCTCAAACCGAAGCTCCGGACGAATCTGAACCGTGGTGCCGACCCAGTGGCAAACCATGATCGTGTTTTCTGAGTACCTGGTTGCATAGCCCGTGCGCTGGCCTTTCTTGTCGTCGAGGAAGTCGGCTCGAAAGGAGAGAAAATCGTGCGGCGAAAGCTCCTTCTGGAGATAACTTACCGCGGCATACTCCGGAGCGAAACAACGCTGCTCACCCGGGAAGCAGTATGCGGCATTGGCGCCGGTTTCGGGCTGAATATTCCCTCCGACAGCCGGGACATCGCGTTCGTACATGTACCAGGTTTCGGTGGCCAGGTGCACCGACTTTGAGAACTTGTGGTACCAGGTGGTGTCATACTGCTGCAGATTGTTATAGGCGTATTTTCCGTTGTTGATGCCGTTGGCGCAGGCGTAAACGTTGTCGTTGACGGAATGCGTGGTGTAGCTGACGCAGGCGGTAGCGGAGGGCCTGACGCCGGGGGTCCACGGGGCAACATCGTGCCCGGCAGTTATGCCTGCCTGCACCAGCCACTGATCGGTGAGTTTGAAAGTGGCGATGAGGCCAGTGTCAGTGAACGGGTCAATAGCATAGAGCAGCGAGTGGCTGAAGATGTAGTTATTGGGCGCGAGCTGGGCCTCGATGCCGGGAACGGAGATGAAACGGCCCAGGCGCAGATTCGCTCCCTGGAACCACTTGGGGATATATAAATCGAGATATTCAAGGGTCGGATCGAATCCATATTGGCGATGGTGATCGAGCCATTGTCCACTGAAATAGCCTTTTCCGAAGGTAAAGCGATAGTCGGTGCCGTAAAGAGCAGTGAGGTGGTAGCCCCAGTCAATATGGCTGCGCTGCACGGAATCGGGGAGCCGCTCGGCGTAGAGGACCACCTGATTCAATTCCAGCCTATTGGAGTACATATCGTTGGCTTCCGGCAAATTGAGATGGGAGGAGGTGCTGAAGTTCAACGACGGACCGATCCACCCATAGAGCTTGGTCCGGCTGGACGCGTTGTTGATTGCAGTCATCAGAGGATAGCTGTTGGTGTCCGGTTCTCCGATGACCGGCGCACCGCCGTAAGACCAATCCGAATTCGGGAACGGCGGCGAATCGAGCGGGGACGGAAGGCCGCGACGTGCGGGAGAGGAAGAGGAAGCTGGCGCCGGCGACCAATCCTGACGGTAGAACTCTGCCCAGCGAGCCAGGAAGCCTTTTGGCGCGGGAGGGTTAGGCGATGGAGCGTCGGGGATGGGATCGCCTGGGTGGTCCGGCTGCTGACAGCGAGCCAGAAAGTTCGGCGCCAGGGCAAGCCAAAACACCAGTGCAGTTGGGCGAAGGTACATGAGGAGACTCTGGCTTCGCTCCATGAGGGTTGAATGCACCGCAAGTATATGCTCTGAAGGGCTGCTCAGGCGAACACGCAAGCCAGCGTGCATTCCTTGGAGTTGGTAAAATGAAGTAAGGAGCAGACGTCATGGAGGTGGTCAAGCCGCAGACGCAGTTAACCGACCAGGGGCTTGCTTGTCTGCGCGCTCAGGCGCCGCGCTATGTGTGGTGGAAGACATCGGACGAAGCAATGGAGTTTCCAGATCGCGTGGCGGCGCAGGTGATGAACCTGGGCACCTTTGAAGACCTGACCGCGATGATCGAGGCCACTGGCGAAGACTATTTGCGCGCGGTGCTGGAGCGGGCTGAGGCAGGGCAGTTGGATGCGCGGTCGTGGCACTATTGGCACTACAGGCTGGGGCTGTCTGAGTATGGGAAAAGACCGGTGCCGCCCATGCCAGTAAGGAAGACGGCGTGAGCCGCTTCGAGCCGCAATGGGAGGCACTCCCGGCTGCACAGCAGAAGTTCTGGCCTTCTCTTTCTGGAAGCGTTGAACTGGGCCTGGTGTTGTATGGCGGGACTGCTGTCGCGCTGCGGCTAGGTCACAGGGCCTCGATCGATTTCGATTTCTTCACGGAAAAGCCCCTCGACCGGGCAGCCCTGGCCAATGCGTTCACGTTTGTCGACTGCTCTGAAGTGATTCAGGATCGGCCAGATACGCTCACCGTACTTGCGCCGGTCGGTCAAGACCGGGTAAAAGTCTCCTTTTTCGGAAGTGTTGCGATTGGACGGGTTGGAGTTCCGGACCTTACTCCGGACAGAACTGTTGAGGTTGCTTCGTTGCTCGATTTGCTAGCTACGAAGCTCAAAGTAATGCAGCAAAGAATTGAAGCCAAGGACTATCGGGATGTAGCGGCGCTACTCCGGGCCGGACTTCATCTGGAGACCGGATTGGCTGCTGCAAAAGCTCTATATCACCCCAGCTTCGAGCCCAGTGAAGCGGCCAGGGCGCTGACCTATTTTTTAGGGGGCGATCTGGCCACTCTTGCGGAAGGCGACAAAGAACTCTTGACCCGCGCCGTCGCGCAAATGCGACGAATCCCTGTTGTAGGATTGGCTTCGGGATCGCTTTCAGCACGCTCTAAAGGTTGAAAGGGTCAGGTTTTGAGCACGACCCAGTTCGCTTCAGCCAGTGTTGCGCAATCCCGCGGAAATGCCGCTAATCGTTGCGGCAATGGCGCGATTCACTTCCGGCGTATTTTCGCCGGCGCGCTTGCGGCGCAGCATGTCTACCTGGATCAGGTGCATGGGATCGACATACGGATTGCGCAACCGGATGGAGTGTGCGAGCACCTGATTCGTTTCGAGCAACTCCGTCTGGCGCAGGACGGCGAGTATGGCGCGGACGGTGCGATGGAACTCGGCGTCGAAGAGGTCATAGATGCGCTCGCGGAGCTTCGAGTCCTCGACCAGCGAAGAGTAGAGGCGCGCGGTGGCCAGGTCGACCTTTGCGAGAGCCATTTCCACGTTGCGCAGCAGATCGATGAAGAGGGGAAACTCGCGAGCCATGGTTTGCAGCAAGTCGAGTGAGCCAGCCTGAGCAAGATATTGCTCCAGTGCAAAGCCGACGCCGAACCAGGCAGGGACCAACAGGCGGGACTGAGTCCAGCCGAACACCCATGGAATCGCGCGCAAATCCGAGAGTGAGGGCGACGTTCGCCGCGGCGAACGGCGCGACGGCCGAGAGCCGATCTTGGCGTTTTCAAGCTCGCCCACCGGCGTAGACTGTTCGAAGTAAGCGAGAACGCCGGCGTCTTCGAGGATGTGTTTCCGGTAATAACCATAAGAAAGATCAGAGAGCTGATTGAGGGCGTTCTCCCATTCTGGCTTGAGCACGCCGGTGAAATGGCCTTCGGGATCGCGCGCGTTTGGCCGCGCCAGCGCATCGAGCGAAGCGGCAATCATCAGTTCCAGGTTGCGCTCGGCCAGCACTTCGTCGGCGTATTTGAAGTTGAGTACCTCACCCTGCTCTGTGATGCGCAACTGCCCATCGAATGAATCCATGGGCTGGGCAAAAATGGCGCGATGGGTAGGTCCGCCGCCGCGGCCTACAGTCCCGCCGCGGCCGTGGAATAAGCGCAGCTTGACCCCAGCTTCGCGGGCCACGTCGTGCAGATCGCGATGGGCGCGGAAGATCTCCCAGGTCGAGGTCAACATGCCGCCATCCTTGTTCGAGTCGGAGTAGCCCAGCATGACTTCCTGCCAGTTGTCCCAGGTGGCCATGAGCTTGCGATAGTCTGGGCGGTTCCACAAGTCGCGGCACACGGCCGGAGCCTGACGCAGGTCTTCGATGGATTCGAAGAGCGGAACCGGCATGAGCCCCGGGTCGCGACCGGAGCCCTCAACCTGCACGCCGCCGAGCCGCGCGAGGCGCACGACAGTGAGCACATCCTCAACGGTGGCAGCGCCGCTAATCACATATTGGCGAACGGCCTCCGGCGAGCAACTGGTCTTGATTTCGGCCACTACGCGAAAGGTTTCGAGAACACTGGCGGTTTCAGCCGAAAGGCCGCCCGGCAGCGAAGGCGCAATGGAGTCGGCGATGGCCTCCTGCAATGCCGCTGCGTGGACGCGCGCATGCTGGCGAATGTCGAGTGTATGCAGATGCAGGCCAAAGGTGCGCACCTGCAGGATGAGCGGATCGATGAGCGTGCGAGCGATGCGCAGCCCGCGATTCTCGGCCAGCGAGGCGCGCAGGGCCTCGAGATCGGCAAGAAACTCATCGACGGAGCAGTAGGCGGGCAGCACCTGCGCCAACTTTTCTTGTCCCTGCGCAAGCGTGTAAGAGGTCACGGGCAATGATGCGCCGCCGGGACCGGAATGGAGCCCGCTTTCATATTCGAGGGTGCGCTGAACGCGGGCCTTGAGGCAAATGACGAAGCGGCGGTAGTACTCGAATTCATACTGCTCGCCGAAGACCTGTGCCTCGGGCGTGTGCACCTGCGCAACATATGCCTGCAGGCGCCCCAGCAGCGCATCGCCGACCGCGATCTGCTGAGCGCTGGAGGTGAGCAGGTCAATAATTTCCTGTAGTTGACGCTGGTAGTAAAGCAGCAGATGGCCGCGGGCCAGCCGAATGGAGTCGCGCGTGACCTGCGGCGTGACGAATGGATTGCCGTCGCGATCCCCGCCGATCCATGAGCCGAACTCCAGCACCTTGGGCAGGGCCAGGGCATCGATCTCCAGGCCGTACGCAGCGTGCAACGCCTCGGAGATTTCGCGGTAAAGGCTGGGGAGAGTTTCAAAGATTGAAACGTCGTAATAGTCCAGGCCCATCTTGATCTCGTCGTAGACCGTGGGCCGTCGAGATCGAACTTCGTCGGTTTGCCAAAGGCTGGTGATCTCGGCCAGCACCAGTTGTTCCAGGCGCGCCAGATCCTGCTCGGGAGCGGGGATGCGGTCAAGGGTGGCAAGGAAGTCCCCAATGCGGCGGCGCTTGAACATGACCGATCGCCGCGCTACCTCAGTCGGATGCGCGGTAAAAACGGGAACGATGAGCACGCGGCGGAGCCAATCCATCGCTTCATCGGCACTGATGCCCACGCGTCGCATCTCTGTCAGAGTCCCAGCCAGGGACCCGCGCTGCCGTCCCGCCTGGCCGCTCAAACGCAGAGCAATTCGGCGGCGTTTGCGATGGTTGGTCTCAGCCAGGTTGATCAGTTCGAAGTAGAAGGCGAACGCGCGGGTAAGCAGGATCGCCCGCTCCACTGGCAACGTGTGCACCAGCTCCAGCGCGCTCGTTGCTTGGCGAGCCGCTTCTGCGTCAAGGCCGCTTGCCTCGGCGTCGCGGCGTCGGATAGTGCCCTGGCGCAACGCTTCAACATGCGCAAACAAATCTTCGCCGGCCTGCTCGCGCAACACATCGCCCAGCAGGGTGCCGAGCGAGCGCACATCGCGCCGCAGCGGCGCCTCTTTCAGTTCGCCGGATTGCGCTTCCAATTCAGCCAGCCGCTGCGACCAGCTCTCGGGATTCCACAAAAGGGACATCGTGATTTGATTATGCACGACCCGAGATGAGAATCGTCTCAGGGCACGGTTGGGAAGATTCGGCTGGCCTTTCCACGCGGAAAATTGAATTTCATACCGTTATTCCACAAGTCCGGGCTCTGCATTTCCTTCGCCAATGCACGATAATGTCGCCATGTTGCAAACTGAGTCGCGCGAAAAAGCAGGCCGAAACGACCCTTGCCCGTGTGGCAGTGGCAAAAAGTACAAGCGCTGCTGTCTACCCACTGAGTGGGCGCCGCCCACCGCACACGATAGTCCGTGGAGCCGACAGCGCGAGGCCTCGGACCGGCTCACTCCGGCGCTGTTGAAGTTTGGCGCGCGTGAGTTTGGCGACGACCTGCTGCTTGCCTGGGCGGATTTCAACCAGGTCCCCATTCCCGATTCCTTCGAGAAGTATCCCAACGAAGAGGCTATCTTTAGCCCCTACTTGATCTTCAACTGGGACCCCGACAGCGTCTTCCTGCGCCGCACGGGCAAGCCGAGGGCCGGAATGGTTCTAACAGCCTACATCGAAAAGCACGCAAGCCGCCTGTCTGAATTGGAGATTCTGATTATCCAGCAGGCTGTCACGCGGCCAATCAGCTTCTACGAGGTCATCCGCTGCAACCCTGGCCGAAGCGCTGTGCTGAAAGATGTTCTCATTGGCGAGGAAACAGAGGTCGAAGAGCACACCGCAACCAAAACGATGCGGCCCGGATATCTTGTTTACGGACAAATCTGGATACTGCCCGAAGTAGCCACCCTGGGCCGGCTTGCGCCATCCATCATTTTTCCCGACAGGAAGGTCGAGATCGTCGGGCTTCGTGCCAAACTGCGGCGAAAGATCGCCAGGCAGAATCGTGAACTGACCGCCGCTGATTTGGTTCGATACACTGAGGAGATTCGCACCGTTTACCTCGACATTCGGGACTCCGTGCTCAGGCCGAAAAAGCTCGTGAATACCGACGGCGAGCTCTATGTGTTGCATACGCTCACGTTTCGCATTGGCTCCGCCCAGTTGGCCTTCGACGCGCTGGCTTCTCTGGCATGGGGTATCGCCAAAGAGGACCTGCTTGAAGGCGCGGAATGGAACGCCGACGGTTCGCTCCAGAGCTTGAAGTTCGATTGGATCGGGAAGGGGAACCGGATGCACAAGAACTGGGATAATACCATCCTTGGACATCTGAAGATCTCCGGTCGAACCCTTGTTGTCGATGTGAATTCGGCAAACCGCGCCAGCAAGATTCGGCAGCAGATTGAGAAGCGGCTTGGGCTTCACGCAACTCATCTCAGCACCGCCTCTCAGACCCCGGAGGAAATGCTCGCGGAACGAGAGAAGTCCGGCAAGGCGGTGCCTCGGCAGACCGGTGCGGCAGAGCCGCTCGATCCGGAAATAGAAAAACAGTTTGCCGCCCATATGCAGAGGGAGGTCGAAGCATGGATCCACAAGAGGATCCCGGCCCTTGGCGGTCGCACGCCGCTTAAGGCCGTTGCCGATCCGGATGGGAGAGAGATGGTGGAGGCCCTGCTCCTGGGCTGGGATCGCCACTTCGAAAGCCCAGCAGGGCCGGGAACCATCCGTCCGGATATCGACGCCGTGCGCCGGCTGCTTAATCTCCCCGTCGCAATTGGAACCGTCATTCACTGAGACGCAAACGCAGCGTGGATTCGCGAGGCCCTTGTGTCAGTCGTCCGCCGGCTTCGCCGACCCACGGGAGATGAAACCCTGCACGGTCAATGCCGCCCGCTAACCTGCTAACTCGCTAACCCGCAAAGCGAGCTAACTCGCGGGATTTGTTTGAAATCACTTCGTGGGTATGGCCTCGGAACAGGCCTTATCCGCAGCCAATTCAGGACAGCGCGCCTTGCCCGTCCAACTGCATCATCAGGTCTTCCCACTCAGCGGTAAAGGTGGCTAACTGGCTGCGCAGATCGCCGGCAAGCGCGGTAAGGCGGGCAGTCTCTCCAGCAGAGACATAGATGCCCAGCTGCTCCTCGGTATGCGCAATGGCAGCCTCAATCCGCGGCGCCTCTTCTTCCAAAAACGCGCATCGCTCTTCCATCTGTTTCTGCTTGATGGGATTCAAGCGACGCTGACGGTCCTTGCCCGTTGAATCCTTCAAGGCCGAGTCCTCGGTAGCAACCTCGGGAATCGCAGCAGTCTTTATCGCCTGCACCGGCAATCCTTTTGGCGCTCCATCCGCCGCAGGGCCGCTGCATGCAATGGCCTTGCGGCGCAGATAGTCTTCGTAGTTGCCTTCGTGGCTGGTAACCGTGCCGGCTTCCACTTCAAGCACGCGAGTAGCAAGGCGATCGATGAAATAGCGGTCGTGCGACACAAAGACCACGGTGCCTGAGAAGGCTGCGATAGCTTCAAGCAGCACATCTTTGGCGCGCATATCCAGGTGGTTGGTGGGCTCATCCAACAGCAGAAAATTCGACGGCGAAACCAGAATGCGCGCAAGCGCATAGCGGTTGCGCTCGCCGCCCGAGAGTACGCCGAGTGGCTTGAACACATCGTCGCCGCTGAAAAGAAAGCAGCCCAGCAGCGACCGCAGCGCCTGCTCCGGCACTTTGAGCGCGGCGCGGCTGATGTCGTCCAGCATGCGCGCATCGCCGTTGAGCACCTTGTATTGATCCTGCGCAAAGTACTCGCTGACTACGTTGTGGCCCAGCTTCACCCGGCCTGCAGTGGGCGCTTCGTCGCCAATGAGCAGGCGGATAAGAGTCGACTTGCCTGCGCCGTTAACGCCGACCAGAGCCACGCGGTCGCCACGCTCGATGGTGAAGTTGACTTGGCTGAGCACCAGCTTCGCGCCATAACTTTTTGCTAAGTTCACTGCCTCAACAACAGTGCGCCCCGAAGGCGGCGGCTGGGGAAACTTGAAGTGGATAACTGGCTCCTCTTCAGGTATCTCGATGCGTTCGATCTTTTCTAACTCTTTAATGCGGCTTTGAACCTGTTTCGCTTTGGTAGCCTGGGCGCGAAACCTGTTGATGAAGGCTTCAAGATGCTCGATCTGTATGCGCTGATTGCGGTAGGCGGATTCAAGCTGCGTCCGCCGCTCGTCTTTCTGGCTCAGATACTTTGTGTAGTTACCTTGATAGATGTTCAGGCGCTTGTTCCATATCTCTACCGTGCGATCGATAGTTACATCGAGAAAGTACCTATCATGCGAAATCAGAATATAACCGAACGGATAACTCTTGAGATAGTCTTCAAGCCAATTGCGAGTCTCCAGGTCAAGGTGATTTGTAGGTTCGTCGAGCAACAGCAAATTGGGCTTCGCCAGCAACAGTTTGGCCAATGCAATCCGCATCTGCCAGCCGCCGCTGAACTCGTCGGTCTGCCGCGCCCAGTCTTCCTTGCTGAAGCCGAGTCCGGTGAGCACCCCGCCCGCCTGCGCGTCGAGCGCATAACCGTCAAGGGCGTGGAAGCGCTCCTGCAACATCGAGAATCGTTCGGCTGCGGACTCGTACTCGGGCCCTGCATGGTCCAGAACCGCAAGCTGGCCGCTGAGCCGTTCGATCTCTTTGGCCATTCCACGGATTTCGTCGAAGACACTAAGGCACTCTTCAAAGACGCTGCGGCCCGCAAGGCGCAGTCCCTCCTGCGGCAGATAACCGAAGCTCATGCCGCGGGTCTGTTGCACCGCTCCATAATCGAGCGATTCCAGTCCGGCCAGCACCTTCATCAGCGTAGATTTGCCGGTGCCATTCGCGCCCACAAGGGCAGTCTTCTCGCGCGCGCGGATGAGCCAGTTGGCCTCAAGGAAAAGAACCCGCGGCCCAAACCGTTTGCCGGCATTTTGCAGGGAAAGCATGCAACTCTATTCTCGCAGAGAGGCTGCGGGCGGCCATTTTGGCCTCAGACCATCCAAGCCCTACAATGAATCCTTGGCCGGGGCCTGTAGCTCAACGGTTAGAGCAGGGGACTCATAATCTTGGACAGGGCATATTAGATGAAAATCAACACGCTTGTATGCCCTTATATTTTCAATGACTTAAGAAATTCCTATCTTACCCTGTACAGGCCCATCTAGACCGATAGTTGCTACAGTATCCGCTACAGCCGGTCCGCTTCGAGATCCTTCCCCACCCGGGCCTGAGCCGCAGAAGCATGCTCAACTTTCAAGGTCAGAGGCGATACGTTTAGTGGACGTTCCGGCTCTGCCTGGCTGACATGGGTCAATCCAGCTGTTCTGAGCTTCCGATGTTGGTCAACAAACGGGAACAGATGCAAGGGCTGTCGCGGCCCTATTTGATTCTTCCGTGATTTGCGCCGACATAACGCGACTCTCGATAATGATTGGCACCCATTCCGGAATCAAGTTAGCTATCTGCTGAAAGGCAAGTTGGGCACCATGCGAAATTGGGTCGTGCTGGCTTGCGCTATTTACCTCGCTAATGTGGACCTGGACAAGCCTTTGTTGGAATTGGGACAAGATTAGGAAGGCTTCTGTCATCGAAGGATCACACTGTCTTGCATGACCCACATCAAAGCACAAGGACGCGTCTGGAAGGAGATCGAAAACGTGTTGAAGCTCATCCGCGGTTCGGCCGATAGGCTTGCGTCTATCCATGTTCTCAATGGCAAGCCTAGCGCCAAATCGGGCCCAGCAATTGACATCGTGAAGGGCATCAGGATGTATCACGATCGGCCAACTCGACGGGACGGCCTCATAAAGCAAGTCCGCCACCCAGCCCTCGTCCTCCCGAGAGAAACTGCTTGGAGCATGGATGGATACGTACGAATACAGTGATAGGTCCATCTGTGGCAACGCGGAAAGCAATGGTCGCAGCTCCGAGATTCTAAGAGCAGAAAGTTCCAGACAAGGAAATCGCTTGTCACGCAAAGTTGCGAGTGCTCCCAAGAAATCACCGTACGCGATCGCTCCGGTTGAAAAACCGACTCTCCTCATCAGAAGACTCCATACTCGAGTGTCAACCGACCCAATTCGGTATCCTTGGTTAGAAACAACTCACTGATTGCGTCTCGGAAGAGATGGCTGGTGTCGCGGGCTTCCTTCGCGACCTCATCGCCCTCGATCTTCTCGACATGCAACTTATCTAAATGTTCCCGTTTACCGTCGTCCGCAAGCATACCAATAAATCGGTCATATGCGGTGAAAAGCTTCTTAATCGACACATCGTGCGATGGGTAGGGGACTAAGGCATTTGCGAGCAATTCGAGCGGAGGTTGATTGAGAACTTCCCTCAATCTGGCGATGACGGCTTCCACTGGCTTACCTCGGTAAAACGCCAGTCGCTCTTCTCTCTCATTGAACCGAGTGTGGCAATCAAAACAAAGAAGCATGCCGGCTATGAAGAGGAGCTTTCGGGACATTCTCAATTTCGTGTTGCGAAGGAGGAATCCGCCCTCGGGCCGAGTTCGCTGTTTGTAAGCGAAATCCACGGCCATTGTCCGCCAGTACCGTGCTACATCGTTGAATAGGAATCTTGGAACCTTTGATTCATTAGACCCGAACCAAAGTCCTCTGTCCTCCTCTAAATAGCGATACAGCACATTGTTCATCACCCGGCTATGGGCGTCCGGGCGTCCAATTGCCACAGACTCCAAAAGGAGAAGTATGCGGCGGGTTGTATTGGCGTTTGTATCCGATTCGCCCCCGATTCGGTGAATCAGGTCATGACTTGAAACCAAGTTCCCGAAGACGCCCTCTCGGCCTGGCTGCTTCTTGCCAATCTCATCGAGGACATAACGAATATCCTTCGCGAGCTGTTCGTCTTGAGGTCTCGAAATCCCATCGAGCAAAAGAGTCCAGTCGATATCGCTGCCGGGGGTGAATTCCTGACGGGCTAGAGAGCCGACGACAACGAGGCTGGCGTCCGCAGTTGGAAAATCTTCCAACGCAGTCGTAATCTCCGCACGTTCTCGTTTGGTAGTTTCCCGGGCTGCGCGAAGTTCAGTCCAATTCGATCCGGTCCGCTGCTCCAGTATCTGAAGTGATTTCATGGTTTTTGCCGAGGCGAGGAACTCGAGGTTAAGCTAATTAGTGATTCTATCCTCTCAAGCCAATCGCATTTCCACAGCCGCCTGCCTCTCACGTTCCAATCAGACGGTTGATGCTGCGGTGTGGGATGCTGGATAAAGCGACGCCCCAAGCCAATCAAGGAGAAGAACCTGCATCAGCGTTTTGGTATAAACTGCCATCTAAGAACACTGCACACCGATTCGACAAGTCGAAGGTGGTACCCGATGAGCGGATCTAGCAGGAGGGACTTTGACCCTCCCTCGCCCTCGAATTCATGCTTGCGCCTCGCGTTCCGGGCGACACTCAATTCGCTGCAGGGTCCAGTCACAGCGGGAATGCAAATTGGGAGCATCTTGGATGTTGTGTCTACCGGCCAGGCCGTGGAAGCGCTCTTCAACGGTCAAGTTGCTGGTGCGATAACCGGAAACAACATTGCACAGCTCCTGAATTGCCTGAATAGTGGCTTTGCGTACAAGGCAGTAGTGTTCCAACTTTCTGGCGGTCAATGCGTAGTTGATGTGAGCCCCAAATGACCTCGGACTTGACTGTGGTCGGTGGTTCCTATGGAGAAGAGTGCTGTTTCCCCCGGCACTCAATCTACAGAGGCAGCGGGTTTCGATTCACCGTGCGATATCCAGGGGGCAAGGGCAAGACCTTTCCGTATCTCCTCAATCTGATGCCACCACATCAGGTCTATGTCGAGACTCACCTGGGCGGCGGAGCGGTAATGAGGAACAAGCTCCCAGCACGGCCACAAGTCGGAATCGACATAGATCAAGGAGTGATTGAGAAGTGGAAAAGCCACCCCGCTTTACCGTGCGAGCTGCTTTGCTGTGATTCGGTTGAATACCTCGAAAGCACGCTAATTGAAGATGGAACCCTGGTCTACTCCGACCCGCCTTATGTTCGGTCATACAATGCTTACAAGGCTTGGGGAATCGGGAGTGGACGCTTTCACCATCATGCGAATTGCCGGTCACAGCAGCATCGTGGTTTCGCAGCGGTACATCCATCCAACCCCGGAGGCAGTTGAACGCGCTTTCGAGCGGCTGCAACTGTCGGGCGACTTCGCTCCAAACCAGCCAAAAAGACTGCCACCCGCTACAATATCCGCTACAGTCGAGCGGGCAGCGTCTGTAAGTCATTGAAGGGCCTGTAGCTCAACGGTTAGAGCAGGGGACTCATAATCCCTCGGTTGGGGGTTCGAATCCCTCCGGGCCCACCACAATGAATTTGTCGATGAGAGGCCTACATCCATGATCCGCAGTTACCAGGGGCACACGCCCCGGGTTCCCTCCACCTGCTATATCGATCTCTCCGCCCAACTCATCGGCGACGTCACCCTCGGCGACCACTCCTCCGTATGGATGAACGCCGTCCTCCGCGGCGACGTCAACTTCATCCGCGTCGGCGCCAACTCCAATGTCCAGGACTGCGCCGTTCTCCACGGCCAGCGCAACCTCTATCCGGTGATTGTCGGCGACTGGGTCACCATCGGCCACAACGCCACCGTTCACGGCTGCGTTATTGAGGATGCGTGCCTTATCGGCATTGGCGCCAGGGTGCTCAATCACTGCCGCATCGGCTCCGGCTCCATCATCGCCGCCGGCTCCGTCGTCCCCGAGCACACCGTCGTCCCACCCCGCACTTTATGGGCCGGCGTCCCCGCGAAACTTCGCCGCGAACTCTCTGACAAAGACCGCTCCCTCATCCTCGAATACGCCCAGAACTACCTCGACTACACCGCAATCTATCTCAACGAACCGCGCGATTGATCAGTTTTGTGCATCGGTTCTCGCCGCCAACTCGGTAACCTGCAAATGTGCGCACAACATCCTGACCTACAAACCGTGAGAACCTTCATGCCGCCCGCATCTTCAATCCCATGCTATGGGTCATCGCCTCTGGAACGGCTCTGCGCCGGTATTCTGCTCTCTTCCGCTCTCGTCCTGTCACACGGCGCTTCTGCACGCGCCCAATCGTCCTCCGGCCCCAACCCGCAACCGATCTTTGACTCCAGCACCCTGCCGGATGCACCTTCGCCCCAAAGCACCAACCCCGCTCCTAATGGGTCCGACAGGAAGGCAAACGTCTCTCTCCGAACCACCCCCACCAACCTTCTCAAGGACCAGGCCGCAATCTGGACCAGCCCTGCGCGCATTCGCGAACACAACGTTGCCCTGCTTGTCCCGCTCGTCCTCGCCACTACTCTTACCATGTCCGTCGACCATCAGGTCATGTCTTCGGCAAGGCTCGACGACGCCTCTCTCAATAGCCATGCGGAAACCGCTTCCAACGGCCTCGTCGGCGGCTTCATCGCTGCCCCCGTAATCATCTACGGCCTGGGCCACATCCACCACGACGACCACGCCACTGAAACCGGCATCCTGGCCGGTGAGGCCATTGTAGACAGCCTTGTCGTCGATGAAGCCCTGAAGGCCGTCTCCATGCGCGAGCGACCCACAGTCGACGGCGCCAAAGGCAAGTTCTTTCAGTCCGGAGTGGGTCTGGGCTCCTCGTTCCCTTCCAACCACAGCATCATTGCCTGGTCCTCCGCCACCGTCATTGCCTCGGAATACAACGGCCCCTTGACGCAGTTAACCGCATACGGCTTGGCCGCTGGCGCAAGCCTCACCCGCGTCCTCGCCCGCCAGCACTTCCCCTCCGATGTCCTGGTGGGAAGCGCCGTAGGCTGGCTGATCGGTCGCTATGTCTACCACAAGCACAGCAAGGACGCAGATACTCTTGGACTGAACGGCCGCTGAGATAGCTGAATCCCCGCCAACGGAGCCGGGAACCAAGTTTGACACGGAATCAAGCTGTACCTATGCGCCGAGCGTTGGTCTTCCTACACTTGAAGCTAGTATGGCCAGCCTCGCACCCACGCCGACGTCGAGTTATCGCGGCCGGCTTGCGCCTTCGCCCACGGGCTATCTGCATGTGGGCCACGCGCGCACCTTCTGGACCGCGTGGCAGCGGGCGCGCGATGCTGGCGGTGCGCTTGTTATGCGCATGGAAGACCTGGACCCGGAGCGCAGCAAATCTGCGTTCGCCGAAGCCGCATTCGAAGATTTGCGCTGGCTCGGTATTCGCTGGCAAGAGGGCCCCGACAAAGGTGGCCCCTTTGCGCCGTATGTGCAGAGCCGTCGGCGCTCATTCTACCTGGCCGCCTGGCGCAGGCTTCTCCGCCGTGGCTGCATCTACCCTTGCCGCTGCTCCCGCAAAGATCTTGAAACTGCGCTCGGAGCGCCGCACGAACGAGTCTCGCCGCAGGTGCAAGGCTCCCTATCGGGTGGCAAGCTGGACCTCGATGACGACGACCCCATCTATCCCGGCACCTGCCGGCGGCTGCTAGGCAATGCCGTGCAACTTCCCGGCCCCACAGCCACCGAGATCGAGACGCCGGAGGGCTCCAATTGGCGATTCCGGGTGCCAGATGGCCAAGCCATCGAGTTTGTGGATCGCAATCTGGGCCCCCAGCGTTTTGTGGCCGGGGTTGACTTTGGAGACTTCGTGGTCTGGCGGCGCGACGGCGTCCCCAGTTACCAGCTTGCCTGCGTGGCCGATGACGCGGCCATGGGGATAACAGAAGTGGTGCGCGGGGCTGACCTGCTCAAGTCCACCGCGCGCCAGATTCTGCTCAACCGCGCACTCGGCAATACCGATCCCGCCTGGTTCCATTGCCGCTTGGTAGTGGACCACAACGGCAGGCGCTTGGCCAAGCGTCACGATTCGCTCAGCCTGCGCTCCCTGCGTCAGCGCGGCCTGACGCCCATGAACATCCTGTCGGCGGAGCTGCCCGTAGAGGCGTAGGGGATCGCACCTTTCAGCCGCGCGCTTTCTCTTACTGATGGCGGATGAACGTCCCGCTCTGCAGCTCGCTCATCGCCTGGCGCAACTCAGCCTGGGTATTCATCACGATCGGCCCATACCACGCCACAGGCTCTTCCAGCGGCTTGCCCGAGACCAGCAGGAAACGGATGCCCTCCGGGCCGGCCTGCACCACGATCTCATCGCCGCGATCGAAAAGAACCAGCGAGTGATTCTTCGCGTCGTAGACCGGCGAAGCGTTGGGATCGACAGCCGATTCCGTCAGCACGGCCTGCGGGTCTGAAGCATCGCGGAAGCTCCCCGCGCCGGCAAAGACATACGCGAAGGCGTTCCGCGTGGTCTCCACCTTGATGCGCTTGCGCTTGAAGGGCGGCACGGAGATATCCACGTAGCGCGCGGCCACATTCGATTCGGTCGCCACGCCTTCAACCGGGCCGTTCTGGCCCCAGAATTCGCCGCAGATGATGCGCGCTTTGGTCCCGTCGTCCTCCGTAACCTCAGGGATAGCGCGAGACGGAATGTCCTGATAGCGCGGGGCCGTCATTTTCAGTGAAGCGGGCAAGTTAGCCCAAAGCTGAAATCCGTGCATCCGCCCATGAGCATCGCCGTGCGGCATCTCCTGGTGCAGAATGCCGCTGCCCGCCGTCATCCACTGCACGTCGCCGGCAGCCATGCGGCCCTTGTTGCCAAGGCTGTCGCCGTGCTCCACTTCGCCGGCCAGCACATACGTAATGGTTTCGATGCCCCGATGCGGATGCCATGGAAATCCAGCCAGATAATCCGCTGGATTTTCATTGCGAAAATCGTCCAGCAACAGGAATGGATCGAACTCCTTTGTTTTCCCGAAGCCGAAGGCGCGCTGCAATTTCACGCCAGCCCCTTCGATGGTCGGCTTGGTTTCAAGAATCTGTTTCACTGCACGAAGCGACATGGTCTTACCTCCTCTGCGCTACATTCGATTGGATGCACGAAGAAGATATTCGTTGCAACAACCAATTCCTCGGCAGGGATACCGGCTCGTTATCCACTCCGCACCGATCCTTTCCCGGCCTTATCCTCAATACAGACCCTTCCGTGTCCGACTTCGCCCAAACCGTCAAGCAGCAGGCAGACATCGTCAAAGTGATCGAAGGATATATCCGCCTGCGCAAAGCCGGCGCGCAGAACTACTCCGGCCTGTGCCCGTTTCACAAGGAAAAATCGCCGTCATTCTCCGTCCATGCCGTGCGGCAGTTCTACCACTGCTTCGGGTGCCAGGCGTCGGGCGACGTGTTCAGCTTTGTTGGCAAAATCGAGAACGTCGGCTTCCCAGAGGCTGTCCGCATCGTCGCGCAGAAGTGCGGCATTCCCCTGCCGAAGAAGGAATTCTCCTCGCCCGAACAGGCAGCCGAATCCCGCCAGCGCGTCAAGCTCCTTGAGCTTCACGAGGCCGCAACCACCTTCTTCGAAGACCAGTTGCGGGGCCCCGAAGGCGCCCTGGCCCGCGAGTACCTGGCCGGCCGCGGCCTCACCCCTGAAGGCATCAAGACCTTCCGCATCGGTTACGCGCCTGACGGTTTCAACGCCCTGCGCGACCGCCTCAGCGGCATGGCCGAAAATGAGACGCTGCGCGCCAGCGGCCTTTTCAGTTCGAAAGAAGTCGCCGCGGCGACCGACGGCAAGCCTCAATTCGGCCCCATCTACGACCGCTTCCGCAAGCGCATCATGTTTCCCATCTCGAACGAGAGCGGGCGGGTGATCGCCTTTACCGGCCGCACGCTCTCCGCCGCGGCAGAAGGCGAGAAGGCCGGCCCCAAGTATTTCAACTCGCCGGAGACGCCGCTTTATAGTAAGAGCCTTGTTCTGTTCAACCTGGACAAGGCGCGCACCGCCATTCGCCAGGCCGAGTTTGCGCTGCTGGTCGAAGGCCAGATGGACTGCATTTCAGTCTTTCTGCGCGGCATTCAAAACGTGATCGCCACCAGTGGAACGGCCTTCACCGAGCAGCAGGTGGGCTTGCTGCGCCGCCACACGACGAACATCGTCGTCAACTTCGATCCTGACGACGCAGGCGGCAATGCGGCGGAGAAGTCGATCGCCCTGCTCACCGAGGAGGGGTTCACAATCAAGCTCGTCACCCTTGACGGTGGCCTGGACCCCGACCGCTTTATTCGCGAACGTGGTGTGGAGGCCTACACCCAGGCGATACGCGGCGCCCGGCGCCAGTCCGACTACCTCATCGAGCGCGCCCGGCAATTGTTTCCGGGAGCCAGTTCGGAGCAGAAGCTGAAGGCCATGAATTACTTGCTGCCCCACATCCGCCGCATGCCTGAAAGGCTGGCGCGCGACCAGTTCGCAGGGGACGCGGCGCAAAAGCTGGGCATCGACTCAGCCGTTCTTCGCGAGGAGTTGCGCCAGGCCGCGCTGAGGCGACGCGACCGCATCGAAGTGCGCGCCGCGACCCTTACCGAAGTCGAACGCGTGCTGCTTCGGGCCTTGGCCATCACGGACCCTGAAAACCAGCATGCCCGGCGTCTGGCGTCGCAATCCATCGCCACGCAAACGGCATGGTTTGAACACCTTGGGACATTCTCAGCATTGCAGGCATTGGCCCAGCGCCATGCCAGCGACCCCATGGACGTAGTCGAAGATCCGGCCCAGCGGGCCCTGCTCGCCGAGGCTCTGCTGGCGGAGACCAAACCGCCCGAGGAGAACGAAGTTCTGAGCGCAATCCAGGAGCTTGAGGAACGGGCCATCGTAGCCCGCCAGCGCGACCATCGCGCCTTGATCGCCGAAGCCGAACGCCGCGCGGACTTTACAGAACTGGCCTTGCTGACCCAGCAGAAGCTGGACCTGGACCGTGCGCTACGGGAGTTGCATAACCGCCGCCCGCCAGAGCGGTAGCCTCAGGGACGGTTTTTCTGACTGGCGGGCTAGGACCTGCGGCGGAGCTGCAGGAATCTTCCGCGTCAGTGGTCTTTTCTGCATGCCAGCTGCATCTAACTTTTCAGGAGCCGGTGGAGGGGAAGAGGCAAAGATCACCCGGCCTGGCCGAGAAGCGGCCCGATTTGAACGAATTTTATACCGCCGGAAATAGGGTCGGCTGTGGTAGTCTATTGATCTCTGTGAGGATGCGCGCCCTTCTGCCCCAAATATGAGCTTCGGCTCGCGGGCGACACAGGCGAAACCTGATGCGCTTGTCATCCTCTTTCGAGCAAACACCTGAAGCCGCTTCTTTTGCGGGTGACCGCAGGTCTATCTCCGCACGCGCATGATTTCCATATTTCGGAAATTTTTTTGCGCGAGCTGGGGTCGACTGCGCATCGGCGCGTGATGCAGTGCTGAATCTGAGTTGGATGAGAGTAGGAGTATTTTGGCAATTGATGACAAATTCGAAAGCGACATTGACAGTCTGATCGAAGTTGGCAAGGAGAAGGGCTATCTCACCTACGGCGACGTGAACGACATCCTGCCTGATGAGATTGGCTCGGCCGACGATCTGGATGATCTGATTACAACCATTGGTACCCAGGGCATTGACCTGCTGGACAGCCCCAAGTTTCCGGGCGACAAGGACTTTGAACTCGAAGAGGGCGAGGACGTCGAGCTCGACCTGACGCCAGGAACTCTGGAGAAAACCAACGACCCAGTTCGTATGTACCTGCGCGAGATGGGCACGGTTCCGCTGCTCACACGCGAAGGCGAAGTAGAAATCGCCAAGCGCATTGAGCGCGGCCAGATGCGCGTGCTCAAGGCTATTTCGCGCTCACCAATCGTGATCCGCGAGATCGTCGCTTTGGGCGAAGATCTCAGGCGCGGTGTGCGCAACGTGAAAGAAGTTGTGATCTTCGACGAGGAAGAGCTCACCGAAGAAGTAGTGCAGGCCCGCGTCAAGGCCACAGTGGCGCGCATCGATGCGCTGGTCAAGCATCAGAAGAGGATTGTTGTCCTTGAAGAGAAGCAGGCTGCGTCCGGCGCCGCCAAGATCAAGGCTTCAGTGGCGCGCCACACACGCTGGCTGATCTCCCGCGAAAAGGTCTTCATCTCGCGCATTGTGCGCGAATTGAAGTACACCCCAATTGAGCGCAAGCGCCTGTTGGACAAGGTCAACAAGACCGTCGACACCATGCGCACGCTCGAGCGCCAGATTCGCTCGCTCGACCAGAAATTCGATGCGTCGAAGAGCGAGGAACTCAAAAAGGAGTACCGCCGCCAGCAGAAGAATTGCAAGGCTGACCTCGAAAAGATCGAGGGCGACGCGGGCGTTTCCATCCTTGAGCTCAAGCGCACGCAGCGCGAAATGATCCAGGGCGACATGGACGCCGAGCAGGCCAAGCGCGAACTGATCGAAGCCAATCTTCGTCTCGTCGTCTCCATCGCCAAGAAGTACACCAACCGCGGCCTGCAATTCCTCGACCTGATTCAGGAGGGCAACATCGGCCTTATGAAGGCCGTGGACAAGTTCGAATACCGCCGCGGCTACAAATTCTCGACCTACGCCACGTGGTGGATTCGCCAGGCTATCACGAGAGCCATCGCGGACCAGGCCCGCACCATCCGTATTCCTGTGCACATGATCGAGACCATCAACAAGCTCATCCGGACGTCTCGACAACTGGTGCAGGAGTTGGGCCGTGAGCCTAGCAGCGAAGAGATTGCCCGCCGCATGGACATTCCCGTCGCCAAGGTGCGCAAGGTACTCAAAATCGCGCAGGAGCCCATCTCGCTTGAGACGCCCATCGGCGAAGAAGAGGATTCGCACCTCGGCGACTTCATTGAAGATCGCCAGGCCGTTTCCCCCTCTGAAGCCGTCATCAGCGTCAACCTCAAGGAGTACACGTCGCAGGTTCTGCGCACGCTTACTCCTCGCGAGGAGCGAGTCATCAAGATGCGATTCGGCCTCGAAGACGGCTCCGAGCACACTCTGGAAGAAGTCGGCCAAAGCTTCCAGGTAACCCGCGAGCGCATCCGCCAGATCGAAGCCAAGGCGCTGCGCAAGCTGCGTCATCCCAGCCGCAGCCGCAAGCTGAAGGCCTTCGTCGAAGGCGTTAAGGAAATGTAGATTCGTGCAGTTTGGATTCGGCTGAAGTCAAGTCACAAAGAGCCGCAGCCTTGGAAGGGGCTGCGGTTTTTTCGTTTGTGAGACTTGAGTTCAATGGGAAGCCGCTTCCACCTCCGCCCAATCCTCCGCACTCAATTTCAGCTCACACGCGGCCACGTTCTTCTCCAGATGCGACCCCTTCGACGTCCCCGGAATCGGCAGCATCACCGGCGACCGTTGCAGCAGCCACGCAATCGAGAGTTGCGCCAGGCTCACACCGTGCCTGGCCGCAATCCGCGCCAGCGTGTGCGCCGACGGATGCTCGGCCTTCAGCATTTTGCCCCCGGCCATGGGATACCACGGCAGAAATCCGATCCCGCTCTTCTCGCAATAAGCCAGCGTCTCCTCATGCCGCCTGTCCGCGAGGCTGTATCGATTCTGGACAGTCGTCACCTTCACAATCTTCCCCGCCTCCTCAATCTCTGCCGGGGTCACCTCGCTCAACCCGATGTGACGAATCTTGCCTTGCTCCTGCATCCGCTTCAGCGCGCCAAGGCTCTCTTCCAGCGGAGTTCGCGGGTCGATGCGGTGCAGCTGATAAAGGTCAATCCGCTCCAGTTTCAACCGCCGCAGGCTCATCTCGACACATTGGATCAGATAGCCGGCTCGGCCCACGTATTCAGTCTTTGCCGGACCCTGCCGCGTAATTCCACCTTTGGTTGCGATCACCACGCCCGGAGCGTAAGGGGTTAGAGCCTCGCAGATCAGCCGCTCGGCAATCTCCGGCCCGTAGGCGTCGGCGGTGTCGATAAGCGTGACGCCCAATTCAACCGCCCGCCGCAACACCCGGCGAGCTTCGCCAGGATCTTCAGGTTCGCCCCAGGCGCCCTCGCCCACCAGGCGCATGGTTCCGTAGCCCAGGCGATGCACGGGCAGATCGCCGCCAATCAGAAATGTGCCGCTGGCAGCCGCGGAAGGATTCGTAAGCGTCATACAGAATTCGATTCTATGCGCCGTCTCGCTGGTGTGGAAGAATGTTGAGCATCGCACGTCCGGGAACCACCCTCCGCCCAGCTGCGTATCCTAAGTGCGAGAGAAAACCGAGAACGAGCAAGGAGAATATCCATGAGCACCGCCCCTTATCCCAACGCGCAAGCCATCTTCTATCAGCAGTATGAATCTGTGCGCCGCGACGAGGTGGTGGGCATTCTGCTGGCGCTGTTCCTGGGAACTTTCGGGATTCACCACTTCTATCTGCGCCGTACTGGCCTGGGAATTCTTTACTGCTGCTTCTGCTGGTTGGGCGTCACAACGATTCTGGGGTTCATCGAGTGCTTCTTCATGCCTGGCCGCGTGCGCGAGTTCAACGCCATTCAAGCCGCCGGCATTGCTGCCGCGCTTGGAATCCCTATACCCGGTTGGGGCCAGCCGGTGAATGTAACGGTAAACATGCCTTCCGCCAGCAGCCCCCAATCAGCCCAGGCCAGCACCTTGCTGGCCTGCCCGCGCTGCCAGCAGACCAATCCGCAGGGCGCGCGTTTCTGCTCCGTCTGCGGCGGGGCCTTGTAAGTTCAATCCGCCGAGCTCAATCCACCGGGCTTAATTCGCCGATCTGGCGCGCTAGGTATTTTGGCTCCTACATATTCGCGTGACCCGCCCGCATTGACTCGTTGAATTGCGGCTTGGTGAAGTTCAGCGCCTCTTCGAGCTTCGCCTGGTACTCCGCCGCACGGGCCAGCAATGCCGGCGTGGCCGCGGCAAACTCGCCTTCCAGCACCATCAGCCCCTCGCCTGCCTCATGGCCAGCCATGCGCAGCAAGTCGGCCTCCGTCGTATTGAGATACTGCGCGTCCCTCGGATCGGCAATCCACACCGGCTTGCTCTCGCCCAGCACACCGGAAAGCCAATAAACCTTGCGCAGCATATACTCCAGGCGCTCCACGTCATTGGTCTCCGTGAACAGAAACTTCTTCTGCCAGCGGCTGTAGTAGCGCGTCGTCACAGGGACAGGTTGCCGGTTGCCGGACTTTAGAAACTCCAGCTGCCCGTAATCCACCGTTTTCCGCACCGCGTTGTAGACGAAAGTTTCCGCGTAGGGCTGCTCCATCGCGGGCACAATCTCAGCAAACGTCAGCGTGACTGAGGCGGCCAACTTGGCATGCAGGTTGTGCGTGCCGCCGTCGGCCAGGTGCATCTCGCCGTGGACAATGTAAGTGTCAGCGCCCGAGGTTGACCGGTGGAAAGGCCATTGAAACTGCCCAAAGGCCACCGGCAGCCCGGCCAGGGTCACGTAGCATTCGGGCCGCGGATTGCGCAGCCGCTTGGCCTGTGCGGCCAGATGCGCCGTCATGGATGGAAGCAGGTCGGGCTTATCGAATTCGAACCCCTCGCTCAGTTCCAGCTTGAGTGTTCTGCCGGCCGCCTCGGCATTGGGCAATCCGAGTTCGAAGACCGCCGTGGGCTGGCCGTGGAAGTCGCTGTCCTGCGAAGTTGAGACGAGCACCATACCCGCCTGGGAGGCGGCGGCTTGAACAGAAAGTACAAGGGCAGGTCTTAATTCGGCGGTCATTCGGAGAGCCTTCTGCATTCAGAATCGTTGCAAGCACCATTCTAAGGGAGCGGGCGGGTAGAAGTCGCATTTACAATGGAAACCGTGCCGTCCGATCCGTCTTCGCCCATTATTCTTGCCGAAAACCTGACCAAGGTGTATGCGGCAGGCCGACTGCAGGTGACCGCCGTCCGCGGAGTTTCGCTCTCGGTGCAGCGAGGGGAGTTTGTGGCCATCGTCGGCCCCTCTGGGTCGGGTAAATCAACTCTCTTTTACCTGCTTGGCGGGCTCACCCAGGCCACCAGCGGGCGCGTCGTCATCGACGGCGTGGACTTTGCAACGCTCAACGATAGCGAGCGCACGCGCCTCCGCAAGCATCGCATCGGATTCGTTTTTCAGAAGTTCAACCTGCTGCCCACGCTCTCCGCCATGGGCAACATCGAGATTGCTTATGCTGTGAGCGGCCGCGCCTCCACTGGAAAAAAGGAGCCGCTGGACCTGAAGTATCTTGACCACCTCAGCCAGCTCTTGTCGATTCAGGGTCGCCTGCAGCATCGGCCCTCCGAGCTGAGCGGTGGCGAACAGCAGCGCGTTGCAATCGCGCGCGCGCTGATTACCAAGCCCGCCATCATATTGGCCGACGAACCCACCGGCAATCTGGACACCAAAAACTCAGATGCGGTGTTGCAAATGCTGCTGCGGTCGAACCGCGAACTGGGCCAGACCACGCTGATGATCACCCACAATCCTGAGGCCGCGGCCATCGCCAGCCGCATCCTCTACATGCGCGACGGGGAGATTGTGCGCGAAGAGAAAGGCACGCCGCCAGCTTTGGCATCGCCGCCGGCCTCTTTGCCCGCTGGCACGGCCTCACCGGCAACCTTTTCTACCTCGGCTGTGGTTTGACCGCGTTTCGGGCGCCCGGTATACTCAGTACTGCAACAAGCGGGAGTAGCTCAGTGGTAGAGCATCGCCTTGCCAAGGCGAGGGTCGCGAGTTCAAATCTCGTCTCCCGCTCCATTCCACTCCTCCGCGGCGGACGACGGCCGGTCTGGCCAGGGGTGGTTTGGAGCGACTCTCCTACAGGTTGAGGCAGCCCTGCCAAGGCGCGGTACCCAAGTGGTAAGGGAGAGGTCTGCAAAACCTTTATGCGTCGGTTCGATCCCGACCCGCGCCTCCAACCCTTTCAACAACTTAGAGCCAAGTCGCAGCAGAGATCAAAGGGTCACTGCAGCGGGAATTGTAGCGGGTGGCTATCGTTCTCTCGCTGAATCGCCCACGGCGCGGCTTTATGCCTCGGCAGTAGAGCCCCATCATTCGCACCGCATTGAATCTCTCCAGATGCTCCAGAGACCGCGTCTGACGCTCTTGGGAACTCGTTACAAAATTCAACTTCCGATAAGAAACGAATATGCAAGTCGAACAAAACAAAGACGTCCCCATGAAGTTCTACGGACTCCCACCCATCGGACAAAAACAAAGGCGTCCGATGGATGGGGCACCCGAAGTTTCATCCGCCCGTGGGTCGGCAACGCCGGTGAGAGACTAAAGCTTGCCTGATTTTTGTGCTTTTCTCAATCCGAGAATGTCACAAATGCGAATCCATCGATATGCATCGATCGGTATCAATACACGCGACGATCGTGGCCGAAGTGATAGATTGCGCCGATGGTAAGGCCGTTTGGGTCTATCGGTGCTCCGTTGGGCGCCGATTTTTTGGTAATCCAGAAATTGGGCCAATACTGGTATTCATAGTCGGCCCGCACCCAAACTGACTTGAAGGCTCTGATGTCACATCCGCCGCTCATACTGGTGACGGTGCGGCTTTGGTGGTACTTGTCTCCTCCGGGGATCATGTAATCTATGTTTCCCAGGCCCCCTGTGACCCCAGCGTACGGATGGAACTTCCTAAAATGGGACCACGTGTAAATCGCACCGACTGCCGCAGTGTCCACACGCGTGACAGGCTCATTGGACGAACGGTAGAGGCTGAGGTCGCGAGCCTCGATGTCGAGGGAAATTCCACTCAGAAACGACGGCATCCCGTTCAGGGAATCGTTGATCCACAGAGTGCCGCCTGCCAGGTGCCCGGGGCCATAATTGGGGGAGAAGTAGGAAAAGCCGGTGCCAACAGTCCACTGCGGCAGCCCCCCTCCTTGCGCCGCAGACGGCACGACCTCGGAGAACAGAGGGAGTGATGCCATGAGAATGAAGATTGCAATTGCAGACTTCCGTTGCATGTGATTTCTCCTGACTAGGATGTATTCGGCTCCGCCCGAAAAAAATCGAGGGGAATTCACGTCGAATGCACAGAGGTAACATCGTCTGCACCGACGTAACATCATCGTAAGACCCAATTCCGGAAAGTTGAATGGCCAATTCGTGTTATGCGGATGGCGAGGCTGGCAGTTCGTGTTATGTCCCCCAGAACCCGGCGAAGATTTCAAAGCGAGCAAGCCCGTTCCGGAAATCTGGACCGGCGTTTAGGTGGGGAGGCTCAAGGGGTTGTTCCTATTTATGTGCGAACGGGGAACTGGTGTCGGTCACTTTTTTTGCCGAACGTACTCGATCAACTTATCAATTTGTTCGCTGTCCATGCGAGTTCCAAACGCGGGCATATTGCCCTTCCCGGCGCGGATGGTCTGAGCCAGCTCCGCGGAGGTTTTATCCTGAACTTCCTTGCTGCGCAGATCCTTGGCCTTGAGTCGAATCCCCAGGGCCGTTCCAGAACCGTCATCGGCATGGCAAATTACGCAGTTCGCCTTGTAGGTACTCGCGGCTGCTTCAGTGGCTGCTATCGTTTGGGCAATCGCCAACGGTCCGGCCGCTATGGTTCCCGCTATCGTTCCGACGACCACGAGATGTGCGGCCCTCGAGAGTGCATACATCCCCAACGCACGAAGACACGCAAACATTCTTTGTGAACCCTCCACATCAATTACCCGAAGACTTCCGCCTGCGTCTTAGGTGCTGCCAGCCGTTATTGCGAGTCATACGCCGGGCACAGGCGGGCATCCTGGGAACTCAGTCAGGAACGTGTTGCCCACGTAGCCCAGATACTTGATTCCGATCTCGCTGGTGAAAAACCCGTCGGACGTCATACTTCGCAAAAACGAGAAGAACTCTACCCCGTGGCCCAGATCCTCGTCCAGTTCTGCATTCTTTCTATATGCAATGAGATCGAGAATCTCCGTTTGCTGTTGCGGCGTGCAGTCAAGATACGCGTTGCCATAGCGGTCATTGCATGTGGAGTCGAGCCACATCAACCCGCCGCCCAATTTCAATTGGAAATCCGGATTTTCGCTGGTCAGCAGGTCGATGAATTCCGGGGCGCCAGCCTCGATCGCGCCTCCGCAATCGGCATCCGCGGGAAGAATCGTCTCACACAGCGAGCGCAAAGTTTTGTACTGATGCGCCGAAAAAAACTTCGGGGAATATTCACCCGCAACGGCATTGGCCTTTTCCGTTTGGATGACGCTGTGGGCGTATGCGGCAGCCTCAAGCGGGATGGCGCGCAGAACCGAGCCTGCCACGGCCCCCATGGTCAGCGACTTCAATACATTTCGTCGTGAAACTGTTTCTGCTGCCATAGGTTTCGCTCTAGAACCGGTCTCATAAATGGATCGAGCACAGGATGATCGGCCTCAGGGGCTGAAGCCCAACTTATTTTGCTGTTCCATGCGGCACGACTAAAGTCGTGCCCTGATACAAGACCGTTTTTAAGACCAGTTCTAGAGCTCTCCTTTCTTGGCTTGGTCGAGCAGATACTCTGAGGTTCTCCACGACAGCGCCATGATGCTCAACGTCGGGTTCTTGTCGGGATTGGTCACAAACGGAGCGGCGTCGGCCACGAACACATTCTTGACTTCGTGCGCCCGGCAATTCCTGTTCAATGCCGACGTCTTCGGATTATTCCCCATGCGCACTGTGCCCAGTTCGTGAATGATCGATCCGCCGTCTGAGATGTCGACCGGCAGCCCTCCACGCTTGCTGACGCCCAGCACAGTGCCGCCCCCAGCCTCGATGATGTTTCGGAATGTCTCCTGCATATCCTCGGCCATCTTGATCTCGTTTTCGCCCCATTGCCAGTGGAAGCGCAACACCGGAATGCCCCACTGATCCACTACGTGAGGATCGATCTCGCAGTAGCTTTTCTCGTTGGGAATCATCTCGCCGCGCCCGCTGAAGCCAATATAGTTTCCGTAAGTGCTGCGGCACTTTTGTTTCAGGCCGACGCCATAGCCCTCATGCTCCTTGCACACGCCGTCGAACCAGCCCACGCCAGGCATATCCCGTCCGCCGCCGAACTCAATGTGATACCCGCGCAGGAAATCACTCTTCTTTCCGAAGCGCCACCAGGGCATGTACATGTGCGCGCCGCCCACGCCGTCATGGTTGTGTGCAGGCATTTTCTCCAGTTGTGGAAAGTATCCACCCAGGTTGCTGCCCACCGAATCGGTGAGATAGCGCCCGATCACGCCCGACGAATTTGCTAGACCATCGGGGAAGTTGGACGAGCGGGAATTTAGCAGCAGCCGCGCAGACTCGCAGGCGCTGGCCGCCACCACAAAGGCCTTGGCGTAGACGCGGTTTTCATTCCGTGTCAGCTTGTCAATGTACGAAACAGCCTCCGCTTTTCCACTCTTGCCAACTACAATCTCGCGGGCCATGGCGTTGGCAATCATTGTGAGACGTCCCGTGGCCTGCGCCGGTGGAATCATGACTTGGCTGGAACTGAAGTTGGAAGCACTGAGACATCCCCGGCCGCATTGCGCGCAATAGTGACAGGCCGCGCGTCCGTTCAGCGGCTGAGTCAAAATTGCCAGCCTTGACGAGACGCATGTGATCTTCAGGCTGTCGCAGGCCTTCTTGATAATGGTTTCAGTGCAGCGCGGCCGAGGCGGCGGCTGGAACACGCCGTCAGGAGAGTTCGGCACATTCTCCTTCGACCCGAAGACGCCGATATACGATTCGACCTTGTCATAGTAGGGCGAGAGTTCTTGGTATGCGATCGGCCAGTCGTCGCCCATGCCATCGGTCGAACGCGCCTTGAAATCCGCTTCGCCAAAGCGCAGTGCAATGCGCCCCCAATGATTTGTTCGGCCGCCTTCAATGCGCGAGCGGAACCAATTGAACGTTGAGCCCGGCGCCGTGGTGTACGGCTCGCCATCGATCTCCCAAAAACCATTGGGCGCCAGGAACTCATCGTTAAACTGGCCGCGCCCTTTGGCTCCGACGCCTGCGCCCCGATGAGCCAGCTCATAGGGCCACACATGCTCTTTGAAGTCCTTTTCAGGATTGAGCCGCGGCCCCGCTTCCAGCATCACCACGCTGAGCCCGCCCTCGGTCAGCACCTTGGCGGCAGTTCCGCCTCCTGCGCCGGAGCCGATGATGCAGACGTCGTAAATCTTTTTAGGCGGGTTCAAATTCGGCATCCATACTCCCAGGGAAATTGTATTGTGCAAGGCGGTTAAATTCGAAACCGGTGCTCAGCCTGCCCCAACTCACTTGCAGGCTTCACCGTTGTTGCTATGGGCATTTCGATTCTGCTCGTCCGTAAGGCGTATTTCAAAAATGGTCCAGCAAGCGCCGGTTGTTGTTCCGCAGGGGCTAAAGCCCGCTTTGATTTTTCGGCACTTGCGGCACGACTGAAGTCGTGCCCTGATACAAAGCCTTCGCGATTCCCTCCTGTAGTGAGTTTTTCCGCAGCCTGTAAAGCCAGATGTTTTCTGGCCCTTTTCGGCACCCTTCGACTACGCTCAGGGCAGGTTATTGAAGTCGTGCCCTGTTACAAAACGCTCAAGAATCCAAGCTAAAATGAATTCTTCCGCGGCCTGTGAAGTCGTGCCCTGACACAAAACGGGTTTTTGAAACACGCTCCAACAGACCAATATACCGCTCCGCTGCCTCCGCTCGCGATTCTTTTCGTCCGCGCGCGGTAGTTCAGTTTGTCGGATTGATTCGATAGACCCAATCGGTGGTTGGAACGGGCATTGCTGCCTGACCAATGTCGCCAATGATTTTGTCCACCAGGTGCCGCATCGGAGATTTGGAGCACGTAGGATCGGTGGCCTCCGCGTCGCCTGTCAGCAGCATCGCCTGACAACGGCACCCTCCGAAATCGATGTCCTTTCGCTCACAGGAGCGGCACGGTTCCTGCATCCATTCGTCGCCGCGGAATCGCGAGAACACTTCAGAGCTTTCCCAAATCGATTTCAAGGACAGCTCCTCGACACTGGGAAAATTCAACCCTGGGATAACTCCGGCTGCATGGCACGGCATGACACGCCCCGCCGGGTCAATCAGCATCAGCCCCTGGCCCCACCCGTTCATGCAGGCCTTGGGGTATTTTGCGTAGTAATCAGGCACCACGAAATCGATGCGCATCGTTCCCTTGAGCCGATCGCGCGCCGCGGCCACTGTGGCTATGGATTCATCAAGCTGTGCGCGCGTGGGCAGCAATCGTTCGCGATTCTCAAATGCCCAGCCGTAATACTGCACGTGAGCAACCTCAAGCTTATCGGCGCCCAGCGTCTCAGCCAGGGCAATCAATTCTTTGAGGTGATCGAGATTGCCGCGGTGGACGACCATGTTGACCGTAAATGCGAGGCGATGCTTGCGTATTCGCTCAGCGACCTCAAGCTTGATGGCATGAGCGCGTGTTCCCGCGAAGAGATTCCCCGATTCTTCCCGGCTGTCTTGAAAGCTCAGCTGAACATGGTCCAGGCCGGCCTTCACCAGCGATTCCAATCGCTCTGCGGTCAGACCCAACCCCGAAGTGATCAGATTCACGTACAGACCGGCATCGCGGGCTGCCGCCACGAGTTGCTCAGTGTCTTTGCGAGCCAGGGGCTCTCCTCCAGTCAGGTGCAGGTGCCAGCAGCCAAGCGCCGCAGCCTCGGCAATCACGCGCTGCCATGTCTCGGTGTAGAGTTCAACCCTCCCCATTTCGAGCGGATTTGAGCAGTAGACGCAATGAAGCGGGCAGCGATGCGTAATTTCGGCGATCAGGGCTTTGGGAGGAGGAATCACAGCAGCTCGATTGCCCCTTTCTCCTGCAGGCGTTGCAGAAATCCCGTTACTTCAGCCCCTATGCGCTCACTGTCCGCGGATGGAAATGTCTGGCCAAGCTCAATAATGATTTCTTCAATGCTGCGCTGGCCGTCGCACAGTTCAAGAATCTTCCTAGAAGGCCCATGCAGCCTCAAAGCTCCCTCTGGAATCAAAAGCAGCGACTCCGGATTTGAGGGCGGCGAAAGTCGGCACCCTGGGCGCAAAGCCGGCCGGCTCGCCGCCGATAACGCCTTCATACACTCTCCATCTGGAACGCACCTGGAGGAGTCCATCCGGGTTTCACGTATGAGTAGTAAAGCGCATCCAGCTGCGCCCAGAGAATCGCGCATTTATCGCGGAGAGCAGCAATCACTAGTTCCTGGTCTTCGCGAGTGCGGGAATGCCGAACCACCCAGTCGAACGCAAATGCCGCGTCCTCCGGAGCCTGTGTGAGCCGCGCGGTGAAGTACGCAAGTCCCGATTCAAGCCACGGATAGTGCACTCGAAGCGCATCAATGCGCAACGAGATAAGATCGCGCGAGAACATCTCGGTAAGCGAAGAGGCAACGGCTTCCAGATGGCTTCGTTGACTGACGAGTTGGAGATATGCATCGACGGCATAGCGAACCCCGGGCAGGACTTCAGCAGTGGATGTGACGCGATCTGGAGACAATCCGGTAGCTTCCGCGAGCCTGATCCACTTCTCAATTCCACCGGGCTGGCGGCCTTCGCCGGGCTGGCCGTCTGTCCCATCGTGGTCCACAATTCGCTTGCGCCAGTTGCGCCGGAATTCAGCGTCGTTGGTGCGCGATAGAATGATTGCGTCCTTCACCGGTATCTGGCTCTGGTAGTAGTAGCGATTCAAAGCCCATGCCTGAAGCTGGCCACGTGTCAGTTCGCCGGAGTGCATCAGGAGATGAAACGGGTGCTTATGGTGATAACGATCATGGCCCACGGCAACCAGGCGCTCGCGCAATGCGCTGGCGGTCAATTGGTCATTGGTTCCTTCAGCAGTCAAAGTTGTATCTCCATCCCATCGGTGGCCAACTCCCATCCCGCCTCCAGCACTCGCCTGTGTTCCTCGCTGCTTTCGTCCAGCATGGGATTCGTATTGTTGATGTGAATGAATATTTTACGCGGGCCAGTCAACCGCGAAAGTAGCTCGAGCGATCCTTCCGTGTCTCCCACCGGCAAATGGCCCATTTCACGGGCCGTCTTGCCCTCGCCCTGGATTCGAATCAGCTCATCGTCCGACCAGAAAGTGCCGTCAAAGAAAATGGCGTCGCAAGTCTCCATGCGTTCGAGCCATTCCGGCAGAATCGAGAGCGCGCCGGGGAAGAATGCAACCTGCCCGCCTTTGTGCTCAATGAAAAGGCCAATCACCGCGTCCGCGCCGTTCAACTGCTTCGCCCTATCCGCAGGCACATGTCCAGGGAAGGCTCCATGGGTTGCTATCGGTGTACAGGAAATCCCAGCTGGACGTCGCTGGATGGAATCAAGCGAGAAAGGCGTGCCGGGAATTGCTTCGTGCCACCGAACTTGATCCGTCTGACGGCGCAGTACGCCGAAGAGGGAATTATCTTCCATCAGGAGCTTCCTGACGCCGGCAGTCGCATACACGTTGAGGGGCTGGGACTCGCGAAGCAGAAGCAGGCCGAGAGCTGCGTCAACTTCCGCGCAGGTCAAAACGACCCCATTGATTGGAGTGTGGCGCGCACAGGATGAATCGGGATGAAGGGGAGGAAACGCCTCGATCTGGTAGCGCAGGTCTGGGCTGGCGTTGATCAGGAACCATTCAGACGAGTCAGCGCTGATCGCAAGCTGGGTCTGAGATCTGGCTTTACCTGGAAATTCTCTCTTGCGGAGCCGCCTGCAATTGGCGCAGCAACAATTCCACTGCGGAAAGCCTCCTCCGGCCGCCGCACCGAGAACCTTAACCAACATCCTTTAGAGTTCTGGATTGCAGTAAGAATTAATCTCGCAGCTAACTGACACTTCTTCGAATTCAGGGGTTGACCATTCCATCGATAATCTCCTCTTAGTGAAAAACTATCAGGTCCGGGCTGGGTTTGCAAGCAGGATTTGGCTCAGCCGCCTCCACCGGTAACCCGCGACCCCGCTCTGCATGCTGTCGTGGCTAGAGTCCTGACGACGTCCCTCAGGGGCCAAACAGGTTGCGGAAAAAAAGCCTCGGTCCGGTCCAAGGACAGGTAGAGCATACCGCAGGGGCTAAAGCCCGCGTTGATTTTGCGGCACATGCGGCACGACTGAAGTCATGCCATGTTACAAAACCGTCGAGGATTCCCAGCGAAACGAGTTTTTTCGCAGCCTGTAAAGCCCACGCAATTTTGCGGCTTTGTGCGGCACCCTTCGACTCCGCTCAGGGCCGGCTGTTAAAGCCGTGCTCTTTCAAAGCGGGCGTATGAGATAGCCCCTAGTCTCCGGCCTGGGATTTCCTGACTTTGGGTTTAGCCTCAGCGCCGCCCGCGGTTTGCGGAGACTTGGGCGCGGGCGCAAAGGCCGGGTCCCAGTAGAGCAGCCTGCCGCAACTGTCGCAGGTCAGCAACTCACCCTCGCGGAGCTGGTTCCATGTCTGCGGACGCACGCCCATGCGGCACCCGTTGCACTGCTGATTCTCGGCCCGCGCCAGGCCCGTTCCGCGCGAGCCGGAAAGCCGGTCGAAGCGCGTAAGCCACTCCTGCTCAATTCCCTGCCGCAGCGTCTCGCGCTCCTCGTTCAGGCCTGCCAGTTCCTTGTTGAACTCCCTCTGGCGAAGCGCTGCGCGGGCACGAGTCTTTTCGAGAGCCCCTGCCAGCCGCTCCACTTCCGAGCGAGCGGCAGCCAAGGCCGCTTCCTGCGCCTCCGTCCGCTCCAGGCTCAAAAACTCTTCGTTCTCCAGGCGCTCCGCCTCGCCCGATGCAAACTGGATTTCATGCTCAATGGCTTCGGCTTGTTCCGGCGTCTTTACAGAGTCCAGTTGGGTGCGGAAGCGCGACCCTTTCTGCCGATGCCCGGCTATCTCCCGCTCGAGGCGCGTACGCAGCGATTCCTCGCGGCTCAACGCGCCGGACGCTTCCGCGGCCTGGCGTTCGGCCGCGGCCAGTTCAGCCTGTGCCTGGACAATTTCAGCCGGCAGCGCACGCAGCGCCGTGTTCAACCGTGTGCGCTCCAAATCCACGCTTTGCAACTTTACGAGCTTTTCAATTTGCGCTTGCATCTGTGATAGGAAGTCTACGCCCTGCACCGTCTAATCGGAAAATGGGCGCAGGCCTCTCCTGCGACAATAAGATGCAATCGGGAGGCGTTCGTGACGGAGATTCGCGCATCGTTCTGGCGCAGACACCGGTGGCTGAAGTGGATTGCGGCCAGCCTGGTTCTGTTGTTGGCGGCCCTGGCCGTGATCGTTTCCATTCTCTTTCGCCGTGCCGAACCCTTTCTTCGCGCCCGCATCGTTGCAGCCGTTCAGAACCGCTTCCACGCACGCGTCGAGCTGGACAGCTTTCACATGTCGCTTGTCGATGGGCTCCAGGCTGAAGGGCACGGCCTGCGCATCTGGCCGCCTGCCCAGGTGGAAGGCGTGAACGTGCCTCCGGCCCCGGATGCAAGCGATCCCCTCATCCGCCTCGACGAATTTCACTTTCATGCCCCGCTCCAGTACCAACCGGGTAAGCCCATCCATATCTCCGTGGTCGAGCTGAAGGGCCTGGAGATTCACATCCCTCCGAAATCCCATTTCGTCCATTCCGCCAGCCCCAAAGCGGATTCCGGCGAGAAGCCCTCGGCGACCGACGCTTTGATAAGCTTCGCCCTGGACAGTGTGGAATGCACCTCAGCCCACTTTGTGCTGGAAACCAGCAAGCCCGGCAAGCTGCCGCTGGACATTGCATTTGCCCACTTCAAGATGAGCGGCAGCGATGGCGGAAGCATCCAGGCTCAAAGCTCCATGCACTTTGATGCCGAGCTCACCAACCCACGCCCGGTCGGCAAGGTCAACACCAGCGGGACGTTTGGTCCCTGGGTGGTTGCCGATCCCGGCGAGAGCCCCATCCAGGGCCAGTACCGGTTTGACCATGCCGACCTGGCCTCCTTCAAAGGCATTGCCGGCATTCTCACTTCTACCGGCCAATACCAGGGCACGCTGCGCGACCTGGTGGTAGATGGCGACGCCGATACGCCCGACTTCCGCCTCACCCACTTCGGAAACGCGCTGCACTTGCACACGCATTTCCACGCCAAAGTCGACGCCACCAACGGCGACACCTGGCTTGAGCCGGTCGATGCCACGCTGGGCCACTCTCACTTCACTGCCCAGGGCCAGGTGGTCCGCGTCATTGCTCCTGACCCGGCCACCGGCTTGCCGGCCAGCAAGGGCCATGACATTGCACTCAACGTGAATGTGGACTCGGCGCGAATCGAAGACTTTCTCCGCCTCGCCAGCCACAACTCCACGCCTTTGCTCACCGGCGCGCTCACCATGAAGACCACGCTGCACATTCCGCCGGGCCCGGCGCCGGTCCATGAGCGCCTGGCCCTCAAAGGCGCCTTCAATCTTGACCAGGCCCACTTCACCAGCACAAAAATTCAGGACGGCCTCACGCAGCTCAGCCTGCGGGGCCAGGGCAGGCCCAATGAGATCAAGGCCGCCGATCCATCCGCCATTCGATCCGCCATGCTGGGCGACTTCCAAATGGCCGGCGGGGTCATCACTCTGCCTGCGCTCACTTACACCGTTCCGGGCGCTGCCATCGTCTTGAAGGGCACGTACGGAGTCGAAGGCGGCGCTATGGACTTCACCGGATCGGCAAAACTCGACGCCACAGTCTCGCAGATGGTGGGCGGCGTGCTGGGAGCGCTGCTCAAGCCCGCAGACCGGTATTTCAAGAAGGATGGCGCCGGTACTGAGGTTCCCATCCGCATTTCCGGCACCCGCGAAGACCCGAAATTCGGCGTCGACTTCAAACGCATGAAATCGACATCGCCCCAATCTCCAGGGAAAAAGCCCTGATCCAGGCTGCGGTTTTCGCTTAAAATTGGCCAAAATAGCCCGTTTTAGCCCCAAAACCGGGTTTTTTCGAGGGGTTCTATTTACTACTAAGGCAATAGATTGCCCTTCGGTCTTGTCCGGCAAGCTTTTGATTCAAGAAGGCTTATATCTTTCTCCCGGCCTGGTGCGCACCCCAAAAAAGGGTGTTTTTAGAGATTTTTTTATTTTTTTAAGGACAGAGGGGTGGGTATGTGCCGTTCTCCCTCTTTCATTTTGCACTGTTCAAAGACCATTGTGCGCCGAGGGAGGGTAATTCTATGCATCCGCCTGGAGCGAATCCAGGGTTACTGAACCCCGGAACGAGACCGCTCAAGTGGGCGCGACAATGAGGGGGCGGCGACATTGCCGCAAGGTCTCCTCAGGGCTTCCTAACGGAGGGAGCAGGGGCCTTCAGGCACCTGAAAGCAGCTTTGCAATAAAGGTGGCTTTAGCCTCGGGCCTTTCTGGCTTCGACGCCGGAGGCATTTCAATTTAGCTCGACGGGTTGTGATGGAATGGATCCGACGCCTATTCATCCGCGGGACTCAGCGTGGAATGCCCGTGCCTAAAGGCACGCAATTCAGCAACTGGGTTCAGGGGCCTAAAGGCCCCTGCTCCCTCCGCAGACTCAACAATCGGCCTCAAATGTGATAGTTTGGCTTGCGATACACTGCTGCCGAATTTACGAGCAGCGGAGCACAAATTAGGAGACCGCAATGCACTGGACCCGCAACATCGCACGCTGCGTTATCGCTCTCATTTTGGGAGCCATGGCGCACTCCGCGGGAGGGCAAACCGCGCCTTCCAAGGCCCTTACAACCGAATCCGCCGTTCAGGACTGGTGGAAGAATGCTGTCATCTACGAAATCTACCCGCGCAGTTTCCAGGATTCAAACGGCGACGGCATCGGCGACCTCAACGGCATTACCCAGCGGCTCGACTACCTCAAGGATCTGGGCGTAGACGCTATCTGGCTCAGCCCGGTCTATCCATCGCCCCAGGTCGATTTCGGCTACGACATCTCCGACTACAAGAACATCGATCCCCAATACGGCACCCTCAAGGACTTCGACCACCTGGTCGCCGAGGCGGACAAGCGCCATATCCGCATCCTGATGGACATGGTCATGAACCACAGTTCAGATAAACACGAGTGGTTCATTCAGTCGCGTTCCTCGCGCGATAATCCCTACCGCGACTGGTACATGTGGCACGACGGCAAAGGCCAGACCGCGACCGACAAGGGCCAGGTACCCAACAACTGGCAATCGGACTTTGGCCACTCTGCCTGGGAGTGGGACGAGAAGACGCGCCAGTACTACTATCACAAGTTCTATATCCAGCAGCCGGACGTGAACTGGGACAATCCCAAGATCCACGAGGCGTTCAAAGACATCATTGGATTCTGGCTGAAGCGCGGGGTTGGCGGCTTCCGCTTCGACGCCATCACTACCCTGTTTGAAGACCCCGAGATGCACGATGAGGATATTCTGCTGGACAAGGACGGCAAGTCGTACGTCAACGACTATGGCGACGTGGCGCTCAACGATACCCGTACCAACAACCTGCCGGGCACCCATCCGGTGATGCAGGAGATGCGCGCCTACACCGACACGTTCGACTCCAACAAGTTTCCTGGCGCGCGCGTTCTGATCGGCGAGACTTATCTGCCCAACATTGCGGAGTTGGCCAAGCAATATGGAGCGCCAGACAAGCCGGAGTTTCAACTGCCCATGGACACCCAGGTTGGCTTCATCAACAAACTGGATGTCGCGTCGTTCCGCGCAAAGCTGAACGACGTGGAAACTGCCATCAACGGCAACATTCCGCTGCTGGTGTTTGACAATCACGACAACCCGCGCCTCGACGCCCGCTACGGCGACGGCATCCACGACACCGACATTGAGCGCGTGATTTCAACCATGCTGTTCGCCAGCCGAGGGGCATCGCTCTTCTACTACGGCGACGAGCTTGGCATGAAGACCACCCCGCCCACGCGCAAGGAAGACGTGAAGGACCCGATCGGCATCACCGGCTGGCCCAAGGACAAGGGCCGCGACGGCGAACGTACACCCATGCAGTGGAATGAAACCGCCAACGCGGGCTTTACCAGGGCTGGCGTCACTCCCTGGTTGCCTGTACCGCCGACCGCCGCGACGGTAAACGTCCAGGCCGAGAAGGGCGACCCCAACTCTCTTCTCACCTGGTACCAGACCCTCATCCGGCTCAAGAAGACGAATCCCGCATTCGCCCTCGGCGACGACACCACGCTGGACACGGCCAACACCAAGGTGTTGAGCTGGCAGCGTCAAGCGCCCGGCGCGCATTCCGTAGTCGTGTCGGTCAACTTCACCGCCGATCCGCAAACCGTCAACCTCGTCGTCCCCAACTCCAGCGGAAAGTTGAAAACCCTGCTGAAAACGCCAAGAGCGTCCGATCCAGCCTCGCTCAGCCAGATCCAGCTCGGCCCCTTCGGCGTTTATATCGGCGAATTGCAGTAATGCCAAGCCTGGGTGCCCCATGCTCGCGGTCCGCCGCGGCGTATTCTGCCGCTAGGGTGGGCCCCTGACACCATCTGTTACAGTTTTCTGCTATGCGCAGCGTCTTCGATAAACTCGTCATCCCTTTGCTAGCCCTCTCCCTATCCATCACCGCACTCCACAGCCCCGCACAGGCGCCTGCCACACCGCCGCCATCCGTGCCCGCCTGGGCGCAACCGGGGTCCGCAACCCACACACAGGTGGCACCGCCTGCGGACTTTCACCGGCCCAGCAAGAATTTCGATACGCCCATCGGCATCTTCGACGGCCAGTCCGATATTGGATCCGCAATTGTCCCCGGCAGCGCAAGCTTCGATGCGGCGACGGGCCAATACACCATCAACTCCGCGGGATACAACGTCTGGTACATGCGGGATGAATTCCGCTATCTCTGGAAGAAAATGTCGGGCGACATCTCTCTTGCCGCCGACATTGCCTTCCCCGACCCCAAAGGCTATGGCGATCGCAAAGCCGTGCTCATCATCCGCCAGAGCCTCGACGACGACTCCAAAGAAGCCATCGTTGCGCTGCACGGCGCAGGCATGATCCACCTGGCGGAACGACCCGAAAAAGGCCTGCGCGTCAAGGATATGGAATACCGCATCGGCGGCCGCGGCCGTCCCGGCGGCGAAAGCCCCGACAGCCTGGTCCCCGTCATGGCCCGGCGCATCGGCATTGAAAAGCGCGGCGACTCTTTCGCGCTTTTTGTAAGCCTTGAAGGCGAGCCCATGCACCAGTTCGGCCCGCCCATCCAGTTGCATATCGACGGCCCATTCTACGCAGGCATCGGCTTCTGCTCTCACCTGCCCGACAAGTCAGACACCTCCATCCTCTCCAATGTGGTGTTGGAGAACTCCGCCGGCCTGGTGCACTAGCGCGCATCGAGATATATTGGCACGCCAGCAGGGGCGGGTTGGGGTTCGTGGTTTCCCACATCTTGCGCAAAGAACGCGCCAGATATGGGGCACCCGGAGCAGGTGTGAGGAACGACAGACCCCAGCCCGTTCCAGCTTCGCCTTGCCCGCCCTCGCCTCACCGTGTTTGACTGGTTGCCGAAGAGGTGCTTTCACAATGCCCTACATCCTTGCGCTCGACCAGGGAACCACCAGTTCCCGTGCAATTCTCTTTGATGAGGCGGGCACAATCGCCGCCGTAGCGCAGCATGAGTTCGAGCAGTTTTATCCCCAGCCCGGTTGGGTCGAGCACGATCCCATGGAGATTCTCACTAGCCAGTTGAGCTGCGCAGTGGAAGCGCTTGGCAAGGTGGGCGCGCGCCCCCGCGATGTAGCCGCCATCGGAATCACCAACCAGCGCGAGACCGTCATCGTCTGGAACCGCGCGACCGGCAAGCCCATTCATCCCGCAATCGTCTGGCAGGACCGCCGGACCGCTGCCCTATGTGGACAATTGCAGGAGAGCGGCGTCGGTGACGACGTCTCCAACCGCACCGGACTGGTTCTTGATCCCTATTTCTCCGCAACCAAAGTTGCGTGGATTCTGGATAACGTCCCCGGCGCCCGTGCCAGCGCAGACAAGGGCGAACTGGCCTTCGGCACCGTCGATAGCTGGCTCATCTGGCACCTGACAAGCGGCCACCGTCACGTGACAGATGTGACCAATGCCTCCCGGACCCTGCTCTTCAACATCGTGAAGGGCGAGTGGGACCCTGAGCTGTTGCGCATCTTCAATATTCCCCGGGGCCTGCTGCCTGAAGTTGTGTGGTCGAGCCAGATAGTGGGCGAAGTTACCACCACTCTGGGCCTGGGCGGAATTGCGATTGCGGGTATCGCCGGCGACCAGCAAGCCGCGCTCTTTGGCCAGCTCTGCTGGGGCGCGGGCGAAGCCAAAAACACCTACGGCACCGGCTGCTTCCTGCTGCAGAACATCGGCACCGAGTTTATTCGCTCCAAGAATCGCCTCATCACCACGCTGGCCGCCAGCGCCCAGCATCGCCTGGAATACGCGTTTGAAGGCAGCATCTTTATCGGCGGCGCGGTCGTTCAGTGGCTCCGCGATAACCTCAAGCTCATCGGGTCGTCCGCCGACATTGAAGCCCTCGCCGCCAGCGTGCCGGACACCGGTGGAGTGGTCTTCGTGCCCGCCTTTGTCGGCCTCGGCGCGCCACACTGGGACCCCCATGCAGTGGGCATGATCATCGGCCTGCGCCGCGAGACCTTGCCCGGCCACATCGCCCGCGCGGCTCTTGAAAGCATCGCCTTCCAGGTGGCCGATGTTCTTGAGGCCGTCGAGAGCGAGACCACGCCGCTCGCCGCACTCCGCGTCGACGGCGGTGCAGCCGTCAACAACCTGCTGATGCAGTTCCAGGCGGACGTTCTCGGCGTCCCGGTCGTGCGCCCTCAAGTGACGGAGACCACGGCCTTGGGCGCGGCCTATCTGGCAGGATTGGCAACGGGTTTCTGGGCCGATCCGCAGGAGCTCAAAGCCAAGCGGCAAAACGATGTTCGCTTTGAGCCGAAGATGAGCCCACAGGAGCGTGCAGAGCGAAGAGGTTTATGGTCCCGCGCCGTCGCCCGTGCACGGAACTGGAGCGAGTAGTGAAAAGGGAACAGATGGTGCGCAAGGTCCGGGAGCACGCCGGGCCTTGGGACATAGCAATCATCGGCGGCGGCGCAACCGGCATGGGCGTGGCCGTGGATGCAGCCGCGCGGGGCTTCAGCGTGGTTCTGGTTGAAGCCCACGACTTCGGCAAAGGCACCAGCAGCCGCAGCACCAAATTGGTTCACGGCGGCGTGCGGTACCTGGAGCAGGGCAACATCCCGTTGGTTATGTCGGCCCTCAAGGAGCGTGGCCTGATGCGCCAGAATGCGCCCCATCTAGTTCACGATCTGGCTTTCGTTGTGCCCAACTATTCCTGGTGGGAAGCGCCGTTCTACGGCATTGGCCTCAAGCTCTATGACATGCTCGCGGGCAAGTACGGCTTTGGCGCGTCGAAGTTGCTCTCAAAGGAAGAGACACTGGAGCGCCTGCCCGCGCTCGAGCCCGATGAGCTCCGCGGAGGCGTGGTCTATTACGATGGCCAGTTCGACGACGCGCGCCTGCTCATCCACCTGGCCATGACGGCCGCGGAACACGGCGCCGTACTGCTGAATTACTGCCCCGCCACCGGCCTGACCCGCGATGCCGAGGGCTACGTCAACGGCCTCGCGGCGCGCGATGAAGAGACCGGCGAAGAACTCGGTCTGAGAGCCCGCATCGTTGTCAACGCGTCTGGAGTGTTTACGGATTCCATCCGCCAAATGGCCGATCCCGCTCTAGAACCGCTCATGGTCACCAGCCAGGGCATCCACCTGGTATTCGACCGCTCTTTTTTGAAGGGCGACACGGCGCTCATGGTTCCCAAGACCAGCGACGGCCGGGTGCTATTCGTCATTCCCTGGCATGGCCACGCAGTGGCTGGAACCACCGACACGCCGGTCGAAGCGCTTAGTCTGGAACCGCGGCCATACCAGGAGGAAATCGAGTTTGTGCTGGATACGGCGTCGCGGTTCTTTGTCCGCCCGCCCACGCGCGCCGATATACTCGCCGTCTTCGTGGGTCTGCGGCCACTAGTCAAAGGAGAAGGCAAGACATCCACTCTCTCCCGCGACCACGTCATCCACGTCGACACCTCCGGCCTGCTCACCATCACCGGCGGCAAGTGGACCACCTATCGCCACATGGCCGAGGACTGCGTGGACCACGCCATCACGCTCGGCAAACTCCCCGATGTGGATTGCCCCACGAAGAACCTGCACATCCACGGGTACATTCAGGATTCGGCTGCGCTGGGCAGTCTTGAAGTCTACGGCTCCGACGCAGAAAAAATCCTCGCACTGGCCGCCGCTTCTCCAGCCCTCGCCGTCCAGCTTCATCCCGCTCTGCCCTACATTGCTGCCGAAGTAGTCTGGGCTGCGCGCGAAGAAATGGCCCGCACCGTTGAGGATGTCTTAGCCCGCCACACCCGCGCCCTGTTTCTCAACGCCGCTGCCGCCATCGCGATGGCCGAGCCCGTAGCCAGGTTGCTGGCAGCCGAGGTAGGCCGCGATGAAGCCTGGGTCAAGACCCAGGTAGAGGCCTTCACCGATTTGGCGCAGCAGTATCGAGTGGTGTAATAGAAAGGGAAGAAACGGTTCGAACTGGTGGAGGACCTTATGGCAGCGAAATGCACGCACATTGCCGAGCACCTGAAGAAGGTAAAGCCGCGCACCAAAGGCTGCGAGGATTGCCTCAAAATCGGCGACACGTGGGTCCATCTGCGCATGTGCCTGGAATGCGGCCACGTCGGTTGCTGCGACTCATCGAAGAACCGCCACGCCCGCGCTCATTTCCATGCCACGGAACACCCGCTCATCCAATCCGCCGAAAAGGGCGAAGACTGGCGCTGGTGCTTCATCGACGAAATCTATCTTTGAGCCAGCGGCTCTAAGAAACCGGCTTTCCATTGATGCGCCAGCCCCTCGAATGAAATGCGCCCTTAAAAGTGGCAGCAGAGATACCTCAGGACTTAGCAGCTCATTTTATGGTTGAAACGCGGATACTTACGGTGAAAGGTTTAAGGAGGCGAGGGAGGTAGACTCGGCAATGCAAGAACCGCAAGAGGCCAGCACCAGGCTTATCCTTGAGTATCCAGAAGCAGAAATTGTCTTCGGCGTTGCATGCGCAGCAGGGGCGGACTACAACAAAGTCTACAGCTACCTCGAGGAGACCATACCGAAGTTCGGCTACCGAGCAAACCCGCTGAAGGTCAGCACCTTCATTCCGGAAACCGCTTCTTCGATGCAAATCGAGATTGACCTACCGGGAGAGCCGGAGAGCAAGCGCCTGCTCGCATTTATGAATGCTGGAAACCGGTTGCGGAGAGAATCCCGCCAGCGCGATCTCTTTGCGCTTGTTGCCGCCGCCCGCTTGGCCTCAGCTCGGGAGCAATCTGATGGCTCTCCGATTCCCTTTCCAAAAACCGTGCACATTATTCTCTCGCTCAAGCGCCCAGAGGAGGTCGAGACCCTAAGGAAAATATACGGTTCCGGCTTTTTCCTGATTGGCGTTTACTCGACTGAGCAAGAGCGCCTCGATTTTCTTATTCACCAAAAGAATGTTCCCAGGGATGAAGCGATCAGGCTCATGGCGAAAGACCGGGAAGACGAGGATAAGGAATTCGGCCAATTGACTAGAGAAACATTCCATCTCTCAGACGTTTTCGTGGAGCTCCGAGAGGGGCGATATAAGCGCGAACTGCTCAGGTTTCTGCAGTTGGTGTTTGGGTACCCATATGCATCTCCAACGCCGGATGAATATGCAATGTATCACGCTTTCGCTGCATCGCTAAGGTCTGCGCAACTCGGACGGCAGGTCGGCGCAGCGATCCTGAGCGCCGACCGAAACCTGATCGCAGTTGGCTGCAACGAGGTCCCTGCAGCGGGTGGGGGACTCTATTGGGAGGGAAAAAATCCCGACCGCCGCGATCACGTTCTGGGTGAGGATTCAAACGATAAACGTAAGAGAGAGATTGCCGAGGACATCTTCAAGCGACTCCAAGGCGGTGAAATGCTTGTACCCTCAGCTACTTTGGATGACACCGACCGACTGCTCCGTGCTAGCTTGCTTTGAGATATTACGGAGTTTGGGCGGGCGGTGCACGCGGAGATGGATGCAATAATCTCCAGTGCACGCAATGGAGTTAACCCCTCCGGAGGAACCCTTTACGCAACGACATTCCCGTGTCACAATTGCACCCGTCACATCATCGCTGCTGGCGTAACGAGGGTCGTGTATGTCGAGCCATATGCGAAAAGCCTTGCATCCTCTCTCCACGAGGATTCGATTCGAGTGGAGGATTCGGTTACAAAGCCGGGGGGATCGAAAAAGAAAGATCGGCGCGTACCTTTTGAACCATTTATAGGTGTCGGGCCGAGGCGTTTCTTTGATTTGTTCTCTGTCATGCACGGAGCAGGATATCGAATAGAAAGAAAGGTTTCCGGAAAGATCCGAAATTGGGATTCATGCAATGACGCCAAGCCGCGGATTCCCATGGCCCCATCAACCTACCTGCAGCGAGAAATCTTAGCATCCAAGGCTGTATACTCGATTTTCAACTCCGGAAAGGAGGAACCCGATGCCTAGCGAATTGGAACCCCTACACGGTGATTCTTTTACTCAATTCCTTCGGGACTCGGCCGCGAATAGCAGAAGATGGCCACAATGGGTCAGAGGTGACGAGCAGCCAAGCGTCCCCTCCTCGCAGGGCCGCGAACAAGAACACGAGACTGACAGCGCCCCGGAGAATTCCCAGCCAGCGAACAACGGTGAATCTCGATAATCGATCTGGGCTAATTTGATAATTAGAGATCGGAAACATCGGCTTGGTTTCTCAAACAAGCTCGACTTCGATCTTCTTCGCTTCCGCGTCCAGCTTCACAATCCTGAAGCTGCGAATTTGTCCCTGGCTTAGCGCTTCAGGCTTGGCCGTGGCCGTCGGCGCATTGCCCTTCCAGCGCGCGCTTAGCAACGATGACATCGACGACAAATCCGCCTTGACGTCGCTCTTCGACTCGGCTGCCGGCGCGGCCACAGCGACAGCTTTTACCCGGCACTGCGCTCGTATTCCCTCGCCAAGCTCAACCGCCGCTGTGCCTGCGCCGAGTTCCATCACGCGACCTGAAACCAGATCCCCCGCCTTGTGCTCAGCAATGTATTCATCGATGCTGGTCGGCACCAGTTGCTTCATGCTCAGCTTGATCTGCCGCTTCTCCGTGTCGATGGCCAGCACCAGCGCCTTCACCACCTGCCCGGCCCGCAGCACGTCGGACGGATGATTGATGCGCCGGTCGGCGACAATCTCGCTCACATGCACCAGCCCCTCAATCCCATCGGCCAGTTGCACAAACGCTCCGAAGTTCATGATCTTGGTCACGGGCCCCTCGATCTGCGAGCCCTCGGGGAACTTCTGCCGTACGTCGAGCCACGGATCGGCTAACGCGTGTTTGAGCCCCAGCGAAATTCTTCGCTCTTCTGGCTTGATACCCAGAATCACTGCATCGACCCGGTCGCCCTGCTTCACCACATCGCTCGGGCGACGAACTTTCTTGCCCCACGACATCTCCGAAATATGAATTAGCCCCTCAATCCCTGGCTCAATCTCCACAAAAGCGCCAAAGTCCTGCAGCCGAGTCACTGTCCCGGTCACGCGCTGTCCGGCCTGATAGCGCTCCGCCGCATTGGCCCACGGCTCCGCCTGCAACTGCTTCAGCCCCAGAGAAATCTTTTTTGTCGCCGGGTCGATTTTGAGAACCTTTAACTGCAGCTCTTGACCCACAGTCAGCACGTCTTCGGGCTTTTCCACGCGGCTGTGCGCAATGTCGCTAATGTGCAGCAGCCCGTCCATGCCGCCCAGGTCAACAAACGCGCCATATGGCACCAGGCTGCGCACCTTGCCGCCCACCACGTCGCCTTCTTTCATCGCGGCGTAGCGGCCCTCCTGCAACCCGCGCGCCTGCTCTTCAAGGACCACGCGCCGATCAACAACAACGTCTTCGTCCATCACGTCG
>Ga0182024_10001343_pt1 | contig 63838 bp, 64 predicted proteins | sample P32metaG_FD_120480 | JGI IMG/M metagenome (GOLD analysis project Ga0182024, IMG submission 120480) | Permafrost microbial communities from Stordalen Mire, Sweden - P3-2 metaG (Illumina Assembly) | ecosystem: Environmental > Terrestrial > Soil > Wetlands > Permafrost | place: Sweden: Stordalen...
AGATGTTGCTGCGAGCTCAGGTGAAATGGATCCAGCAACTTGAGACGTTCCCTGCATCGAGCACAACAAAAGTCACGAGGTTCTGAAACGACTTCTAAACAAACCATGCAACTTCGCTACCAACTGCTCGCGCTGTTACTGCCCGCCCTGGTGATGTCTCAACGGGTGCCCGCCGCTGAAAAGTGGGTCCTCACCACCGCTGACTTCCGCAGCCAACCGGTTGAAGTCCGCGGCCTCGACGCTTCGGGCGTGAATGTCGCTGACGTCGGATCTTCGCAGACACGCGTCGTTCCAGCCGAGCAGTTCCTCGATCTGCGTCGCAGCGGCGCGGTCGTCGCGGCGCCGTCCAACGCGAAGTTCGTCCTCTATCTCACTGGCGGCGATAAACTCGTTGGTGAGCCAATCAATCTCACTGCCGACAGCCTTGTGTGGAAGAACAATCTTCTCGGTGACTACCCAATTGCCACCGCATCGCTTCGCGGCATCACCCGATCGGCCTCTCAATCGCCCGCCGAGCAGGGTCGCGAGGATGTGGTCAGCCTCTCCAACGGCGAAGCCGTCCGAGGAATCATCGCAAGTCTTTCCAATCAAACGGTCACGGTTCAGGTCAATGGCGCGAACAATGATGTGCCGCTTTCATCAGTGGCTTCGATCAGTTTTGCCGCTACGCCCGGCCCTGAGGGGCCAAAGCATGGCTTTCGCGTTCGATTCGATGACGGCTCGTCTATCGTCGTTACCGACGCCAAATTCGTCGGCGGAAATCTCTCGCTGGGCACAGGCAAGCCGGATATTCCGCTGGCCCAGGTCGTTGCCATCGAGCAAGTCAACGGCCCCGTCAGTTGGCTTTCCAGCCGGGCTCCCATGGAAGCCGTCTCCTATCCGTTTGTCGGCCCCGCAAGATCGGTCCCGGCTTACATGGATCGCGCCTATGCGTCCGAGGCGCCCATTCAATTCAAGGACGAAACATTCAGCCATGGAATAGCCGTCCACGCGTATTCAAAAATCACCTGGCCGCTGGACGGCTCCTACGCCGCGTTCCGAACGAGATTCGCCGTCGACGGCGATTCCCCCATGGCCGATGTAACCGTGCGCATCCGCCTGGATGACAAAGTCATCTTCGAACAAAAAAACATCACCGCCGGCACGCTGTCAGAGCCAGTGATCCGAGATCTTGGCGGTGCCAGGACGCTCACCTTCGAAGTAGACGGCTCCGCCGGTTTCGCCCAGGATGCTCTCGACTGGATCGAGCCGGCATTGCTGAAGACCGCGCCGGCCAAGTGATTCGGACAAACGACCAACGCCGCGAGGGGTCAAGACTCGCGGCGTCGGGGAGATGCCAAACTACTTTCGCGACAAACTTCAGGCGGCTTCCGTAAACGTCGGCGTTGAATCCGACGCGCTGCTCTCCGAGTCGGTCGAGGCTTTTCGAGCCGCGGCTTTGCGGACGCGGCGCGTTCGGCCAACCGTCTGTTGATCCACCGTCGCCCGGCGGGTCGGATGCTCGGCGACAGCCTGCACGGCGGCAGCGGCGTCCGGGGCATACAAGTCCGCGCCGATCTCTTCAGCAAGGCCCTCGGCTCGCTTATAGATTCCGCCGCAGCACATCACCTGCATGTTCGGGCAGCTATCGACTTCGCGGAGGTAGTCGATCAGCCTGCGAACCGCGGGCACGCCGGCCGGCAGGGTGCTGAACAGGACGAGCAGATCCGGGCGGAAGTCACCGATGAGCTTGAGAACTTCGTCATCCGGCACGCCGCCACCGGCAAAGAGAACCGTGTATCCTTCCGATTCAAACAGGTCGGAACAAATCTGTCCGCCCAGCTCCTCGGGCTCTGCATTACCGCAGAAGATCAGAACCTTCTTGCCATTGCTTGCACCACGGGGCAAGCCGCCCGAAAGCTGATCCGAAATCATCCGGTTCAGTCGCGTCGCCAGGTTCAGGCTCGCGATGCTGATGCGGTCGTCGCGATAGAGCGACTGCACGTGTTCCATTGTTGGCCAGACGAGGTTGATCAGCAATTCGCGTTGGCTGACGCCGCGATCCTGAATCAGCTGAACCACCTTGCGGGTGGCGTCACGATCACCGGCCAGCAGGGGCGTCAGGTAAGCTTCAGCAGCGGCGGCAGAATTGAAGGTCGACTTGCTCATTACATCACTCCGATTTGCCCCACACGCGTCCGTCCGCATGAAGCTGGATAACTTTGAATTAGCCGGGCCTCCTTGCCCAGCTTAATGTTAAAATGCGTAATCTGCGACAACTGTTGTATCGGCGCGGGCCGTTTTTTTCATTACCTATTTTAACATTGCATGCGACTCGCAAATTTCTCGAAAAGAGGCGGGCTTTTATCGGACGGTTGGTAAACTGCATGTTGATCCGTCGGTGGCTTGGGGCTTCACGATCGCGCGTTAAGACTTGGTTTCGATCCCCCAACGCAACGAACCAGCGCCTATCGTGCTAAGTAAGATTGATCCCCGCATGCGTGCCGCGTGGTAAGGAGATTCCGCGATGCTGAAGCGTTCTGGCCTGTTTCTCACCGTTATTCTCGCGTTGGCGCCCGTCGCCGGTGCACAAACCACGCGCCCGGCGGCTCCCGACCCGCAGATTGAGATTCGCGCTAGCGAGGCCTTCAATCGCGGCGAATTCGCCACCGCGCTCCCGATGCTCCAGCAAGTCGCGATGGTATCTAAGGACGATGCGAAGAAGCTGGGCGCGGTCAACGAGCAGATTCGCGTCTGCCAGAAGGCCTTGGATTCGCTGAAAAACATGCCTGCCAGCGGGGTTGATCCCAACGCCCCGGATATCGCGACTTCAGCCGAGACGCGCAAGAAGCACCCGGTTGCCAAGCCCGGTGAAGTAACTGATTTGACCATAAAGGAGCTTGGCAACTTCGATTACGACGATGAAAAAGGCGGGAACATCCCGGCCGACATCAAGCAAATGGATGGCTCCGAGCTGCGCCTGCACGGATACATGATTCCCATGGACCAGGCGACGAACATCACGCAGTTTGCCCTGGTGCCCAGCCTGTTTTCCTGCTGTTTTGGGCAACCGCCGCAGATTCAGCACACGATCGTCGTCAACTGCCCCAAGGGCAAATCGCTGGCTTACTGCCCGGATGAAATCGTTGTGGAGGGCAAACTCGGCGTGAAAGAGCGCAAAGACGACGGTTACATCGTCAGCATTTTTGAGATGTCGGCAGATAGCGTGAAAGTGGCGAAATAACGCCGACTGTTCGATGGTTGTGATATAATGAGGGGCGCTCCGAGAGCGCTAACTCCCGGCTTCGTGGCGCGAAGCCGATTCGATCCGCTGCAAAGCAAAAGCCGCTTCACCGCGGAGTCCAATATGGCACTCGACTACACAACCCATCCAACCTTCGCCCAGAAGTGGCGCCGCCTGTTGCAAAACTGGCGTCTGCTCAGCTTCTTCGGCGTCTGCTTTCTCGTCTTTGGATACTTCGGCTACACCATCATCGGCGAGTCGCTCTCCAGCGGCATCCACAAGGAAGGCAACTACAACGTCGTCAACCTCAAAGCGCTCGGCCAGTTTGTGTTCGACTCCGCCACCGGCGTTGATACCGATGTTCCGTCAGTTTACCGGGCGCTGGATGGGAAGAAGGTTCAGCTCCAGGGGTTTATGGTCGTCACCAACAGCGCGGCGGCCCAGGTTTCCAATTGCCAGTTGGTCTGGAACGTTCAGAAATGCTGCTTCGGCGGGCCGCCGATGGTGCAGGAGCGCGTCTTCCTGCATACCCCGCCGTATAAGAAGATGAACCGCTACGATCAATACACCTTTGTCACCGTCACCGGCACGCTGCATGTGAAGATTCAGAAGGATCCGGTTGCCGGCGTCATATCGGTCTACGATATGACTCTCGATAACGTGACGCCCAATAGCTAATCGCTTCCTGACAGATCAAAAACTTAAGCTCGGCGGAGGGAATCGCGCACGTGACTACCGACACCACGCATTCGGGACGTACGCACACTCGCCGTTCGATCCTCCAAAGTGCCGTCGCCGGCGCGATGCTACTTGGCATATCAAGGTTTACTCTCGCTTCAGCTGCCGACCGCAAATTCAAAATCACCCTCAGCCCCGGCATGCTCGGCATCCGCGCCAACCTGCACGAATGCCTCGAACTGGCTTCCAAGTTCGGCTTTGAAGGCATCGAGCCGATCATCTCCGACCTGGCCAAGCTCACCCCCGACGAGCTGGCCCAGACGCAAGCCGATCTGAAAGCCAGGAATCTCGTGCTCGGCTGCACGATGCCCGCCATGCCCTTCAGCGGGCCGGAAGGAAGCTATCGCTCGTTCGTGAAAAAACTCCCCGAGACCGCTGCGGTGCTCCAAAAAGCCGGCGGCACCCGCATCGGCACCTGGCTCTTGCCCAGCGACGAGAAGCTGACCTATCTCGAAAACTTCCACCGCCACACCGCCCGCATCAAGGAAGTCGCCAAAATCCTCGACGACCACGGCATCCGCTTCGGCCTCGAATACCTCGGCCCGCGAACCATGCGCGCCCGCGCCAAATTCCCTTTCGTCCACTGCATGAAAGAAATGCGCGAGCTATTGGCTGAAACCGGCGCAACCAACGTTGGAATCGTCCTGGATAGCTGGCACTGGTTCAACGCGCAAGATACGACGAACGACATCCGCGCCCTCAAAAACGAAGACATCATTTACATCCATCTAAATGACGCCCCCGCCGGCGTCCCGCTCGATCAGCAAGTAGACAACCACCGCTGTCTCCCCGCCACCACCGGCGTCATCGACATTGCCGGATTCCTGGACGCCCTGCTGGCGATAGGCTACGACGGCCCCGCCGCCGCCGAACCGTTTGATGACGAGCTGAAGAAGATGCCAAGAGAAGAGGCATGCCAGCGCGGGATTGATGCGATCCACCGAGCACTCGACAAGGCGTGACATGCCCGAATTTGCCCCGTCTGCTCATCAAGGATACTCGCCTCCTAAATTCGAGTGCGATTACCTATTTCAACTCGCGCGTCAGTTCGATCGCCGGCGGAACGAGATTCTTTGGACTTTGATGGGCAGCCATCACCTTTAGCGGGGTGGGCGAATCTTCAGCCAGCGATTTGGCGGCGCGCACCGTCGCCGCGGGACTTAAGCCGGCGACGCAGATGATCGAATACCGCGAATCCAGCGGATTGGCTGCCGTCGCGATGACGGCGCTGTCGGCATTCGCGTACAGCGCTCCGCGCGCGGTGAACGAGCGCGGGCCGAACGTGACGGGAAGGGCATTCGACATTCGCTCGACCAATGCACTGCATTCGGGTCGGCCAATCAGCAGGACGTGATGGCCGCGAAGGTCAACATCGCTGACCATCGTGTCGGGCCGGATCGGGACCATGCGGTGCTCCCAGCGATCGATGATCGCCTGCTGCAATTTCTCGGCGGCAATTCGGTTGGCGGCGCCTTCGACGCGGATGCCGTAGACAATCAGTGTGTGATCGAGGTCGCGCAGGTACGCGGCGGCGGGCCAGTTCCAGCCGTTTGCGCACGGCGTGCTGCCGTACTTGTTGACGACGAGCCGCTTGGGCTTTTTGTCGGTCGGGATGTGGAACCCGGCAGCGTCAGACGCGAACGGGACGACGGTGGTCGTCTCGCCGTCGCCGGTTTCGATAGTCACGTCAACGTTCACCGGCGTACAGCCGCCGTGCGACAGAACGCGGCCGGAGACGACGTACTTCGAATCCTTCTGCTCGGATACAACGGAGGCCAGTTCCAACGTCGGCAGCGCGTCGGTGGTGTCGAGCCAGCAGGAGAAAAAGCCGTTAAGACCTCGGTCGTTGACGGAATTCATCGTGTCGATGAAAGCCTGGCTATCGACCGCCTGCCCCGCGTGTGCCCGGCCGAATGATTCCATTGCGGCGTCGAATGTTTCGGGTCCGAGGCGGCGCCGCAGTTCGCTCAGCAGCATCACGCCGCGACCGCTGGCGCTGCGAAACCAGCGATCGTCGGAAAAGTCGGACTTGATTGTACGCAGCGCCGCCGGCTGTTGAGCCATTCCCTCACTGAGCGCCTCGGCCCGAGCGTTGAATAGCATGACCGCCAGCTCGTCGCGTTCGTCGGGTTTCAGGGCGGCGTCGGGGTCAGATTCACTTGGTTTCTCTGTAGCGTCGGCTTTGTCGCTCGAATGGGTCTTCAGCAACTGCCGCTCGCGCGCGACGTAATCGTGGAAGCGCGCGAAGGCGCTGGCGAGCCAGATGTCGCCATCGCCGGCGGGAAGGATCGTGCCGTGCCAGGCGGGGGGCGGCAGGGTGTTCTTATCTTTGCCCGAGTCGGCGCTGCCGTCATCGTCGCCGCTCTTAAGATCAACCGGTGTTGCCGCGCCGGCGCTTGCCGGTGGCGGGGCGGCAGTTGTCAGCACCGTCCAGCCGCTCGGAACGATCGGCGCCGCCGCGGGGTATTGCTTGAGCGTTTCCGGCGACGGCTCCCAGAGCTGCCCATACGGATCGCCCCAGTGTGCGAAAGATTTCAGCTGCAGCGCCATCTCGGCCGTCGCATACTTGGCGTCGCAGGAATCCCGCGTCGCCAGCGGCGGCTCGCCGAACGCGAGCTTGCCAAAATTCGCGTCAATTTTTCCCTTGTTCTGCTTATACAAACGAACCCACGCCTGGTCGCGGGGTTCCGGACAGAAGGTCATATCAGCCGGGCGATCGTTGGTGGCGGCGATGGTTTCCAGGCGCACGTCAACGTCCTTGACGTTGTTGTTGCCCCAGTAAAATCCCGTCGTGCCGCCATACCATTGGTTCTTTGAGCTGCGCATCAGGCGCGTGGCTTTGGTGCCCAGCTCAAAGAGCGCGATCTCGTTGGTCTTCATGTCCGCCAGGAGCCATTCGTTGGTATAGAGACCGTTGCCATTGTCGCCGAGCAGCTTGACGGCCGATTCGATGCTGTCGCCATATTGCATCGCGCGGCGCGAGCGCGAGCCGATTGACAGGCCGTTGGGGTTGAATCGGGTTTGGCGAATGGTGGTTTCGGTGAGGACGATTCCCGCGTCGTTGATGTACCAATCCATACCGCTCTGCACGGTGCCGGGCGCGGCTTGAAACACCAGCCGATGCCCCTTGGCCGGCTTCACGTCGATCCAGACGTTGTAAAAGTCGCAGGAGTAGATATCGAACATGGTGATGTGCCCGATGATGGCCTTGCCGTCTTTTGTGGCAGACCCGGTCGCGGCAAACGCGCTGCACCGCGCGAGTTGTGTGGTGGATTTGGCGCTGGACGCGAGCCGGTCAAACGATTTGCCTTCCAACCCGCTCGGCTGGGCACCGAGCGCGTCGCCCAGGGTCAACATTTCGGGCCAGACGTTGAGCGCCACGATGTCAGTGAGATCAAGCGGCCGGCCATCAAACTTCGCCCCGGCGGCCGCCGCGCCATCGGCGATTCCCTTCATTTCCTCCAGCAGCTCCGAATCAAACCGCCGAAGAAACAGGGCGTCGGCCATGGTCCGCATCAGCGGCCAGCTCTCGGTTGGCGCGGTGCTCGACTGCTCGTTGGCGTAGCATTTCACATACTCCTGGATCTCGCGCCAAAGCAGCTTCCCCTGCTGTTGGCCACGCTCGTACGGCTCGCCCTCAACGTGCAGGACAATCCACCCCGCCTGTGGATACCGATACGCCGGCCCATCACGCTGCACAGAAGCCGGGTCGGGTGCGAAATCAGATGCCGCTGCGACCGGCGTCAGAAAACTCGAAACGAACAGCACGCAGCTAATCGCGAATCGACGCATGACAGTCTCCCGTGGCCTTGCCGATCTATCCCAACGCCCGCACGGCGGCAGACCGCAGTTTAGACTAGATGAAGCCGCCGCGCCGTTCCACTCGGGGCTCGACACCGCACGACCGTGATCGCCGTGAACCCAACGATCTTATTGACCCGTAGGATCAGGCTGATGATTGCCAGCACGAAGGCACCGATCAGCAAGATTTTGAGGAAACGTTGTCTGCCATTCGTCGTCCTTCCGGCTGGGGGGCTTGTAGTCACCCGTTCAGGGAATCAAGGCTTTCCGCAGTCATCCATTTGAGGTTGTTGAGATGGCACCGGCGAATGCCATCCACATTCATCACCGCATAGAATCCGCATTCACTGTGACAGACCTCGATACAGACACATTAGATCGCGCCAAAGCCGGCTCTCGTCCCGACGTCGAGGCGGTGATCAATGCCTGCTTTCCACCCGTGCATCGCGTGGCCCATGCGCTGACAGGGGACCCGAAGGTCGCGGCCAGCGTAGTGAAGTTCGTGCTGCGGCGGGGGATCAACGTCATGCCGCGCTGGCGGACGGGGATCATTCCCGAGAACTGGTTTCTGCATCAGACGGTGCTGATCATTCGGCGGGTGACGGCGCCCGTGCCGCCGCCGGATCGGGATTTGCTGATCACCGCGGGGCCGGCAACCGATCCGGCATACGCGGCGTTCGTGCGGACGCTGCGCGAGCTCCACGGGCAGCAAGCCGAGGCGTTCATTCTCCATCACGGCGAGAAGCTCAATACGCGGTTGCTCGGCGTCGCGATGGATTGCTCAACGCAAGCCGCCGCGGGACATCTGAGTGCGGCCACGGATAAGCTTCAGATGCTGGTCGGTGAACGCTTCGACGAACTGACCAAAGCGATGGGCACGGCGTACATGAGCCTCACGCCGCCCGAGACGATCATTCATGGCAGCGCGCTCAGCGCCGTCGGCAAAGCGATCTGGCTGAAGCGCATTGGCCGAATGATTCGACGATTGATCTGGCTCGCAATTCTTGCCGGCGCTGCGTACGCGGTTTGGCGTTGGCATGCGGTTCTTTTAGAGTGGCTTCAGGTGATTCGCGAAAAAGCCGCCAGCGCCACGCAGCCGTGAATGAAGAGCAACATTCCCGTCGAGATCTGATCGCATGCTCCACTGGCTTTTTTATTTCGTCATGCTCCTGCTCGTGCTCGCCGGCGTGGCGATCACGTTCATCACGCTGCCGGGACTTTGGCTCATCCTGATCAGCGCGCTCGGGTATACACTGCTGACGAAGTTTGAATTCATCGGCATCAAAACGCTCGTCACGCTGTTGGTTCTGGCGTTGGCGGGCGAAGTTGTCGAACTCTCGTTCTCGGGCCGTGGCGCCAAGCGCGCCGGGGCGGGTCGACGCGGCTTGTGGGGCGCGATCATCGGCGGCGTGCTGGGCGGGTTTCTGCTGAGTCTTGTCATCCCGCTCGTCTTTCCGCTTTCCACGATCGTCGGCATCTGCATCGGCACGTTCGCGGGAGCGACGCTCGGCGAATTATCTTCGGGCAAGACGCTCGGACGCTCAGCGATGATCGGCCTGAGCGCGACGACCGGCCGTGTCATGGGAACGATCGCCAAAGGCTCGCTCGGCGGGGTGATGCTGGCGATTACGCTGTGGGTAGGGCTGCCGATTCATCATAAGACAAGCACTTCTCAAGCCCCCGTGTCGCGACCCGCGATCACTTCGGGCGCGGCGACGCAGAAGTAGCGCGCTGCGACAGATCGGGCATCGGGATCACCGCGCAAACCGATGACATTGGCAAAGCGCTCGCAAACCGCTACAACACGCGAACGAAATACTTTCCCAGCGCCGCGAGAAGCGGCCGGGCCCGATGCAAGGGTCGGCTGTGAACCGGGTCAGGTCCGAGAGGAAGCAGCCCTAAGCAGTAACCGGTTCTGTGCCGTCGTGTGCCCGGTCGCTTTCCGCGGCGTATTTTTTTCCCCGCCAACTTCGTAGAATCCGCCGCGCATGAGGCGTGTTTTCATCGTTGCCAATGTTCATAAGCCACGCGTGGATCGAGCGCTGCAGGCATGGAAAGCCTGGATCGCCGAGCGCGCCACCATCGTCGGTATCGAAATCGACGGCGAGCACGATCTTCAGAAAATTGACGCCGACCTGATCCTCGTCCTGGGCGGCGATGGAACGCTGCTTTCGGTCGCCCGGCGATTGCAGGGCCGACTGACGCCGGTCATGGGCGTCAACTTCGGCCGGCTCGGGTTCCTCGCCAGCTTCACTCCGGAGAACTTCCAGCAATACTTTGATCGGGGCCTTTCCGACGGCCTGAAGCATTCGGATCGCCAGCAGCTTGAGGTATCGATCGTGTCCGGGGGGGTCGATTGCTCGCTCGATTCCGGAGCGCTCGAGCAGCGCCGCCGATTCGTCGCGACCGCACTGAACGACGCAGTAATCACGGCGGGGCCGCCGTTTCGCATGATCGAGCTGACGATCTCGGCCAGCATGGAGTCCGGCGTCAGCTACATGGGAGACGGCGTGATCGTTTCCACCGCCAGCGGGTCCACCGCGTACAACGTGTCGGCGGGGGGGCCGATCATCCACCCCGACGTCGAAGCGTTCTGCATCACGCCGCTCTGCCCGCACAGCCTGTCGTTCCGGCCCGTCGTGGTTTCGTCAAAGTCGGTCGTGGTGATTGGCGCGGCAAGAGTCAACGAAGGAACCACCCTCTTCTGCGACGGCCAGGCGAGCACGCGACTCGCCAACGGCGACCGCATCGTCATCCGCCGCAGTGCCTACGACGTGCGTTTGGTCGAGAACCCCGATGCCCGCGAATGGCGCAGCCTCGCCGAGAAGCTGAACTGGGCCGCCAGCCCCAGATATACCGACGAAGACGCCGTCGGCACGGCACATTCTTAAGCGGTTTGAACACCCTTCAGCGGACGCGAATCGGGTGCGCCTTTTCGTGTGGCCGGCGAGCTTGCTCGCCGCTTGAGCGGGTCGCAAGCAACGCGGCTACTTGCCTGCGCCCGGAGAATCCGCAGCGGCGCGATTACGCTCGGCAGCGGCGTGGGGTGTTTTCGCTCCGGCCGCGCCGGCGGTCTGAGAGTCGTCCCGTCCCAACGCTCACAGAAGCCAGTCGCTTATTTCGATCGCGCCTCAGCACCGCGCGGTCCACACGCCGCTGCGGATTTTCCGCGCGCTCTCATGAGCGCGGAACACCGCAGAACGGTAAAGAGTCACGAATCGGTATCCGACCCCAGCGATATAGGAATGACCCCTTTTCTTCTATCGCCGGGCTAGGGGCTGTCGTCGCCGTTGGTGAACGTGCTCTGGTCGCTGCTGAATTTGCTCATCGGCTACACCCTGGCCTGGGCCGGACGGCTGGCAAGCGGGGGCGACCTGCCGTTCGCGGCATGCTACGCCGGCGTTGCCGCCCTGAGCACAATGTGCAGCGTGAACTTCGCCAAGATGCATGTCGTGTGATCCCGCCAAGCCAAATCAAAGAGCGGGGGAGTCGATTCAGAAAACGACTCCCGACTCCCGACCCATTATCCGCGCCCAACATCCGATGCTCGCGCGGTTCTCCCCTTGCTGAACATCCGCCTTTGTCGCGCATTCAGCGCAAGTAGGCCAAGAAGCCCCAAGATAACAGCACTCGGCTCCGGAACGGCGGCGACTACAAGGTTATCGATGTATGCGGCACCCCAGCCTTCGGCGACTGGCGATTGCGGTACCCAAGTAGCAATATCGACGCCTGTCAAACTATTTGTGGTGACTAAGAAAGGGGCTGTCACGGACAGATTGTTGTCTATAAGCAACTGGTATGTCTGAGATGTATAGTTCAAATCGAGTTCGTATTGATGCCAACCAACCCCAACGCGATTGGGCAACGTCAATACCCCTGTAGGCGTGCTGGAACCGTCAAAATAAAAGAGTTGCGTGTTCTGGAAGTTGACTCCGGCCCCCGCAAGGAGAGCACTGGAGAGCGTGCCATCAGAGAGGACGTTACCGAATACATTAATACCAATATATGCTTCCTGACCGAGAACCACACCATTGTTCTGCATGAGGTCGTTTGACATCTCCCATGTGATAGCAACAGATTTACCGGTGGCATCGTAATTGAAGGAAGGCCCCCATAAATCGTTTGCGGTTCCCGTTATGACGTGTACTGATTGAGTGCTTGGGTTGAACGTGAATTGCGTATTTGTGACCACTTGCGCTGTCCCGGTGGCAGTCGATGCCGGTGTTGGGCCGACGTATGACCATTGGTTGACCCCGGCGTCCTGGCCCGACAAATCACCCGTAACCCCTGGGTCGGTAGGATTTGTAAATGTGGTGCTGAACCGGCTGGCGTCGAACCCGCCACTGTCATAAATGACCTGCCCAAAACCTGCGGTCGAGGCCGCGATTACGAATCCGATACCGATCAACATATGGAATTGCCGCATTTTCCACCGGATACGAAAAGATGCTGTTGCAAGTTAGAACGCCAGTGCCGCGCCCGCCAGCCACCCGGCTCCGAGTGCCTCGCGCGTGCGCCTCGGCTCGAATAGATAGAACGGGTTTGGCAGGATGAATCCCCAAAGAATGAACTCAAAGTGTAACCCGGAATCTGACGCTGATCAAGCGTAATCCGACTCCCAAATTACAGTGTCAGGCACCCGCAGGGAACTTCAATTTGGGGTGGACCAGCCCCTGGCGGCGGCGCTATCACCAGCGAAGCGGAAAGCGGCGAAACGCTGGGGGAAGAAGAGCTAATCGGCCTCGCTATCGGCGATTTGGTCTGGCCCGACACCATCGATTAACCCAAGATCAATAAGCTTCTTGGCAAGACGAACCATATCCTGCTTGTCGCTCTCGGTCGTGATTCCGACTGCGATAAAACTGAATTTGATATGGATCAGCGTGTCACCATTTGCCAGCGATTCATCTTCCACGCCGTAAATGGCACGATATCGACCGAAGCAAATCCGATATAGGCCGCATAGCGGACCTTTGAGAGGCTTGAGGATTGCTCGGGGGCGATCCGAATCCCGAAGTTCGGCGGCCTTATCCAGTAGGCCGCGCCGAACTTTGCGGGGGCATTTAGCGAGTCGGTCCTTTGCAGTATCCGTCCATTGGATGATGACGCGATCCATCAGCCAAGCTCTTTCTCCACGTCGTCATGGTCGTGGAGGCGTCCGGCGCGGATCTCCTTGATGCTTTGTTGCAGCATCCGCAGCGCCTCCGGGTCATTGAGGATCTCGATCGTCTCAATTACCGCCGAAAGGTAATCGACATCGACAACGGCGAATGCCTTCTTGTTGTGTCTCGTTATGTAAATGACGCGCTCATCCTTGAGCCTTTCGTCTAAAGAGTTCAATTGCTTCCTGGCCTCAGAGATATCCAAAGTGGGTGCAACCATCACCGCACTCACGCTCCTTTTCGTTGTTTAAGCTCTACACCAACGCAACACCGTTGCCTCGGCTACGAGCTTATATTCATTCCGGTACTTTTTCAAGGTCTGTGCCGTACAAAAAAAACTTTAATTCTGTACTAAATCGTGTTGAATGGGGGAACAATCCCCGTATATTCCGCTCAGTAGGTTTTGAGTGGAGCGATCCCTTAGGCGGGCCGTGAAGGCTCGGCAAGGGCGGTCACCCTTGCCGAGCTGATCGACTCGCGTAGTGCCGAATGAGGTTGCTCGCCTCGATGGTGATGGTAGCTCAATGGTCAGAGCGCCGCTCCAGTAAAGCGGTTGTTGCCGGTTCAAGTCCGGTCCATCACCCTTAACAGTCGCAGCGTCAAGTCGGAAGCATGAGCTTCCGCGCTGCGTTGTTTGGCAATCACGCGTCGATTTACCTCCACGAATAACTGCCACGGGGGAACGCTTTTAAGTGCGCGGTGGCGATCCTATTTGAATCGGCAAACCGCGTCAAAGGGAAAAAAACTTTTTGTACAAATAGAATTTGAATATTGTACGACATTTTGTCACATAACGTATTCGTTATAATATACCACTACCGAATTGAGGCTGGTTGCTCGGATCGGCTTTAACTCGTGGCTACAACTCCTCCATCACCATCGAAAGCGGGATCGGCGTGATGAAGCGGATCTTCGGCTCGCGACGCTTTTCTGGCTTTGGCGCCAGCCGGGCGAGCTTTCGGCTTAGGTGGCCGGGGCTCATTTTCATCACGGCGGCGATCCGCCGAAGCGGCCAGCGGCATTGATATCGCAACTTCAGCAAGCGCTTGTCCACGTCGGAAATGGGCTTGGGCAAAAGTATATCCTCCTATTAATATGGCGAAATTGTTGCGCAAATTCGATTAAGTGGTTGAAACGGCGGGAGTTGGAGACGCGCCAGATTCTTCCGAGGTTTTGGTTTCTCGGCGCTGGTATCGCTCGATTTCGAGCATCAGCCCTTTGACGTCCTCGCGCGGAAGCGGGCAGAATTTCAGCCCGACCTTGAGCCGTTTCATTTTCCGGATCACTGTGGCCGAGCGCGACGGCCCCCAGCCCTTATGCCGCGGGTGATCAAGGCAGCAGCCGACTTCGGTCGCATTCGGAGGATTGTAAATGCCGCACTTGCGGCAACGAATCATCCGCGTTTGGCTTCCGCCGGGTGGGAAGACGCTCGGGTCGTGCCGCAGGTAGTAAATTGTGCTGCCGTCCGGATCGACGTCTTCTTCGGTAACGATTTGCGCTTCCACCCACGGCTCACTCGGCGCTGAGCGCCGCAGCCGGCGCTTGAGCCGCTGCTCCTGATGCCACGTGAGGCCGCGGCTTTCATCTTTGGTGCTATTGATTCGACGACCCATTGTGAGAGGCCCTCCGAGATGTGAGTCAACTTCCGCGCGCAGCATCGCCGTTGGCGCGACGCATCGCGCGCGGGATCAGTCTTCGAAAACAATCAGGCTTTGAAATCAGGGGTCGCGGACACGCGCCCCAAGCCTGGCGTTTCCCGACGCCGGGCAGATTCGTGAAACCTTACATTAACCTAACTATAGTTTCAAGCGGAAAATTCGAGGTGAGGCAAGATTCGTTTAATGGCTATTGAACAGGCGCGCACTGAGGCTCCCGGCGAAGTATAATCCTCTGACGCCTGCGGCCGGAAGCCGAGTTGGAGCGTTTGTCATGACTGTCAGTGCTAAGCCGGTGACCGCAGCGGACCTTGCCGCACTTCCTCGCGGCAAGGAGCGCCATGAGCTGGTTCGAGGGGAGCTGCGCGCGATGCCGCCTACCGGACGTGATCACGGATTTGTCGAAAGCGACATCTTTCGGCTGCTGGCGAATTTTGTCGAGGAGCATGAGCTGGGATTTGTTACGCCGGGTGACTCTGGGTACCTCATTTCGCGCAACCCTGACACGGTCCGCGCGCCCGACGTGGGATTCATCAGCGCATCGCGGGCTCGCGAAATTGCATCACAAGAGCATTACTGGGCCCTGGCTCCTGACCTGGCCGTAGAAGTTCTTTCTCCCAGCGACACCACGTACGAGGTTGATGAAAAGACTCAGGAGTGGTTGGCGGCTGGCTCCCGCGCTGTTTGGATCGTCAATCCTCGGCAGCGGACGATTCTCGTCTTCAAGCCCGCGTCAAACCCCGTCCTCTATCGCGCCGGCGAGGTTCTTGACGCCAGCGACGTCGTGCCCGGCTTCCAGCTGAAAGTCGACGTCGCATTCGCGAAGCTTTCGGCCAACGCCACGCGTTGAGCTTGCCGGTGTCGAAACTTTTCGTCCAAGTTTTCCGGGAGGCGCCTACTCGCCTGGGATATAGCTGATCACGCCCTCAAGCGGGCTGCTCGCCGTGGCGTAGCGCTTCTTCGGAATGCGGCCGGCCCGATACGACAGTCGGCCGCTTTCCAGCGCCGGCTTCATCGCCCGGGCCATCTTCGCGGCGTCATCGTCTCCACCGTCAGTCTTTCTTTCGGCCTGTGGTCTCTTCCAAATCGCCTCAACGAGCCGCGGCATGAGCCGAGGTCGGCGAATCGATCCATACGTCGATGACGCCTGATCGTTGTTTTGAATTGAACTTAATTGTGCAGTGAGAAAGATCCGTCGGATCGGCTTCTCCCCAAAGAAACTGGATGGAGTCCCCATTTTGCAAATCGCTGAACTGCCGCAGCCAAACGTAGGGGAACACCGCTTGCGACCCGTCGGCATCGATAAACCGGACGTTTAAAAATAGGAGACGGCTCCGTGCGCCCGTCGGGTTGGCAGTCGGATTGTCCGTGTCAATCTCAACCAGGACCGGTTCTCCCGTTTTGGCAATGCGCTCGTGCAGGAATAGCGTGGCGATGGGATGGCCCTCATGCAGATGCGACCACGGCTCAGGCTCCGGGTGCGCTGCCACCACCACGTCGCGGATTGTTGGACCTGGTTGCTCTTGAAACACCACCGTTCCTGAAGCGAGCGTGAACGTCCTGGCCCGTCGCATCCAGTAGTACCGTGTGAAGCTCTCCCAAATGCGTGGGCCGGCTTCGTATAAAAAGGAACACGAAAGGATAAAACCGAGTAGAACCACGGCGTTACGAATTGCACGCCGGCTTGATCCTTGGGCTCGGCGATACGACAGCGGAATCGCGTCGCTGATCTGCTCGAGCGGGTCGGAGACTTCAGGCGGCTGCTCTTCCATCGGTCGTCGGAGGCCTTTGCTGCGAAAAGCGGATTACGTCACTCGCCCGGGATGTAGCTGATCACACCTTCGAATGGACTGCTCGCGGTGGCGTATCGCTTCTTCGGAATGCGACCCGCCTGATACGAAAGCCGGCCGCTCTCAAGCGCAAGCTTCATCGCACGGGCCATCTTCACGGGGTCCTTGGCGTGGGCGATGCCGGTGTTGAGCAGCACGCCGTCGGCGCCGAGTTCCATGGCGATGGTCACATCGCTGGCGGTGCCGACGCCGGCGTCGACGATCACGGGGTAATTCGGATCACCGTCTTTGAGCGTTTCCAGGCACAGTGAAATGTTCAGCGGATTGAGCACGCCCTGGCCCGAGCCGATGGGCGAGCCCGCCGGCATGACGCTGGCAGCTCCGGCTTCCTTCAATCGTCGCGCGGCGATGGGGTCGTCGCTGCTGTAGCAGAGGACGGTGAATCCTTCCTTCACGAGTTCCTTGGTCGCTTCGAGCGTGCCGATCGGATCGGGCAGGAGCGTCTTCTTGTCGCCGAGCACTTCGAGCTTCACCCACCCCGCACCGCGATTGCCCTGTTTTTCCAGCAGGTCGCGACCGAGCAGCGCCACGCGAATCGCATCCCCGGCGGTAAAGCATCCGGCGGTGTTCGGAAGGATCGTGTAGCGCTTCAAATCCAGAAAATCGAGCAGGCTCCGACCCTGCTTATCCACCAGCCGCTCGCGCCGCACGGCTACCGTCACCACATGACACCCGCTGGCGTCGAGCGCGTCACGCATGATGTCGTAGTCGGCGTATTTGCCGGTGCCGACGATCAGGCGGTTGACGATCTCATAGTCGCGAATTCGAAATGTATCGTTACCCATAGATCGCATCCTCGCCTCGCGGAATCACCCGCCGCCCACAAACGTCACAATCTCGACGACATCACCCTCGATCAAGTCCTTGTCATAGTCGGCGGCTCGAATCAAGCGCTTGTTGATCTCGATAGCCACCTTCTCGGGCTTGAGGTTGAAGCTGGCCAGCAGCGAACGAACTGTCTCGCCGCGGGTGAGAGGCCGAACGTCGCCGTTGACTTGAATCGTCGCAACCATGCCGTCGCGATTATAGACCGTCATGGCCCGCGGTGCGCTGCGAATCAAGTGATGAACGGCCGCCGGATTGGTCGCCGCTTTCAGCGACGATCACCAAGGCAGTGGTTTTCCGAGATGAAAAAAGCCACCGGTCGGTCCGTCGGCGTCGAGAGTTGCGAGCTGGACGCTGGTTTTGCCGCCTTCGCTGATCTCCAATTGGGCGGCGGGCCCGCCCATGTCGGTCTTCACCCAGCCGGGATGCGCGGAATTCACTTTGATCGGGGTGTCCTTCAGCGCGGCCGCCAGGTGCACCGTGAACGCGTTGAGCGCGGTCTTCGACGCATCGTACGCGAACGCTTTGGCGCCATAGATCGGCGAGCTTGGGTCGGCCTGGAGGGTCAGCGAACCAAGGATGCTCGAGAGATTCACGATGCGTCCAGCCGATGATTTGCGAATCAGCGGCAGCAGCTTCTGCGTGAGGGCCACAGCCGCGAAGAAGTTAGTATCGAACGTCTGCCGCAGCGCGGATTCGGGAACAGTCGCGGTGGTGTTGAACCCACCCGGCGCCCCGAAGTCGGCTTCTTCGACCATGACGCCGGCGTTGTTGACGAGAATGTCGAGTTTGCCGAAGCGCTTGTCGAGCAACGTCGCGATCCCCGCGTGATCGGCACGATTGGCGACATCGAACTTCACCGACTCCACCGATGCGATTCCCTCGTTGCGAAGCGACTGAGCGGCGGCTTCGCCCTTCGATTGCTCTCGTGAGCCGATTAACACGGTGATGCCGAGCTTGCCGAGCCCGCGGGCGGTTTCCAGGCCGAGGCCGCGGTTGCCGCCGGTGATGAAGGCGATCTTCTTGTTGTCTGGCATAGCGATGCTCCTTGTTGTTCCTGAGACAGCCGGTTGATGTCCGGGGAATTATTCCCCGCCAAAGCACGCGAGTCGACCTACACGAAAATTGCAGGGTGCGGGTCTTTGATTTTGAAGGAGATCGAATCGTCGAAAGCCAAGCTCAGTCAAACAGCGATCGCTAATCCGCCAGATAACCCTGCTGCTGATACTCATTCAATTTATAGTAAAGCGTGCGGCGGCTGATGCCGAGCTCTTTCGCGGCCGCGGTACGGTTGCCAGCATTCCGACTCAGGGTCTGCAGGATGTGCAGTCTCTCAACGTCCTCGAGCGTGACGGCGGTTTCAGATTCCCTCGCTTCGGGCAGTGACAACGGGACGCCTGCTTCCGTCACATTTTTTCGCATTGCGCGGTCCAGCGCCTGTTCCAGCTCACCGAGATGGCAAGGCTTGGTCAAAAACTCAACGACATCCAGATGCACCGCGCGCTTGGCTGCGTCGATGCTCGCAAATCCCGTGAGAACAATGCCGGCAATATCCGGCGATCTTTCTCGCAGCCGCCGCAACGTTTCGAGGCCGTCCATCCCCGGCAGATTTAGGTCGAGCACCGCGATATCAAACTCGTCTTCCTCGCTCAGCCGCAGCGCCTCTTCGCCGTTGCGTGCTCCGGCGGCTTCAAACCCCCAGCCGGTGCAAGCGCGCAACAGCAAGTCGCGCATGCGCGATTCATCTTCGATAATCAGCAGTCGCGTGTCGCGCACCTGTCGGGGATAGCCGAGCGTCACGAGTGAACCCTCCGCGCGGCGGGCATCTCCACCACGAATTCGCTGCCGCGGCCAATGCCCGCGCTCGTCGCACTGATTCGCCCGCCATGGCTTTGCACGATCGCGTGCGTGATCGAAAGCCCCAGCCCCGTGCCCGGCTCGCGCGCTCCATTTCGCTCGGTATAGAACGGCTCGAACACCCGCTCCAATGTTTGCGCGCTCATGCCGCGGCCGTCGTCGCGGATGCGAAGCTGGATCCAGTCGCCATGCCGGGCGACCTCGGCGCGCACTTCGCCGCCAGGTCCGACGGCCTGCAAGCCATTCATAAGAAGGTTCAAAATCACCTGCTTGATCTCCGCGCCGACGGCGCACACATCGAGATCGGCTTCCTGCCCACGGCTCAGCACCAGCCGACGATCTTGATACTCGCGAATCCCGCCCAGCGCCGCGATGACCTCCTGCGCCGCCGCCGCCAGGTCAACTTCGCCCGGGTCGGCCTCGCGCGGGCGCGACAATGAAAGCAGCTTGCCCACGATATCCTTGCAGCGAAACGCCTCGTCGCAAATGACCGCGAGCGATCGACGGGTCTCGTCGTCCTCGATTGAGCTGCCGCGCGATGTCTGCGAAAGCAGAAGCTCGGCGTGGCCCGCGATAATCGCGATCGGGTTATTGATCTCATGCGCCACGCCGGCGGCGAGATATCCGACGCTGGCCAGCCGCTCCGATCGCGTCAGCTCGCGGCTCTTTTCCGCCACCTTCTGTTCCAGCCGATGATAAAACTCATCCAGGTCTGCCGCCATGCGATTGAAGTCGCGCGAAAGCTCCTGAAGCTCGCGCGGCCCGGATTCCTGCAGCCGCGATCGAAACTCCCCCGTCGAGATGCGTCGCACGCCGATGCCCAGGCGGGCCAGTGGCGTCACCACGCCGCGATATTGCAGCAAGCCGATGATCCCCGCGCCGAGCACCGCGATCGCGCCGGTAATCGCGACAGCCAGAATCGTCTCATGGCGCTTGCTGATGGCCGATGCCTGCCGCTGCTCGATGGCGGCACTGATGCGCGAGGCGAATGTTCCCGTTCGAACCAGCGCCGCGTCAACCGAAGCCGCATCGCGCCGCGCCGATTCGCTGGCGGCGTCGGCGTCTGACGGAATCCGCCGCCGAAGCTGAAGCGCCGCCGCGAGCAACGCCTCGCGAATGTCGCGTTCGGCCGCTGCATCGTGAATCGCGTGGTTCGGCCCCTGCGCATCCGACGAGGTAAACAAATCAAATTGATCCGTCGCGTTCCGCAGCTCGTCGCCCGCCCGATCGCGATTTGGCGGGTCCGCTCGCAGCATCTCCGCGGCGATCGCCAGCCGAGCGCCCACCGATCCGTACATCTGGCGCAGCTCGCTATACCCCGCCAGCGCGACGCCATAATCCTGCTGCAATCCATTGATGCCCCAAAGTGCCGCAGCGCTGATGCCAATCGCGCCGAGGAGCATCGCCGTAAGCTGAATCGCCAACCGGCGTCGCAGCGACATGGTTGCAGATGGTTTCAACGCATCGATTCTAGCACGCGAATGCCGATGTATGTCCGGTGCCGATACGCATCTGACAACTGATGTCCGTTTTCGGAATGACGCGGACATTTTCCCCGTGACATGGGCTCCCCCTTCGGTCTGAGCTCAGGGTCGAAGACAGCCCATGCGGAACAACTTCCAAGCAGGTGGAGTTGTGCCAACTCAAGCCGCCAGGCAAATGCCTTGGTGGCAAAGAGACGGGCAAGAAAATCTAGCTGGACGCATTGGTGGAAGGCGTCGCGTCGCTAGCATGGGCTGGAAGCCCATGTCACGGGATGCATACTCGCGGCTCGGCGATCCAGGACCAACCCATGAAGGCCAAGCGCCGCCGTCTGAGCAATCCCTTGCCGCCTCCCGTCGAAGACTCGACGGCCGATCCGCGACGATTCGCGACGATCTCGCTCCTGATTGTGGGCGGGTTGATCTGGGCTTTCCTCGGCGAAGGCCGGGGCATGGGCTGGCCGCGGTGGGGGATTATCTTGGGTGTCGGACTGCTCACGCTCATAACCCCCGCGGCTGGCAACTTCGGCCGCATTGCAGCGTGGCTCAATGTCGCGTCACCGTGGCGGCGTCGAATGACGACGCTTCTGGTCGGGATGTTCGCATTTGCATACTTCGTCGCCACGGCATTCCTCCAGCAGCGCGACATGTTTCCCAAAACGCACGACGAATGCAGCTACGCGATCGGCGCGCACATCGTTGCCGCGGGACGGCTCTGGATGCCGCGGCATCCGCTGGCGGATTTCTTCGAATCGTTCTACATCCTCGCCAAACCCGCTTACTGCTCGATCTACTTTCCCGGCACGGCCATGCTCTTCGCGCCCGGCGTCTGGCTGCACCTGCCGGGCTGGGTGATTCCGTGTCTCTGCTGCGCAGGGGCGGCTGCGGCATTGCACCTGTTGATCACCGAATTGGTCGACGATGCCGCCGGGCTGCTCGCGGCTATCCTGCTCATTTCGCTGACATGGTTTCGCACTTTTACCATTCTGATGATGGCCCAGGGGCCGATGCTGCTCGCCGGCCTGCTGATTCTGATTGTCGCGCTGCAGTGGATGAAGTTGCCAAACTGGAAATGGGCACTGCTACTTGGCGTGCTCGCCGGTTGGGCCGGGATCATCCGGCCCGTCGATACGCTGGCGTTTGCAATTCCAGTCGCCGTGCTGGTGATCGCCAGGAGAAATCGGACGGCGATCGTTTCCGTCCTTGGCATGCTGCCGTTCGTGGCGATCCAACTGGTCTTCAACGTCGGCGTGACATCGCACGTCGCGCAAACGCCGTACACGCTCTATTTGCAGCGATATCAGCCCGGCAGTGTATTTGGCGTTCACGCGTTCGATCCGGATGCGGCGCCGCAATCGACGCTGCCGCAGATGCAGAAGGATTATGCGCTGAGCCGCACGTATTTGCAGCGGCATACTCCGGGCAACTTCATCAAGCCGTGGCTGTTCACGCAGACACCGGAGGGGTTCCCACCCCGCCCGGCTTATCTTGCGATGATCGCCGACACGACTCTTCCGGCGCGGTGGCTGCTTCTGCTGCTGCCGGTTGGATTGCTTGGGCTAACCGATCGACGTCGGATCGCATGCGCGGCGGTCCTGCCGATCTTCATCGGCTTATACATATTGAATCCCTTTTTTCTCGAACACTATGCGATCCCATTGATCGGCTCTGTCGTGCTGCTGGTAATCCTCGGCGTCCGGCAGCTTGTCATCGCCGTCCCGCGATTGCGTATCGCAGTCACGGCAATGGTGCTGGCAACCTGCATCACAGCGCTTTGGGAAGTGAACCACCTCATCGAGCGCGAACCCGCAAAGCAGATTTCCGATGAAGCGCTCCCATCCGGCCTCCTTCGTAAAGCCAACGATCTGCTCTCCGGCGAGCCGGCAATTGTGCTTTTCAAGTTCAATCCCAAAGGGAACTGGAAAGCCGAGCCGGTTTACAATACCGACGTCGCTTGGCCTGACGACGCCGAGGTGGTTCGCGCACATGATCTGGGCGACCGAGATCGCGAGTTGATCGACTACTACGGCAAGCTTCAGCCCGATCGGATGTTGTTTATCTGGGACGCGGCAGCCGACGAAATGCGGAAGATTGGACCGGTTGGACAACTCCGGCAAACTTTGCAATCGGGGAAAAGCGTGGCGGACCTGCTGGGGCGGAAGTAGCCATCCTGCCGCGGCGCCTATAATGCGGTCCTATGAAATCATCGCGCGGCAGGGTTTTGGATGGGTCGCAGAAAGCCTCTCGCAACGGATCGGCGAAGTTATCCCAGCATCCGGGTGAAGTGGATATTCCGCGTATTGAGCGCGCGGTGCGGGAGATTCTCATTGCCATCGGCGAAAACCCCGACCGCGAGGGGTTGCTCAAGACCCCCAACCGCGTTGGCCGGGCATATGCGGAGCTGATGGCTGGGCTTCGCGAAGACCCGCGCAAGCATCTCAAAACGGTCTTCAACGAACGCTATGAAGAAGTCGTTTTGCTTCGCGACATCTCATTTCAATCGATCTGCGAACATCACTTGCTCCCATTTATGGGACGTGCGCACGTCGCATATTTGCCGGCTGGAAAAATCGTCGGCCTGAGCAAGCTCGCGCGGCTCGTCGAAGGTTACGCGCGCCGCCCGCAGGTGCAGGAAAGACTGACAACCCAAATTGCCGATGCGTTGATGGAAGAGCTCAGCCCCGCCGGTGCGGTGTGCGTTATCGAAGCTGAGCATACCTGCATGACGCTTCGCGGCGTCAAAAAACATGGCAGCACCATGGTCACCAGCGAGCTGAGAGGCATCTTCAAGGAAAATGCCGCGAGCCGGGCTGAAGTGCTGTCATTGATTTATGGAACCGCGCGGTCACGATGATTCAGCGAAAGAGCCGGCGGTAGAACAATCTTCTGGCCGGCGCTAGAAGGGTAGCGCGAAGTTGCCCCATTCGCAAATCCGAGCGACTCACAATCTCTGGATTTGCCATGGCAACTTCAGCAAAGAAAGACCTGGCTTGAATTGCCTGGGTTCTCGCAAGCAGCGAGCTTAGCGCATCGCGCGAAATGCGAAACGCACACAGCGTGCTGGGGGACGTAACTACGTCGCACGCCTTTAATGCCCGGCAATAGAAATCGACGTCGATCATATACGGGCGGTCGCCGTGAAATCCGCCGACCTTGCGAAAAAGCTCCGCCCGGAACATCACCGCCGCCGGTTCGCCCAACGGGTTCGTTCCGGATCGAACGATTCGACGGATCATCTCTGAACCGCTGAATCGGCCCGGCTTCGCTCCGCGCGATCGAAGCACGACGCGGTCGATCGTGTCGATCACATCTCGTCGAGCGCTGGCTAAGCCCACGCCGTCGGTTGAAATCGCCTTCGTCTGCTCGGCCAGGCAGTTCTCGTACAGCACGTCATCGTGGCACAGCAGCTTCACCAGCGGCGCGGCGCACGATTCGACGGCCTTATTCCAGTTGCCGGCAAGGCCCAGGTTCTTCTCGTTGCGAATCAAGCGAATTCGCGGGTCCGTGAATTGCTCGATGCGCGCGATCGTTCCGTCACTGGAGGCGTCGTCGACGATCACCAATTCGAAATCGGAAAACGTTTGGGAAAGAACGGATTCAATCGCCTGCCCGATGAACTGCTCGCCGTTGTAAGTCGGAATGCAGACGGATACTGCCGGCGTCACAGCGTGCGCTCCGCCGATTGCTGCGCGACTTGCGGCTCCGTGAAGTTGATTCGGTCGGCGACGATGTAAAGCGGTCTTGCCTTTGCCTGGCGGAAGATGCGGCCGATGTATTCGCCGAGGATTCCGATGCAGACGAGTTGCACGCCGCCGAGGAAGAGCACCGCGACCATGACCGATGCCCAGCCGCCGACGCTTAGTTCCGGATGCATCAGTTTTCCGACGATGATAAACAGCATCGCGAGAATGCTTGCGGCTGTGGCGAGGAATCCGAGATGGCTCGACAATCGCAGCGGGCGCTCCGAGAAACTGCTGATGCCGTCGAGGGCGAACGCCATCATCTTTCGCAGCGGAAACTTGGTGGCGCCGGCTTGGCGCGAATCGCGGTGGTAGGGGACGCCGCACTGCTTGAAGCCGATCCAACTGACCAAGCCGCGAAGATATCGGCTCTGCTCGCGAATCTCGCCGAGCGCGTCAATGACTTTTCGATCGATCAGGCGGAAGTCGCCGCTGTCGATGGGGATTGGAGTGTCGGACAGGTGCGAGAGCAAGCGATAGAATGCCTTGGCGGTGGCGCGTTTGAAGCCAGTCTCTCCATCGCGCGCGATGCGCACGCCGTAAACGACTTTGAATCCCTCTTTCCATTTGTCAAGCATTTGCGGAATGACTTCCGGCGGATCCTGCAGATCCGAATCGATGATCACCGCGACGTCTCCGCGTGCGTGATCCAGCCCCGCGGTGATCGCGATCTGGTGTCCGAAATTGCGGGCGAAGCTGATAACGCGCACGGCGCTATCGGAGCGCGCCAGCTCGGCGAGAATCTCCGGCGATCGATCGGTGCTGCCATCGTCCACGAACAGGATCTCGTGACGATATGTGGGATCTAACCCGCCAAGCACTTTTTTGGTTCGTGCATAGAATTCGGCCAGCAGCTCCTGTTCAGAGTAGACGGGAACGACCACCGAGATCAGCGGTGATTTGCCCGTTGGTTGGCGGTGGGAAGTCAGGCCGTTACCATCCGATTCTGTCACGATGAATGATTCTATCGTCCTGCCGGGCCAGCGTCATGATGCAGCCATCCGCGGTCGCGTCATGGCCGGTTTGGTGCTTGGCGGGGGCCTCTGGCTCCTTTTGGATCGCGGACGCCGCGAAAGCATTCAGCACTGGATCGCTTTGGCCGTCGTGGCGGTGGCATGCCTCATCCCGCAGGTCCGAAACCTGACGATTCGCCTGATCGATCGACTTCGAAACGCCGCGCCACGCGGGATGAACCTGCTCACGCTCGGCGTATTCGCAGCCGTCTTCCTATACCTGCTGACCACGGCCCTCTGGCAAGCGCGCGATCTCTACCCGGACTGGCACGACCAGCAGATGACGCTGATCCAGGCGCAGATGCTCGCCCGCGGCCGCCTCTGGATGCCGCGGCACCCGTGCGCGGATTTCTTCGAAACGTTCTACGTCTTCGTCAAACCCGTCTACGCAGCGATGTACTTCCCCGGCGCGGCGCTGTTTTTCGTACCGGGCGTCTGGCTTCACCTGCCCGAGTGGCTGCTGCCGCTGATCGCATCCGCGCTGGTCGCGGCAATGCTGTTTCGCATCGTGTCAGAGCTATCCGATCCAGCCTCCGGTTTGCTCGCGGTGATCGTGCTCGTGTCGCTCTGGATCTTCCGGCTGCTGTCACTCTGGGCGATGTCGCACATGGTCTTCACGCTGCTGGCATTGTGGGCCTTCTGGTCGTGGATGAAATGGCGACGCGCCGGCTCGCTCGTGTGGGCAATCTCGCTCGGCATCGCGCTCGGCTGGATGGCAATCACGCGCCCCATTGACGCCGTTTCCTACGGAATTCCGATCGGCATCGCGATCTTGATCTCGCTGCCAAAACTTCCCGCGCGTCGCGGCATCGCATCGATCGTGCTGATCGGCGTTGCCGCCGTCCCTTTCCTTTCCCTCCAACTGATTCTCGACAAGGGCATCACCGGGCATTGGCTCAAATCGCCGCTTCAGTATTACGACGACATCGAAATGCCCGGCGTCAAAGCGTTCGGGGTCGATAGCGCGCATGACGTCGAGCCGACTTCGCATCTGCCACAGAAGCAGTTGCAGGAACGGGCGATTCTGGCATTGCAAAGCGAGTTCGCAAAGAAATCCCGCATTCACGTGCTCGGCGAGCGAATCAGGAGCCTGCTGAAGTTCACGCTTCCGACGGCTCGCTTCGACGATACCTCGTTTGGCGCCGGCGTGCTGCTGGTTCTTCTGCCGGTCGGCTTATTTTCAATCCGCGATCCGCGCGCGCTGGTGCTCGTGTCGCCGATTATCCCATTCGTCGTCGGCTATTCGTTTTATCCGGAGATGCTCGATCACTACTGCATCGCCGTCGCGCCGGGCATGATCTACCTGCTTGTGCTCGGCGTGCGATCGGTCGCATTCGCCTGGCCGAGTGCTCGCGGGATCATCGGCTCGTCGATTCCCCTTGCGGTCGTCGCGCTGGCGATCGCGTCGCTGCCTGAGTTGCATCGCGATACATCGCTGCCGGCCGAGGACCGTCATCACACATTCGACGATGACTCATTTTCGGCGACGGGCTTCAATTACGAAACGCTGCCCGACGAGGTTGAGAAGCCGGCCCTGGTTCTTTATCGCTATTGGAAGCTCAAGCCCGGCGAGCAGCGGAATTTCAACGATGAGCCGGTTTACAACGTCGATGTCGCCGACATCGATAAGGCGCCGATCATTCGCGCTCATGACTTGGGCGATCGCGATCGCGAGATCATCGACTACTACGCGAAGATCCAGCCGGAGCGGCACGTCTACATCGTCGATCGGGAAACCCTGCAGGTGCAGTCGCTGGGCACCGCCGGCGATCTCGCGAAGCAGTGGAAGACACCCAAATAAGCCGGCCCGCAAACAGTGCCTGCGGGCCGGTGAAAAGGAGTCGTCCGTCGCGAAGCGTGCTTACGATTCCAGCTTCTTCTTCACTTCATCCGGGACGTCAACTTTGGTCGAGCCGACGTCGCTGAATTCGGTGGTGGTGGTGCGATCGATATCAACATCATTCCCGTTGAACGTGACGGTTCCGGTGGCGTGCGAGGTGTATTTGGAGATCATGCCGTCCGTGACCCAGATCTTCATCGAGACTTTGGCATTGGCGATTTCCGGCGGTTGCCCGCCCTGTCCACCGCGACGGCCGCGCATCATCATCATGGGCTTGGCGTCGTCACCCGTCAGTTCGACGGTGTAGGTGTCGCCGTCTTTCTTCACATCTTTGAGCTTCGAGGCCATGTCATTGGCCATGGCGGCGGGGGCCTTGAAAGTCTTGAGCATTTGACCAATGAATCGGCCTGGGCCCTGCTGCTGATCGTCGGCGGCCAGCTCGGCGGTCGTCTTCCAGCCGTCTTCACCTTTCATAGCGCCCTTGTCACCCTTGACGACAATCTGGAACTCGTTGTCACCGAAGTGCATGGTGACCATCGTGTAGCCGTCTTTTTCGGTCTTCCCTTCCTGTGCGCCGCCACCCGGCCCACCGTTGGCCGATTCGGTGGTGGTCTTCCAAGTGTAGTTGCCGGTGTCGGCCAGCTTCTTGGTGGCTGCTTGAACGTCATCGGTGTCCGACGCCAGGGCGACGCTGGCCATGCACACGGCGGCTCCGAAGAATAGTTGGCGAAGCATAGAAATCCTCCATCCAGTCGAAAGGCGAACTGCGTCAGTTCATTGCGATCATAGCAATGACAACCACGAAGATCGCACGGCCGGCAGCGCCGTCGCCGCATGGCTCAGCGTAGTCGGCAACCATCCAAAAACAAGGAAAACCTTTTGCGATCCAGCCGATTGCGACGCCATTCCGCTGAAGAAGGAAACCCGCCGGCTTGCCTGCCAGTGCCGTCCGAGTATAATGCTTGCGTCGTCGACAACGACGAACACCGGGCGATTGGCGCAGTTGGCTAGCGCACCAGCATGACACGCTGGGGGTCACAGGTTCGAGCCCTGTATCGCCCATTCCTGTAAGTTGAGCCGAATACAAGATTTGTATACCTGTCGGTGTTCGACGGTGCGGCCTTCGAAGTGCTCTGAAAACCCGGATGATCCGGGTTTAGACCTTCCGAGGTTGCACCCATGCCAAAGCTTTCTGCTCACCGCGTCCCCGCTTACTGCCGTCACAAACGATCTGGTCTTGCTGTCGTCTACATCGACGGCCGCGAGATTCCGCTTGGCACATACAACACCGCAGCAAGTCGCGAGAAGTACAACGGGGTGATTGCCGAATGGCTCGCCAACGGACGCCGGCTTCCGACCGCGCAGGAAGAGACAACCGTGCTACATGTCATCGACGCGTTCCGGAAGTATGCGGAGGCTTACTACCGTCATCCCGATGGCACGTCGACCGGCGAATGGGAGAACTTCAAGTTGGCGCTGCGCCACCTGAAGCGGCTCTATGGCCGGCTTCCCGCCGCCGAGTTTGGCCCGCTGAAGCTCAAAGCGCTCCGCGAAGAGTTCATCCGCCCTCAAAAAGAGGAAGACGCATCAGGCAGGACCACAGAGCGGCCCGGCTGGAGTCGGAGCTACGCCAACCGACAGGCGGCACGGATTCGTCACGTCTTCAAATGGGCGGTTGAACAGGAGATGGTCCCGCCGTCGGTGTATCACGGCTTGACAGCCGTGAAGCCGTTGAGCCGGGGGCGCACGCAGGCCCGCGAGACAGAGCCAGTCACGACGATTCCGGAAGCGTATGTTGAGGCCGTTCTCCCCTGGCTGTCCCGGCAGGTGGCGGCGCTGGTCGAGCTTCAATCAATCACGGGCGCACGCGGCGGAGAGTTGTTCAAGCTTCGCGGCTGCGATATCGACACCAGCAAGCCGATCTGGACATACCGGCCGATATCGCACAAGACCGCGCATTATGGGCACGACCGCGTGATTCACTTCGGCGAGCGCGCCAAAGAAATCATCAAGCAACTTCTCAAGCCCAACCCGCAGGATTACTTGTTCTCCCCGATCGACGCCGAGAACGAACGTCGCGAGCAGATGTTCAAGGATCGCAAGACGCCGCTGAGCTGTGGCAACAAGCCCGGCAGCAACCGTGTCACGAAGCGGAAGTTCGGACAGCAGCCGTACTACAACCGCCACAGCTACGCCCGTTGCATCACGCGGGCTTGTGACAAGGCCGACGCCTGGGAGAAAGGCGGTCTGGTCTGCGGTAACGATGAGCGGCTGATTCCCCGTTGGCATCCACACCAGTTACGCCACAACGCCGCGACGAATTTCCGGCGGACCTATGGGCTGGAGGGCGCGCAGGTGATGCTCGGACAGAAGACGATGCGGATCACGGAGGTGTACGCGGAGAAAAACGAAATGCTGGCGCACCGAATTGTGTCTGAGGTGGGGTGAGGCGCTCGTTATGAGGTCGGCGAACGTGCTCCTATTTGAGCACGAGTCGCGCGACACGACACAAATTTACGCCGAGCAGGACGGGACGATAGCGGAAAAGATCATGGCGGAAGTTAGATGAGATTGAAACTCGCTATTTGCGACTCATGTTTCCGTTACCGTCGATTTCCACAGTGTAGCGTGCCCCAGCGAACTCAAGTTCGAGGCGAGAATTCCGAAGAGACTGCCAACCCTGCCCGGTAAGGAACATCGTTTCTAGAAGCGACGTTACCGGAATGCGCTCGGCGACTTGCCCTTCAGCGTAAGGCACCCCTTGGAGCGTGTTTTCCGGTGATTCAATCTCGGGTGGTTTGACCGAAGCCATTAGTCGCATCCTCTTGCGCCATCGATTACCAGAAAAGATCACCGTAGTATACCCCGCAAAATCGTTGCCAGCCACCACTCTGTCGGTACTGGTCATCGGTTGGGGTCGATAGTCTCCTTCGACAAAAGTTGCGGAACATGCGCTTGGGAGTCGGTGATAAGCATTGAAAGAAGATCGCTCGCGCACTTCATATATGCCGCTTGGCCCTGTCCAAACGCCACTGGCATTGGCGAATTCAGGGTTAACACACATGTCATTATGGGCGGACTTTTGTGCTTCGCAAAGACAGGAACAGCCATCACGATCTTGTCCTGGTTCCGACAATCGTTTTTAGTTGGAAACCATTTGTCGCGCGATCGTTTGCGGATGAATACCACGCCTTGGCCCTGTTGCCAACTCTTTTTTAAGAATTTTGGCAGACCATCGTCCTCGGGGATGTCCTCACTGTTGGTGTCCCGATCATCCGGATGAAGACCATGTCGGTAGAGTGTACGGTATACCGTTTCGCCTGCTTCATTTTGGCAACTGGAACGCAAGCAAAGCCATATAGGGTTGCCTACCGGGATTGCTGACGAGAGAAGTGTGTGAAGATGGGGGAAGGTTTCGGTGAGGGCCTGTCGAAGCGAGCTCCTGATCGTCTGCATAAATTCATCTTGGAGGATTGCGCTTTCCAGAAAAGATTGCCAAGCTTCCCATACCGCCTTCTGATGCCGTATCGATTGGTCACGTGTGGCGTGGATGAGGCTATGGAGGTGTTCAGCCACTTGCTCGGCCGCCGTCGGCGTCTTAGATTCAACTAAACTCTTCATAAACGTGTTGACTGCGGCCTCGGTTCCCTCTCGACCTCCGGTTAAGAGATTCCTTGCTGCAATTGCTCTGAGCTTGCGCAATTCACTTTGAAAAAGTTCTTCGTCATAACCGGCGGAATAGGAATCGATCGATCGCCGCCACGAGGCGTATACTCCCAAGAAGAATGCCAGTACATAAGCACACCCGCTTGCGGGGCTTATCTCTATCTTCCAAGTCGTCAACAGCTTTACGGCTAGCCCAGAAACAGCTACGACGATTGGGAGCTGTATAAGTCGATTAGAGAGCTTCAGGTTGAAGGAGGTCCCCGCCAACATCCATGTGAAACCGCAACCTGCTCCGAGAAGGGCGGAAAGAACATAAGGCGATGATTCCGAGAGTAAGTTACCCAGATCTTGCGCTGCCATGAACCCTCGACCACTTTGTCCATTTCGATAGGGCGCGCCAGTTTATTTCATCGAAGCAACCAAACGCAAGCTTAGTATTTATATGTAATGTAGATTACAGACTTATTTTGCGCTCACTTGTTAGTTAGATTAGCATGGGGGGGGCATGCAATGCGGCTTCTGCATACGGCAGGTTTCGCTTCACAAGGCCAAGCTTCACCCACGCCGATACCTCCTGCCGGGACACACCGACGGCTATCGCCGCTATTCGCATTGGCTGAACGTCACTCAGGCGGGCAATCCTAGAACCGCTGTTACATTTATTCCCAATCGCCGGCCGGTTCTGGTGATAGAATAAATTTCGGTAGCGGGCTTGATCAACTGCAAATGGCTTCTGACGACGCGATTGCCTTCCAATAGCGTCGTCGGGGCCAGCCGACTGGAAGGCACATGGACAGACCGACTTCATCTGCCGACGAGGGGAATTGGGAACATCAGCCCGAGAAATGGCGTAAGGCGCGAGAGCGAACCGTCACGATCCTAACGCCTAGAAGGCTTGCAGAGGAGATCAAAGAAACGGCCGATGTAATCGATGCGGCTGGCGTGACGGCGCAATCATGCCGACAGCTCATCCAATTGATGGGTCAAGCGAGCCACTTGAGTTTCGCTATCATGCAGGAGCTGCCGGATGATCGCGGCATTAGCGCGATGCGGTCGCCGGATCGCATGACGGTTAACGAGCTTCGGCTCGTCGATTACACCGGACTAATGTCAAAGGAGGTCTCGCCCTTGGTAATAGAGTGGGGGCAGTTGAGGACCTTGGCATACGTGGAATACTTGCGTGCCAACGGCAACGATCATGATTTTGAAAAGTGGTGGGATCGACAGGCCGAGCGCCGTCGTGCTGATTTGGCCGCTCACACAACCATCAACACATCATCTTTGCGGTTAATTGCGGATAAGATCGCCAAGCTGATACATGCTCATCCGACTGACTCGGCTTGGCGGCGCATCGAGCAATGGATCAAGTTCGACCAGCATCTCCCGCACACCGGCCTAACCCAAGTGCTCGACGTTGAGCACGAAAACGTCGAAACTCCGAACGCAACGATATTCCCCGTCAAGCCGGCGGCATTCGCCGCAATGCTTGGACTTGGCGATGGCAGCTTGGACTCAAAGCAGCTTTCGGAGTTGTTCAAGCGGCTCCGCACGCGAGGAATCGAGAACGTCGACTGGGTAAAGCGAGGCAATCGATACGACTACAGCTTGAGATTCGCGAACGCGGTGATCGAGCTTGTTCACAATCGCGCTGGAGAGCCCGCTGAGGCGATAGATGGTCTCGCGTCCAATCCGACGCCGGCTGAAATTGCCGCAATGAAGGCTCAGATTCGCTCTGAACGCCGTCATTGATTCGGCGCTGAGTCGGCGCGAGACCCCGCAAACCCCACAAAAGCAGCGTCCTTTGCGATTCTGATTCCAAGCTCATTCCGCGCGGTGTTTTGGCGGTCTACTTCCGCCCATGTTAAAGCACTTGCACTTCAATGAGATTGACCCGGATACAGAGCCGCTCATAACGCTCAAGGGTGTCTGCAAGCTTCCGCAGACCCACCTTGACGGCAAGGGGCCGCATCTGAGCACGCCATTTCGGTGGATGAAAAACGGCATCCGGGTGGGGGATGCAATCATCTACCTTGAGAGCCGCAAGGTTGGGTGCCAGCTCTGCACGAGTGCCGCCGCTGTTGATCGATTCCTGGCCCGCTTGAGTGGGCAACCCGCGCCAAAAGTCTCGCCGCGCCAGCGCGAGACGGCGCTATCCAAGCTAGAGCGCGACCTTGAGAAGGCGGGCGTGTAGCGTGATCAGCAGCGCTGCGGATGGATTTCTCCATGTCGCGCAAGTGATTCGCATCAACGAGGTGGATAGCGCCGCTGGGCACGCGAGCGTCACACACTTCGATTTGATTCGTGGGGCGATCACGCCGGAGCTGGTCGCGGTTGCCAATGAAGTTGCCGAGGAAAATCTCGGACCCGATGACCTGGCAAAGTTGCTGCGGGCAGGGAGTGGTGAAAGATGAACGCTTGGCAATGCAAATCTGCCGATCTGGCGGCACTCACATTTCGGCTACTGGTTAACAATCCGCTTCGATGGTTGGCCTACATGGAGCTGGCAAAGCGCGGCCTGGTCATGGCCGACGGCCGCAAGTTGCCGGACAAGACCTATGCCGCGCCAACCGAAGCGATGATCGGCAAACTGAAGCTCACGACCGGCCGACTACAAGTTCATTTCGCGGCACGAAGCGAGACTGACATCATCGGGCTGTATGCAATTTCACCTGCAAACACGTCGCGATGGTGCATGTGGGACTTCGATAATCACGACGGCTCCGGCCAGTGCAATCGTGAAGCAGCGATTTTCTATTACGACAAGTTGGTTAGCCTTGGCTTCAACCCGATCCTCATCGAGAGTGACGATCGAGACGGGTTCCACTTGTGGCTCATCTTTAACAAGCCGATTGCCTCTGAGGCGGCGCATTACATCGGCCGATGGCTTACGAGCGACTACCAGGACCACCGATTAACGGAGCGTCCAGAATCATTTCCGAAACAACCGAAGCTCACGCCAGCCGTGAAGTACGGCAACGCGGCGCGAGTTTGGGGCAGACATCACACGCGCGATTACTGGCCAAAGGTCTTCGACGGATTTTCGTGGGTTGAGCAATACGAGGCGGTTGCCATTTTGCTCGACGCCAGCGGCGGCGATCCGTCATTGATTCCAAGTGATGCCGCACCTCCGGCGCCGCAGCCGACGGAAGCTCGTGCGCATCGCATCTTTCACACGTCGCCGGATCAGCGAATTGAGAGATGCTTGAAGTACGTCGCGCGAATGAACCCATCGATCTCCGGGTCGCGTGGGCATGATAGGCTGCTTCCTGTCGCAACCAAGACCTGGGAATTCGGGCTTCAGAAATCTGATGCAATGATCGTTCTTCGCGAGTTCAACCTGCGCTGCCAGCCGGCATGGACTGAGGCTGAGCTTGAATACAAATACGGCCAAGCTGAAAAGCTCAATGGGCCCTCAGACTTTGGAAAGCTGCTCCGCGTGACACCAGATCGCACTTATCCCATCACAAGCTATAGGCTTTAATGCCCACCGACTTAGATATTCAATCAGTCTCTTCGCCGAACGGAAAATGCCTCGTCGTGGCGACGGCCACGGTCGATAGCCGAATTTCAGATCCGTATGAGATGGATTTGCAGGACGGCTTGAGCGTGGCCAATGCCGCGCAGGATATGGCGGCGCAGATGGGACTGTCTGAGGAAGAATCAGCAGATATCACCAGCCGCCTTCTAAAACACAAAGAGAAGCTCTATCAGAAGGAAGAATCAAAGACGAAGGCCGCTTTTGGTGACCCGATACCGCTGGAGCCTGCACCGCTGCCGTCCGTTCCTCCTGGACTGATCACGGGACCGATCGGCGAGATGATCGAGGCCGTAACCATGGCGCTCGAGCTTCCGCGTGAACTTTCAATTTGTTTCGCGCTCGCGATGTTGAGTACGGCCACACAGGGGAAGTTCAGCGTCAATCCAGAGCCGGATTATTTTGAGCCGGTAAACCTCTACCTGGCGGCGGCGATGACGCCGGGCAATCGCAAGACGGCGGCAATGAAAGCCTTTTCCCGACCCGCGATTCAGTGGCAGATCGATAAGGGCAAAGAGTTGCAGCCTGCGATTGAGAAAGCGAAGTCGGAACATCAGATCATTTCAGCTCGGCTCAAGGTAAAGCGCGCTCATGCTGCAAAGGCCAAGCTGGCGGATATGTTCGAAGCTGAGAAGCGAGAGATTGGCGAACTTGAAAAAACGCTGCCGATCATTCCCACCCCACCACGATTGTTTGCCGAGGACATCACGTCGGAAACGATGGTAACGCTGATGTCGCAGCACAACGATCGCATGACCATTTTGAGTGATGAGGGGGGCGGGATCTTTGACACGATGGGGGGGCGATATTCAAACGGCGTTGCGAACATCGAGATATTTCTCAAGGCGCATTCCGGCTCGCCGGCGACCATTGATCGCGGGCAGCGTCCGGCAGTTTTCATGCCCAACCCCCTTGCTACGATCGGCATTTCGCCCCAGCCGGTTGTACTTGAGAAGTTGATTGCCAACGAAGTGTTTCGTCGTCGAGGTCTCTGTGCCCGCTTCCTCTATTTTCTTCCAAAGTCGCTGCTTGGCTTTCGTGATCTTGTTCCACGGCCCGTGCCCGAACAGGTGTCAGAAGCCTATGGCAAACGGATTCGCGAGCTCTTGGATTTGACGGCACAGCCCGACGGCGGCGACGGCTACAAGCCGCGCATCCTTAAGTTCAGCCGCGATGCATACGACGTCTGGAAGACCTTCGCTCGCGAGGAAGAGCCGACGATGCGACCTGGGGCCGAGTTCGAAGCGATGACCGATTGGGCTGGCAAGTTGTCGGGTCTCACAGCACGCCTCGCCGCAGTGCTGCATTGTGCCGAGCATGGCGAGAACGCGATTACTGAACTTGAAATTAATGAATTAACGATGACCCGCGCTGTCGGGCTGGCGAAAGTCGGTCAGAAGCATGCGCTCGGCGTTCTCACCGGCATGCGATGCGGAAACGATCTGGAAGTTGCTCGGTCTATCTGGCGCGGCATCCAAACAAATAGAAGCCGATATCGCGAGCTTGGGAAGGTTTCCGCCCGCGAGTGCTGGTTGCCGGTGCGCGGCTCTTACAAACGTGTGGCTGACATTGAGGCCGGCTTACGCATGCTGGTTGACCACAACTATCTCTGCGAAGCTCATTCGGCGGAGTATTCCAAGGTCGGGAGACCATCGCGTACTTTTGTCATCAATCCAGCCCTTTGAGAGTTTTGCGCATTTTGCGCAATGCGCATAGGGATAAGACTGACAGATCATATGCAATCCTCGTATTATTAAGTAATAGTAATAGTAATAGTTAAAAAGGGTCTATTAGTGTCCAATGCGCAAAATGCGCAAAACCCACTCGAGTACCCGTTTGCACTGGTTCACCGACCAAACGGCATCGCCGCTACGATCAAACAGAGGCGGTTTTTGAAGGCTTTGGGCCGTCGGTATGGCCTCATAGTGAAATTTGCGCATTCGAGTCGGGTTTTTGCGCAAAACCCTGGGCAAAACCGGGCGAAAGCCCGACGACGCCCTCTAGCTAGAGGTGTGTAATCGTGAGTGATACAGATCACAGTGACCCTGCTGCGATTCAGCAGGTTGATGCCATTCGCTCGACCCGTGGCCAATGGGCACCGGGACAATCAGGCAATCCTGAAATGTGCTGGAAGCCTGGACAGAGCGGACGCCCGGCTGGCCGGCCGCAGATCGGACTGTCAATTCTGGAATGGGCGAACGAGATGGCCGGCTGGTCAGAAGAGGAAACCGAGGCAGCTCGGCACGCCGACCAGCCAAACAATAAGGCGATTGCCGCCAACATCATTCTGCTGGCTCGCTCAGTAGAAAAGAACGCCAGCGGTAATCCTGTTGCGGTGCAAAGCATCAAGGACTTGCTTGACCGCTTCGCTGGCAAGCCGATGCAGCAAGTGCAGGTGACACAATTGACCCATGAGCAGATCGACCTAACCCGCCTCGATCCAACTGAGCTTGCCACGTTTCGCGACTTGCTTGGCAAGGCTACCGGGCATAGCTTGCCGACGGCATAGCCTGAACCGGATTAAGCCGTTCCATCACGCGCTGCACCGTAGTTGGGTAGAACGTGCCACCCCCTGAATTGGTAAACCCGCGCCGGTTAAGCTGGTCCGCGATGGATTGAAGGGTATCAGCCCCCTGGCGTTTGATATCGTCGATCACCGGCCGCAATCGTTCGGCCTGTTCGACGGCTTTGGCCCGATTCACCGCTGGCGTGCTGACGTTGCCGATCTTCAGGTTATTGACGTTGCCGAGTTGGAATCCCCTTGCCCGCCGCGCTGCAAGCGCCTGCTTTGTGCGATCGCTGATCTGCCGCGCTTCGTATTCAGCAATGACGGCAAGAATCTGTAGCATCATTCGGTTGGCTTCAGGAAAATCGGCGGCCCGAAATTCGACGTTGGAATCGAGCAACGCGGAGATGAAACTGACGCTACGCGCGAGCCGATCCAGCTTGGCGACGATCAACACCGCCGGCTTGTTTCGCTTCCGGGCGATCGCGAGCGCCTTCTGTAGCTCGGGGCGATTGGTGGCACGCTTACCCGATTCGATCTCGGTTAGCTCGGCGATGATCGTACCGCCGACGCTGGCAACGTAATCGGTGACCATCTTGCGCTGTGCTTCTAAGCCTAAACCGCTGCGCCCCTGGCGTGCTGTTGAAACTCTGAAGTATGCGACAAAGTTTTGCATGATGTGACCCGGCATTTATCAGGTTGAACGACCGTCGCGACGTGATAAATCACGGCTTCTGGCAACCCCAAATGACGATATCGACGGTATCTCTCATGCCGGCCGCGACCGCTCGGCGGACCCTGTTCGTTGCGATGCGGCGCTGTAGTCCAAGTTGCACCAAACAAGTGACCGCGTCTTGACCGGCCTCGCTCAGCGCGGCATCGGCCGCACGCATCACGGAAACAATTGGCGGCGCTGCATGCGTCACGGGCCGGCGCTGGGTATGCGGAATTAGGCCGTTGGACGCGCACCAGGTAAATCTCATTCGAGTCGCTGGCCTTGCTTTACCGGGCTTCCCGTTAGATAGTGAGAGCTGCATGGTTGCCTTCATGTAAGAGTTTGCCGAGGGCTTGAATGCTCCGCCGGATGCTGACTTGACCATCGCGGACCATGCCAGCGCCCAGCTTGTGGAGCGGCGCGTCTGCCTGTCCGGTTTCCGATAGCCAGATTGATTTGAGTAGAGCGCCGATCGCGTCTTTGAGACGGGTAACGTCGCCGGTGAAACAAAGTTCCTCAGTGCGATCGCGGAACCGATCTGACAGGTTAGTGACACTGTTAGTTGTGAAGATGATCGTGCAACGCGGTGGCAAGTTTTCGAGCGCATCAAGCCAGATGGTTTCCGCCGCTGGCGACATGCGGTCGCACTCGTTTACGATCGCAACGCGCCAACCTGAACCAAAGAACGGGCAGAGCGATAGAGTGTCCAGCAACGCACGCACAGCGGCGGCAGTCTGTTCCCCGGAAGCTATTTGATGCACCCCGCCGAATTCGCCCTGTGCGACGTCGCAACCCAGATCCGCCGCCAGCGCCAAGGCGGCGCTCGATTTGCCGACGCCGGACGGGCCAAACAACAGAAAAGATGCCGAGTATGGGGCGCTCGCATAGTCAGCCAGTACCGCGACCGATTCGGCCTGGCCGACGACTTCGGACAACGTACGAGGCCTGTATCGCTCGACCAGCGACGCAGCGCTCCGCTGGCGCGTCATCGGCGCAAGTGGCTTGCTTTCCGGCGGCGCAATCGTTGTCGGCGTGGCGCTGGTCGTCAGCGGCGGTAAACCCCGCATTTCGCGAGCGGCGTTGATGCATTCGATTGAGAGTGGCATTTGCGTTCTCCGGTAAGTGGTTAGTAAGCGCGACAGATGGAAGCCAGCGCTCGCCATTCGGACGCATACTGGACAAACTGAATTCCATCGACTGTCGCGGTCCACAAGTCAGTGCGCGGATTCTTGACAGCGCGACCCGCGACAAAGCTATGCCGCCGATAGAAACTGGCCGGCAAATTGTTGTGGATAACGATCCGCTCATACGGCTGGCCTAGGGCAATCGTAAACTTTCGCATTTTGAGACTCCGGTAAAGGGTGAACGCGGACAATTCCGCGATACGCGCCCTCGCAAGGGGCGGGAATCGGAGAACTATTCGCTGGCGCTCGCCTCGGTCGTGGCGCGTCCCGCCTTGAGAATCGAATCAGCAGCTTTGAAAATGCGTTGGGCAGATCGCTCTGGAATCTCTGAATCGCAAAGGTGCGCTTGGATATAACCGCGTGAGAACTCGGCACCGGGCAAGCCAAGCGATTCGATGCAAATCAGTGCAACGGCTTCAGCCTCAACTTCTCGCAGCGTGCGTGGGGTGTGCTCTGAATCGGTCAACAACCCTTCCGACGTGTGGCCGATGACGACGTGTGCTATTTCATGAAACGTCGTCTTATGCGGGAGTGCTGCGACAGGTGATACGGCAATCGTTCGCCCGGTTGCGTATCCTTGGCAATTTCCATCCGGCAACGCGAACAGAACCCGCTGGACGTCGAGCGCTGCCAGTGCTATCGCTTCATCCCATCCGGGAATCGGTTCGGGTGTGTACTCTGCGCCGTCCGTCTGCGATAGAGCGAACCAGTTGTTTCTGTAGATGAATTTCGTGAATGTCGCAGGCGCGTTACCCTCGGGCGCATCGGCTACTTTATCGCCCTTGGCCTTGATAGTAACTGGCATGCATAGCGCAATAGCTTTTTCGCCCTTGCGTACGTATCGGCCAAGCTCTTTCCAGTGCATGAACGACGCGATCGGTCCGACTTCGATGCCGCGTGCTGCACACTGCCAAAGCGCGAGCATTTGATTGCCGCTGGAATAGTTCCAGAAGCGACTATAAGCCGTTGAGATTTTGCCGGGCGTCATGACGGCTTCGACAAGCAACTGCTGCCATGTAGGGTTAACGGTTTCCATTGTCTTACCTTGGTTAGATATGAGGGATCGGTCGCGATCGCATTATACTAAGTATTATATCCGATAGTTATACAAACTACAATTATTAATTGGGCGGCTTGTTTGTAATCGGTGGTTAGACAACCCCGCCCTACGGGTAAAGGAAAAAAGCTCCTCGCGGCTAACCGAAAATGAGGGCGAAATTGAGCACGCTCCCTGTCTGAGCGCCGTTGTACCCAAAGCCCCCCTGGGCTTCGACGTGGTACTTTTAGCCGTGAAACGAAGTAAACCTTCTCTTACATTTTTCTAAAAAAATCGCCCCGCTAATTCCGGCATGGCATATTCAACGACATTCAAGGTTGCGGGTCACGAAGTCTGCCATGCGCTCGTCGCGCACCAACTCCGTGGCACCTTCGAATGGATATCAATTGAGACCCCTCGAAGTGGTAGACCGGTTGTTGATTCTCAACGTTATAAGGATGACTCTGCACTTGCCCTGGCCAGCTGCTGCGGGACGAGGATCTACGAGGGCGATTGCGATGTCGCGAAGCTCATAGCAGACCTTTCCCGAGTCCGTGGCCACACCATGAACATGAAACCGCCTGAAGTGTGCAGCTTCGTCACCGCCAACCTAACCGCGCTTGTCGCGGCACTTCGCTCCGGGCCCAGCCGCGCATTATTTCCCGAGGGAGTTGATGTAGTTCGAGGGGTTACGACGAATAACATCGAAAAGACGGCACACCGGCGGCGGAACAGGATTGGCTTGATCGGTCGATGACTCCCAGCGCACGACCGCAATCTTTGAAATGCCGAGCAATTTGGCAAACCTGTCTTGCGTCATGTCCAGCAACGCTCGAAGTTCTCTCACATCATCCGCGAGATATTGGTGCGGCGCAGGGAAGTCGCCAAAGTCGGGTTTCTTCGTGGGCTTCAGTTTAGTCTTCGACATCACGCCAATTGTATAAAGTATAATCTGCAGTTTCAACGTTCGGTATCGCTTGGCCATCCGCGTCCTTGGTCGTGGCCAGCGGCACATGACACTCAGGCGGGCCTGAAGAAACAGTCTGTGTGCGGAGCGCGTGGATTACCGGTCTGCATTCTTCTGCGCCAGCAGCGACACGAGTCCGTCCTGCAAATCCCGCAGCTTCGATCGTTGATTCCACGGAATTCGAGAGGTAAGATCAGGAGCATTAGGTGTTATAGGACCATCAGGACCATCAGGAGTTTCAAGACCTTTGACACCATGCACGGTTTTCGAATGCTGAGGAGTAGTTCTTGAAGTCGATAAACGGACAGCATCTGATAACGGCACAGGAGCTTGCAGGCCGTGCGAACGAGCCTTACGATACGATCGACCACTGGGCTGGTCAGGAACTTTTGCGTTTCAGTCGGCGTGGACGCAGACGGCTCTTCGATGCAGCCGAGAGCCTCAAGAGGTGCCGAAAAATACGCGCTATGCAAAACCAGGGACACAGCTTGACCACAATCAAGCGCGCGCTGAACGCTCGCGGCTCTGCGAAAGCGAGTTGAGCGCGAACACGAAGGAGCGGCCAATGAGTTCTGAAACATCAGTTGGCAGCAAGGAGATATCCCGCTTGAAGACACTCGATTCCGCCACTCTAGAGAAAATTGAGTCCGCTTTGCTGAACTGGGAGTCAGTGGATGCGGCTGTTCGCGCACCCGTGGAAGCAACACTCCACGATTCAGACGCGGCCGCTGAACGAGTGATGGAGGCAATTAGCGCCTCGGAACAACTCTCAGAAGTCGATTTAGCCATTCGCATCAACACCCGAGAGTGACGCCAACGGGAACCAAGCGTGCCCAACCGATCGCCTGTGCCCGTGGTGCATTTTCGCTCGTTTGCCAATCTCGATTTGCAAGCGGAACTTGGACTTGTACGTCCGCCGTTCTCACCCCTTAACGCGTATCGGCAACTGCAGTACGTCCAGGAGTACGCCCGCGATTTGGGCTGCAAGAGCGTTGTGATTGAGCAACATTATATCGATCGCGATCACATCGAAGACCACAGTATTTTCTACTCAAAAAGCCTGCTCGGGTATCCCAACTTCTGCCAGCGGGTCCACTTCTTTTCTTTGGACGAGAATGAGCTTCAGGCATCATTCGATCAGATCCTGTGTAAAGACGCTCTGAGCGGAGAATCCGTCTACCGCAACGCCTGTCGGGAGTTTTCAAAAAAGGCCTATCTCGGCTTCAGCGTAATTAAGCCATTACATGGAAGTCCGGTCGGGCGGACCGTGATGAAATGCTGCCCTGAAGTTCCTGGGGATCCGTCGAAGGCGGCCAGTTTTCGCCGGCTCTTCAGTTGCACGCGGCGGTATGTATCGCACTTGATTGGGATAGAGCTTCATGTGGACGGTCTTGCTTTCCAACAGCAGGATATCGGGGTCAGTGCATGCGCTACAACGGCGCTCTGGAGCGCGCTTCAGTCATTCCGTAATCATGAAGAGCTTGCTCCGGCGACTCCTGCCCAGATCACGACACTGGCGGTGCGGTACTCGCTCCCATTCGGGCGCGCCATGCCGTCCGAGGGACTATCCCTCGATCAGATGTGTCAAGCCGTACAAGCTCTGGGTGTGTCTCCAAACCTGTTCCGTGTTCAGGACGATGCTGCGCTCGCGAAGAGCATCTTGTTTTCGGCTGTTCGTTCCGGTATCGCTCCGATACTTATCCTGACGCTTCGTTCCAATTCGCGTCATGCGGTTACTGTCGCCGGCATAAAAGTGCGGGCCCAAGCCACTGGAGCTGCGGTTGTAGCCCGTAAGGCCGATGGCGAGCCCGAGTACAACTTAGACGCGTGGGATCTTGGGGATGATTTGCTTGGCGTGTACGTTCACGATGATCGATACGGCCCTTATTTGGCTGCCGCCGTCATTCAGAAGGGATTCGCGCCGAGTCTTTCCGTTCAGCTCCGGGGTGAGGCAGTGCCCGACGAATGGGAACTAACTCACATTCTCCTGCCAATGCACGGTAAGGTGCGCCTGTCATTTTCAGCTCTTCGGCAGATTGCGCTTGAAGTTGCGCTTGCGGCAGTTGCTTGCGGCAAAAAGATTGCCGCGGTGGTCCCTCAACTGAAGCTGGAACCACGAGTTCAATTTGATGTCAAAGTTCTGCGCGCTCACAAGTATGTCGAAGAGCTTGTGGTAGGTGCAAACGCCGACTCCGTGGATCGCGCCAGGCGCCTTGTCAAAGAGGTGGCGATGGCGCGATATCTTGCGGTCATCTATCTTGAAGGAGAGTTCTTTGACCCGATTGATGTGCTGATAGATACGACGAACACTTCGCGAAATGCTTACTGCTTGGCCGTCGTCGCGCGAGGGAAGGCCAATCCATTGACGAAGGCCGTCATGACATATCTTTGCAAGCAACTTAACTGCGCCGCTATTGCGTAGTAGCATATGTACTTGACTATGATGTAAGCCAAGCTCTTACTCCAATAGGGTTGCAAGCTCTTCGGCTGACAACTTCCACTTTCTGCATTCCGAAAGTAAAGCCTGCACCTCAGGATGCGCTACATGCTCTTCGGGTTGTTCGTCTCCGGCTGCAATTGGCCCGGAAAAGGCGGTGAACTCCTCGGGATTTCCAATCACAGCGAATATCTCTTCTTGAGAAATGTTTTGCCCGGCCGAAAAGCGAACATGATCCTGTGTTGTCGTGTCGTAAAGATATACGAAGTCCTGCAACCAGTCGCGGTTGTGCACATCTGGCGACTTATCTGCACGTTCGTCGAAGAACTCAGGACGGATGGAATGGTCGGTGTGCAAATGACCTCCGTAGCGAGTCCAATCCTTCTCGCGGAGTCGGGGATTTAGCTGCTCGTCGGCCGCGAATGGGCATGGCACCCGTTCCACAACCGGATGGCCATTCGCGAGCGGGCGCAACCAGGTAGCTCTGCCGTAGGGCGTCTCGGCCGCGGAGTCGATGGTGGCCATAGCAGTCTTGAGTAGCCAATTCCGCTGGTCATGCTTGCCCAAGTACCATTCGGCGTACCTTCGCATATGGCCGGCCGAATTCGCAGTGAACGCGATGCCGCCCGGAGTCTGATGGTCCTGCCACCAACGACGATGGCCCTGTGCTGCGAAGAAATCGACGCTGAATTGGAATTGAACGTATGATCGGTCCGTCGGGTTTTGCAGATACAGCGTTTCCCAATACACAGTCCCATGCTTCGGGTCCGTGGACGCACATCCCCAGAGATCACGAATCTTGCACGCGAATCGATACAGGTTTTGGTCTGGTGCAGCCAGTGCCACACGCTCAGACGCCACTACCAGCATGAATCCGTGCGCGGGTGTCGATACACCCTTCGCTGGCCGAAGCGATCGTTGCTTCCACGCCACAAGTGACGTTTGGATTTTTCTGGCCACGTGCTCATCTGACGTGAGAAGATCGCGGTCGGTCAGGAAGCAAAACTGCATGCGGTGAACAGCGACCGCAATCCGACCGAAAAGGCAGGGTTGGTTTCCCGGCTTCTGAATCCAGCATTCGAGCGCTTCTGCGCGTTCACCGTCTGTGGCGAAAAGATGAACAATGGCCTTGTGCGCAATTGCCAATTCACCCTCAAATGGGTGGTCCTTTCGCAGCTGATCCTCTTGAAGCAGGTCGTACAATGACCGTAGTTCATTCTGTTCTGCCACAACTGCACCTCTCGTCATTCAACTTCCGAAACTCGACGCAAGTTCAGACGCCGAATACCTGAGCTTCTGCTGTTGCTTTACAACGCAATCAGAGAGTATGGCAACGAGAAAATGTTTAAGCTCATTGAGGACCATGACCTGCTGCAGCACGCCTCGATCATCAACATCACCGTCAGAAGCTACCGTCGATTTGTCCAAGCGGAATCGCCGAATTTGTGTTCGCATTTATTTTGTTTCGACATCATCGTCCAAAGCTAACTCTCGCAGTGTAGCCCGAAGCTCATCCACCTGCTGTTTCGTCAGACCCCCGTCTGGTCGCAGCTCGAAGGTCGCCTTTAGCGTCAGCCCCTTCTCTTTCGCGTACTTCGCCAGCACCTTTGTGTAGAACGTCATCCACTTGGCAGACGGCACTTGCCCCGTCCATTGAACCGCCGCGACGTTCTCGCTCACCTTGGTCTTCGTTCCACCGGCACCGTCGCCGGAACCGCCGATGCCGCCGTTTGGCTGCTTGGCAATGTTGACGCTCGCGGTTCCCTTGGCCTCGCCCGAGACGACATCCACCGTGAACGAGCCTTCCCTCTCGCCCGCGACATAGGAACCATTTTGCTCGACGGTGCCGCCGGTTGTTGTCCATGTCGGGTTCGGCACGACCATTGAGCGCGCATGCTGGTCTCGGCCTTCGATGCGGAACGGGATGCGAGCGCCCGGTTGAAGGTTGATCGAGTCAGGAAATACCACCACGCTAGTTAGCTTCTGCGGCTCAACATGCTTCGCCGCCTCTTCAGCGGTGACAACGAATACGTCATCGCTGATCTCCACGTCCGACGCGCTCATCGGCTTCTTAAAGACGAATGGCTCATACCGACCGTGGCCCTTCTTTCCGACGTACGCCAGCAACCCCTCGGTCACTCCACGCGCAATTGTTTCCTTGACGGCTTCAGGACGAAGGAGACGCGGGAATAGCGGTGACGCGTAGAAGGCGTCGCGCACGGCCTTGGTGGACCACTCAACAAAGCCAGGCCATTTCCGCGTCAATGTGTTTGGGCTGACGGCTTTGACTACTTCATCCGTCTTGAGCAGGTGGTCAAGAATCATCCACGGAAGCGAGTCGGCGGAAGACGAATGCATCTGGCCCAGATCAATCGCCTTCACTTGGTTGTCGCGGTTCAGCAGGAGGATCGTGTTGTACGACTGCCAGACAGCTTCCTTGATTGACCGCTTCGTCAAGTCAATGTTCTCGGCGAGCTTCACTCTCTGGCCTTCATCGAGACGCACTGCATCTTCCTCGCTCTGGATGTCTTCCCATGCCAGCAGCTTCCGAGCTTCTTCCTTGAGCTTGACCGTCGAATGCGGCGCAACCCAGATCACCCCCGTCTTGTAAGTCCGCGAGGACTTACCGTATTCCTTCGTCATCAACTCGATGAGCTTCTTCGTCTCCCCGTCCTCCATCGTCTGATCGGGTGCCATTACGGCCAGGGTTAGCGATGGGCGGTCTGTAACGTTGCTGCTCTTTTCAGGAAACAGCACCACGTCCAGCCCTTCGGATTTGCTGAACGCTTTCTTGATCTCCGCCCGGACGCGCTCATCAATCTTCTGCGGACTGATGTTCGCGCGGCGGTCGGCGAGCAGCTTGTTCAAATTCGGAGACAGGCTGAATCGGAAGCGGCGGTTCTGGGAGTTGAGGTAATAGCACGTCTGATTCAGCGTCTCCAAAACGGTGTCGATGTGTCCGATGTCCCAATCGGGTTCGCCGATGGCCAGCCGGATCTCAGGTTCGGTCGCTTCGAGTTTGCTCTGGCCACCATTGGACTCGAAGAAGATAGCGGTCATCGCTTTGCGGTGGAGACGGGCCTTCTTAATGTCGGGCGAAGCCTCCTGATCCAGGCGGGTCGCGTGCGACTCTTTCTTTCCGCAGATATCGGTAGTGACTGCGCCCTCCAGTTTGCTCTCGCCGATCTGCTCGAAGACGGCAGTTCGGAAGATGCTGTCTTCAAGCGGGGCCGTGCCCAAGCCGATCAGCGGGTCGCGGTGCGCGCCCTTGTAGCCCTCGCTGTACGCGTTCGACACCCAGAGCGCGAGCATCTTCAGCACGCCGCGGGTCTGCTGAAACCGCGGGAGCTCCTGCCACTTCCGCTCAAAGACCGACAGCACGCTGGGATGGAACGGATAACTGGCGCGAAATTGTTCCCGCGCATGATCCACGGGAAACCAAGCCGGAATCTGATTGCGCTTCTCCGTGACCCACTCGGCGTATTCAGCGATGGTCTTCTCCGCGTCCTTCGTCAGCCCGCCCGGCTCCCACTCGAACAGCCTGCGTCGAATAATCTCGCTCGTCTCAGCATCCGAGGACATGATGATCGGCTTGCCCAAGCGGTCGAGCAACTTCTTGAAGCGGTCGTAGTCGGTGTGATCCTCTGCGCTCATCTCTAGCTCGCTGGCAGGGATTGAGACGCACAGCACCACGCTGCTCTGCCCGCGAGCTTCCTCTGACAGGTTCTGAAGAAAGTTGTACAACTGGCTCGCCAGCCCTGTCTTGCGGTTGCGGCTGACGTAGTTCATCAACTCATCCAGCAGGATCAGTGTCGGGCGGTCCCTGGGCAGAAACTCGCGGATGACCTCTGCGCTGGGAGCCGTCTGCTGGACTTCGTGTTTCTCAACGATCTTGAAACCTTCCGCGCCGCCAAGCTGCCATGCGAGTTCGCCCCAGGGCGTCTTGCGTAACGGCTCCCCGTTTTTGCCGCCGCGACCCGTCAGCGAATCAAACTCGGTGCCGACGAACACGCCCAGAGCAGCTTTCGGAACGCTGGTGACCGCGCCCTTCGCGAGAATCTTGTCCGCGCCTTCCCAGTTCTTCGATTTGTCGCCACCATTGCCAAGGTGATAGAGCAGCGCGAGCGCATGCGTCTTGCCGCCGCCGAACTGCGTCGTCATGTTGAAGACGGCGTTTGCCTGGGTCTTGATGCCATTGAGCCGCCGAACCACCTCGCCGGCAAGAGCAAGCAAGTTCGTCGTCATCACCGTCTTGGCGAAGAACCGTTCAGGCTTCTGGTAGTCATCGTGGGCGCGCCCATCCCGAATCTGGTCCAGATGCACCGCGAATTCAGATGCGTCCAGTGGCTTGCCTTCCCGCAGGTCTTCGCGGGGTTTGATCACGTCGTACCAGGGTTTTAGTGCCATATATGCGGTCCCGCCATCCTGTCCTGCTGGTCCTCAGATCAGTCCTGTCCCGAATGGGTGACACCGCGCCGACTATCCACGGCGGTATGCAATGGGTCCACCACCCGAAGTCCACATGGACCGGGCCAGATTTTGACGGCGACGGCGATTAGCCGCATAATCTTGGGTGGAACTATCGAGGCGAAAGATGGAATTCGCGACGTGGGACATCAGTGATTCAATCTCCCTGCTCAATGCTGACCCTTGGCGAAACGATCATCCTTTCTCGGCAGATATTGCACAAGTCCACGCCACCCTGTTTGATCCCGCGAAGTCTCGGCAAGAAGTAGCCGACGCCTTGTCTTCTTGGCTTGCGGAGAATCAGCCATGCCTGTTCGGCCGGATGGAGGCGAACCAGAAGCGATTGGCCTTCTGCGTGCTCAACGAGAATGATCTGGAACGTAGCGACCAGGAGATTCGAGAGCGAATTCATCACGAGCGGATGGACTGGAAACGGCGGGCCGAAAGCGGCGACAGTCACGCGTTCCTGATCGTCGCCGTCTCCGAACGGATTGCCCGCGCGCGCCCAGACGGTCGGCTTCGACAGTTGGCATCCAGATTGTGCGAGTTGTATCTTGGCGTCGGTGACGCTGACAAAATCCACGTTGACGATCTGATTCTGCGAACGAACGATGGGAGGCAGGAGCGGTTGAGACAGTGGCCAGTCGGCGTCAATTACTTTTCAGCGCAAGGGGACGGTCGCTGGTGGCACGATCATCGCTTCCCTGGCGGGATGGCGTACTCGATGAACTCCGTGGGTCACATGGCAAGAAGGCATGTGGAGCAAAAGTTGCGGAACAGTTCGCAGCGCGCTGCCCAACTTCAGGACGCCGCTCGTGAGAAGCTCGTTTACTGGGCGCTTCGCAAGGCAATGGAAACCATCGGCGTTCGCGTGGCGGGTAGCGGCCGAGGGACTTGGTTGATGGAACGAGGAAAATGCCGCGAAGACAAAGACCCACCTGCTTTCGAGGCCCGGCAGACCCTCTTTGGTGAATTTGCGTCTTACAGCGAGAACCGGTATTTCGGGCTGTACCATACGGATCATACGATTCCGTCGCCGTACTTTGACGAAAGATTGTGGCGGCGCGAAGAGCTGCCCATCCGTGACGACTTGTTCTTCACCTACCTACACAGCCTTTCCGATGAAGATTACTTGGGCACGGGAATCGGTCGTGAACTCGTGGAGAAGCAGACGGAGCCCTGATAGACTCTCGATTCTCGAAGGAACTGGAGCAAGGAATGTTATTAGTGGAGCGCGTCCTAAGCATTGTCGGCGACACACCCGATCAATCCGCCTGGGAACGTCTGATTCGGCTGTTTACGACGGACAGGGAAGCCTTTTACCTGCTCGCCGGTGAGCAAATTGGTGCGGCGGTTCCCGCGTCAATCCGCGACGTCGCCACGCTCGCTACGCTTGTGCGCGCCGTCACCAGCGAGACCTTTGAGATTGCGGATACGCACGAGGGGCCGCTCATCAAGACGCGGTCAGGTAAGCAGGTGCTCGTTCCGGGCCCAATGCTAGATCGCGTGACTCAGTTCCTTCGCGAAGTTGACGGTAAGACGACGACAGGTTCGGGCAGGGATTACGAAGGGAAGCCAATTTCTGAGGCGGAAGCGCGCTTCAAACTCGGAGACACCGAAACATGGGATCGGGAGCGCGCAGAATTGCACAAGCAAAGAACGAGCAGGCCGCGAGTTTTGAAAGTCAGCGACGGCGACTTGACTCACCTGCGATCGCATCCCGCATACGTAACGCACCAATTGCTGCAATGCGCTCGCCGGGTGATCCTTGCACCCACATCGGTGTTCAAAGGATTGCGCCGCGGCGACGGATCAGAACCGGATGTGGACAATGGCTGGGCCTACTGCGGCAAACCACGCCGCGTGTACCTAAATGACGGAGCCTTCCAGCCCGCTCCCAATGGCATGGTTTACGTCGTTTATTCCGACTCGGAAAACTTCGTGTTTGACTGGGACTGGGTCGCCGAGGATCCGCACGGTCCGGGGTATCCACTCGATTGGAATTTGCGTTTCGGTAATCCCCATCCACTGGACACCGATCTGGTTCTGGATCTGCCGGGAGATCTGCAACCCGGTCGGTTCGATGCCACGCGCGCCTGCTACTCGCGGCGGGGCGACTGCATCTTCTGCTACATGACTGACGGAGAATCATTCGCGGAACGTATCAATCCCGATCTAACCGTGTTTCGCGGGTTGCAAAAAGGCGAGTACACCGGTTTCAAGATCAAGAATATTCGGCGCATTCTGAGCGTCGACAAGAATATAGTCATCAAAGATGCCCCTGGTCTCACAGTCAGCGTGGATGCCGTTCTCTTTGCCAGTTTTAAGCGGAGCCCCGATCAGTCAAGCGACGTGTATCAGGTGTTGATCAAGGCTTTGTACAAAAGTGATAGTGAACCGCCAGTCGTCGAAGTGCCTCCAGAACTCGCGCCGTTCGCCGCGTAGCCCCGGCCTACAGCCCCAATCCCTTCTTCCGAGCAAGTACGCCGTCTACCCAACGCTTCTCATCTGTACCTTGGGGATAGAGCGCGGAGAGCGCATTGGCGAGCTTCCAGAATCGTTGATCTTGGCCAGCGCCGTCTTCGACAAGGAAACGCCGCAAGGCTTCGCCTCGACCGGCAGCGAACAGGATCATGCTCTGGTGAACACGATCAAGCGTTGTGTCGCCGAGTTTGGGGACGCTCTTGTCACCCCAGCCGCCTTCCTCGGTCTCAACTTCTTCGAGACTAAAGAGCTTGAATTGCTTGTCCTTCTTCTTGGCCTTCGGCTTGGGAGCTTCAGCTTCGTCCTTGCCGAATAGCATGCGGGTTCGTTCCGCCGCGCCGAGCAGGCGCGCTTTGTCACCCTTGACCTCAATCACGCTGGAGAGGTGTTCAAGGTGAGCGCCAAGACCCTGAGCAATCTTGCGGGCGGCGTCGAATTCCAACACGTACCCGCCCCCCTTGGTCTTCCCGCTTGAACCACCTTCATCGTCCTCGATGTCCGCAGCGTCGGTCTCCTCGGCGTCGGGTGCAGTCTCGGCTCCATCTGTCTGAACCATGCTGCCCGCGTTGAGTGTCCAGAGCCACATGGCCGTAAGGCGGGCATCCTCTTCGAACCCCGTGGCATCGGCGTCCTTGAAGATTTGCGCTAGCGCCTCTTGAGCCACCGCCCCCCAAACGTAAGTGAGGTACTCCTTCAGCAAGACGGGTTCGCCACTCGCCTTTTCGACGCGACTGTAGCGGGAGAAGATTTCAAGCGCGGGACCAAGACAGGCGAAGATCGCATCTGCGCCGACCACACCCTCGCTCGATAGCCGCGCCATCCATTCGCGGGTACGCTTTGGAAGTTCGGCCAACACGTCTCGCCAGTCTCCGATCTGATCTTGCCGAAACGCCCCATCTGCGTCTTCACGGGGTCGGCAAACAAGGTGGACGCTCGATGTTAATGCGGCCGAGTCCATCGCCCGCAAACGTGAACCCATTTCGGTGTCAATTGGCCACGACCCCGTCATGGTCCACCCCGCATCGACCATCGCCTGAAGCTGGGCTTCCCAGCCCGCCGTCGATTTGTGCGCGAAAATTACGATCCCGATCCCATGTGGATGAAGAGTGCGGCGACCCTCTGCCATCGCTTGTTCCATCGTCTTCTCGAAGTATTTGCGATCTTTTCCCTTCACCTCATCAACTATGCACTCGTCACCTTTTGGCGTTAGCAGGCTGGAAAACGGACCATTTAGCGCCGAAGGCAAGCATCGTTTGAGCCAGACATAGAAAAAGTCTGAAAGATCAGAATACGGAATTGCATCGTAATACGGCGGATCTGTGACGAAGGCCCGTGCTGCGGCATCAGGGAGTGGATGTTGAGTGGCGGAGCATTGCTGGACGGTCCCGGTTCCACTCGCATAACCCGCATTCCCAATTGCGGTCATTGCGCATTCGACCGCTGACATCCAATCCCCGACAGAATCTCCGAATGGATTCGCTTCGCAGAAATCCCATACGATGGGCAACGCTTGTCGTCCAAACAAGTGCTGAAGTTTTGGACCGCTTGGATTCCAAGTGCAGCCTGAGTTCATGTGGTCAGTTGTGCGACTCATTGAACATGCGAGCAGACTCTGGATCACTTCCGCTAATCGCGGGTCGTGTTCTTCGGAAAGGCGCTTGCCCGCCTCGCGCACGAAATGGCCCAGAGTAGTCAGCGACAACAATTGACGGGGCGTGAAAAGATCACCCCATTGCAGCATCCCGTACAACTGGACTCGGAATCCGAGTGTCCCCTGGGGCGGTAGTGGTTCATCCGGCACGAGGGAGAGAGGTTGTGTCCATGCTGCTTTGCGTTTCTCCAGTTCTATCGTCGCTGCACGATAGGCCTTGATGTCGGCGTCGGTTGGAAGCCTGTAGAACCGTCCCCGCTCGGTATCACGTGTGGTGACTACGGCGAAGAGTTTGGCGTCCTGGGCACCTCCCTTGCGCGATCTGATTTGAGTTCGAACTGACGCAACTGGAGTGGTATAGCCGCAACAAGGACATGTGGGCGAACCGCGACGAATTGTTCCTTCGCCTACTTCTTTGGCCTTGGCATCTTTGATGATCTCGAAATCGACTTGCTTCTGCATCGGGTTTGCGACGATCCGAAGAGCGACTGATCCGCCCTTTTTGGCGAGCCACAGAGACCGCATGAGCGGCACCTCGGCCCCACAATTTGGGCCTTCGCACTTAATCGTTCGCGCCCAGAGATAGGCGATGGGTGTCGAGCCGTCCGCGTCTTTGGGGTAAAATTGGGCGAGTTCCTTCTCGGCTTGCTCTTTCACCCATTGGCCCCATTTGCGTACTTCATCCGCGAGTTTCTGCCCGTACTTGGGAATGTACTCCAGTACAACCTTGTTCAGCAGGACGGCGACGGGATTGAGATCGGATGCGAAAGCATCAGCACCGACGCGGAGAGCTTCCAGCGGGATCGCGCCGCCGCCTGCAAACGGATCGACGACGAGCGGGCGGGTGCCTTTCTCGCCGCCGAGGGCTTCATGTGCCGCTTGGGTGAGCGAGCGGGCAGTGTCGAGGAACCAGTGATTGGTCGAGGCTTCCCACGACGCGAAGTCTGCGATGAAGTCGAGGAGAAAGGCTCGCAGCTTGATCTGGCCCTTCAAGTTCGGCGCATCAATCCCGCCATTGTGGGCCAGCCGCATGTATCGGCTGAACGAGCCGTCGTCGCAGATTTCCGCACCCCAGCGGTTGGACTGCGTAGCCTTAGCGAACTCCTGAATAACCTTCGCGGCTCTATCACGGAACGACTGGGGACAGTTCGGATCGGCGGGGTCGGGCCAAAGCGAAGCACAGATAACGGCACGGCATGCAGCCAATGGACGCCGCGCCCACCAAATGTGGAGCGTAGAGATGTGTCCCTGACGGATCGACTTCTCTCGCCGGGCATGGGCGGAGATTCGCTTAATGGGGAGATCAACTTCGATCAGGCGTTTGGGATACGTCATCCTCGTCATTTGGTAAAGCGGTTGTGGAGCGCGTCATTCATTGCTTCGAGTACCAGTATGTCGTTAGCTTGAATCGTCCCGAAGCGCATTAAGCTCAGCACACCAAGGTTGGTAGGAAGTGACCTTCCTTTTAAGGATACGCCGGCGGTCGTCTGCAAGAATAGCAGAACGGCTGGTACGGCCTTCTTACCTTGGAATAGTTTGTTTACTTCGGCGAGAGAATTGCTATCGACGAGTTCCGTGTGCTTTAGGTTAGCGAACTCCACAAGCCTCTGTACCGCGTCCATGTAATTCTTATGGACACCATACACGGGTTCACCGTCCTCGTAACGCAGAATGGGCCAAAAGTCATCGTGTTCCAGGACATTCTTCATGTTGATGGCCACGACGCCGACATCGGCCGCAGAGACTTCAATCTGCCTAATGCCTTCCTCGATGCGCTCGAACAATGTCAGCGGACTTACGCCATTAACAACTTTGCATGCGATGGCCCAGCGACGTGCTTGAAACTTAAACAGTACATCGGGGTTGTCACCCTGCGCATGGCGCGGCGAATCCATATCCACATTTGTGCCGACCTCAGAGGCCACAAGGCCCATCAGCAATTCGAAAACCTTGTTACTTCCCTCATCGGAGATGGCCTTAACATTTTGAGCGAACGAGCATGTGGTCACGAGTCGCAGGTGATCCTTCATGTGTACGGCATCGGCGCGTCGATGAGCACGAACGATTAGGCTTGCCAGATGAAGGAGGCCGACAATCCTCCGCTGGGTGGGACGCATGTCCTTGGTCAGATCGACAGGCGTCTTCCCAAGCCTTCGATTCTCCATCTCAGACGCTTCGAGCCAGATTTCAGCCAGCCCGCAATGCGCAGGAATGTCCAAGTTGAGGTCCCTGAAAACCTGCTCCAAGACATCCATCAACCGACCTGCGTCCGCGTATGTCGTCATCTCGCGCGGATCAAGTCCTTTCATGAACTCAGCTTGATCCGACACTGTTAGCCTCCTTTAGGATGCTCGCAGCATCGACGTGGTAATGCTCGACCCTGACAATCGGCTCCCAACCAAGCTTGGCGGGATTTTGCACGATGTGAATTTTCGGCTGCGAACCGCAGTTGAAGACAACGTAGAGCCAGTAGTCGTCTTTCAGCCGCTGCGCCGTGCTGAACTCATTGCCCGTCACCGCGATTTCTCCAATACCAGCGCGGCCTTTGACCTCGATGAATCGAACCTCAACGGCAGTCTTCAAGTCTTCGGGGTGCAGCCGCCGTGAGATCAGATCGAATCCGCGATTGTCCTTTTCAACGCTCTCGACGACCCAACCCCGCGATTCTTCGTGCTTGATGACCGCTTCGACGGCAATCCGTTCGATTTCTTCGTCGCGCACCATTGGCGCGATGCCAGGAGCCGTACGATCAGGATGCGGAAGCACCCACGACGAGCCGATGTACTGAACCTCGCCGATGGAGCACTGCTCTTCCTGGGCAAGTTCGGCCAGCCGCCGTTCGAGGCGACCGTTGAGTTCGTCAATGCGGTCCTCGGTCTGCTTGATCGACGCCAAGAGCCAGCCGGGAATCTCGGTGAACTGTGACTGGTCATCGTGCAGCTTGCCGAGCGTCATGTTCTGACGGTGAATCAACTCATCCAGGCTGATCTGAAGGTGGTTGCGGATCGTCTTTGTTTGCTTCGCGGCCTGCTGGGAGGTTTCAGCCAGGAACGGGGTCAGTGCCTCTTCAACGAGCTTCTGCTCTCGGACGGCGCGATCAACAAGCGTGACTGCTGGCGCGACAGCAGCTTTGTGGGCGACGGAAAGGTCGAGAAAGATGGTCGGCTGACGAACCGCCACCGTGCCGTCAATCGTCGTGTGAACCACGAACAAGCGGCGATGAAGCTCATTGCCTCGCCCGTTCTTGATGGCGGCGGCGAACACGTCCAGATGGTACGGAACTGCCGTGTGAAGATCATAGAAAATCGAGCCGCGTTCAAGGTCAGTGCGAACGGCATCTTCGGCGGCTGCTCGCACCGTCTCAAACAGCGGATGCCCTGGCGTTACCCAATCGAGTGTGCCGTCCTTCTTCACGATCTCTTTGTCGAAGGCGATGTTTTTGTACTCGCGCGCCAGTCGACCGAATTCGGGTTCCAGTTCTTCGCCCAACGGCCAGAGCGGACGCGGCACCTTACCGACGCGGTAGACGTGCGATCCCTCTTTGATCTCTTTGGGCGCAACGCCGACGACGGGACCAGCCTGGGTAAAGAAGTCTTCGATGACCTCGGGCACGAGTCGTCGCTCTTTGGCTTCGGAGTTCTTGCCGACGATGGCCGATAGATTTAGCTCTCGCTTTGCCAGTCCTTCAAGCGTGGATTCGGTGATCTGGCGGAATCGAGTTGTATCCACTTCTGCGACAATACGATCAATGATCGCTTCGTCGGTGAGCGTTCTGAGATACATCTCGCGAATCAACTTTTCGAGGCCGTTGGCCGGGAAGATATCCCCAAGAACATTGAAGACCTTACCGGTTCTGTCCTTGTCGAGATCAAGTTCGATTTGCTCCAGCCGCTCGAACAACTTGGCCAGCACGCGGCCTTCGCGGGTATTGGTCGAGACGAAGTTGAGGATCAGGCAGTCCTTCTCCTGACCGTAGCGATGGATGCGACCCATCCGCTGCTCAAGCCGAATCGGATTCCAGGGAATGTCGTAGTTAATCATCATCCAGCAGAACTGGAGATTGATGCCTTCGCCAGCCGCTTCAGTCGCGACGAGGATTTGGCAGTCTTCGCGGAACTCGCGCTCGGCATAGATGCGGGTGCCCGGTGTATCGCGGTCGCCGATCTTCATCCCGCCGTGGATTTTTGTGACCGACAAACCCCACTGGCGCAGTTTTCCGAGCGGCCGACCGTCTTTGCCGTCGCCTGCAAGATAGTGAAGCGTGTCTGCGTGCTCGGTGAACACGAGCAGCTTCATCTTCGGGTCGGTGAAGATGCCTTCGGCGGCAATGACTTCCTTCAGCTTGACGAGCTTTGTCTCGATCTCACGATGCTCAAGCTGCCTGGCTTGTTCGATCAGCTTATTGAGGTCTTGGATTTCCTCCCGTAGAGCGAACGGATCGACAGATGCCGCCGCGTCTTCGAGTTTCGAGATGATCTCGCTTTGCTCTTCATCAGTTAGGTCGTCGAAGTCCTCAGGCACCTTGTTGGCGATCTGCTCTTTGCGGTATCCCTCGGGGTCTTCGAGGATGCGTTCGCGCTTATCTCGCATCCGTTCGAGGCTTCGCCGGACAGCGTAGACGCTCGATGCGAACCGGCGCTGAAGCATCGCCATCGTGAAGCCGACTGCGCGGCCCGTAATGGCGTTGGCATGGGACGCTTTGATCGACTGCTGCTCGACGTAGCGGGTCAGGGCGTCGTAGAAGTCCCACTCATCAGCATCGATCTTGAACTCGCGGGTTTCAACACGACGTTTTGTGAACAGCTTCTTGACGATACCCGTTTCGGGGTCGGGGAAGCTGACGAGGGCTTCTTTCGTGCGCCTCAGATAAAAGGGCGCGCTGTTTTTTGCCATCGCTTCTTCAAGGCTCTTCACATCGCCGTACACGTCTTTGTCGAGCAGTTGAAGGAAGAGACAGAAGTGCTGCGGGTCGCCTTTGTGGGGCGTTGCGGTCATCAGCAAGTAATGGTCGGTCATCTGCGAGAGATGCTCGCCAAGCTCGTAGGCGAGCGTCTTCTTGTCTGCGCTCGCCGCAGACATCTTGTGGGCTTCATCCACAATGATTAAGTCCCAGTGACTTCGGAGCAGGCTGTCCTTCGCGTCTTCAACACGGGACACCCATGAGACGGATGTGATGACTTGATTCTTATCTTGCCAAGGATTCGAGCCGTAGTTCGCGCGAAGAACGTCACCGCGAACGACCTCAAACTGCTCGCGGAACTTGTCCTTCATTTCGCGTTGCCACTGAAACGTCAGGTTCGCGGGCGTGACAATGAGCGTCCGCTTTACGAGGCCGCGAATCTTCATTTCCTTCAGCAGTAATCCCGCCATGATCGTCTTACCAGCGCCTGGATCGTCGGCCAGCAGGAAGCGGACGCGGGGCATTTTGATGAAGTAGTCGTACACCGCCTCAAGCTGATGCGGGAGAGGATCGACGCGCGCGATGGAGAGCGAGAAATACGGATCGTATTCGTAAGCGAGGGCGAGCCGCATTGCCTCGACGCCTAGGCGGAATCGAAGCGAGTCGCCGTCGTACGATTTCTGATCGGAAGAAATTTCGAGCGTAGCGATCTGCTCAGGGGAGAGGATCGGTTGGTGCGTCAGTCCCGTTTTAAGGCCGGTACCGATAATTTTTATCGACGCGCCAAGCGGGATGACGGCGATGACCTGCACCGGCTCATTGAACAGGGCACCTCGCAGAATGGCGTTCGGCCTGAGTTGCCCAAGTTCCATCCGTCCTCCAATGGCATTCTCATGATGCACACAGCGAGACGTGCGCGAAAGCCTTTCGATTGGTCGTTCGCGTCGAGGTCGTTGCAGAACTGGGCGTTTATGGCTCGTCACCCCCTGGGGAATGCTAAACCGTTAGAAAACCAGCCCTAACACAGCTTGGCATGCTACCAAACGGTATGGGCCGACGCGAATCTGGACCGTGTCATGCCGCCAGCACCTTCGACTTGGCAACCCGCTCGCCCAGACGTTTAAGCTTCATATCGCGCCAGCACATCATCAACCGCCTTGGCTTGTTCGGATGCGAGCGGTTCGCGTGCTGCTTTGCACGGATGCCCCATCGCCCCGAGATACGGCATCGAGACCGTGGCACGCAAGGGGAAAGTCGCGCGGTTTGTTTAGCGATCTTCCAACGGTTTGATGCAATCTGGCGCATCGTGTGACGGTTTGTTTACCGCAGTTGAAACCTTGTAGGCTTCCATGCGCTCGGCTGGAAAGGGCCTGAGCAATTCGCGGTCGCCTTTGAACAGCCAGCGGTCAAATTCGGCCGCGTCCAGAATCACCGGCATTCGATTGTGAATTTCTTTCATCAACTCGTTTGGCGTCGTCGTGATGATCGTAAACGTGTCGAGCGCTTCATCGGATTCCGGCGGCGTCCATCGCTCCCACAAGCCAGCGAACGCGAAAGACGAGTCATCCTTCATGTGAATGAAGTAGGGCTGCTTCGGACGCTTGCTGCCTTGCCACTCGTAGAACCCATCGGCCGGCACAAGACACCGGCGCTTGGCAAGGGCTTGGCGGAACATGCCGCTCGTGGCCACCGTCTCAGCTTTGGCATTGATCGGGGCGAGCTTGGGTTTTGCTTCCTTCGTCCAGCCCGGAATCAATCCCCACTTCATCACGGTGAGCGCTTCCTGCCCATGATCATCGCGAATGATGGGGACGTATTGTGACGGCGCGATGTTGTATCGCGCCTTGGTTTCGCTGAACTCTTCGAACGCGGGTTCGATGTGTTTGACCGCCTGGCGCAGAGCGTCAATCCGTCGAAGAACGTAACGGCCGCACATGCCGACGATGATAATCGGAAGCTGTTGCGTGGCTAAGGTCCCAGCGCCGGCTGAAATTGTTATCCTTCAAGCCCATGGGGAAGCCTGAGAGCATTTACATCGTCTGGAAATGCCCTGAGAGCGACTATCGCCAACTACTGGACGACGCTGGCGGGCCGCTGCCACACGAACGCTACCCGTCCTACGAAAAATATCTCGCTGACCTGTGACTCGGTGTTCAGAATGCGATCGACCTTCATGACATCGACGCTGCATTTGTCGCCGTCATCAGCGCGGCCGAAATGCGAAAACAGGTCGAGAGTCGCGGACTGCCGTGGGAATGGAATTCATGGTGCCAAGTCGCCAGTGAACTCAACCAGGAAGAATGGTCACGGCAGTTGGCCAGCGAAATCAGGCGCGATCAAGTGCGCTGGGTAACCGGCCGCGTTCTGCCGGTCTGGAGCCAGCGTCATGGCTGGATCACATCGTGGGATGTTGTCGCAAAAGAGAATCAATCGCTTACGTGATCGCCTTCAGCCGCGCAATAAAAAATCGCCGGTTGGACAGGGAGGGGGGTAACCCTATCCGGGGAAGCCGGCGACGCCCGCACGATACGATTCACCCCAGCCATGGTCAAGAAGTTTCGGCCTGAGGAGAATCAGGAATATCGGAAGTCAGCGGTGCAGTGAAGACGGGTAATCGTCTGTCGCCGGAAGCCACTAACACTGTGAGCGTCTTTAACCAATACGCCACCGGTCTTCACCAACGGTAATGCTCGTGATCGATCATGGCCGATCGACTCACGGGCTTTTACGGCAGCGCAGCAAGAGAATCGTTCTGAGATATTGGCAGCATATCGCACCGGATGTCGCTTGTAGTTTGCGCGAGCCAGCGGCCTGCGCGGACGGGGCACCGTGCGGGGAGGATAAACTCGCGATGGCGGAACGCCAGAATCGCAAGCAGCGACGTGCGCGCGTCGATCTGAATCTGTTGTCGGATTTGAAGGGGCGGGTTGGGCGAATGAAGCTCAAGAACGCCGTCACCCTCGAAGCAAACGGCAAGCTGTACATCGCGCTCGATCTATGCACGCTGGGCCGAGGTTTGCCGCCTGAGCCAACCGAATCGGTTCGAATCCCTGAGGCTTATCACGTGATCGCCGATTGTGTTGATGAAGATGGGCAGCGCCGAGCATACGAGTTGCTTCGCAATGCTGGCTTCAAATGCCGGGTGTTGACGTTATGAGGGTAACGACGGTTAGCTCGTGCAAGCTGCGCGATAGTTTTCGCGTGCAGCAGATCGTCGGGATGTTTGACCTGCCTACAACCGACACGCTTGAAACCCAAATTGACGTTGAGGTTCCCGGCTTGGACGAAGAGTGGTCGATCGGCCTGATCATCGGTCCATCCGGTTCGGGAAAGTCGACGGTAGCCCGCCACGCATTTGGCGACGCGGTTTATTGTGGGGAGTCCTGGCCCGACGATCGGGCGATGATCGATTGCCTGGGCGAGCATCCCATCAAGCGGATCACCGGAACGCTCACGGCCGTTGGCTTTAGCAGCCCGCCGAGCTGGATTAAGCCGTACAGCGTTCTGAGCACGGGCCAGCAGTTTCGATCGAATCTTGCCCGCGCGTTTCTCCGCGATCAACCCTTGGTCGTCTTCGACGAATTTAGCAGCTCGGTTTGCCGTACGGTGGCCAAGACCAGTTGCATCGCGATAACAAAGGCGATCCACCGCAGGCGGGTTGATAAGCGGTTTGTCGCGGTTACCTGCCATGACGACATCGCGGAGTGGCTGGAATCCGACTGGGTCTTGAATATGGCCAGCGGCGAGCTGGCAAGGGGGCGTCTTCAACGCCGGCACATCACGCTCAAAGTCACCGGCTGCGCACCTGAAGCCTGGCGGCTTTTCCGCCAGCATCACTATTTAAGCAGGACAATTCACCGCAGCTCACAGTGTTACCTGGCGAGCTGGAACGGTGACCCGGTTGCATTTGCGGCGGTGATACAAGCGGCTGGCCGTTACCGCGTGGATCGCGTTACGCGGGTTGTAGTTCTGCCCGAGTACCAGGGCATCGGTTGCGGGACGGGGCTGCTGTCGGCGATTGGCCAGCACCTTCGCAAACGCGATCGCCGACTCACCTGCACCACGGGGCATCCGGGAATGATTGCAGCGTTGAAGCATTGCGCTGGGTGGATCGCCACGCGGTTCTATGAGGCTGGCACGTCTCGCGGGGACGGCAAGCGTCGAGCGGTCGGCAGGGCCGTGGCGAGTTTTCGGTATGTCGGTTCGAAATCAATAGATTCGGGTCGAAATCAATAGATTCGGTTCGAAATCAATACATTCGTGGCAGTGAATGGGTCCCTTTGTCGCTTGTGTAACGCGGTGCCTTTCCCGTTTTATGTGCTCAATTCATAGTCACAATCGGCGTTGTCGCGAATCCGACAACTCTTTGGAATGCGTAAAACAAGGCGTTACGATGCGTTTTGTCGTCAAATCGTTGAATCAGGCGTTGTTTGTGTGTTGCCTGTAATCGCATCAGAGCGAAATGGCATTGTTGCCTGATTGCCACGCTTAATAGCGCAAAATCGTAGAAGCACCTGTAATTGGTCGAGGGCAGTAAATGTGGCGGTCGTCGGCCCGTTTGCGGGAAGGGCAGGCGTAACCGTCGGCGGTTTGTGTTCTGGGCGCGTGTTTTTTGCCATGTGTTTCCTTTGAACGCTAACTAAACCATCTATCGGTCGTTCGGCTCAGCGGCGTTTACAGATGAGCTTGGGCGGGTTATCGGTCCACCGTTTCGCGGAGCCTGGAGATTTCATGTGTTTGGCGCTACTGGCCACCGCAGGGTCAATCGTAGTTGATTTGATGTGCGAGCAAATGTGGCTCAAGATCGTTAACGGTGATATCGCCGCGACTGAAGTCTACGACATATTCTTCAAGCTGAAGGTTCCGACCAAAAAGCTGCTTGCCCATTCGCCCCACATACTGGGGGATCACCAAAGAATCGATGTCCGGGCGGAAGATGCTCCAGGTAGCGATGCGGGATATGACGACTACTACTCAAAACTCGGCAAGGCCCAGTTTGACCCTGGAACAAAAGACTTCAGCATACAGATTGAACAAGCAAGCACGACGTATCCTCTTCGCCCTGAGAAATACAGTGGCGAAGTTGTCGCGCCGGCGATCGCGCTACCTGATTCGATCAAGAATAATCTCGGTGCCCACCAGCTTTCCGAGCGATGTGGAACTGTCATCGAAATGGACGTCAGTTCCCTCACGGTGGGTAAGAGTTATTTCATGCGTCTGAAAGTTGAACCACGACACTTCAACCTGCCAAAGACTCTAATCAACGTTCCAGATCCTGCGACACTCACTGAGGGTCCTCAGTGGGAACGCAGCGTGCAGTTGCTGAACGCGCAGACCGTATATGAGAGTTGTCTTCAAATGCTTCAGTCTGCTTGCGATATTCCCAAGGACAAGAACATCGCAATGAAGTGGAGAACGGTCTTAGAAGAGAAATCATTACAGTGCTGTCAGATTCTTCGCCATCGCCTTGCTCTGGTTATTCCAAATGAAGCAAGTCTTGAACGGGAGCATACGACTGGCGCGGTTATGCGAATCGGGTCGTCCGTCGTTTCGTCCAGCGCTGACCCGGTGCCGCGATCTGTCTTCGAATGGGAAGGCGGGTCGGAAACGTTCTGGATCGAACATCCCCGGTCGGTTGCAGACGCCATCTACAAGTATTTGGAGAAATGGAGCCAGAAAGAACACAAGACGAAAGAGGACATTACGTCTGCTTTGGGCGCCGGGGGGCTAAGTCATCGGAACACGGGATTGGTTGTGGATGCGCTGATGAGACACGGTGCCGTTGCGAAGGATGATATGGCCAAATACTACGCGCTCTCGATTCAAAACCGTGTGGCACTACTGGACGCGATTGGAACCGATGGCACGCTGCTCGACAAGTTCAACTATCCGCCTTTTGAAATCGCCTATACGGTGCGTTTTGCCCACCGGAGCAAGGCGTTCACAGACAAACTAGAGCTTGCCGAAAAAAAACGCGCTAAGATCGACGCTTTGGCGCGGAAATCGTATATATGGGCCATATGGGGCGTTGCGCTTGCCTTGGTTGGCATTCTAATCGCTGTCTGGGGACTATGGCTTACAATCAGACACTAATTTTCTATCGCTTTAGTCTGGGCTTAACCCTAAAGTAGCGCGAGAAAGGCGAAAGGCACATATGGGAGAGGCGAATTCAGATGAGAATGTTTGCGAAATTCCGGTGCCTCCAGGAGGCGACGATTGGCAGCAGGCACAGCGTCTATTGACTTTTGCTGCGACGGTCCGGGCAAACTCCGTGTTCCGCGGCACTATTCTTGGAACGCGATTAGGGCAGCATCAAATGGACATTCCACAGAATCCCTCGCCGCAGCCAGATTAGAAGGCGTCGGCCCGTACCGGCGATTCCGAAACGCCGGGCGTCACGGCTTGGCGAACGGCAATCATGGAAACGGCAGATGACGAGCGTTCTTGAAAGCCGCATCGCGGCCAACTCAATCACGATCGATCAACGCCGAAATATCCGCTGGCGGTTCGATGGTTATCCAGAGCGATCGGCCGCCATCGGCACTGAGCAATACCTTGGCACTGCGATCGGGCTGGGGAATGACCGCTAGCACGCTCCGCGCGTCAACCGCCCACTCGCCCAGCATCAGCAACGGACGCGCGACAGTTCCCATCTTGAGCAAGTGGCCGAACAGCGCCTGCGCTTCTGTTCGCGGCAACTTCAGTTCATCGAGCGATCGCAGATAGCACACAGCATGGCTGGGTTTGCCAGTATCTTCGAGGAAATGGACGGCCAGAATCGCATCCAAGCGGATGAAGACCGAGCCGAACTGTTCAAGATTCGACATGGTCATTTTTCTGTGTGGTGCCCGCACGAAACTGACGATCCTCACGGTAAGCCAGGAAAAGAATTGCCGGCCCGAACGTCGCGAAGATCGCGATGCCGTAGACGTCGAGAAGCGGTGCGCTGTGCATGCGATTGTCCGGCGTGTCCAACTCCAATTCGGAATCGCGAACTTCAACACTGTAGCCGGCGGGAAGCGGGATGCTTGGCGTGTTGATGCGCAGGAAGCCCAGCGGCAAGGGAACCGCGAACACGACAAGGCAACTGAGGGCGACAGGCAGC